>Ga0066652_100001996_pt1 | contig 10960 bp, 11 predicted proteins | sample GraSoiAngelo_101_FD_71413 | JGI IMG/M metagenome (GOLD analysis project Ga0066652, IMG submission 71413) | Grasslands soil microbial communities from the Angelo Coastal Reserve, California, USA - 14_0903_02_30cm | ecosystem: Environmental > Terrestrial > Soil > Grasslands | place: USA... | reverse complement strand
GATCCAGTTCGTCTCGAGCGCCTCACGGGCAAGTTCGGCGGTGAGGACTGCGTCTTTCGCGGTCTGGCAGCCCGCAGTATTGGGCAGAAAGTTGATGTGCTTCGGGATGAGGTCGACCAGGCTTTCCTCCTCGCCGGCGAGACTGATGCGTCTGATCGAGGCCGTCACCATCTCGGTCCCGCTGGCGGCAATGGCGTCGAGCATGAGCTTGCGGTTGGGATAGCCGGCGGTGCCGAGGAACAGACGCGAGCCGAATTGGCGGCCGGCGATGATGAGAGGATCGGACATCACAACTCCTTAGCCGCCCTGACGGGCGCGTACGATTTCGATGTTGTCGCCGGCGCGCAGCCTCGTGTCCGGCCAAGCCGCGCGCGGCACGATGGCGCCGTTGACGGCCACCGCGATGCCGCGCTGGCGAGTGTCGACCGCCTTCTCCTCGAGCAGCGCCGCAAGCGTCGCCACGATGAGCGGCTCGGGCTGCCCATTGATCCGGATGTTCGCCTCAGCAGTGGCTTCGCTCATTAGTGTTCTCCTCATTCCGCGGCGGCGGCAACGGAGCCAAACCGCTCGATCCCGAACGGCCGGATCGCCGCATCGACGGTGCCGTCGAGTGCGAGGCGCGCGATCGTGTCCGCGGTAATGGGCGCCAGCAAAATTCCGTTACGGTGATGCCCCGTCGCGTAGATCAGGCCATCGAGCGGCCCGGCGCCGAGAATCGGCGCGTCGTCGCGGCTGCCGGGTCGGTGCCCGACCCACATCTCATCGATCGGCAGATCCTCGACGGCGGGGACCGCGCGCCAGGCCGCCTCGAGCAAGCTCAGCACGCCCCCGGCAGTGAGGTCAGCGTCATAGCCCTTTTCCTCGACGGTCGCTCCCACCAGCAAGCGACCATCTCGGCGCGGTACGAGATAGGCGCCGGGCGCCCAGAGCACGTGGCTCAAGAGCGGCGCGGCCGGATCCATTCGCAGCGCGAGCATTTGCCCTTTGATCGGCCGCACGGGGGGTCGCAATTCCGGTTCCAAGCCCTCGATGCTGCGCGCCCATGCGCCGGCGGCGAGCACGACCGTGTCGGCGGCGACTTTGGTCCCATCCGCGAGAACGATACCCTCGACCCGCCCGCTGCGGGACGAAATCGCTTTCACCGCCCGATACTCGTTGATGCTCGCGCCGGCCGCTTCGGCTGCGACGCGCAAGGCGGCCACAAGCTTGCGATTGTCGACTTGCGTGTCCTCGGGGCTGAACACCGCGCCCGCGAGCTTGCCTGCGAGATGTGGCTCCCGGCGCCGTGTTTCCGCCGCCGAGATCCAATGCAGCGGCAAGCCGAGTTTTTGCTGAAACACGAGCTGATGGGTGAGCCGGGCCTGATCGTCCGCGGTCAGCGCGAGGACGAGCGTGCCCTCCGGCCGCAGCTCGACATCGACGCCCGACACGTCGAGCAACTCGGCGGCGAAAGCGGGCCAGCGCGCCTGGCTCTCACGGCCGAGCGCGGTCAGGCCCTCTTCGCCGGGCTCCGCCTCGGCGCACGCTGCCAGCATGCCGGCGGCTGCGTGGCTGGCGCCGGCACCTGCTGCGCCGCGGTCGAAGACCTGGACGGCTGCGCCCCGCTGCGCCAACCGCCAGGCTACGCCAAGGCCGATCACGCCCCCGCCGATGACGGCGATGCTGGCGTTGTTGGCATTGGATGCGGGGCGGTTCGGCAACCGGCGGCTCCCTTCGCTGGAATGACCCAGACAGGTTCCATGGGTATGATCTCAGCCGCGTCCGCGCGGCACCCCAGGCCGTCGACAACCATGATGGGCATTCCCGCCCCCTTGCACAAGGGCGTTGCCGGCATGGCGGATCGTAGGAGAACCGCCGATGCACTGAGCCGGGAACGCATCGCCCGCGCTAAGCCGCCACTCCGGGAGGGCGTCGTCTCAGCAACGCCGACGGAGCGCTGCGGCCCGGACAAAATAGGCTCACGGCAGGACAAAGATTGCGAAGCCCCAAGCGAAGGCCGAAATCGCTTGAGCATCAAGTTATTATGTTCCGTTCTTCGCGAGTCGATCGAATTCGACCAAGCGGCGAAGCAGCCGCTCCATCTCTTTGAGCGGCACCATATTGGGACCATCCGACGGGGCGTGGTCGGGATCCTGGTGCGTCTCGATGAAGACGCCGGCCACGCCGACGGCAACCGCCGCGCGCGCGAGCACCGGGATGAATTCCCGCTCGCCGCCGGAGGAGGTGCCCTGCCCGCCCGGCTGCTGCACGGAATGGGTGGCGTCGAAGATCACCGGCGCCCCCGTGCTACGCGCGAGGATCGGCAACGCACGCATATCCGAGACGAGCGTGTTGTAGCCGAAGGACGCACCGCGCTCGGTCACCAGGACGTTGCGATTGCCGGCCCCGGTCAGCTTGGCGACAACGTTCGCCATGTCCCAGGGCGCCAAGAATTGGCCCTTCTTGACGTTGACGACGCGCCCCGTGGCGGCTGCCGCAGCAAGAAGATCGGTCTGCCGGCACAGGAAGGCCGGAATCTGCAGCACGTCCACGGCTTCAGCAACGACAGCGCATTGCTGCGCGTCGTGCACGTCGGTCAGAACGGGCACACCGAGTGTCTCGCGGATCTCGGCGAAGATGGGCAAGGCGCGATCGAGCCCCACGCCACGCTGGCTTTTCGCGCTGGTGCGATTGGCTTTATCGAACGACGTCTTGAAGACGAGGCTGATTCCCGCTTTGCCGGCGGTCTCCTTGAGAGCCGAGGCCATTTCCAACGCGTGCTCGCGGCTTTCGAGGGCGCAGGGCCCCGCGATCAGCGCAAGCGGGAGGGTATTGCCGAAACGCGCCGTCCCGATAGTGACAATCGGATTGGGAGCGGGGTCGGCACGCATGGCGTGCGACCATGCGCCGGCCCTATTCGGGGGTCAACCGAGCGGGACTTGCCGAACCCCCGTCGGTTGCATCGGCGCATCCGTCAGCGCGGCTCGCTAGTCGAAGACCAGTGTCGTGCCTAGGGCGATCTGCGGCCCCACGATGGTTGCGCCCCGCGATGAGGAACCCGCGATCCCGCCCCTCTCAAACGCGGCGCTCAGCGAGGCGCGGTCGTGGACGCGAAATCGCGCGGCAGCGAGGCGAGCGCCGCGGGAAACATCGGGCGGCTCGACCCCGAACCGGCTGCGAAACGCAGCAGGGTCCATCACGCTGATCTCGCCGCGCGGTGTCGACGCGGTGATGCCGCTCGCGCTCGCAGAGTCCGCGCGCACGCCGCTGAAGGCCGAGAGAAACGCCTCATGGTCGCGCGGGCTTTCAGACACCAGCACCGTCCCCGCGATGCCGCTGACCGTGTTGGCATGCTGTTGGAACGCCGGATTCCAGAAATTCTCCGGAAAGTGTTGCTGACAAACTGCAAACCCGATGGCCGGCGCTTTGGCATCGCGCGCAAACGCGAGCGAGAACCCGACCTTGACGGCCGAGCCGTCCGGCCGTTTGCCTTCGCGCTCGAAGCGCATGGCATCGGAGGCGCTGACCCCGGCGGAGCGAAAGCGTGCGGCATCCGCCGCGGCATCATCGCTTTCGAGGATGAGCAGCGACAGCCCCTGCTGGTTCTTGAGGAACAGCCGGTTGAACGTGCCGAACAGGGCTGAGAATCCGTCGCTCCCGAGCTTTTCCGGCTCCGCCACCGTCAGCACCTCGACGAAAAAGCCGGGCGTTTGGACCAAATAGTTGTGCGTGCCCCAGGCGTGCCGGTTGCGTGCGCCAACTGTAAAGCCGAGCCGGCGATAAAGCTCGGCCGCCGCGTCGAGGTCGCGCACTGCATGGACGAGGTGGTCAAGCCCGCCGGACATCAGATGCTGCTTTCACTGCACCGATGAGAACGCCGTCGGCTGCAGGAACATGTTCTTGATCGAGGCGATGATCGGTCCATCGCGCTCGCTTTCGGCGCGTTTAGCCAACCATTCCGGATCGCTCATGAACTTGTTCCACTTTGCCTCACGTTCGGCGAGCGACTCCCAAGCGAGCAGGTAATGGAGGTCTTGGTTTCCGCCATCGCCGACCAGCACCGTCCAGAATCCAGCCTGGCGAATGCCGTGCCGCTTCCAGAGCTCGAGCGTGGTGGTTTCGAACCGCTTCAACAAAGCGGGCAGCCGCCCGCTCACGCAGTGATAAATCCTCAGCTCATAGATCATTGTCGCCTCTTGCATGACGCACGTCGGGGTAGCCGACGTTAATGGCAGGGGCGGGAAAGGCAATCGGGCAGTGTCAATGTCCGCCCCGCGCCAAGAGAGACTTGGCGCAGCCGGCCACGACCGAGCTCGGGGTGGTTGACTAGACCAGACGGCTCTGTTCCACCGCCGCGCCAACAAACGAGGCGAACAGCGGATGCGGGTCGAACGGCCGCGATTTCAGCTCGGGATGGAACTGCACGCCGACAAACCAGGGATGATCTTCATACTCGATCATCTCCGGTAACAGCCCATCGGGCGACATGCCGGAAAAGCGCATCCCGTGCTGTTCGAGCCGCCCTTTGTAATGGGTATTGACTTCGTAGCGGTGGCGGTGGCGCTCAGAAATCTCCGTTGCGCCATGGTAGATCTGCGACACGCGGCTGCCGCGCTGAAGGGTCGCCGGATAAGCGCCGAGTCGCATCGTGCCGCCGAGGTCGGCGTTCACTCCCCGGACCTGCAGCTCGTTGCCTTTCATCCACTCGGTCATCAACCCGACGACCGGCTCGGGAGTGGCACCGAACTCGGTCGAATTCGCCTCCTCTATGCCGCAGAGGTTGCGCGCCGCTTCGATGACGGCCATCTGCATCCCGAAGCAAATGCCGAAATAGGGAACTTGGCGCTCGCGCGCGAACTTCACCGCTCTGATCTTGCCCTCGCTGCCGCGCTGGCCGAATCCGCCCGGCACCAGAATGCCGTTGACGTTCTCCAGAAACGGCGCCGGATCCCCGCGCTCGAACACTTCGGATTCGATCCAGTCGAGATTGACGCGCACCTTGTTGGCGATCCCGCCATGGGACAGCGCCTCGATCAGCGACTTATAGGCGTCCTTGAGCCCGGTATATTTGCCGACGATGGCAATCGTCACATTGCCGTCCGGATTGCGGATGCGTTCGTTGATCAGCCGCCAGCGCGCGAGATCGGGCTCGTCTTGGGGTTCGACGCCGAAGGCCATCAGCACTTCGCGGTCGAGCCCGGCCGCATGATAGGCTTCGGGCACGGCGTAAATGTTGTCCACGTCGCGCGCTTCGATCACCGCGCTCGGGCGCACGTTGCAAAACAGCGCGAGCTTTGCGCGCTCGCTGTCGGGAATCGGCCGGCCGGTCCGACACAGCAAGATGTCGGGTTGGATGCCGATCGAGCGCAGTTCCTTGACTGAGTGCTGGGTCGGCTTGGTCTTGAGTTCGCCCGCGCCGGTGACGAAGGGCAAGAGCGTGAGGTGGATGTAGATCGCGTGCTGGCGCGGCAGATCATTGCCGAGCTGGCGGATGGCCTCGAAGAACGGCAACCCTTCGATGTCGCCGACCGTCCCGCCGATTTCGCACAGGACGAAATCGTAGCCCTCGTTGCCGTCGCGGATGAACTCCTTGATGGCGTTAGTCACGTGGGGAACGACCTGGATGGTGGCGCCCAAGTAATCGCCGCGGCGTTCCTTGGCCAGGATTTCCTGATAAATGCGGCCGGTCGTGATATTGTCCTGACGGGTCGCCGGCCGGCCGGTAAAACGCTCGTAATGCCCTAAATCCAGATCGGTCTCTGCCCCGTCGTCGGTGACGAAGACCTCGCCATGCTGGTAGGGCGACATCGTGCCAGGATCGACGTTGAGGTACGGATCGAGCTTGCGCAGCCGGACCTTGTAGCCGCGTGCCTGCAGCAGCGCGCCGAGTGCTGCGGATGCGAGACCCTTACCGAGGGAGGACACCACGCCGCCGGTAATGAAGATGTACCGCGCCATGGGACCTAACCTTTAACGCCGCGCAATCGATTCGACGAGAGGCTGTAAGCGCCCCCCGGCCGGAGTCCATGCGCAATGCGCATATCGAGAAATGCTCATGGTCTGATCGGGAGATCGGGCAGTCTATTCATGTGAGTTCTCAATTCACCATTCGCGGGCTGCATGGCTCCTCAAGCGAAGGGGCCGGTTACCCCGGCCCCTGTGAGCTTCCTCATTGCGAGCGCGGCACTTGCGGCCCAGGCGCCGGCGGCGGTGGCTGCGGCGACTGCTGCTCCTGCTGGCGCAGCGTATCGAGCACGCCACCACCCTGCCCCGGCGGAGCGGCGGGCGTCTGTTGCGGCGGGCTGGCGGTATTCTGGATGATGGAGTGTGGCTTGCGGTCCCAACCGGCGAGCACCGAGAGCACCAGGCTGGTGGCAAAGAAAGTTGCCGCCAGGATCGCGGTCGTGCGGGTCAGCACATTGGCGGTTCCGCGACTCGACAGAAATCCGCCGGTCGAGCCGATACCAAGCCCGCCCCCTTCCGACTTCTGCAGCAGCACGACGCCGATCATGGCGGCGACCACCATCAGATGAATCACGATAATCACGGTCTGCATGCGTCTACCATTGTTGCCGTGCTTGCGATCTCGCGTGCCACTCCAGCGGCATATAGGAACTCGGCCGGGTGTCTACACGATCCTCCCCGCCGTTTCCATTGGACCGGCGGGGGCGTCCCGGCGCAATAGGAGCACCTCCCCCCGCGTCGCAGGACAAGCCGCTAATTGAGGGCTTTCAGATAAGCGATGATGTCGTCGACATCCTTGGCATCGGTCACGCCGCCGTAGGGCATGCGGTTGCCCTTCACCTTCGCCTGCGGGTCCTGGATATAGGCGCGCAAATTAGCATCGTCCCAAACAAGATTGGCGCGCCTCATGGCATTCGAGTAGCGGAAATCCTCAAGCGCCGCCGACTTGCGCCCAAAGATGCCCTTGAGGCTCGGCCCCAGCGCGTCGGGCCGCTCCGTGTGACACGCCGCGCAGGTCTGATAGAGCGCCTTGCCGTGCTCCACATCGGCGGCGGCAACGGACGTCGCGGATAGGGCGAGGAGCAGCGCGGCGCGGGCCGCGCCTCCGATCCGCCGAGGCATCGATCTTGCGTTACATGACGGCCCGATCACGCGTGCACCAGCGGACCGGGGTTCTTGAGGTATTTTGTCACGATCGCTTCGGCCGACCAATAGGCGAGTGCGCCGACTGGGCCGGTGGGGTTGTACGCCGACTGTTGCGGGAAGGTAGAGGCGCCCATGATGAAGAGATTGTCGGCGTCCCAGGACTGCAAGTAACGATTGACGACGCTCGTCTTTGGGTCATGCCCCATGATCGTGCCGCCGGTATTGTGGGTCGACTGGTAAGGCACGGTATCGTAATCGCCGCGGCGCAGCCCGGGCGGACCGATCATCGTCGGCTGCATGGCACGCGCGATGTCCAGCGCGATCCGCATGCAATAGTCCCCAACCTTGTAATCGTTCTCGACGAAATTGTAGGTCATGCGCAGCAGCGGTCGACCGAGTTGATCCTTATAGGTCGGATCGAGATCGATGTAGTTGTAGCGGTTGGCGTAGTTCGATCCCGACAGGGTGATGCGGGCCGCGTGCTGATACCACTTGGCGGTTGCCTTCTTCCACGCTGCGCCCCAGCGCGGGGTGCCGGGCGGGACCGGCCGGTAGCTGATCGGCCGCCCGTCGGCGTGGCCGAGCTGAATCTTGCAGCCGCCCAGAAAGCCGAGCCCGCGGTGGTCGAAATTGTCGCCGTTAAAGTCGTCCATGACCATCTGCGTACCGGGCGAGCCCATGAACGGATTGAAGAACTTGTCTTCGAAGAACAGGGTCACTCCCAAGCGCGAGAGCTGGTAGCAGTAGTTCTTTCCTACGACCCCTTTGCTCGTCACGGGATCGTAGGGTTCGCCAATCCCGGAGTTGAGCAGGAGTGAGATGTTGCCGAAGACGTAAGCCGAGAGCACCACGAGGCCGGCGGGCTGCTCGTATTCCTCGCCGGTGCGCGTATCGGTAAATAGGACACCCGTCACTTTCTTCGCCGCTTTGTCGTAGCTCAGCCGGCTCACCCAGGCGCGGTCCCGCAGTGTGAATTTTGGCTCGGCGCGCAACAGCGGAAGCACGCAGACCTGCGGGCCGGCTTTGGCATTGGCCTCGCAGCCGTTTCGTTCACAGAAGCCGCAGTACTGGCATCCGCCGAGGGTGAGGCCTTCGCTGTTGGTATAGGGCCGGCTTGCGTTGCTCGCCGGCTGCGGAAACGGGTGATAGCCGAATTCCTTCGCGACCTTGGCGAACATCAGCCCGGATTCGGTCATGATCAATGGCGGCGTCGGATAGTCGTCGTTGCGCGCTCCTTCGAATATGTTTCCGCCCTCGATCTTCTGGCCGCGTAGGTTGCCGGCCTTGCCGGAAACGCCGCACAGCTTGTCGAACTTGTCGTAATATGGCTCGAGCTCGTCGTAGCTCATCGCCCAGTCCTGGATCGTCATGTCGTCTGGAATCGCACTGGCGCCGTAACGCTCGGCGATGTGGCTGCGGGTGGCGTGATCGCTCGGTAAATAGCGCCAGTGCTGGCCGCCCCAGTGATTGGCCGCCCCGCCGACGCTGTTGCCCGGCAGGAATGAGCCGAAGCGGCGCATGGGCAGCGCCGATTCCGAAGGCCGGTGACGGAAGGTGACGGTTTCCAGCGCCGGATCCTGGATCAACTCCAGCCGATAGGTATAGCGCAGCTCGTCACGAACCGCGGGCAGCGCGAAGTTCTCCCGTGGCGAAAGATCTTCGCCACGCTCCAAGCCGATGACGGTGAGCCCCGCTTTGGTGAGCTCGCGCGCCAGGATGCTGCCGGTCCAGCCCATGCCGACCATGACCGCGTCGACTTCTTTCAATCGCGTCGTCATGACTGCGCCCCCTCACGAGAAATCGGCGATCGATTGCGGTTCGGCCGCGTAGCGCTTGTTGCGATACTCCTCGATCAGTTTGGAGTAGACCGCCGGCAGGCCGGGGAAGCCGACCATCCTCCACGAGGCCTTGTTGCGGTTGCCGCCATAGATCGGATCGGCGAAGAAGCCCTCCATGGTGAGTTGCAAAAGCGCTTCGAAGAACGCCTTGCCGTCGAAGTCCTCGAGCGCAGCCTTGCCCTGCTCCAGCGCCTTGAGCGCATCCTCGCGCTCCCCGGCCGCGAGCCGGTCGAAGTCCTTGCCGTAGACCTTGCGCGTCCAGGCGTTGGTAGCGACGACGCCCGCGGCGAAAAATTGCCGCGGCGTGAGCGGGAGTTGATAGCCGTATTCCGGCTTGGCTTTGCGGAACGGCCCGTTGCGATACATTTTGGCGCCGCCGCCCCAGGCGCTGGCGAGCTGTCGGTCGACGAAAGTGACGATTCCGCAATCGCTGCCTGACGGCGTGAGTTCGTCGGCCGGAATCATGGTGTCGGCCGCAGCCGTGAAGAACGCGACTTCGGTCTCGGTCAACGTGAGATAAGCGGCCGGTTCGCTCCCCGCTGCCGGCACGGCCGCGGGCTGCTGCGCCTGAGCCGCAACACCCGGGTTAACGGCCGTGGCAACGGCGGTGCCGGCGCCCAGCAGGAAGTTGCGGCGTGCGATCGGGTTCCTGTCGTCCGGCTTGCTTTTCTCTGTCATGGCAACCTCCCCTGCTTGCGGCGTCAGAGCCCGATGTCCTCTGCGGGGACAACGTGGACACCGCCACGCGACACGTTTTGTTTCGAATGAGATTAATCCGATTTTCCGAGGCGCGGGAGACCGGGCAGGACATTCCTGCCCCGCTCGGCCGAGCTCGCGGCAGCTCAGCGGTAGACACCTGCTATGGCCAGAAATTCGTCCGCCTTGAGGCTTGCTCCGCCGACCAGTGCACCGTCAACGTCGGCAATGCCGAGCAGCTCCTTGGCATTCGATGGCTTAACCGATCCGCCGTAGAGGATGCGCATGCCTGCTCCCTCCTCCGCAAACTGCGAGCGCAGAAGCTGGCGGATCGACCCGTGCATCTCGGCGACGTCGGCCGGCGTCGGGGTCAGCCCGCTGCCGATCGCCCACACCGGCTCGTAGGCAACGACCAGATTGTCTGCCGTCGCCCCGTCGGGTATCGAGCCCTCAAGCTGTGTTCGCACCACCGCGAGTGCGCGTCCGTTCTCGCGTTCAGTGCGGGTCTCGCCCACGCACACGATGGCGCAAAGTCCGGCGCGGCGCGCAGCGAGCCCCTTCGCCCGCACATCGGCGTCGGTTTCCTTGTGATAGGTGCGCCGCTCGGAGTGGCCGACGATGACGGCGCTAGCGCCGGCATCCTTGAGCATCTCGGCCGAAATGTCGCCGGTGAATGCTCCATTGGATTGCGTGTGACAATCCTGCGCACCCAGGCGCACGGGGGACCCCTCCACGATGCTAGCAAATAAACCGAGCAGCGTGGCGGGCGGGCAGATCATCAAATCGACCGCGGTGAGCGCCCGGGCACCTTGGACGATCCGGATCATCTCCGCCGCCGAGGAGCGCAGCCCGTTCATCTTCCAATTTCCCGCCACGAATGGGCGCGGACGAGCCATTCTCGTTCCTGGGTTTTCCCGAAACCATCCATGCGGTTAGCAGAGCCCCCGCGGCCACGCCAGAGGCCCGCGTTGCCGCGCTCGATGCCGCGATGTTGCGACGCAGTGGTCCCCTCCCTATGATGCGATATCCCCCGGCCCGCCCGCGGGTTCTCTCAATCACGGACGACACATGCTTCGAGGGCTGCGAAAAGCCTCTTCCAACTGGATCGGCAAAGCCGTGATGGCCGGCGTGGTCGGCTTTTTGGTGATCAGTTTCGCCATCTGGGGAATTGGCGATATTTTCCGCGGCTTTGGCCGCTCAACGGTGGCCAAGATCGGGCACACCGAAATCACGGTCGAGCAGTTTCGTACGCTCTACAACGATCGCCTGCAGCAATATTCACGCCAACTCGGCCGTCCGATCAGCGCGGATCAGGCGCGCGCGACCGGTCTCGACCG
>Ga0066652_100001995_pt1 | contig 10962 bp, 9 predicted proteins | sample GraSoiAngelo_101_FD_71413 | JGI IMG/M metagenome (GOLD analysis project Ga0066652, IMG submission 71413) | Grasslands soil microbial communities from the Angelo Coastal Reserve, California, USA - 14_0903_02_30cm | ecosystem: Environmental > Terrestrial > Soil > Grasslands | place: USA... | reverse complement strand
GGCAGGTAGAAGATCGTCCGGAAGATGCCGACGCCGCTTCGAGCGCGCGCGAGCATGAGCGCGACGCCGAGGGCGAACACGACCTGGAGCGGCACGAGGACGGCGATCAGCCACAAGGTGTTCCGGACCGCCGGCCACATCTGCGGATCGTCGTGGAGCATGTAGCGGTAGTTCGCGAGCCCGATCCACTTTGGCGGCGAGAGCAGGTTGTAGTGCGTGAACGAGAGGTACGCGTTCCAGACGATCGGATACGCGAAGAAGATGGTGAAGCCGGCGAGCCAGGGGCTCATCAGGAGCAGGACGAGCCCGCGGCGGCGCCACGCTGCTCGGCTCCTGCCTCGCCGGCGATCGACTGGACGAGCGACCGCGCCGGCCGACGCTTCGATCACGGCGGTCCGCCGCCTCCGGCCTGCGCGTTCTGCGCGTCGATCTGCTTGTCGAGCTGCTTGAGCCCGTCGTGCAGGTTCTTCACCTTCCCCGCCTGGTACTTGACGGTGAACCGGCTGATCAGCGACAGGTTCGCATTCCCGGCGGCAGTGATGGGAGCGGTTGCCGACTTCGCGTTGTTGAAGATCTTGATGAACGTCGCGAAGTTCTTGTCCGGCTTGAGCTCGCTCGACTTGGCGGACGTCCGAGTCGACGGAACGTTCCTGATCCCGTTCGAGAAGCGCGCGAGCGCGTGGGAATCGGTCGTCAGGTACTTCACGAGCGCCCACGCCTGGTCGACGTTCTTCCCGCCCTTGGGAATCCCGATGATCGTCCCGTTGACCGAGCCGGCGCCGTAGAGCTCGGGATGCGCGTCGTCGACCGGCATCGGCGCCGTCCCGTACTTCAGCCCCGGGTGCTCAGCGTGGAGGAACGCGACGCGCCATTCGCCGTCCATCATCATCGCGAGCTTCCCGACCTCGAACGCGTTCGAGCCGGAGAACTCGTCGCCGAAGCCGGCGTGGAAGCGGACGAGGTTGTCGTAGCCGTACCAGTCGACGAGCTTCTTCTGCCAGCGGAGGAGCTTCGACCACGCGAACTGCGACGCGAGGATCGACTTGCCCTTCGCGTTGAGGTACTTCCCCGCGAACAGCGGCGCGTAGTTCGTCATGTCGGCGACGTTGCCGGAGTACTCGCCCCAGAACGGGTCGTACCCGGCGACCTTGAGCTTGCCGCCGCTCCGCTGCGTGAGCTTCTTCGCGTCGGCCGTGAGCTCGGTGAACGTCCGCGGGGGCCGCTTGATCCCCGCTTTCGCGAGCATCGCCTTGTTGTAGTACAGCCCGTAGGCGTCGGCGAGCAGCGGGAGCGCACACCGCTTGCCCTTGTACTGCGTGTAGTAGAGCGACGTCTTCGGGAACTGGCTCAGGCTGACGTTGTCCTTCTTGAGGAACGGAGCGAGGTCGATCCACGCGCCGGTTCCGCAGTAGACGCCGACGTTCGCGGACGTGAACGAGCTGACGACGTCCGGCGGGTTGCCCGAGCGGATCGCGTTCGTGATCTTCGTGTCGTTGATCGACCCGACGACCTTGAGCTGCACCTCGGGATGCTTCGCGTCGTACTCGGCCACGACGCCCTTGAACTCCTTCAGCTCGCGGGCGCTCCAGCCGACCCAGATCGTGAGCTGCGCCGTCTTGCCCGCCGCTCTCGGGCTGTCGCCCGCGGACGTCTTCGCCGCGGCACCGTCGGCGGTCGCGCCCACGGCGACGACCACGAGCAGGATTCCCGTCCAACGTCTCATCCGACCCTCCTAAGGTCGAGGAGCCAGTTCCGGATTCTCGTAAGGTTTCCGAACCAGCATGCGACTCTAAGTGGAGGCCGTCGGGAAGTCAAGCGGCTGCAGCATGCCTTTACGTTAAGGTTGTTGCCGAGATGGCGCGCGCAATCCCCCCGCTGCTCAAGAACCTGAACGAGCGGACGGTGCTCGAGACGATCCGCGCGCGCTCTCCGATCTCGCGCGCGCAGATCTCCCGGCGCGCCGGGATCTCGAAGCCGACGGTCTCGCTCGCGCTCCAGTCGCTCCTCGACGCGGGGCTCGTCCGCGAGACGGCGCACGAGCCGGGCGGGCCATCGTACGGCGCCGTCTACTTCGAACCGGTGCCCGACGCCGCGCTCGTGCTCGGCTTCGACATCGGCACCCGCTTTCTCCGCGGGGCCGTCTGCGACCTGCGCGGCCAGATCCTGGCGCGGCAGGACGTCGAGCTCCCGGAGGCCGGAGCGGCGCCGGCGCTCGAGCTGATCCGGACGCTCCTGCCGTCGCTCCTCGACGCGACCGGCCGGCCGCGGGAGCTCGTGGACGGCTGCGTCGTGGGCGTCCCCGGCGTCGTCGACGACGCGAGCGGGCGGATCAGCCTCGCGACGAACGTCCCGGGGCTCGAGGAGCGGCCGTTCGTGCAGGAGCTCCAGGAGCTCGTGGCGCTGCCGGTCACGGTCGACAACGACATCAACCTGGCCGCGCTCGGCGAGCGCTGGCAGGGGATCGCGCGCGGCGTGGACGACTTCGTCTTCCTCTCGGTCGGCACGGGCTTCGGTGCCGGGCTCGTGCTGGGCGGCGAGCTCCATCGCGGCCACCACGGGTTCGCGGGCGAGGTGGACTACGCGCTCGCCGGATTCGGGGCCGACGTGGATCCCTCGGGAGCCGCCGTCGCCTCGATCGCGGAGCGGATCGCCGCCACCGACGGCGGCGGAAGCCAACTCGCGCCGCCGTACGAGGCGCGCGCCATCTTCGGCGCCGCGCGGGCGGCCGACCCGCTCGGCCGTGCGGTCGTGGCGGAGATCGCGCGCCGGATCGCGCTCCACGTCGCGCCGATCGCCGCAGTAGCGGACGTCGCCCTGGTCGTCCTCGGCGGAGGCCTCGGCGCGAACGGCGACCTGCTGCTCGACCCGATCCGCGCGCTGCTCGGCGAGTGGCTGCCCTACGCACCCCGGGTCGAGGTCTCGGCGCTCGGCGAAGCGGCCGTCCTGACCGGCGCCCTCGCGGTCGGGCTCCGGTCCGCGCTCGACAACGTCTTCGTCAACCGGACTAGCCGCGCACCTTCAGGCCGCTGATCCGGCCGCCGGAGTTTCCGCGCAGGTCGTTCCTCCGCGCGACGACGACGACGTTCACGTCCTTCCGTCCCTGGAGCCCGGCGCCGCGGTTGCCGCGGATCACATTCCGCTCGACGAGGACGCGGCCGCCGCCGCGGTCCTGGCCTCCGTTGAAGACGATCCCGCCGTGCTGCGGCGGCGTCGTCTTCGTCCCGTTGCCGATGATCCTGTTGGCGACGATCGCGATGTCGGTGCCGTAGACCAGCCGGCCGAGGTTCGTGCTCAGGCCGAGCAGGATTCCGGGGCCGGCGTTCCGCGTGATCGTGTTCCGCTCGAACCGGACGTCGAGCGCGGGGTTCCCGCGGCCTCCCGGCTCGACGTCGATCCCCGCGCCGGGATTGCCGAAGGGACGGCCGCCGGGCGTCTCCGGATGAGTGTCGGAGGCGCCGCTGATCCGCGAGCCCGTGATCCGAAGCCCGATTACGGACGTGGCGGAGACGACGTTCCTCGTCCCGCCGAGCAGACGGCACTTGACGATCGAGACGCGGCCCGCGAACCCGTCGCCGTTCGCGCGGCCGCCGATCGTGATCGCGTCGACCGGCTCCCCGGTCACCGTCACGCCGCGCACGGTCACCTCGTGGCCGAAGATCCCGATCCCGAACATGTCGGCCGCGCGCGGGACGACGATCCGGAGGCCGGTGATCGAGATCCGGACCGGCGCCGCGTCGAGCGGCCGGCTGCGGTTGACGAAGAAGAGCGCGTCCGCGGCGACCGGGTCGCCGTCCTGGGATGTGAGCCGCGCCGCGCCGGCGCCGAGCGCGGTGATACATGCGCCGTTGGAGACGATCCTGGTGTCGTCGTGGCTGACCCAGAGGCCGCGCGTCGCGTAGCACTCGCCGCCGGGCAGCTTCGGAAGCGAGACGAGCCCGCCGGTGGAGTCGAGACGCGCCTGCAGCCACGCGGTGTCGTCGCGCCCCGCCGCGCGCGTCGGCGTGGTCGAGCCCGCGGGCGTGCCGAGCGTCAGCGCGAGCGTCGCCGCGAGCGCCAGAAAGCCGAACCTGCTCCTCATCTCACCCCTCCTCGGTCGTCTCGGTTCGTCCGTACCCGCCGACGCTGCGACCAAGCGACCGTGACCGCGACGAGCTCCCACAGCACGGCCCGCGCCGACAGACCCCCGCGGACGGGGATGATCGTCGCGGGGATCCCCGCGTCCCGGTACAGCCGCCGGAAGAAGAAGCGGACCCGGCCCTGGTGGATCCACGAGCAGACGACGACCGCGGCCGCGATCTCCCGTTCGCGAAGGAGCGGCAACGTCCGGCCCGCGTTCTCGGCGGTGTTCCGCGCCCACGGCTCGACCACGAGCTCCGGGCCGGCCGACCCGTTCCAGGCGGCGAGCATCTGCGCCGCCTCGGTCTCGCGTCCGCCCGGCGGCGCGTAGCCGGTGAAGACGACCGCGGCGGGCGCGAGCTCGCCGGCGAGCCGTTCGGCGGCCGCGATACACGCGAGGCACGACGGGCTGAGCCGCCAGCTCCCGTCGCGGCCGCGAACGGACGCGCCGGGGACGACGATCGCGAGCCGCTCCACGGGCGGGATTGTTGCGGAGCGGTGTCGAGGATCAGGCGGCCGCGCCGCGGATCTCCGCCAGCACCTGCGCCTCGCCGCCCTCGAGCAGGAGGTCGAGGAGGCGCTTGCCGCCCACGAGGCCGGTGCGGCGCCCGAGGAGCTCGTGGAGCCGGGCGGCGCCGACTCCGACCTCCCGCGCCGCGCGCAGCACGGCTGCGACGGCGGGCCGGACACCCCGACCGTCGCTCTCGAACTGCCACGTGGGATAGAGCCAGTCGGCGGCGCCGCTCGGGCGGACGGCCAGCACGTCGCCCGCCCGGCGGAGCCTCTCGACCTGGAGCGGATCCATTCCGAGCCTCGCGGCCACCCACGGCGTCGACATGGCCCAGCGCAGATCGTCGTGCATCGCTCGACCTCTCACGCGATCCGCGGCGTCAGCCGGGGCCGCGGGTGGGCGACCTTGCGGGCGCCGTCGACGATCCAGCCGCCGACCGCGAGCACCAGCATCGCCCCGATCAGGATTCCGATGTACAGCGCCTTCATCTCGTGTTCCTCCTTGCGGCCTAGGCCGCTGCCGCCTCGAGTTTCGCGTTGCCGGCGGGGACGTAGAGGGCCTTGTAGCCGAGGCTGCGGCCGATCGGAGCGCCCATCGCCAGCGCCGCCTTCTGCAGCGCGTGCGGGACGACCGGCAGCCGGACGTGGTCGAAGTGGTGCCGCGCGATCACGGCGAGCCGGAGCGGGTTCGGCATGCCCTTCTTGTTGGTCTTGCCGTCCGCCGCGAGTCCGTACATCGTCTCGATCAGGTTCTCGAAGCTGAGCGCGGGCCGGACCTCGCACGTGAAGCGGACGTCCTCGTCGCTCTTGTTGGCGAACTTGTGCGGCGTTCCGGCCTCGACCGCGTAGGACTCGCCCGGGCCGAGCTCGATCTTCTTCCGGCCTGCGGTCATCGTCAGGCGGCCGGAGACGACCTCGAACCGCTCGCTCTGGTACGGGTGGACGTGCTTCGCCGCGACGAACCCGTTCGGCCGCACGACCGCCTCGATCAGGCAGTACTCGCCGTCGGTCTGGGCGGACGTCTTCAGGAACGTCAGGCGCTCGCCGGTGACCGGATTGACGACGGTGTCTCCTGGATTGATCACTGTGGCTCCTCGTTTCGATGGGGTTCGCGGCTTCCGATGCCGCGGTTCATGTGGGGCACTCTGCGCGGAAGGAGCAGCAGCTCGCGTCGGGGGGAGCCCCAAAGGCCCCCACCGATCTTTTCCGCGACCCCCCTAGACGGAGGTCGGCGCCGGGAGGACGCGCGCGAGCTCGGAGCGCGAGGAGATCTCGAGCTTCCGGTAGACGCTCGAGAGGTGAACCTCGACCGTCTTCGGAGTGACGAAGAGCGCCTGCGCGATCTGGCGGTTCGTCAGCCCCTCGGCGGCCATCTCCGCGACGCGCCGCTCGCTCGCCGTCAGCGACTCGACGCCGGAGAGCCTGACGCTGCGCGGGCGTGCGCCGGTGGCCGCGAGCTCCGCCCTGGCGCGTTCGGTGACCGGCGCGGCGCCCGCGAGCTCGGCAAGCTCGAGCGCGCGCCGGAGGAGGTCGCGCGCCTCGGCGCGCTGGTTCCCTCGGCGGAGCGCGGCTCCGAGCTCCGTCAGCGACTCCGCGAGCTCGAGCTTCGCGGGCGACGACTCGAGCACGCGCACCGACTCCCGGAGCGCGTCGACTCCCGCCGTGCCGCCCTGGACGAGCCCGTGCGCGCGGAACGCGATCCCGAGCGCGCGCGGGGCGCCCCAGCGCTGCGCGAGCTCGAGCTCCTCGCGTGCGAGCTCGCGCGCCTCGTCGACGCGCTCGAGCCCGTGCAGCACGAGCGCCGTCTGCGAGCGCCAGGGCGTGAACGCCGGGTTCGCGGTGCGCAGCGCCTGAGCGAGCGCACCGAGTTGTTCGAGATCCGCGAGCGCCCGCTGCGCGTCGCCCTGCGCCGCGCGTACCCGTGCCCGCGCGTCGAGGAAGAAGCTGAGGTGGCCGGTCTCGGGCAGCCGCTCGGGAAGTTCGGCACGCTCAACGACGGCAGCAGCCTCGTCGACCGCTCCCCTCTGGAGCAGCGCGGAGGCGAGGAAGCCGAAGTTGTACGGCGACGCCGTCTGCATCCCGTGCACGGCGGCAAGCGCGAGCGACTCGCGAAGGTCCTCCTCGGCGGCGGCGAGCTGGCCCAGCCGGGCGTAGAGGAAGCCGCGGAAGAGGTGGATCCCCCCGGACATGAAGATGTCGCCGCGCCGGCGCACCTCGGCGAGGGCGGCGTCGTACGCCGCCCGCGCTGCGTCGAAGCGATCGGCGAGCACGAGCGCGAACGTCGCGTAGTAGAAGGCGACCGAGCCTGCCGCCGCCAGCCGCCCGGGCAGAAGCGCGCGCTCGGCGAGCTCGACCGTCCGCTCCAGGCTCTCGCCGAGGCGCGCCTCGTGGTAGGCCTGTCCCGCGAGCAGCAGGTCGGTGCCGAGCCCGCCGGCGCGCGGCTGCGGACCGACGATCCGCATCCGCAGGACGGCGATCGGGTTGAGGTCGGGCTCCCACCACGCCGAGCTGATCAGCTCCGCCTCGAGGCGCTCGTGCAGGTCCGGGTCGCGGTCGCCCAGCTCGTCGATCGCGAACGTGAAGACGTCGAGCGCCTCGCGGTGGCGCTCCGTGTACCAGAGCGCACGGCCGAGCTCGAGCGCAGCCTCGCCGCGCTCGACCGGATCCTCGAGCAGCTCGACCGCCTCGGCGAGGTGGCGCGCGGCGGCGGGGCCGTCGACGCGCCGCTCGGCTAGGCCGAGCTCCAGGAGGATCGTCGCACACCGGTCGCCCGGCGGCGGCTCTTCGAGCGCACGCCGAAGATAAGCGACCGCGGCGTCGGCGGCACCCCCCGCGAGCGCCCGCGTCGCGGCGCCGTGGAGCCGTTCGACCACCGTGGCGTCACCGGCGGGCTCGACGAGCATCAGGTGAGCCGCGACCTGCTCGGGCACCGCACCGCGCCCGGCGAGGAGGTCTGCGGCGCGCCGGTGCAGGTCCGAGCGCTCGTCCAGGAGGATCTCCTCGTGGATCGCGGCCCGGACGACCGGGTGGACGAAGTTGAGCGGGTCGGTGGTCCGCAGGATGTCGACGCGCGTCAGGTCGAGCGCCGCCCGTGCCGCCTCGGTCTTCTTCAACCCGGCCAGCTCCGCGGCGAGCCGCGGGTCGGCGCCGTCGCCGAGGACCGCCGCCACGCGCGCGAGCCGCCCCGCCTCCGCCGGCAGCCGCGCGAGCCGCAGCAGGATCGTGCGGGCGACGGCTCGCGGACCGAGCTCGCCGACGCGCGCGGCGTTGGCGGCCGTCGGGGCCACCCGCTCGATCTCGAGACGGTTCGCGAGCTCGTGGAGCAGCAGCGGGTTTCCGCCGACCGCGGCGTGGCACGCGCGGCAGAACTCGGTCTCCGCACCGGCGCCGAGGTGCGCGCGGAGGGAAGCGCTCGCTGCGGCCTCGCTCAGCGGCGCCGGCCGGAGGCGGACCGCCAGCGGCTCCGACGTCAGCTCGCCGAGCAGCAGCTCGTCGACTCCGGGCTCGCCCGTCCGCAGCCCGACGGCGACCAGGACCGGCAGTGTCTCCATTCGCCGCACGAGGTAGGCGAGGAAGCGAAGCGACGGTGCGTCGCACCAGTGCAGGTCGTCCACGACGAGGACGAGCGGCCGCTGTGAGGCGAGGTTCGCGACGAGCCAGAAGAGGCCGTGGAGCATCCCGAACGAGACGTCCTCCTCGGTTCCGGGCTCGTCGACTGGAGGGCCCGCCTCGAACAGCGGCACCGCGAGCGCCGCCGGGCCGTTCAGGAGCTCCGCCCGCTCGTCGGTCGACGCGAGCGCCAGCACGGGCTCGAGCAGCTGCCGCACGACGCCGTACGAGAACTCGCGCTCGAACTCGCCCGCGCGCGCGGACAGAACGCGCGCTCCCGCCTCCTCCGCGCGGCGGCGCGCGGCGGCAACGAGGCGCGTCTTCCCGATTCCCGCGGGCCCCTCGACCAAGAGCAAGCGCGCCGTCCCGCCGAGCGCGGAGCCGACGAGCGATTCGACCGTGTCGAGCTCGACCTCCCGCTCGAACAGGGGCGGCTCACCCGGCGCCGCAGCCGCGACCCGCGTGGCGAGCGGCGGGAACGTGTCCGGAAGGCCGTCGATCGCGAGCTGGTAGAGGCGCTCGGGCTCCTTCGCGCCGTCGAGCCGGTGGACGCCGAGATGCACGATCTGCGCGCCCGCGGGCACCTTCCCGTCGGAGTGGAGGACGGTCGAGCCCGAGAGGAGGACCTGGCCGCCGTGGCCGAGGTCGCCGACTCGGCCGGCGTGCTCGACGGCGTCCCCGACGTACGTGTCGCCGCCGAGCACCACCTCGCCGGTGTGGACGCCCATCCGCACGCGGACGCCCGCGCCTTCGGGCCACGTCTCGCCGGCGAGCGCACGCTGCGCGGCGACGGCGGCCGCGATCGCATGCTCGGCCTCCTGAAAAGCCGCGAAGAACGAGTCGCCCTTCCGGTCGACCTCGACACCGCCGCCGCCGGCGAACGCCTGCCGGACGATCGCGTTGTGCGCCGCGAGCACTTCGGCGTAGCGCTCGTCGCCGAGGTCCGCGAGGAGCTTCCTCGACCCCTCGATGTCGGTGAAGAGGAAGGTGACGGTGCCCGAGGGCATCGCAGTCGACGACGTTCCGGCTATTCGGACGACCCCCGTAGAGAAAACAGCAGAGAAAGCCGGGCGATTCTACCTGGGGAGCCGCAGGCTCCACCGCGGCGCAGCGGGCACACGTCAGGCGATGGTCGGCTCTCGGTCGAGGACCTCGCCGACGACGAGCTGACACGGATCGAGGACGAGTTCGCCACGCTCCACGAGGAGCAGCGGAAGGAGGGTTAGCTACTTCCGGTCGGAGAGGGCGTCGTCGGACGGCGTCTCGTCGAGAGAGAGGTCGAAGTCCTCCTCCCAGGGGTCGAGCACGTGCCGCGCGGGCTCCCGGGCTGCGCCGTCCGCAGGGAGGACACGCACGTGGCGCGGCTGCAGCGCGAGCTCTTCGGCGTGCTCCTCACGGCGGCCGCGGCGCCACCAGCGTCGGCGACCGTCCTCCGCGCCGTTCGACTCCGCCGCCGGCGCGAGCTCCGGTTCGGGCTCGGGCTCCTCGGCTGGCTCCGGCTCGTCGGGCGGCTCCGGTTCCTCGGCAGCCTCGGGCCCGGGTGCAGGCTCCGGCTCCGGCTCCGGCTCCGGCTCCTCGACGGCCTCGGGCTCCGGCACAGGCTCCGGCTCGGCAGCTGGCGCCGCGATCGCAGTCTGCTCCTCGGGCTCGGGTTCCGGCGACGCCTCGGCGACAGCCGCGGGTGCCTCCCACGGCTCGGCAGCGGCGGGGGCGGCGGCGGGCTCCTCGACGGCGGCCGCCTCGGGCTCGGACTCGGCGACCGGACGGGCGGGCGCCGGAACGGCGCGCTCGCGCGCGACCGCCCACTCGACCACCCCCACGATCAGCACCGCGACCAGCATCACGGCCGCGAGGACGAGCGGCTTGAGGCTCGCCTCGTAGGCGCCGACCGCGACGGCGATGATGAAGACGGCCTCGATCGCCATCCGCGGGACGGCCTCGGGAAGTCCCGTCCGAACCCGCGGGGCCGCCGACGCGTACGGCTGCCACGACTGCTGGACCCAGCCGTCCATCCTGAGCGCGCGCAGCTCCTTCCGCAGCTCCTTGGCCTGCGCCTGGAAGACGTCAACGGCCTCGAGCGCGCGGAGCGTCGTATCGAGCCGCGCGAGGTGGCGGTAGAAGGAGTCGAAGGCCTCCCGGACGCGCTCGCGGTCGTAGCCCTGGGCGACGACGGGGAGCTCCTCGACCCGCGGCAGCGCGGATGGCGCCGGCGGCTCGACTGACGGCCAGGAATCCTGCGTCACGACAGCAGTATGACCATCATCTGCGCTCGAACAAGCCCTGAGGCAGCCCCGGTAGGAGGTCGGTCCATCCGGCTCCCACAGCCTTCGCGGGCGCCCCTTGCCGCAGCGGCACAGCAACGAGCACGCGGTCGCCGCGCCGGAAGGCGCAGACGTCGGCCCCCGCCTCGACCGGCTCGTACGCGCCGTCGAAGTCCGCGCCCCGCCGCGCCCGCAGCTCGAGCGTCCGCCTGATCAGGAGGAGCTTCTCGGGCTCGTCGTTCGAGCCGAGCAGCCGCCGCCTGCGCTTCCAGTCGACCGGCCGCCGGTTGTCCGGGTCGACGAGCGACAGCGTCTCGAGCTCGTCGCCCTGGTAGACGTCCGGCAGGCCCGGCGCCGTCAGTTTCAGCAGCGTCTGCCCGAGCGACGCATGCCGCCCCGCGTCGGCGACCCGCGAAGCGAAGTCCTCGAAGCCGTCCGGAAGCCGCTCGTAGACGCGGCCGATCGC
>Ga0066652_100001994_pt1 | contig 10962 bp, 5 predicted proteins | sample GraSoiAngelo_101_FD_71413 | JGI IMG/M metagenome (GOLD analysis project Ga0066652, IMG submission 71413) | Grasslands soil microbial communities from the Angelo Coastal Reserve, California, USA - 14_0903_02_30cm | ecosystem: Environmental > Terrestrial > Soil > Grasslands | place: USA... | reverse complement strand
CCCTTGACGTCGACGGTGCCGCCGACGCCCATGCCGATGACGTCCTTCAGTCCCTTCCCCTGAAACCAGTTCGCCAGCTCGTAGACCGCCACCAGCAGGGCGCCGGTCCCCCGCGCGACGGCGACGACGTCGCCCGAGTGATCCGAGTGGCCGTGGGTCAGGCAGATCACGTCCGCCTTGTCGATCTTCGCGCCCGCCGGCGCCTTCGGGTTGCCGGTCAGCCAGGGGTCGAAGACGACGCGCGTGCCGCCTGGCGTGGTGATCAGGAATGTCGAGTGCCCGAACCAGGTGATCGCCAGTGCAGCCATCCGGCTAGTATAAAATTGAAGGGTTGAGCACCACCCCTCTGAATTTCATCCGCGGCCGCAAGAAAAAGCCCGACAGTGATGTCGAGCTGCCGCGGGTTCCCAAGCCCGAATGGCTCAAGGTCCGCGCGCCCGGCTCCGAGAACTACCATCGCCTCAAGGGGCTGATGCGCGGCCTCGGCCTCCACACCGTCTGTGAAGAGGCGAACTGCCCCAACATCGGCGAGTGCTGGCACCACGGCACGGCGACGTTCATGATCCTCGGCAGCACCTGCACGCGCTCGTGCGGCTACTGCAACGTCACCCACGGCACGCCGCACGCCCCCGACGAGCAGGAACCGGTCAAGGTCGCGAGCGCGATCCACGCCCTCGAGCTCAGCTACGTCGTCGTCACCTCGGTCGATCGCGACGACCTGCCCGACTTCGGCGCGTCGCACTTCGCGCGGACGATTCTCGAGACCCGGGCGCGGATTCCGTCCTGCCGCCTCGAAGTGCTGATCCCCGACTTCCAGGGGGACGAGGCGGCGCTCCGCATCGTGCTCGACGCGAAGCCCGACGTCCTCAATCACAACATCGAAACGGTGCCGCGCCTCTATCGCATCGCGCGGCCGGGCGGGCGTTATCCGCGCGCGCTCGAAGTGCTGCGCCGATCGCACGACATCGCGCCGCGCATCGCGACGAAGTCGGGGTTGATGGTGGGGCTCGGCGAAGAGTGGGACGAGGTGGTCGCGACGCTGCAGGATCTCCGCACGGCGGGGGTGAACATCGTCACGATCGGCCAGTACCTGCGCCCGTCACTCGCCAACCTGCCGATGGTGCGCTACTACACGCCGTCGGAGTTCGCCGAGCTCAAGCGCATCGGCCTCGAGATGGGCTTCGGCCACGTCGAGTCCGGTCCGCTGGTCCGCAGTTCTTATCACGCCCACGAGCAGACGGCCTCTTACGAAGCCAGTTCACAGTTCACAGCGGGCAGTTAACAGTCTGGTTTACAGTCTCAGAGTTGACAGTGCCGTCTAACTGACACGACTGGAACTGCGAACCGACCCGAACTGTAAACTTCGCAACTGTCAACCAAACTGTCGACTGTGCACTGTCAACTGTGAACTCCCCGCGCTAGGGGTTTCTTCGCGGCCGATAAACGTGCGTCGCGTGGCCGTAGAACACTTCGGCGGCTTCCATGACCGTTTCAGACAGCGTCGGATGCGGGTGGATGGTCAGCGCCATGTCCTGCGCCGTGGCCCCCATCTCGATGGCGAGGACGCCTTCGGAGATGAGCTCGCCGGCGCCGGGACCGCAGATGCCGACGCCGAGCACGCGCTGGCTCTCCGGGTGGATCACCAGCTTGGTGACGCCGTCGGTGCGGCCGAGCGAGATGGCGCGGCCGGATGCGCCCCAGGGGAACTTGGCGATCGTCACCTCGAGGCCCTGCTTCTCCGCGTCGGTCTCGGTGAGGCCGGCCCAGGCGATCTCGGGATCGGTGAACACCACGGCCGGAATCGCCGCCGGCGCGAACTCGACGTTCTTGTCGCCGGCAATGGCATCGACGGCCACGCGCCCCTCGTGCGACGCCTTGTGCGCCAGCATCGGCTCGCCGGCGACGTCACCGATGGCGTAGATCGAGGGCTCATTGGTGCGCCGGCTCTTGTCCGTCACGATGAAGCCGCGTGGATCGACCTTCACGGCGGTCTTCTCGAGTCCGGGGATCTTCGAGTTCGGGCGCCGGCCGATCGAGACGAGCACGCGATCGAAGGTCTGATCGCCAGACTTCCCTTCACCCTCGAAGGTCACCGAGATGCCGTCCTTGACCTCTTTCATGCCGGTGACCTTGGTGTTCAGCCACACGGCCGCGCAGATCTGGTCGATCCGCTTCGCCAGGATCGCGACGAGGTCGCGATCGGCGCCGGGCAGCAGGCCGCCGGTCATCTCGACGACCGTGACCTTGCTGCCGAGCGCGGCGTAGACACTGCCAAGCTCCAGCCCGATGTAGCCGCCGCCGACGACCAGCAGCGACTTCGGGATGTCGGGCAGATCGAGGGCGCCGGTCGAGTCCATCAGCCGCGGACTGTCGATCGAGAGGCCCGGGATCTTCGTCGGCGCCGAGCCGGTCGCGATGATGCAGTGCTCGAAGGTCAGCGTTTCCTTCTTGCCGTCGGCCAGGTCGACGTCGATGGTGCGGCCGTCGCGGAAGGTGGCCATGCCCTGGAGGTGCTGGATCTTGCGCAGGTTGCGCACCTGCCCCGCCCCCGCGGTCAGCGTGCCGACGACCTTGTTCTTGAAGTCGCGCAGCTTGTCGAGATCGATCTTGGGCTTGCCGAACTCGATGCCGAAATCCTTCGCGTGCGCCGACTCGCTGATCACGTCGGCGACGTGCAGCAGCGCCTTGGACGGGATGCAGCCGCGATAGACGCAGACGCCGCCGGGATTCTTCTCCGGATCGACGAGCGTGACCTTCATCCCGCGGTCGGCCGCGTAGAAGGCGGCGGCGTATCCGCCGGGACCGGCGCCGATGACGACAAGTTGACTGGAGATAGGCATGGGTGCTCGGGTGCGAAAGAGGTGCTGGGTGCTAAGTGCTAGGTGCTAGGGGTGCTGGTGCTTTTGATGCTGGTGCTGGTGCCGCGAATGCTGATGCTGGTGACGGCTGCCCCGACGCGCGGAACGAGTCGCGGCACCAGCCCCAAGCACCAGCACCTTGAGCACCTCTAGCACCCGAGCACCTCAGCACCTCTTGATCCCCCAGCACCTAGAGCGCCAGGACAAAGGGCTGCTCGAAGGCGTCGGCGACCCAGCGCAGGAAACGCGCCGCGTCGGCGCCGTCGATGACGCGGTGATCGTACGACAGCGACAGCGGCAGCATCAGCCGCGGCTGGAACTCGTGGCCGTTCCACACCGGCTCGAAGCTGCCGCGCGAGATCCCCAGGATCGCCACTTCCGGCCAGTTGACGATCGGCGTGAAGCCGACGCCGCCGATGCCGCCGAGATTGGTGATGGTCATGACGCCGCCCGACATCTCGTCGAGCGAGAGCTTGCCGGCGCGCGCCTTCTCGGACAGCTTGGCCAGCTCCGCCGAGAGCTCGACGATGCCCTTCTTGTCGACGTCGCGGATGACCGGCACGAGCAGGCCGCGGTCGGTGTCGACGGCGACCCCCATGTGCGCGTACTTCTTGTAGACCAGCTGCGACTGGCGCTGGTCGATCGACGCGGCGAACTGCGGGAACTTGCGCAGCGCGGTCGCCAGGATCTTGAGCGCGACGACGGTGACGGTCAGCTTGCCGCCGGCGCGCTCGGCCTGCGGGCCGTATTTCTTGCGCAGCTCCTCGAGCGTGGTGATGTCGGCCTTGTCGTGCTGCGTGACGTGCGGGATGACGTTCCACGCATGCCCGAGGTGCTCGGCGGTCTTGCGCCGGATGTTGCTGAGCGGCTTGCGCTCGACGTCGCCCCACTTGCTGAAGTCGGGCAGCGCGTGCTGCTGCGGCGCGGCGGACGGACCGCCACCGCTCGCCGCTCCTTCGCCGCCGGCCAGCGCCTGGCGGACGAACAGCTGAACGTCGTCGATCGTGATGCGGCCGCCCGGTCCGGTGGCGTTGACCTGGCGGATATCGACGCCGAGCTCGCGCGCGATGCGCCGGACCGACGGTGCGGCGGCCGGCGCGGGACCGGCGGCCTCGGCCGCGGCGGCCTGTGGCTGCGCCGACGTCCGCGGCGCGCGGCTGATGTCGACGACTTCGCCGCGCTTCTGCCGCGGCGCCTCCTCGACCTCGTCCTCGTCGGGCGTCGCGCGCTGCGCTTGTGGCTGCTCGGCCTTGCCGTCCTTGTTCCCTTCGCGATCGGCGCGCGCCTCGGCGCCGCCGCTCGACGGCGAGCCCTTCTCGTCCGCGGTGGCGCGCTGGCTGATGCCGCCTTCTTCCGGCGCCCCTTCCGGCTGCGCCTTGGCGTCCTTCGCGTCCTTCGGTTCCTTCGACTCTTTCGGGGCCGCCGCGTCCCCGTCGACCGTGAGGATCGTCTGCCCGACCTTGATCTTCTGTCCGGGCTTGACCTGCACGTCCTTCACGACGCCGGCGACCGACGAGGGGACTTCGATCGTCGCCTTGTCGGTCTCCAGCTCCATGACGGGCTGGTCTTTGGCGATGGTGTCGCCCGGCTTGACGAGCACGCGGACGACGTCGCCGGCGGTGATGTTCTCACCGAGTTCGGGGAGCTTGAAATCAGTCATTTAGAGAAACGGCTCTCGGTGCTAAAAGGTGCTCGGGTGCTAGGGGTGCTCGGGTGCTCAGGGTGCTGGTGCTCTTGGTGCGAGTGCTGCGGGTGCGAAGGGTGCTGGTGCCAGAAGCGCTGAGCCTGGCACTCGCCGCCACGCCTGCGCTTTCCGCACCGTTAGCACCAGCACCGGTAGCACCAGCACCTTGAGCACCTTTCGCACCTAGCACCCTAGCACTACGAGTTCGCAGGATTCGCCTTCTCCGGATTGATGCCGAGGTCCTTGATGGCCTGCTGCACCACCTTCGCGTCGATCTGCCCTTCCTTGAGCAGCTCCGACAGCGTCGCCACCGCGACGAACCGGGCGTCGACTTCGAAGAACTCGCGCAAGGCGGCGCGGTCTTCGCTTCTGCCGAAGCCGTCGGTGCCGAGCGCGCGGATGCGGCGCGGCATCCAGCGATCGATCGAGTCCGCGAGGACCTTGCAGTTGTCGGACGCGGCGACGAACACGCCGGGCGCGTCCTTCAGGACCTGCGTCACGTAGGGCACCTTCGGCGTCTCGGTCGGATGCAGCATGTTCCAGCGCTCGCACGCGTGGCCGTCGCGATAGAGCTCGCCGTAGCTGGTCACCGACCAGACGTCGGCGGCGACGCCGTACTTCTGCAGGATCTCCTGCGCCTTGACCACTTCGTTGAGGATGGCGCCGCTGCCGAAGAGCTGCGCCTTGAGCTTCCCCTTGGAGTCCGCAGCCTTGAAGCGATACATGCCCTTGAGGATGCCCTCGCGCGAGTCGGGCGGCATCTCCGGCATGGCGTACTGCTCGTTCATCACGGTCAGGTAATAGAAGATGCTCTCCTGCTCCGTGTACATCCGGCGGATGCCGTCCTGGATGATGACGGCGAGCTCGAACGCGTACGCCGGGTCGTAGGAGATGCAGTTCGGATAGCACAGCGAGTAGACGTGGCTGTTGCCGTCCTGGTGCTGCAGTCCCTCGCCGGCCAGCGTCGTCCGGCCGGCGGTGCCGCCGAGCAGGAAGCCGCGCACGCGCGAGTCGGCGCCGGCCCAGATCAGGTCGCCGACGCGCTGGAAGCCGAACATCGAGTAGTAGATGAAGAACGGGATGGTGTTGACGCCGTGGGTCGCGTAGGCGGTGCCGGCGGCAATGAAGGACGAGAGCGAGCCGGCCTCGGTGATCCCCTCTTCGAGGATCTGGCCGTCCTTCGCTTCCTTGTAATAGAGGAGCGTGTCCATGTCGACCGGCTCGTACTTCTGGCCGATGTGCGAGTAGATGCCGACGGCGCGGAACAGCGACTCCATGCCGAACGTGCGCGCCTCGTCGGGGACGATCGGGACGATCAGGCTGCCGATTTCCTTGTCGCGAAGCAGCTTGGTCAGGATCCGGACGAACACCATCGTGGTCGAGGCCTTGCGGTCGGCCGTGCCCTTGGAGAACTCCTCGAAGAGCGCGTCGAGGCCGACCTTGAGCGGCTCGACGCGGACGGTGCGCGACGGCACCGAGCCGCCGAGGGCCTTGCGGCGCTCGCGGATGTACTGGAGCTCGGGGCTGTCCTCGGGCGGACGGTAGAACGGCGCGTCGGCGATCTGCTCGTCCGAGATGGGGATGCCGAAGCGCGTGCGGAACGAGCGCAGATCCGCCTCGTTCATCTTCTTCTGCTGGTGGGTGATGTTCTTGCCCTCACCCGCCTCGCCCATGCCGTAGCCCTTGATCGTGCGCGCGAGCACGACCGTCGGCTGGCCCTTGGTTTCGGTGGCGTGCTTGTAGGCGTTGAACACCTTGCCCGGGTCGTGGCCGCCGAGCCGCAGCCGCTTCAGCTGGTCGTCCGACAGGTGCTTGACCATCTCGAGGAGGCGCGGGTCGGTACCGAAGAAGTGCTCGCGGAAGTAGGCGCCCGATTCGACGGCGTATTTCTGATACTGCCCGTCGACGACTTCACCCATGCGCTTGGCGAGGAGGCCGTCGTGATCCTTGGCGAGGAGCGGATCCCAGTCACTGCCCCACAGCACCTTGATGACGTTCCACCCGGCGCCGCGGAAGCTCGCTTCGAGCTCCTGGATGATCTGGCCGTTGCCGCGCACCGGCCCGTCGAGACGCTGCAGGTTGCAGTTGATGACCCAGATCAGGTTGTCGAGCTTCTCGCGCGCGGCCAGGCTGATCGCGCCGAGCGACTCGGGCTCGTCGGTTTCACCGTCACCGAGGAACGCCCAGACCTTGCTCGCGGACGGCTTCTTGAGCCCGCGATCCTCCAGGTAGCGGCTGAAGCGCGCCTGGTAGATCGACATGATCGGGCCGAGGCCCATCGAGACGGTCGGGAACTCCCAGAAGTCGGGCATCAGCCACGGATGCGGGTACGACGACAGGCCGCCGCCGGGGGCCAGCTCGTGGCGGAAGTTGTCCAGCTTTTCGCTCGACAGGCGGCCTTCGAGGAAGGCGCGGGCGTAGATGCCCGGCGAGGCGTGGCCCTGGAAATAGATGACGTCGCCGTCGCCGTCGCGCCCCTTGCCCTTGAAGAAGTGATTGAACGCCACTTCATACAGCGTCGCGGCGGACGCGTACGTCGAGATGTGGCCGCCGATGCCGTCGGAATTGCGATTGGCGCGCACGACCATGGCCATCGCGTTCCAGCGGATCAGGCTCTTGATGCGCCGCTCGACTTCCTGGCTGCCCGGGAACGGCGTTTCCTCGTCCGGCTGGATGCTGTTGACGTAGGCCGTGACGGCGGAGAACGGCAGCGCCACGCCGCTCATGCGCGCGTGGTCCCTGACCGTCGCGAGCAGCCGCTCGACGCGGCCGCGGTCACCCTGCTGGATGACGTAGTCGAGGGCTTCACGCCACTCGCGCTGTTCTAGGGCTTCAAGCTCGGCATTGTCCTTCGGCGCGGGATTTCTCATTGTTGTATCTTCCTATTGTAGAGCAAATCGGCCCCCTCTGAATCGATGCTAACGATGCCACGCGTAGCCCTCGCACTTGCCCTCGCGGCCCTCGTCACCACCGGCGCGCGCGGCGCCCGCGTTCAGGACGTTACACAAATGCCCACGCTTGCGGAGCTCCAGAAGATGACGGCGCGGTTCGCGCCGGCCGATATCGGCGCCGACCTGTCGGCGCTGCCGAAAAACGAGCGCGACGCCCTGGCCCGGCTGATCGACGCGGCGCGGATCATGGATGCGCTCTTCCTGCGCCAGGTCTGGGCCGGCAACGACGCGATGCTGCAGGACCTGGCGGCGCGCGCCGCCAAGCCGGTCGGCCCCCGTGCGTCGCGGTCCGCCGCCTCGCGCCTGCGCTACTTCCTCATCAACAAGGGGCCGTGGGATCGCCTCGACCACAACCGCGCCTTCGTGCCCGGCGCGCCCGCCAAGCCGGACGCGGCCAACTTCTACCCCGCCGGGGCGACGAAGGCCGAGGTCCAGGCGTGGCTCGACGGCCTCTCGGGCGCCGCGAAGGACGCGGCCACCGGCTTCTTCACCACCATCCGGCGCGGCGAGAAGGGATTTGTCGCCGTCCCTTATAGCGTCGAGTACCAGGGGGAGCTCGCGCAGGCCGCCGATCTCCTGCGCCAGGCCGCGCAGCTGACGAACGAGCCGACGCTCAAGAAGTTTCTCACCGCGCGCGCCGACGCGTTCCTGAGCAACGACTACTACGCCAGCGACGTCGCGTGGATGGAGCTCGACGCCGCGATCGAGCCGACGATCGGTCCGTACGAGGTCTACGAGGACGAGTGGTTCAACGCCAAGGCGGCGTTCGAGGCGTTCATCACCGTCCGCGACGAGGCGGAATCGAAGAAGCTGCAGGCCTTCAGCGATCACCTGCAGGAGCTCGAGAACAACCTGCCGATCGACGAGAAGTACCGCAACCCCAAGCTCGGCGCCTTCGCGCCGATCCGCGTCGTCAACGAGATCTTCGCGGCGGGGGACGGCAACCGCGGCGTGCAGACCGCCGCCTACAACCTGCCGAACGACGAGCGCGTGGTGAAGGAGAAAGGCACCAAGCGCGTGATGCTCAAGAACGTGCAGGACGCCAAGTTCAACATGGTGCTGCTGCCGATCTCGAAGATCGCGCTCCCCGCCCCGGACCAGGCGAAAATCTCGTTCGAGGCGTTCTTCACGCACATCCTGATGCACGAGCTGATGCACGGCCTCGGCCCGCACAACATCAGCGCCGGCGGACGCCAGACCACCGTGCGCCAGGAGCTGAAGGAAACCTACAGCGCGATCGAAGAAGCCAAGGCCGACGTCTCCGGACTGTGGGCGCTCCGCTACCTTGCCGACCACAAGCTGCTCGACCCCGCGATCGCGAAAACGATGTACTCGACGTTCCTCGCGTCGGCGTTCCGCTCGATCCGGTTCGGCGTCAACGAAGCGCACGGCCGCGGCATCGCGATCCAGCTGAACTACCTGCTCGACGCGGGCGCCTTCAAGGTCCGAACCGACGGCACGTTCACGGTCGACAACGCCAGGATCGGCGACGCCGTCACCGCGCTGACCCGCGAGATCATGACGCTGCAGGCCGAAGGGAACTACGCCAAGGCGAAGGATTTGATCGAGCGTCTCGGCATCGTCCGGCCCGAAGTGAAGAAGGTCCTCGATCGGCTGGCGGGCATTCCCGTGGACATCGAGCCCCGCTTCACCACCGCGGCGCAACTGTCCGAGAAGTAGCCGCGAGCACCGTGAATCGCGCCCCGCGCCGAGCCGTCTGCTCGCCCCGCGCGGCCTCAATCGTCAGCAGATACTCGCCGGGCTCCAGCCGCTCGATCGGAAGCTCGAGGCGGTGGTCCGCCGTGTGCCTGGCGCCGAACCGATCGACGGGAAGCTCGGTGACCTGGTCGAACACGATCCGGTCGCTGGTATCGGTAATGCGCGTCGTCACGCTGGCCGGTTGCGGGGGGCGCCCGGCGTCCTGGTAGACCTGCAGAAAGGCCGTCGCGTGGTCGGTCCGCGCAAACTCGCGTTGCGCGGTGGGCACAACCGGCACCAGATCGGTCAGCGCCTCCCGTCCCGCCGACGGCACCGACGGCGACACCGCGAGCACGAGGCCCGACAGAGACAACGGCTGCTTCGCGAAGTCCGGCACGTCGACGAACGCGTACACGCTGCCGCGCTGGGTGGGCGCGGCGTCGAGCGCGGCCCGGACTTCGTAGCGCCCGGGCTTGAGCGTGAGACGCGACACGATTTCAAAGCGCGAGCTGCCCGAGGCATCCGGACGCCACGTCACGCCGACCGCCTGTTCCACGGAATCGGCCGAACGGCTATCCGAACCGAAAGCAGCGGTCAGCAGCTTGACCGTCGCGGTTTTGCCGGCGCCATCCGACGGAACCTGCGGGCGCGCGCCGAGCACGATGGCGACCGCTGATTCCGGCTTCCCCGGTATCGCAAATGGCGCGACGCTGACGCTCAGCGGCACGTCGGTGCGTGGTACCACACCCTGGAGAGCCGCGACCGTGTCTGGTGATCCGATCGTCGGTTTGCGATCGGGCGGACGCGCCGGGCCCGCGACGTAGCCCGACCGGGTCCGGACGTTGACGCCCGGACGAGCGACCTTGACCTCGATCTTGTGCAGCTTCCCGTTGGCCCTGGTCTCCGCCGGAGCGAAGGCGAGCAGGTAGTACGAGCCGCTCTCCCCGAACACGGCCGGAATGAAGGCTTCCGGCGTCCCCGTGTTCATCACGGTCCGTCCGCCGGTCAGATCGGCGGGCGCGGAGAGACCGTCCCGACGCTCCCTTTGTCCGTCCATCGATCCGCCGAGCGGACTGTTGGTCTGGGTTTCGAGGCCGACCGGGTCAAACGTCTGGATCGTGAGGTTCGCCAGCGCGGTGGCCCGCACCATCTTCTCCCGCGCGTCGTCCACCAGCGCCGAGCATATGCCTGGACGAACGGGCGCGATTTCCGGGCTCCGGAGAAATCCGGGTGGGCCGCCCTGGCGCGACACCGGGCCCTGCAGGCTCTCCTCGGCTCTGAAGTACGTGCCGATGAAGATCAGCGTCTTTCGCCGGCCGCGGACGTCGCGGACCGCGTCGGCGATGCGCGCGATCGTCTCGGGCACGCAGACGCGGCACTGGCAGTCGCCGGCCAGGTAGCCCTCGGGGTCCTCGATCATCACTTCGTTGCCGTTGCGCGGATCGTGCCCGGGTCCGCGGGGCGGGTTCTGCGCAGCCACGGCCCAGGGCCGATCGATCGAGGCGAGCAGCCGCGACCGATCGTTGGTGAAGTTCTGCGGCGTACCGGCATTCCCGAAGCCGCTCGAGAAGACCACTGCGGCGAGATCGTCCGGCCCGAGGGCGTCGACCGCGGCGGTGGCGATGCGCTTCGCCAGGATCTGATCCAGGAACCTGATCGACCAGTCGAGCATGATGACGACGAGCCGGCCCTCGGGCCGGATGGTGTTGGTCGCGACGTCCGGCGCGACGTCGCGCACCCAGGACGCGCGCGCCGGTGAGGCCGTGCGTTC
>Ga0066652_100001992_pt1 | contig 10968 bp, 10 predicted proteins | sample GraSoiAngelo_101_FD_71413 | JGI IMG/M metagenome (GOLD analysis project Ga0066652, IMG submission 71413) | Grasslands soil microbial communities from the Angelo Coastal Reserve, California, USA - 14_0903_02_30cm | ecosystem: Environmental > Terrestrial > Soil > Grasslands | place: USA... | reverse complement strand
TGACAGCCGCGTCTCAGCTAAAAAACGCCGTGACGGAAGCGGGCAGCTCGATTTATCTAAGTTCCGATGGTTTCTTTACAATGCTGCTAAAATTCAGCGAATTCAAAACCAACGCCGAAAGCCTGGCGGATCGCATCAGGCGGCGCTCCGAGTATCTAAATTCCGCCGCGCCATATTTTAAGAACCTTCCGCATCCTATCGCGTTGGTAAAAACTGATGCGGACGGAAAATTCAAGATGGAGCTGCCGTCATCAATCAGCCAAATCATTATTGTCGCAAGCGCGACAAGGGAAGTGTTCGGCCCACGGGAGAATTACTTTTGGGCGGTGAAAGTTAAACCACCTGCAACTATTATGCTTTCAAATGATAACCTCACGGACGCTGCGTCGAGCGATTCCGCTCTTCAAACCTTGGCGCTCAAAGGAATCCCCGAAGAAGATACCGCCGATAGCCTAAAAACCGAAGGACGAAAGCTAGCTGAAAAAATCGTCCGCGATTTTCAGGCCAATACGGGAAGAGCTGTGGAGATGCCAGCTCCAGCGCCTACGCCAATGCGAATGATTATGTTAACGCAGCCCGTGTCCGTTCAAGTCCAATTCGGCACTGTCACGCTTCCGGCAGGAACGAAGCTCGAATTTGTTTCCCGAGCTGGCGGTGAAGTACATGTGCGCTATTTGAACAGCGAGGAAATGATCCCGATTTCCGCGACCGATCTTAAATGAAAACACCGCGCTCTAATCGTTACGTTGGCAATGTGGTCAACCCCGGCTTTTAGCAATTAGGTCGGACAAAGGCAAGACTCAAATGTCCGCGCCTTTGCCTTCACTGAAATGGGCCAACGCGCGAACAGAAAGCCGTCTAAAACTGCAAATAGAGCGTTCGACAGCTAGCCCGCGCAATCTCGCGACGGACTTGTCAACTCTTCCCACTCGCGCTAGGAAAAAAGCGAAAATGGGACGCAAGCCTGTTATCTCTCCGGTTCATATTACGAAACTTGCCGCAATCATCTCACGTGGTAACACGATCAAGACCGCTTGCGACGCCACAGGAATCCCCGTGCGCACGTTTTATGATCGTTTACACCGCGATTTGCACTTTTCGCAAGCAATCGCGCACGCGCGGGCAGAAGCGAAGCAAAAATTGATCAAGGTGGTCAAGGAAGCCGCGATCACGGATTGGCGCGCGGCGGCTTGGATACTTGAGCGATCTTATCGAGAAGAGTATGGGAAGAGCTGGGCGGACGAACATCCGGCTCAGCGAATAGAGATGAACATCAGCGCGGACGAACACGCGCGCAGGTTACGCGAGATTTTCCGTCATCCGGCGCCTCAAGAAACGCTCGGAATCCGCGAGCCGCTGTCCTTGCCCCGCTCCGGCGTCCCGGCGCAATCCTGCTTGAACGTCGGGTGAAGGCGGGCAGTCAGCACAGAGACTTGCCGTCTGTGCTTTAACACTTCAAAGCTTGTTACACCTCTTTATCCACCCGCGAATTTTTTTAAGCGTATTACAGACAACGTGGGATAGGCCGGAGTTGTTGCCTGTAGCGAGGGTTGAACACTTACGAGCGCTTGGGACAATGTGAGAGAATTTCACCTAGACTCATTGCGAACGAGACGCTCTACCAACTGAGCTATACCCCCCGCTATTCGGCGAACGAAGATTAGCACGCCTCGCCAATTTTTCATCAAGGGAACGCGGGCTTGCACTCGTCAGGATCGATGTTAGAGGGTGAGACGCGCAGTTATAAAAAGCAAAGCTCATTTGCCGGAGCCAAAGCGAAGGTGCGCCTGGGCGACCGCAGATCAGTGATTGATTATGATTACGCGCAGCGACAGCTCATCGATCAAAACGCCCGGAATTATTTATTTCGTGGTCTCCAGACGGAGCCTGTAGATAGTCATCGGGGTGGTGGTGGTCGGAATCGCGCCGACCCTGTCACAAGGCACAGGAATACCGGAGGTTGAAGTGAGCGTGTAGCACATTTTCTTTGCGGTCTTCGCGACCCGCTGTGGCTGTGCCGGGAGCACTGCGTTCTTACTCGGATCAGCAGCAAATGCCGATGCGCAAAACGCGAGTGCGAGCACGACGCTTGCACATCGAACCGACCAGCCGCACCGGCGACTGAGTCTGCTTCCTGTTTTCATGCTGTGATTGTGATTCCGTTCCGAATTTAGCGCAAGTTTATTCGCAATGGCTTTAACACAAAACACCGACACTTTCAGCCATCGCGAATCAATCCGTCTAGAGAAAGTGTTCCAGACGCAGCCGGAGGCGACCTTTCGCACCGGGGGCATATTTTTACAGCCTTTCCAAAAAAGCGTCGATAAAAAGCAAAGCTCATTTGCCGGAGCCAAAGCGAAGATGCGCCTCGGCGACCGGAGATCAGTGACCGATTACGCGCAGCAAAGGCTCATCGATCAAAACGCCTGACGTCGTACGTCGCCCTGTCTGGTCGATTTCACGACGATCAATGATTCGAACCGGCGAGACGGTCGTCGTGCCGATCGGGCGCAATTGAACACGTTGTGGGATAAGCGAACCGGTGACGAAAACCGCCCGCTCTTCAACTTTTTGCTTGCGTTTCGAAGCTTGGTTGACCGGGGGATCGGCAAGCACTGTTTCGGCAAACATGCTGGCCGCGATGAGAATTGTGGCGCTTGCAAACATCAGCGTCTTCACAAGTGACATTACGCCCGCCCAGCCGCTGTGCAAATTCTGAAGCGGCGTAGATTGGACCCGATCCGTAAAGGCAAAAGAGGCAGAGTTTTTGCCTATTCGGAGATTACACTAGCACCAGGGTTTAGAACTTCTTCGTGAGACGCACGTAAACGAACCGGCCGGTGGCATCGTAAGTGAAGCCGGGATAACCGACCGCGTTTCCACCTTCCCCGTATGCCTTAGGCGGATCCTGACCGAAGATGTTATTGCATCCAATGGTGATGATCGTGCCGCGGAGCAGATGGTCCAAGACGGTACGACCGTAGTTGCTGGTCTGAGCCGGGGCCGTTTCTGTAGGCGTACCGTCTTTGCCGCGGACGACCTCTTTTCCGCCCTTGGAATAGCCAGGCACAGGATTGGTCTCAACCGGCAGAAGAGCAGTGAAATCATAGGAAGCCTGACCGTCAAAGAAAAAGGTCTGGTGAACCCAGTGCTGGTGAATGTTTGGCGTAAATTCGTGGAATCCGTCGATGTAGCGCACGATGGTAAAGAGATCGAAGCCCTTCCATTGCCACTCGAGGCTGGAAGTACCTTTCCATTTATACCAACCCTCATTCGAGGTTCCTGGGTCGGTGGTTCTGCCGGCCAAGTTGCCATTGGTTGGCCCGAACTCTCGGAAGATGAACCCTTGGAAGATGAATTCATCCAGGTAGGTTGCCTGGGTCTGCCAAGTGAATGTTCCCCATGGCGTTGGCCTCTGGTAATTAAGTCCGAAGTCAAATCCGCGAGACTCTTGATTGCCTATGTTCTGATTTCGAATCAAGATGCGGGTGATGTTTCCACCAATGTCGCGCTCCACAGCTTCTCCGGGCAACAACGTGCCTGTTAGTTCACGTTGCAGTACTTGGTCGGCCAACGGCGCAGTAACGACCCCAGTGCGCTCGGTGTCCCAGAAGTCAACCGAGCAGGTTAAACCAGGCACATACTTGGGCGTGTAAACAAAGCCGCCGCTAAAGGAGCGGGAATCCTCGGGCTGGAGCCCGGGATTGCTGCTTATAAGGGTGTTCGTTTCAGGTTCGAACACTCCACCGTTCTTGGGATCGTGAGAAGGCTCCAGAGTTGAGAGCGGAGACCCACATAATTCCTCGAGGCTGGGCTCACGAAAACCTTCGCCCCAGGTCGCACGCAACGTCAGCTGTTCGTCGAATGGTTGCCAGCGCATCCCGAACTTTGGAACAAGAACGTTTGTGTTGTTGTTCTCGAAGGCTTCGAAACGGCCCGCCGCCGTAAACTCCAGCGAACGGAAGCCGGGAATCGCATTGGTGGGGCTGAAGATCGGAATGCTAGTTTCGGCGTAGAAGGCGTAAGACTTTCGCCCACAATTAGCGGTCGGAACTGGCGAATTACCGACAATATCACCCTCGACATTCAGCATATCTGGATTCTCCTCAAGCGTTTCGCGGCGGAACTGACCACCGACGGCAAAACCAATGCCGCCCGCCGGTAGCTCGAAAAGCGAGGTTGTGTAGATGGTGGCATCCAAGGTGGCCAACTTCGAGAAGTCTTCGTCCTTGGGATGCACCCTGGCAAACTCGATCGTGGCCTCGTTCGACGGGATCGGAACGCGATAATCACCGAAAGGATTAAACGCGACGGTCGTGCCAATAAACTGCGAAGAGGTCGGATCAAAGATCGGATCGGCCTGATTCAAGATCTGGTTGAATCGCGAGGCGGACACTTGCGTCCCGGTCACCGTGTTTTTAAGCTGACTGTAGCGGAACGCGGCGTCGTAACCCCAGTTTCCATCAAACAGTTTGTCTCCTCTAATACCGATTGTGGTAAGCCACGCGTCAGTTTCGTTGTCGAACAATCGATTTCCAAACTCAGCGAGACGAGCGCGGGTGCCGCCGGAGATGATTTGTTGGAAGGGATTAAACGGATTGAACGCGTCGGCCGGAACACCGGTTTCCGCGTGGGTGGGCGTGTTGGGTGGCTCCGCGCCCGGCGCAATTGGCGAATTCGGCGGAATGGCCAATGTGGTCTGACCTAAGGTCTGGAATGAACCAGTGGCTGGAGGTGCCAGTTCGTTGTGTGTTTTCACGTTCTGATAAAACCCGTCCGCATAGACGACCATCTGATCGCCAAAGACCTTATGGTCGGCACTGACATAAGCGCCGTAGCGCTCCGACTCCGGGAAGGAGAGCGAGAACTGATTGAAGTTGAAGCCCGGGAGTATACCGCTGGCCGAGCGGATACGATTTGCAGCATCGTACAGATACGTGCTTGCCGGGGCCGATCCGTTAGTGAAATCGGGCGCACCGGCAAATTCAGTCCCACCCGGATTTAAATTCTGACCACCAGCGGCTCCTGCCACGTCGCTGCTAAGCTGAAGATTGTAAGGGCTGGCGTTCGAACTCAGGAACGGCGGAACGGCCGAGAAACCGCGGTCGCGGTTCGCGATCGAATTTCGATGATAGTAATTCAAGACGCCGGTAATGTTGGTATCTTTATTGTTGCCCACGCCGAAGATCGCCGATGCGGCGAACTCACCGGAGTCTTTGTCGAGGGTGTTGCCGTATTCGACCGTCGCTTCCGCGCCATCGTAACGGTGCCGCATCTTAAGGTTCACGACGCCAGCCACCGCGTCTGCACCATAAGTGGTGGACGCACCGTCTGGCAGAATTTCGATGCTCTCGATCGCAGCTTGCGGGATTGAATTTAAATCGACAAACATCACGTTAACCAGGCCGGGGTTGTTGCCCGTCGGATAGGGAGCGACTCGGCGTCCGTCTATCAGGATGAGAGTGGCCCTGGCATCGAAACCACGGAGCGCGACCGTCGCCGCACCCACCGCAGTATTGGAGCCGTTCTCGTTATTCGAGATCGGAACGACGTTCGCGTTTACGACCGGGAGGCTTAGGAGAAATTGCTCTGTGGTGTGCTCACCTGATTTGTTAATGTTGTCGCGGTTGAAGTCCAAAACCGGGTTCGGTCCCACTTCCTCAGCTGTCGGAATGTTCGAACCCGTTACGATGACGCGCTCGGCCTCCGCAGTGGCCGGCGCCGGGGCAGCACCCGGTGGAGGCGGCGGCGGGGGATTCTGTGCGAATGCGTTCGACGCGATAATGAGAGGGATTCCGACGCAGGCTGCGAGAGTCATGCGCAGGAATCCGAACTGATAAAGTCCGGTTCTGATCATAGTTTCTCCTTTGGTTAAATTAGCCTTACGGCACCGGACTAAGAAAAATCCCACAAGCTGGCAAGACTATTTTTCACTTTTTTTGAAATATTTTTGCACAGCGCCCCGTGCGTCACTCCGGCGGGTTGAGCTGAGCTCTGGCGCCTAGTATCTCGGGATACGGGAAATTAGTTTGATTTAGGTAGGGGTTAGACCGGTTGAAGAAAATTGCCCCTGATCCTGTCAACCGACAAAGAACCCGAGCGATCCGGATTCGCCGGTTGCTTCTCCGAAAACTTCGCCTTCACCGAAGCTGTAACCACAGGCCATCGGAATTTTATTCGTCACCGGCTGCTTTTACGGCAGCGCGAAGATCAGCGACAAACCGTTTGTATTCGCGTTGCCGGGATTCTTCGTCGGGCTGTCGAAGCAAAGACGACGGGTGAACCGTGGCAAGAACTCGCGGTGCAAATTTCGATGACAACACTTTGCCGCGCTCGCGCGTAACGCGAAACGACGGTCCAAAGATCGCTTGCGCGGCGGTCGCGCCCAGCACCACGACCAATTTTGGCTTGACCAGGCGCAGCTCCGCCTCAAGCCATGGTCGGCAAGCTGCGATCTCGCGCGCGTTCGGTTTCTGATGAATTCGGCGTTTTCCCCGTGGTTCCCACTTAAAATGCTTCACTGCATTCGTCACATACACCTTGCTGCGATCGATCCTCGCTTCTTCAAGAGCGCGGTCCATGATCTTTCCTGCGGGTCCAACAAACGGTTTCCCAGCGACGTCTTCGTAATCTCCAGGTTGTTCGCCAACCAGCATGATCGGTGCGCCCCTGGGTCCTTCGCCAAACACGGTTTGCGTGGCGCGCTTATAAAGATGACACGCCGTGCATTCGCTCGCCGCGGCGAGCACTTCGGTTAGACTCGATGCATCTGGCGGCGTCGCCGGCCGCGCATATTCATCCGTCTTCATCGGCATCTCGATTATGAATCGAAACTCGTTGGGTCTTCGTCTTCATGTTGTAGTAGCCGCTGTCTTTAGCGGCGGTAAGGTAGGGACGCCGCGCTCCGGCGTCCGCGGACAGCGACAGCGCGCTGTCCCTACCATGGAATTTGAAACACGCCGCCTCATTCTTCGTTCGTTCCGCAACGAAGATGTCGATTTTCTCGCGCCGCTAATGGCGAACACGGATTTCATGCGGTTTTCTCTCGGTGCTTTTACACGGGAACAAACCGTTGGCTTTCTGGACAAACTCATTGACTGGGAGCGTCGTGGGCTGCCATCGCAGTTTGCAGTTATTCATCGCAACGATAATCGCTTGATCGGCTATTGCGGTTTCTTTCATCAACAAGTCGATGAGATGGACGAAATCGAAATTGGGTACCGGCTTAATCCCGATTATTGGAGTCGCGGACTTGCGACCGAAGCAGCGCGAGCAGTTAGGGATCACGGATTTCGCGATCTGAAGTTGCCGCGCGTAATTTCGCTTATTCATCCCGATATTTGCCGTCGCGTCGAGTCGCGGAGAAAAACGGAATGAAAATCGAGAAGAAAACAGTTTTTCGCGGATTCCCCACGCTTGTTTTTGCGATTACTCGGGAGCAGTGGCTGGCGGAGTGTGCCGCTGAATGAATTCTCGTGCGAGAGCGCGATAAGCGTCGGCGGCAGCTCCATTGGGAGCGTACTCGAGAATGGATTTTCCGAAGCTCGGCGCCTCACTCAGGCGAACACTGCGCGGGATCACCGTCTCGTAAACACGGTCCCCGAAATGCTCGCGAACATCTGCCACAACTTGCGCACTAAGATTCGTCCGACCGTCGAACATTGTCATGACGATGCCGCCAATCTCGAGGCGCTTGTTCGCGCCCGAGTCGCGCACCTGCTCGACCAGCCGGACAATTTTCACCAGACCTTCGAGCGCAAAATACTCGCATTGTATGGGGGTCAGGAGTTCATCGGCAGCGGCAAGCGCATTGCTCATGAGGATCCCAAGCGAAGGCGGGCAATCGATAAAAACGAAATCAAAGGTGTCGTCCGCCAGCAATGGCTTGAGCGTTTCCGCCAGACGGGTGAGATGATCCGGCATTCGAGCGATCTCGACCTCGGCACCGGCAAGATCGATACCGGCAGGCACGATGAACAGACGCTCGCGTCGCGTAGGCAGGATTTTCTCGGTGATTGATGCCTCGCCAAGCAGCGGCTCGTAAAGAGTCGTTTCATCCAGTCCTTGCAAACCAAACGAGCTCGTCGCGTTTGCTTGTGGATCGAGATCGACAAGCAAGATGCGCTGGCCCAGCTCCGCCAGCGCCGCGCCGAGATTTACGGCCGTGGTCGTTTTACCGACGCCGCCTTTCTGATTCGCCACTGCTACGATTTTCATTTCAGGAGAGACGTGGCATGGACAACTTGTCCGTGCGGCAGGCGGGCGTCTCGCCTGCTGACTGACAGGTCGTTCGACAGAGCGAATCCTCGGAGCGACCGGCAAGATGCCTGTCGGCCCCACGGCCGGGACGGGTGTGCCACTTTGTGATTCGCAATCGGGAAAATTCTCATGCTTCCAGAGCAGGCGCTCGCCAGATGATGTTGCCGGTCCCCGTAAACGGAAACTAAATTTTTCAGATTTCAGATTTAGAATTTTGGCGGTAGATAATGTTAGAGCATTCTAGCCCGTGAAAGCCGCTTCAGTATCAGTTGGACCTGGATTGACCGCGAAAGTTTGCGCGACTGAGGAACCAGTCATCTTGCGCAGTCAGGACACGCGCGGTGTAGTCACGTTTACACTGAATCGACCGCAGGCTTTCAATGCCTTGTCGGAGGCGATGCTCGCGACCTTGCAAGGCGAGCTAGATGCGATCGCCAAGGATGAGTCGGTGCGTGTCGTGGTTCTCGGCGCAGAAGGCAAAGCGTTTTGCGCCGGCCACGACTTGAAAGAGATGCGCGCGACACCGTCGCTCGATTACTACGAGCGTCTTTTTGTGCAATGCTCGAAAATGATGCTGACCATGCAACATCTGCCGGTGCCCGTGATCGCGCGCGTTCAGGGCATCGCCACCGCGGCCGGTTGTCAGCTGGTGGCGATGTGCGACCTCGCGGTAGCATCGCGCACAGCACGATTCGCCGTCAGCGGCGTAAAATTCGGGCTCTTCTGCTCGGCGCCGGGGGTGGCGATTTCGCGTAACATTTTGCGGAAGGCGGCGTTCGAAATGCTGGTTACCGGTGAATTTATCAGCGCTGAGGAGGCGAGAGCCTGCGGATTAATCAACCGCGTCGCTGAATCCGAACATCTCGATGCCGAAGTCGAGAAACTCGTCGCCAGCATCATCTCCAAACCGCGAGTTGCAGTGGCAATGGGGAAGGAACTTTTCTACCGGCAAGCGGAACTTGGCATTGGGGCGGCATACGAAGCAGCAGCGCGGAGCATGGCCTGCAATATGATGGATGATGCGGCGCTCGAAGGTGTGCAGGCGTTCATCGAAAAACGTCCGCCGCGCTGGCCCCAAAGCGCGGAGTAGCGCTCACCTTTTCCACCCTTTCACGCTTTAACCCTTCAACGCTTCGACGATTTAACATTTCATCTCCTCCGTGACCTTTACTCTTCAAGAACTAGCGACGATGTCTGGCGGCGAGTTGATCGGCGATCCGGCGCTCAAAATCACTGGCGCTGCATCGCTCGCGGAAGCGACCTCTGGAGAGATTAGTTTTTTTGTGAATCGAAAATACGTTGGACTCCTGCGCAAAACGCGCGCCTCCGCCGTCTTCGTTCCGCTTGATTTTGGCGAGCAGATTACCGCCGCTCAAATTCGGGTCTCCAATCCAGCCAAGACCTTCGAGCAAGTCGTGCTCAAACTCGCGCCGAAGCCGATCACCCTCGCACCCGGTATTCATCAAAGCGCGATTGTCGATCCAGGCGCTCAGCTGGGGGAGCGGGTGTCGATCCAGCCGCACGCAGTCATCGAAGCAGGCGCCAAAATCGGCGACGACTCAATCATCGGCGCAGGAACGTATATCGGGCATGAAACGATAATTGGATCCGCGTGCCTGATTTATCCGCGAGTAACAGTTCGCGAGCGAACTCGCATTGGCTCGCGTGTCATCATCCACAGCGGCGCGGTGATTGGCGCGGATGGATTTGGGTTTGAAATGGTCGATGAGCGGCATGAAAAAATTCAGCAGCTCGGAATTGTTCAGATCGACGACGACGTCGAGATCGGTGCGAACACGACCATTGACCGCGCTCGATTTGGGCGAACATGGATTCAGCGAGGCGTGAAGATCGACAATCTCGTGCAAATCGCGCACAATGTGGTGATAGGGAAAAATTCCGTCATTGTGGCGCAGAGCGGCATATCAGGCAGTACGCGTGTGGGTGAGCGCGTCATGATGGGGGGACAGGTTGGCATTGTAGGCCACCTCGAAATTGGCGACGGCACGGCAATTGGCGCGCAAAGCGGTGTCTCGAAGAGCACTCCGGGAGGCGCCTGGTTCGGCTCTCCCGCGGTTCCGCTTGAGGAAGCAAAGCGACAAATTGCCTGGATCCACCGGCTCGGAAAACTTTTCGAACGCGTAAAGCAAATCGAAAAAAAACTGGGACTGTAAGGGTTCCACTGAGCATTGTATCGGGCGGTCCGCACAAATTAATTACTAGAATCGCCCCGGAGGTTGCCGACCACTAGCTACTACAGCAGACTAGATTCAATCCATCACCAAAACTGTGCGGCCGTGCATTTGACCCGCGTGCATTTCTGTCAGCGCCTTTTCCGCTTCTTCAAGCGGCACCCGTGTAACTTTTGGACGCACATCGTGGGTGGCCGCAAATTCTAAAGTGTCTCGAAGGTCTTTGCGCGACCCCGGCGGAGGCCCCATCAATCGTCGCCTTCCGATGATAAGGTCCATGGGATCTATTGCTACATCGTTGGGTGGTGCTCCCAGCACGAGCATTGTGCCGTTAAATGCTAGCCCGGGAAACGCAGCGACCATTGGCTGAACGACAAACTTGTATTCATCTAAATCGCCGCTTTAGGAGAGCTGAAGCTTTTACTATAGAACCCAGACCGATCGAAGCAGCAAACGCGTCGCTTCCCGGCAGCGAGCATCGCGCAGGCATTGTCGACCCGACGCGCGCGAGTCTCTG
>Ga0066652_100001991_pt1 | contig 10968 bp, 9 predicted proteins | sample GraSoiAngelo_101_FD_71413 | JGI IMG/M metagenome (GOLD analysis project Ga0066652, IMG submission 71413) | Grasslands soil microbial communities from the Angelo Coastal Reserve, California, USA - 14_0903_02_30cm | ecosystem: Environmental > Terrestrial > Soil > Grasslands | place: USA... | reverse complement strand
ACAGTCAGTGATTCCGGAGCATGCGGAGTTGCATTTGTTGCTGTCCATGGTGACGCCGCTAGGATGGCTCGAGCGAGTGCCGACGTACAAAGAGGCGCTGGAGAACGTCAAGGACAAGGACCTGCACAATTACGGCTTCCTGGGCTATCCGATCCTGCAGTGCGCCGACATTGTGATTTACAGCGACGATCCCAAGAACAAAACTTCTCTCTTTGTGCCGGTTGGTGAGGATCAGGTTTCGCATGTAGAGATCAGCCGGGAGATTGTGAGGCGATTCAAGCTAGCTTACGCAGATCTAATTCTTCCAAATGTAACTAATGAGGCCACTTGGTCGGGAATTGCCTCCTCCTCAGGAATCTTTTCTAAAGTTGGGCCGCGAATCCTGCCGGATGCCCCCGGTTCGTATGCCAACAAGGCGGGCGCGCTGAAAGCCGCGTTTAGCGCATCATCACTTCAGGAAAAGGGGTACTACCTGGCGAATGGTTTGGGTGAACTCTCAGATTTGCTACGAGAGCCGGATGTGATGCTGACGAAGACGCCAAGGATTCCGGGGCTCGATGGGCGGAAGATGTCGAAGAGTTATGGGAACACGATTACGTTGAGCGAGAGCGACGCGGACATTCGGGCGAAAACGAAAGTAATGGTGACCGATCCGGCGCGGAAGAGACGTTCCGATCCTGGAAATCCGGACGTGTGTCCGGTGTATGACTGGCATAAACTATTCTCGACAGAAGAACCCGGACGGCTGGAGTGGGTGCGGCAAGGTTGCACGACGGCGGGGATCGGGTGCATCGAGTGCAAAGCGGCGATGGCCGAGAATTTAATCAAGTGGATCGTGCCGGTGCGAGAACGTCGCGTGAAATGGGAGAACGACCCGAGGGGCGTTCTGGAAATTCTGGATGTCGGTTCGAAGAAGGCGCGGGTAGTTGCGCAAGGGACGATGGAGCGCGTTCGCGAAGCCGTGTTTGGTTGGGGAAAGAAGAAGGTGGAAATTGGTGTGGTAAACAGGGCTAGCGTGTGAAACGCACTATGCAGGGAAAGCAATGAGAAAAATGGCAGCGGTTTTGATTCTCTTAGCTTTGGCGTTCTGGTGCGGCGCGAAATGGGGTAAGAGCCAGAGTAAGCCCGTTCCTGTAACGTTATCGGCTCAGTCCGCTTTCAGACCGGACTCGGCGAAAATCTATCTCAACGGGAGATTTTTTCACATTCGTTCGCGGTGCAAAATAAATTGGCTTGATGCACACCCGAGTCGGACACTCCCATCAGAGAGCTCTGATGCATGCACGGATGAGGATCTGGAACGCTGGAACAAGAACATGGATGCGACAGCGGAAAGTCAGTGAACATATGGCGACGCCGGGAAACAAGATGACGGGTAGCGGCTCGGAAAAGCCCGAGGAGAAAAGAGTGGAAACGACCGCGCAGAAGATGGCCTACAAAATACAGATCCCGATGTACGAAGGCCCTTTGGATCTTTTGTTGGATTTGATCAAGCAACAGAAGATGAATATCCACGACATTCGAATCTCGGAAATCACCGCGCAATACCTCGATTATTTGCACAAACTCGAAGAATTGGACGTGGATGTGTCCGCGGAATTTATTTACATGGCGGCGACGCTGATTTACATCAAGAGCAAAATGCTGCTGCCGCCGGATCCGCTTTCGAGCGAAGAAGAGCAAGCCGCGGATCCGCGCGTGGAACTGGTGCAACGTTTGGTCGAACACGAAAAATTCAAGAACGCCGCCCAGCTTTTGTACCAGAAGCAGCAGATTGAAGAAAACGTGTGGTCGAAGCCGGACAAATCGCTCTACAACGACGAAGGAACCGAAGGCGAGTTGGTCGTTTCGCTCGTGGATTTGGTGAAAGTTTTCCAGCAAGTCCTGGAGCGGCGCAAGGAAGTTTCGCGGATCGAGTTGCGGCACGAGCAATTTAGCGTGGCGCAAATGATCGCGGCGCTGCGAACGCAGATTATCGCCAGCGCGGAAAATGCGGTGAATCTGATTCAGTTTTTTGAGGCCTGCCCGTCGCGGCACGCGATGATCGTGGCGTTCCTAGCGGTCCTGGAAATGGTGAAGCTGCAGGCAGTGGCGCTGGTGCAGGAGAAACAGTTTGGGGATATTTTGGTGAGGAAGCACAAGATGTTTGATTTGGTTTTTGATGAGAGCGGCGGGATCAAATTGATTGATGAAGAGTACAAGTAAGTGAGCGTTGGAAGCAAAGAATATGCAAGAAGCAAAAGATATACAGGAAGCGAAGAGGTAAAGGACGAGGAATCACTTCGCGTGAGTCTGCGAAAATTGCGCGCGCGCGACGCATGAAGCGGGGTTCTCCTTTACTTCCTTAACGTCCTTTACTTCGCGGACTTCAAAGGGTTTCTATGACGAATGAAGAGAGAAAAGCGGCGCTGGAAGCGGTTATTTATGCGGCGGATGAGCCGGCGACGATCGAGCAACTGGCGAAGGCGCTGGGCGAAGAAAAGCTCGCGGTGCAGGCTTCGCTGGATGAGCTGGTGGCAAGTTACGCGAGCGAAGAACGCGGGATCGAAATTCGCGCGGTGGCGGGTGGGTACAAAGTGTATACCAAGCCGCAGCAACATGACGTGGTGCGGCGATTTATTAAGAGCTTGCGGCCGCCGCTACGGCTGTCGATGCCGGCGCTGGAGACGCTGGCGGTGATTGCGTACAAGCAGCCGGTAACTTCGCCGGAGATTTCGGAGATTCGCGGTGTGAATACTTCGGGAGTGATCAGCACGCTGCTGGACAAGCACCTGATTACGACGGCGGGTCGCAAGGAAGTGATGGGGCGGCCGATTTTGTATAAGACGTCGAAAGAATTTTTGATGCGATTTGGATTGAGCGACCTGGAAGAGTTGCCGAGCTTGAAGGAGTTTGAGGCGCTGGCGCGGGAAGCGCTCGGGAGTGATATGGGGGAAGTGGCGAGTGACGAGTGGCGAGTGGCGAGCGGAGGAACCGCAGAGCCGGGGTCGAGCGCCGCGAGCGGGAACGCGACCCACGCGGAGATGGAGGCGCGGGAAGAATTACTGGAAGAGACGGCGGCGAATAATGAGGGGATGCCAGAGGCGAAAAAGGACGAATCAGCAAAGTCGGCGATAGCAGGGGAGTGAAAAAAGAAGGAAAAGGATAACGCAGAGACGCTGAGGGCGCAGGGATTCGCTGAGGAGTTGGCAATTCATGAGCAGGGATCGGCGGACGGTCTTTCGATTTGCAGCGGTGGGCCTGGGAATTTTTGTAGTTTGGATCGTCTATAATACGCTAACAGACCCTTTGCCGTGGTCACGCCTGAATAACATTCTGTCTGTGATATTCATTATTCTTTGTCCTCCTGTCCTCCTGACATTTCCACTCGTCGACACTGAGATCGGGACTGGTGGGTTGTATGTCGTCTGGATGGTTGTAGCGCTCGTTAACGCAGCGCTATACGCAGTCATCGGTTCGGTTTACGTTGGATTGCGGAAAAAGCGCGAGGGCCCTGCGGCGAGCTAAGGCGCAGCGCTAGGGAAAAAGGGACGGACTGAAGTCCGCCCCTACATAGAAAAGACAAGAAGAGAACATGCAAGAAAGGTTGCAGAAGATAATCGCGCGGGCGGGAATTGCTTCGCGGCGGCATGCGGAATTGCTGATCGCCAGCGGACAGGTGCGCGTGAACGGACGCGTAGTGAAGGAGCTGGGAACGAAGGCGGACGCGTCAAAGGACAGGATTGAGGCGGCGGGGAAAGTTGTCGAAGCGAACGCAGGACGGCGCGTTTACATGGTGCTGAACAAGCCGCCGGAAGTGGTGTCTGCGATGGCCGACCCGGAAGGGCGGAAGACGCTGCGAAATTGTTTGCGCGGTTTGCCGGAGCGCGTGTTTCCGGTGGGGAATTTGGAGTATGCGGCGTCGGGGCTGGTGTTTTTAACGAATGACGGCGACCTGGCGGCGGAAATGCTGGACAAGTGGGCGCAACTGGAGCAGGTCTATCAGGTGAAAGTGAAAGGCATGTTGACACTCGTGGACCTGGAGCGTTTGGGAAAAGAAATTGGCGTGAAGATGCAAACGGTGCGGCAGCCGGATGCTACGCGCGGGCGAGCGGCGAATTATTGGTACCAAGTGCGGATGCGGGATTCGAAGAAGGAAGAGTTGCGGCGCGTGCTGTTCAAGGAAAAGCACCCGCTGGAAAAATTGAAGCGCATTGGATTGGGGCCGCTGACGCTGGAGGGAATACCGCGGGGGAGATACAGGTTGATCGAGCAGAAAGAAGCGGAGAAGTTGCGAAGGATTGAGAAGGGCCGAGAAGGAAAGGAAAAAACAAAAATTTAACGCAGAGGACACAGAGAAGATGCGAAGAAGAAAGAGAACATCACCGGTCTGAAGACCGGCCACTACAAGAGCGCAGGGGGGCGCATGAAGTATTACTTGATCGCAGAACTTGAGATAACGGACCAAAGCTGGGTCGCGGATTAACATCAAGAATGTGACCGGGATGGTGGAGCGGCACGGCGGCCGGTACCTGGCTCGCACGCCAAAAGTGGAGAGAATCGAAGGCGAGCGAAAGGCCGCGGGGATTTTTGTGATCGTCGAATGGCCTTCCAAGGAAAGCGCGGTGGGCTTTTATGAAAGTGAAGAATACCGGCCATATCGCCAAAAGCGCATCGCTGGCGCCAGAAATGAGTTTTTTCTGGTAGCGGGTGAGGATATCGCTAAGGCGGCCCAGACTGCCGGTTAGCGTTGGCTCCTGGCATGGCTTCAAAAAACTACCGAGCTAAACGCACGAAGGGAAAGAGAGAAGCCTCACCCCTGAAGGGGTGAGCTACAGTTGACCTCGTACGATGACTGCGGAACGATTGCAGAAAATTATGGCGGCGAGCGGGATTGCGTCGCGGCGCAAGGCGGAGGAGATCATTGCGGCAGGGCGGGTGACGCTCAATGGAAGAGTAGTGGCGGAGCAGGGCACGAAGGCCGATCCGGAACGCGACGTGATTTGCGTGGATGGCAAGCCGTTGAAAAACCGGGAGCGGCTGCTGTATTTCCTGCTACACAAGCCGAAGGGTTACGTGACGACGGTCAGCGATCCTGAGGGGCGTCCCACCGTTATGGAGTTGATAAAGAATTGCCCGGAGCGCGTGTATCCGGTGGGGCGGCTGGACTACGCGAGCGAAGGTTTGCTGCTGATGACCAATGACGGCGCGCTAGCGCAGAAGCTGATGAAAGCCGGCTCCCATGTGCCGAAGACATATCTGGTGAAAATCAGCGGGAAGCCGGACGAGCGGACGATTGAGCGTTTGCGAGCAGGAGTCACGATTGAGATGGAAGATGGAGCGCGCGTCAAGACTTCGCCGGCGAAAATTCGACTAGTGGAAGATGGCGCGAACCCCTGGTACGAAGTGATTCTAATTGAAGGGCGGAATCGTCAGATCCGGCGGATGTTTCAGCGCGTGGGATTTTTGGTGGAGAAAATCAAGCGAGTGCAATTGGGGCCGCTGGCGTTGGACGTGGCGCCGGGAAAGTTTCGTCCGCTAACGGTGCGAGAAGTGGCGAAATTGAAGAGCGTGGCGGAAGGAAGTACATGAGGTAAAGGAAGTAAAGGAGAAGAGCGGGACATAGCAAGCGCAGTACGATAGATCCACCCAGCTTGCGCGGAAAAAGTCGAATGCACCGGTCTGAAGACCGGCCACTACAAAGAGAAAAAGACAAAGATTTAACGCAGAGGACACAGAGCGCGCTGAGAACGCAGAGGAGGAAAAGAGAAACTCGCGTTGCTAGGGCGACGTAGAGAATGGCTACTGGATGCGAGTTTAGAGAATAGGTACGGCTCGGGCGTCGCCATTGGCGGGGAGACGATTGTGGAAGTAAACTGGAATAGATGACGAGGACGATTGAAGACCTCATACCGGATTATCTGCACGGGCTGCCCGTTTACGTTCCGGGAAAACCGATTGAAGAAGTGGAACGCGAGCTGAAGATTCATGCGGTGAAGCTCGCTTCGAATGAGAACCCGCTGGGGCCTTCGCCGAAAGGGATTGCGGCCGCTAAGGCGGTGCTGGCCGATTCGAACCGGTATCCGGATGGCGGCACGCACGCGCTGCGGCAAACGCTGGCGGAACGGCACGGAGTTTCGCCGGATGAACTTTTCATCGGGCTGGGATCGAGCGAGCTGATTGACCTGGCGGCGCGCGTGCTGCTGCGGGCGGGACTGCAGGGGCTGACGTCCGAAGGGACGTACGCGCCGTTTTCCGTGGCGATTCGCGCGAGCGGCGCAGAGCTGGTGCGTGCGCCGCAGCGGGAGTTTGCGTTTGATTTGAAGGCCATGGCGAAGGCCATCACGCCGAAAACGGCCGTGATTTACCTGGCGAATCCGAACAATCCGACGGGCAGCGCGTTTGGGAGCGAAGAGTTTGATGAATTTCTCGCAGCGGTTCCGGACGGCGTGCTGGTGGTGCTCGATGAGGCGTACATCCACTACGCGGTGAGCATGGCTTTGCGGGATTCCGTGGAAGCGTATCGCCAGAGAAAAAATCTGCTGATCCTGCGAACGTTTTCGAAAGTTTATGGATTGGCGGGATTGCGCATTGGCTATGCCATTGGCCGGCCCGAACTCCTTTCGGCGATGAATAAATTGCGGACGCCGTTTAATACGTCGGGGGTGGCGCAGGCGGCGGCGCTCGCGGCGCTGGATGACACAGAGCATGTGACGCGGTGCATCGAGACGAATGCCGCGGAGCGAAAGCGATTGAGCGAAGGCTTGGCGAAGCAGGGATTCCGTCCGGTACCGAGCGAAGCGAATTTTGTGTTTATGACTGTGGGGCCGGATGCGAAGGCGCTGAGCGATGACTTGCTGCAAATGGGCGTGATCGTGCGGCCGCTGGGGTGGATGGGCTTTCCGGAAGCGATTCGCATATCGATTGGAACTACGGAAGAGAACGACAAGTGCTTGTTGGCCATGGCGCAGGTCATTCTGAAACGCGCGGGCAAAGGTGAACTCGCCGCGCGATGAGAGTGATATTTCAGGAAGTAAAGGAAATAGAGGAAGTAAATGAAGTAAAGGAAAAACGGGCAGCCGCGCTATGAGGGTACTCATTCCTGATGGAGCGGAGATCAACCGGCATCGCGACGGCGACGCAATCACAAAAGTCTTGGAAGAAAGCAAGACGATTGCCGTGGTCGGGCTGTCTTCGAATCCGATGCGGCCGAGCCATGGCGTGACGGAATACATGCAGAGCGCGGGATACCGGATTATTCCGGTGAACCCGAATGAGACGGAAGTGCTCGGAGAGAAGAGTTACGCGCGGCTGGAAGATGTGTCTGAGAAGATTGACATCGTGAACGTGTTCCGGCGCGCAGAGGAGGTGCCGCCAGTAGTGGAGAGTGCAATTCGAATCGGAGCAAAAGCGATTTGGATGCAACTGGGGGTTGAGAACGAAGAGGCAGCGGAGAAAGCGCGGGCGGCAGGGCTGGTGGTGATTGAGGATGCGTGCATTTTGGTGGAGCATCGGAGGAGAGCTGGCGAACTAAAACGGTAGGGAAGTGACAATTCGCGTTTATGGCCGGCCCGCGTGGATTTTTGCGCGGCGTTTTTATTTTTGGGAGGAAAGAGAACGACGAAGAGAAAGATTTAACATAGAGAGCACAGAGGAGAGGCTAAGAGAGATTCCTCGCTTCGCTCGGAATGACGGAATGCCCCAACGTCAGCGTGGGAGTGGGAAGACGAGGAGGTTGTGCTTGCCAGGGATGATGACGGCGATGGAGCGGCCATCCGGAGAGATGGCAAAATCGCGAAAGCTGAGGCCGTGAAGAATGGGGATGGGTGTGGGCTGCGCGATGGGGATTTCATGATTTGCTGGGATTGGCGCAAGCGGCGGAAGGTCGATCCAGACGAGATCGCCGGATTTTCTTTCCAGAGCACGCTTCAGGACGATGCGCGAATCGTCGGACGCCCACCGAAACACGCCGAGGCCAATGCGAACGCGCGCGACGCGATTGGGCGCAGCGAGATCGCGAACTTCAAGAATTTCCTTATCGATAAAATAGGCTGCTTTTTTCCCGCTAGGGGAGACGCTCAACCCACCTTCATAGCCCTCGAGGGTGGCCAGCTCCTTGTCGTTATCGGTGAAAAGATCGAGGCGCTGGAGGCGATTGGGACCATTCATGGCACGATCTTGCTCAATGGCCGCGATGGAAACCGTTCCTGGGATGGGTGAGACATCGCGGAAAGTGCGGCCATCGTGAGGAGACTTGACGGGGCCGATATCAATGCGCGTGGACTTCAAGGAGAAAAGCTGGCGGGGCTTCACGGATTCGGAGAGAGCGACGATGGTGGCGTTGTCGGGAAGAAAAAAAGGATTGGCGGCGTCGGGAATGACGTTGTCGCCTTTGTTGATACGGATTTCCCGGCCGGAGTCATCGTAGACCATGGTCTGGAAGGAGTCTTCTGTCTTGCCGCTGTCATCGAGAACCGTGGTGGTGTAGAGCTCCGCGAGCAAAAAATGACAGTTGGGGGACCAGCGGAACCCCTCGACGAGATAGCTGAAGGGCTGCGTGCCGCGCGTGTATTTCTGTCCTTCGAGGAGACGGCGGCGCTTGCCGCCAGCGTCCTGGATCCAGATGTCGTCGTGCTCGAGCGCGTCGTAAACTTTTGTTTTCACCCGGCGATAGACGGAGTAAGCGATGCGGCCGTCGGGGGCGTAAGCGAAGGCGGTGATGTCTTCGTCGATGGATTGGAGCGGCTTATCGAGATTTTGGCCGCGGGCGGCGGGCAGAGAGCAGCACCCGGCGAGGAGACAGAACAGAGAGCAGAATTGGCGAAGCCACCGGAGGCGGCTGCGAGCGCTGGGGCAAGTCATGGTTTCGGGTGCGGACCGGTATATTCCGAACAGCAGGGTTTTTGTGTAGGAGTGAATTCCATGAACTCGACGCGGGTGTCGTCCGGGTCGTAGAGATTGAGCTGCCATTTGCCGTCGCGGCCGATTTTGGGTTGTTCGGTGCCGGTCCATCCATTTTTGCGAAGCTGCGCTTCCGCGACGTGAATGTCCGGGACACCAAGGGCGATGTGGTTCATGACGCCGAGGGTGTGATGGTCCGCATTGGGCGAAACGTTGACCATGAATTCGATCCAGTCGGTGCCGTCAGGGACTTGCATGGAGACCCAATCGGTTTGATCGTCCTTCATGCCGCCGTGCCAGTAGGAGCGGAAACCGAGAATGTCTTTATAAAAGTGCTCTGTTGCAGCGCGCTCACGGACAATGAAGCCAGCGTGGAGAAAAGGCGGCCCAACATGCACGCCAGGCGGCAAGTCATCGATTGCAAGAATGGGGAATTGCACAAACGCGATCCGATTGCCTTCAGGGTCTTGTGAATCAAATCGCAGAGAAAGATCCCGACCCTTTGAGATCGGACTTGCCTTTGCACCTTGCGCCATGAGATAGCTGCGCAGTTTTTTGGCATCGCCAGTTTGAAAGACAATTTCTTTCAGGCAGTCGCCGCGCGGACACGAATCCGAATGCTCCAATTCAATATGCTGGCGGCTTGCCCAATTGGTTGTGAAACAAGTTCGGGAGGCTTCTCGGCATCCGCTGCCTCCAATGTTCAGCCCCAGCTTTGTGCCGTAAAAATCGTTCGCCGACTTTAGGTCCGAGGAATACAAAACAACGCTATCGATTCCGGAAATTCTAGGACGGATAGCACTCTTCTGTTTGGCCTGAAGTGCCGCGGGGAGAAAGAGGAGAGTAAGAAGTAAAACAAAACCCGCACTCTTAAACCCAAAGGGTGCGGCACCCGCCAGAGAAAAGCAGATCCCGCCCGCGGCCTGCCTGAGGCAGGCAGGCTCGGGATGACAGGGTAAAGCGCTTTGCGGTCGATTAGGCATTAGGAGTTCCACGAGATCTTAGCTTGCGGATTTCGTCGAGGCGCTGGCGGAGACGGGCCTCGAAGCCCTGGTCGGTGGGCTGGTAGTAGGTGCGGCCGGCGAGATTGTCGGGAAGGCAAGTCATATCCGTGACTTTATCATCGAAATTGTGGGCGTACTTGTAGCCCTTGCCGTAACCGATGTTTTTCATCAGGCCGGTGACGGCATTGCGGATGTGGAGGGGCACAGGTTCAGCTTCGGTTTTGTGTACGTCGTCGATGACCTCTCCGTAGGCAGTGTAGACGGCGTTGGATTTGGGCGCGAGCGAGAGATAGACGGCGGCTTGCGCGAGCGCCAGATGGCCCTCGGGCGCGCCGAGAAAATCGAAAGCGTCTTTCGCCGCAAGAGTGATGGCGAGAGCGCCAGGCTCGGCGAGGCCGATGTCTTCGCTGGCCATGCGCACCATGCGGCGCGCGAGATAGAGCGGATCTTCTCCGGACTCGAGCATGCGCGCGAGCCAGTAGAGAGCGGCGTCGGGATCGGAATTGCGCACGGATTTGTGCAACGCGGAGATGAGGTTGTAATGTTCTTCGCCGGCTTTGTCGTAGCGAAGCAGCTTTCGTTGCAGCACGTCTTCGAGAAGCTCCGCGGTGATGACGCGCGTGCCTTGCGCATTAGGCTGCGCGCCGCGGACCGCGAGCTCGAGTGTGTTGTAGCCGGCGCGGGCGTCGCCATTGGCGAAGGATGCGCTGCGGAAGAGGATGTCGTCAGACGCTTCCGCGGCTTCGTTGCCCAAGCCGTGCTCTTTGTCCTTGAGGGCGCGGCGAAGTAGCTCGACGATTTGCGGCGTGGTGAGCGGCTCGAGGACATAGACCTTGGTGCGCGAAAGCAGCGGCGAGATGACTTCAAAGGAAGGATTCTCGGTGGTCGCGCCGATGAAGATAATGTGGCCGGCTTCGACGTGCGGGAGAAAAGCGTCCTGCTGGGCTTTGTTGAAGCGGTGAACCTCGTCAACGAAAACGATGGTGCGATGGCCGGAACGAGATTTGTGCTCGGCGACGGACATGACTTCCTTAATTTCTTTGATGCCGGCCAGGACCGCGCTGAAGGAAACGAATTCGGAGCG
>Ga0066652_100001988_pt1 | contig 10972 bp, 9 predicted proteins | sample GraSoiAngelo_101_FD_71413 | JGI IMG/M metagenome (GOLD analysis project Ga0066652, IMG submission 71413) | Grasslands soil microbial communities from the Angelo Coastal Reserve, California, USA - 14_0903_02_30cm | ecosystem: Environmental > Terrestrial > Soil > Grasslands | place: USA... | reverse complement strand
CTGCACAAACAGTCTTCGTAGATACTCGCTCGCTAAGTTCCTGCCTGGCCCAGTGGTTTAAGACGTGTCTTGAGACGTGTATTGAGTCGTTCCGCCTCCTTGCAATGTTTGCCTGGGTGCTCGTCCTGGTAGGTCTCGTGAATGCGCAGTCCGCGACTCCAAACAAAACTGGTGAAGCTGAAGTTGTGATCGATGGGGTCAACGACAGCACTGTGTTTGGAATGGGCAACACCGTGCGGATCAAGGGAACTGTCAAACAAGGTGCGATCGCCTTTGGCGGTGATGTGGTAGTTGAAGGCATTGTCGAAGGCGACGTGGCAACAATAGGCGGTTCAGTGATCCAGCTAAAGGGGGCTCGAATCGGTGGCGACGTGATTGTCTTCGGCGGTGCGTATCGACACGAAGACGATGTCCCACTTCGCAAGCAAGCCGCGTCCACGATGATGTACGCGGGCTATCAGCCGGAGCTTCGCGAACTGATGCGCAGCCCGTCGGGTTTGCTTCGGCCCAGTTGGTCCCCCGGGTATTTGGGTTTGCGCCTTCTCGCCATACTTTTTTGGTTCATAGTTGCGTTGGCATTAACTGCTGCTATGCCCGGGACCATCAGTCGCGGCATAACCCGACTCCAATTGACCAGCTTAAGAGTTGCCATAATAGGATTTATCGGAGCAGCGGTGATGGGAGCTGGAGTTGAGGCGTGTCTTTGGATACTTCCCCAGGCAATCAGTGCGCTGGTCGGCATCATGGCCTTAATACTGGCGTTAGTGGCATGGTTATTTGGTCGTGTCGTGTTGGCAGCCGCAACTGGAAGATGGCTCCAGAGGAAATACGTCCCGGTGGGAAAACACTCCGAATCCGTCGCGCTTCTGAGCGGCACCGCGTTTTGGGTTGTATTGACTTCACTTCCTTATGTTTGGCCTTTAGCGTTTACAGTGATGGTCGTTCTCAGCCTTGGATTGGCCCTGACCGCTCGATATCGAGCCGGTTGGGGTCGCGCCGGAGGCGGTCCTACCTTCTGAGAGATACAAATTCAACCCAACTTTGGGCATCATAGGGACGTCGAACAGGCGTTCGGTGGATTCCCTGTTAACTTTGCGCCTTCTTGGGCGTCTTAATCCTGGGGTCCGTGTGTTTTGCTGCACGCGAAGAGAGCGGCTTTGTTAGAACATTCTCCGCCCTGGTTACGTAACTCTTCCTGGTTCTTGCCAGAAGCAGCGGTGGTTCCTCTTTGCGATTGCAGGTCATAAAACCGCACAGTGCGGTGTTCATTTAACAGGACAGAAAGGACGAGTAAATGAGGGCGCTCTTTTTAGCAGCCGCGTTGGCACTGACCGGACTCATTCTTAGTACCGCTAGTTTCACTTCGCAGGCTTCCAATTCTCAACAGACTCCCGATCCCGGTATTCAGGCCAAGGGCGCAATCGGTGAGGTCAAGAGCATCGATGCTCCTTCCAAGCTGGTGACGATCAAAACCGACGCAGGTTCCACCGTGCTGGTTCTCTACACCGACAAGACCACTTACAAAAAGCTGGCCCCCGGTGAAACATCACTCACTACGGCCACCGACATCACTTTTGCTGACGTTGCTGAGGGCGATCGGATCTGGGCGCGGGGAACTGTTGCAGAAGATAAAAAGTCGGTTTCAGCTCAACAGATCGTTGTAATGACCAAGGGCGATCTTGCCAAGAAGCAAGATGCTGAACGATTGGAGTGGCGACGCAGGGGAATACTTGGCGTCATCGCTTCACTCAAGCCCGATACCAAGGAGATCACGATCACCAGCCGGACATTGGCCGGTACACAGAACGTTATTATTCCGGTCACGGACAAAACGGATATGCGCCGGTATGCTCCTGACTCGATCAAGTTCAGTGATGCGAAGGAGAGTGATTTTAACGAGCTGAAGGTTGGCGATCAGTTACGAGCTCTTGGTGATCGCGCGCCAGATGGAACGCACTTCACGCCGCAGAAAGTTGTGACCGGAAGTTTTCGAACTGTATACGGCACCGTAACTGCAGTCGATCCAGCAACCGGAGAGATCAAGATCAACGAGCAGGAAAAGAAACAGGCGTTGGCTATCGTTATCAAGCAAGACTCCGTCCTGCGAAAGTTTCCTACCGATATGTCAGCCATGATGGGTGGCATGGGTCGTGGTCCGGGCGCCGGAGGTCAGGGCGGTCAGGCACCTCAGGGCGGTGGACAGGGTCAGCCTGCAGCCAGGCCACAAGGCGCGGGAGGTCCCGGCGCTACGGGTGGACCAGGTGGGCCGGGAGGTCGACCCGGCGGTGGTCCCAACATCAACGATATGCTCGAGCGACTCCCAACGATCACCATTGCCGATGTTAAGGTCGGCGACAAGATTATCGTTTCCAGCACCCAGGGAGTCGATCCCGGGCGGTTGACAGCTATCTCGCTGGTTTCCGGAGCCGACACGTTGTTGGCAATGTTGGCACCAAGACCACAGCCGGGTCAGGCAGCACCAAATCCTGCCGCGGGTTTGGGTGGTGGCGGCGGTATTTCATTCGGCATCGGTTTACCTTAATTCAGAAGCATCAAGACGACCGGACGCTGTTCACCCGCTTAGCGTCCGGTGTCTTGGTAAGTACCCATAGAGGCGTCGTGCCCTTTCCCCTAAAGGTTTCGCAATGAACTCTGCTTTAAGTTTTCCCCGCAAGCTATTCACTATCGGTCTAATCATTGTTCTAACTTCCTCTCTACTTTACGGACAAGCGCGCGGTAGCCTACGCGGTTTGATTACCGATGAGTTGGGTGCTGCGATTGTTGGCGCGAGTGTCACCCTGACGGATGCGACCGGTGCGCAGAAAAAAGCTACAACCAACGCGGAGGGTGTTTACGCCTTTTCGGGGTTAGCGCCGGGCAAATATACAATTTCTGCAGCTGCCACCGGTTTTGCAGTTTCCGAGGGCAGGGAAGTTGACGTCACCACGCAAAGGCAGACTGTTGATCTAACGCTGAAGGTTACGATTGAAGAAAAGGTAACTGTCGGCGCCGAAACGCCAGTTAGTACTGAATCGACTGCCAACGCCAATCAACAGGTAATCTCCGGTAAAGACCTGGATGCATTGCCGGATGACCCTGATGAATTGGCAGCGGCGCTTCAGGCTTTGGCCGGGCCTTCGGTTGGTCCAAATGGCGGACAGATCTTTATCGATGGCTTCTCCGGCGGCAGCATGCCTTCGAAAGATTCGATTCGCGAGATTCGCATTAATCAGAATCCGTTCGCGGCCGAGAATGATCAACCTTCAGGTCGAATCGACATTCTTACCCGACCGGGCACCGACAAGTTTCGCGGTGGCGCCAATTTCAATTTCAACGATGAGAGTTTGAACTCACGCAACCCGTTCGCTATCAGTTCGAGCAAAAGAACTCCTTTTCAAATTCGTCAGTACAGCTTCAATTTCAATGGACCTTTGGTAAAGAGGAAGGCTTCTTATTTCGTGGAGTTCGGTCGAAACGAGACCGACGACAATGAGTTGATTCGAGCGACCGTACTTGATTCGTCACTTAACCCGATTCAGGTTGGCAACGGATTTCTGGTTCCCAGGCGCAACACTAACTTTAGCCCGCGGCTCGACTATGCCATCAACACCAACAACACACTCGTGGGTCGTTATAACTACTTCCGGTCACGCACAGACAATCAGGGCGTTGGCGGGTTCAACTTGCCGGAACGTGGCTTCGATCTTGTTTCAACCAATCACAATGTTCAGCTAACAGAAACGGCTATTCTTAACGCCACCACGATTAACGAGGTTCGTTTTCAGTATTCAAACGGTCGTACCGAACAGATAGGCAACAACACGGTGCCGTCGCTGAATGTTAGTGGTTCATTCAACTCTGGTGGCTCTCAGGTCGGTCATTCGATTAGTGAAAGAAAGACCTGGGAACTAAATAACTTCACCGCCAGGCAGATGGGCCAACATGCCATCAAGTTTGGTGGACGCGTCAGACATGTGGATATTGACGATACGAGCCCGACTAACTACGGTGGCTCATGGACGTTCACCGGCGGTTTTGGACTCACGAGTATTCAGCGTTATCAACTGACCCTGAAGCTTCAACAACAAGGAAAGACACCGGCAGAGATTCGCGCAGCAGGTGGTGGCGCAGCCGCTTTCAGCATCAATGCCGGAAATCCTTTCGCTGATGTCAGTCAGACAGACTTTGGTTTCTTCGTGCAGGATGATTGGCGCGTTCGACCCAACATCACGCTGAGCTACGGACTGCGTTACGAAACACAAACGAATGCACACAGCAAGTATGACTTTGCGCCGAGAGTCGCCGTTGCCTGGTCGCCTGGTGCGGCCAACAGCGCGAAACCGCCGAAGATGGTCATTCGGCTCGGGACAGGAATCTTTTATAACCGCTTTAGTGAAGGTGCAACGCTGACCGCCAACCGGTACAACGGCGTCAATGTGCTGCAGACATTTGTTACCGAGCCAGTCGATCGGCAACTACCGCCGTCAGTCGCGGAGCAGCAGCTTCCAAACGTCGCGGGGATTTATTCAATCTTGAATCAGTTTAATCCCACGACAGTTCCTCCTGTTGCAGGTATTCCAACGACGCAGCAAACCATCTGGCAGGTCGATCCAAATCTGCAGATACCCACCGTGTTTGTTGCCGGTGCACAAGTCGAGAGACAACTGCCCCGTAACATCACGATGTTCGCGGGTTTTTACAACATTCGCATCGTACATGTGATTCGCGCGCGAGACATCAACGCACCCATCCCGGCGACAATTACGCCGCTTACTCCAAACGGTTTGCGACCGACTCCAGGTCTTGGCGAAATCTATCGGTACGAGGCAAGCGGTCAACTCAATCAACGACAATTGTTCGTAGGATTCAATAGCCGGCTCAGCCGGACTTTCACATTGTCAGGAAACTATTCGCTCAGTAAGTCAACAAACGATACTGACGGTCAGGGTTCAACACTCTTCCCGATGAACTCTTACGACACGAGCGGAGAGTTTGGTCGAGGTGGTTTCGACGTTCGCCATCGCTTCACGGTGTTTGGAACTATTAATCTCCCATGGTGGAAAGTAGTTCTTAATCCTTTCGTAATTGCCAACACTGGACCGCCGTTCAACATAACGACTGGACAGGACCTAAACCTTGATCGCCAGGCAAATGAGCGCCCGAGTTTTGCTGTCAACGCAAATTGCTCAGTGCCGTCACTTACAATCAAGTGCACGCCGTTTGGTAATTTCAATCTAAAGCCTCTGCCGGGGGAAACAATAATTCCGCGCAACTACGGCAACGCTCCGGGATCTTTCGTTGTGAATCTTCGAGTAAGCCGAACGTTCCAGTTTGGGGAGATCCATCGTAACAACGCTGCTGCGGCAAGGCCCCAGGGACAAACTGTGCAGGCTGCGGCACCAGCTGGTGGGCCTGCAGGGCATGGTGGTGGACCTGGTGGTCCAATGGTCGCTGGCGGAGGTGGAGGCGCGGTTAGGTCGCCGGGCGGCGGTGGACCTCCGCAGGGAGGCGCTGCGCCAAGTGAGAAAAGATTTACTTTGAACGCCTCGATTAACTTTCAGAACCTTCTGAACAACGTGAATCTTTCGGCTCCGGTCGGCAACTTGTTGTCGCCGAGTTTTGGACAATCGTTGGGCTTAAGTAGTTTTGGAGGTTTTGGCGGCGGCGGTGGAGGTGCTGGCGCCGGCAATCGTCGAATTTACGCGCAGTTGCGTCTTAATTTTTAAGCTGAAAAATGCAGAGTAGAAAAAGGAATAAGAAATGAGAAAGACCCTTCTGGTTCTTGGTATGTTTGCCTTAGGTGCAACACCCATTTTTGCTCAAGATGCCACGACAAAGAACTCAACAACGCCGACAACGTCCACATCTGCGGTCGCGACAGTTGTAATCACGCCAACTAGTACTCCGAGTGATCTGGCGAAAGCCGCAATTCAAGCGCAGGGCGGCGAGAAGTTCAAAAGTGTCCAAAACATGATGTTGCGCGGCTCGGTTCAGCTTTATGCACCGAACAGTATTCAATCGCTTCCCGGATCCTTTTACATCGTGACGTCGGGCAACAAATTGCGAATGGAACTCGACGCGCGTCCTCAGATTGTTTTCAAACAGATTTACGATGGTCAAAATTCTTTCAGTTCGATGCCTGGGGTCGAGATTCCGCCGCTTAGTAAATTCGGGATGAATGCGCTCAGTCACGCTGACCAACCCGGTTACAAGTTGACCGCATTACCGGATAAGAAAAAGCAAAGAGGATTTCGACTGGAAGATCCAGATGGCTACACTACCGACTTCTACATCGATCCAACGACGGGTCGAGTAATGAGCTTCCTGATGTACTACCAGGGTTACACGTTCGGCACCGAGAACAGTAAGTTCAAAGACGTCGAAGGCGTTCTTGTGCCATTCAGTTTTTCGCAGCGATTTGAAATGCCGATCGGAGCTTTCTTTGCCGAGTACAACGTCAAGGAAGTGAAGCTGAATCAAACGTTGGCTGAGGATATGTTTGTGATTCCTCGTTAACTTTTCACAGGCTCGTTAGAACAAAAGAGAAGAGGCTGCCCGCAACGGCAGCCTCTTTCCGTTTACAATGTTTCGGTTGAAGCTAAACGCTTGTGATCTCGGTCTCTTTTGTTTTGGAGAGATCGTCAATCTTCGTGATGTAAGTGTTGGTGAGTTTCTGAATTTCATCCAGCCCGTCGCGCTCGGCATCTTCCGAGATCAGCTTGTCTTTGAGCATTTTCTTGAGGCGCTCGTTACCGTCCCGTCGAACGTTGCGGACAGCGGTGCGGTGATCCTCGGCAATGTCATGTACTTGCTTCGCGAGTTGTTTACGCCGTTCTTCGGTTAATGGTGGTATTGGGATTCGCACAAGCTTGCCGTCGTTTGAGGGGTTCAAGCCAAGGTCTGCGGTTCGGATTGCTTTCTCAACAGCGCCGATTTGTGTTTGATCCCAAGGCTGTACGGTTAGCATTTGCGGTTCGGGTGCATGGACCGAAGCCATCTGGGTAAGCGGTGTCATGTTCCCGTAGTAGTCGACCATCACCGTGTCGAGCAGACTTACTGCCGCGCGTCCAGTCCTTACCGTCGCAATTTTGCGTTTAAAGTCGTCGATCACGGTTTCCATTCGTGGTCGCGTCTCTTTGATTACGTCTTTTTCACTCATGGTTTCGACTCCGCTAATTGTTTGGTCAGGTCCAAATCACCCGGGAAGACTGAAACTACCCCTCGCACTATTTCCCAAGCCAAACACGTGTTCCGACACCGGTCTCGCCCAGAACTACACGGCTGATATTTCCCGACTGCCGCATGTTGAAAACAACAATTGGAAGATTGTTGTCCATACAGAGCGAGATTGCCGAGGCGTCCATCACCTTCAGCTGTTTTTCAAGTACAGCCTGATAAGTGATCTCACTGTACCGCTCCGCTGTCGCGTCTGCCATTGGATCGGCTGAGTAGACCCCATCAACTTTTGTCGCTTTAAGGATGATGTCTGCCTTGATCTCTAAAGCACGCAACGCAGCTGCTGAGTCAGTAGTGAAGTACGGGTTACCTGTGCCCGCTGCAAAAATTACAACACGCCCTTTTTCTAAATGTCGAACGGCGCGTCGCCTAATAAACGATTCTGCAAGCTGTGGAATATCGACGGCTGAAAGTACTCGAGTATCCACGTCGATCTTCTCGAGCGCATCCTGAAGTACAACTGCATTCATGACAGTCGCCAGCATGCCGATGTAGTCGGCGGACGATCGGTCCATGTTGCCGGCACTCTTGGATACGCCGCGAAAAATGTTGCCGCCGCCCACGACTACAGCGACTTCAACGCCAATCTCGTGCACAGCCTTCAGCTCTTCAGCGACACTGCGAGCCACATTGACGTCGATACCGTAGTTCTGCTCGCCCATCAACGCTTCGCCCGAGATCTTCAACAGGACGCGGTTGTAGGCGAGCTTAGTCGCATTACCATCTCTAACAGTTGTGGTCATCGATTAGATTCTGCAGTTTAGCTTAGCAATGAAGCGACTTCGTTACTGAAATCATCTCCACGGCGCTCCAGACCTTCACCCATCTTATAGCGAGTAAATCTGCGGATTGTAATACGCTCGCCCGTCTTGGCAGTCTTTTCGGTGATCAACTCGCCAACCGTCTTAGCCGGGTCTTTAACGAATGGCTGATCGACGAGCACGGTTTCTTCGTAGTACTTATTCACGCGACCGTCGACAATTTTGTCGATTACCTGATCGGGTTTGCTTGCATTCTTCGGATCATTCTTGGCCTGGGCTCTCGCAATCTCTCGTTCCTTATCGAGCACCCCGGCGGGTACCTCGTCTCTGGAGACGAAGCGAGGCTCAGCTGCTGCGATGTGCATTGCGATATCTTTAACGAGACTTTGAAACTCGTCGCCACGAGCGACGAAGTCAGTCTCGCAATTCATTTCAACAAGCACGCCGACTTTTCCGCCCATGTGAATATAAGAACCGACGATGCCTTCAGCTGCTATTCGGCCTTCGCGCTTTTTAGCAGAGGCAAGACCACGTTCCCGCAGAATGTCGACAGCTTTGTCTTCGTTTCCAGCGGCCTCAACGAGTGCATTCTTGCACTCCATCATGCCGGCTCCGGTTTTTTCTCTAAGCTGCTTCACGGCAGCCGCAGTAATTTCCGCCATAATCCCCTATTTCTCCGAATCGTTTCGAATTGTTTTTTAAGTGAGCCCGTGCCGATTAAGGTCCGAGCATTGAACTTGTCTCAATGAAAAACGCAGCCCGGCGGATGATCCGCTTAAAGGCTGCGCTCGCCGATTGAGTAAGAATATCGCTTAGCTGGCCGCTACGACTGACTCAGCGCTCTCATCGGGCGCCGCTTCCGTTTCGGTGCTTTCTGCTAACTCAGGTGTTGTCGACTCCGGTTGCGCGCCCTCGTTACTTTTTTCGCCGGCGTCTGCTGCTACTTCAGGTGTCTTTCCTTCTGTTTCGGCAGCAGCGGCAGGCTCGCCACCTTCGCCACCTTCTCCTGCAAGCCCGCCCTCGGTCGCAATCTGGTTTCCTTCGGCGATTGCATCGGAGATGCGAGAAGCGAACAAGCGTACCGCGCGAAGTGCGTCGTCGTTACCGGGGATAACATAGTCAATTCCCTCGGGTGAACAATTTGTATCGACAACAGCTACGATAGGAATTCCAAGGCGATTAGCTTCGGCAACCGCAATCTCTTCCTTTTTCACGTCGATGATGAAGATCACGTCGGGCAGACGAGTCATCGACTTAATTCCCGAAAGGTTCTTGTTTAGACTCTCGCGTTCGCGGTCGAGTTTGATGCGTTCTTTCTTCGTAAGTTTCTCTGCGCGACCGTCCGTCTGCATCGCTTCGAGATCCTTGAGACGCTTAATGGACTTCTGCACAGTTTGGAAGTTGGTCAACAATCCGCCCAACCAGCGTTGGTTCACATAGTATTGACCACACTTTTCAGATTCTTCTCGAATCGCATCTTGTGCTTGACGTTTTGTGCCGACGAACAAAACAGTTCGACCCTTATCCTCCGCGATCATATTCGTTACAAAAGCGATCGCTTCGCGGAACATCCGCTGAGTTTTCTGAAGGTCGATAATGTAAATGCCGTTACGCTCGCCAAAGATGTACTCTTTCATCTTTGGATTCCAGCGACGTACCTGGTGACCGAAGTGCACACCGGCCTCCAGCAATTCTTTCATGGTAACAGAAACCAAACTACGTTCTCCTTCTGCTAATTGGTTTAATGTACTCGTCGCAGCCTCTCGACTCTCTTAGCGGAAGCAACCAATAGTGCTGCGACAATGGATTGAAAACAAAACTCGAAACCCGATGTGGGTTTCGAGTTTGGAACTATCGTTTCGAAAACTGGAAGCGTTTTCGAGCGCCTTTTTGACCGTACTTCTTGCGCTCCTTGATTCGAGGATCACGAGTAACAAGACCGGCATGTTTTAAGGCAGGACGCAGATCAGCGTTGAACTCCATTAGGGCACGGGTAATACCGTGTCGGATTGCGCCGGCTTGTCCCGCGGGTCCACCACCAGCAACGTTGACCACCAAATCAAACTTATTGGTCGTCTCAGTTAACTGCAACGGCTGGCGAATAATCATTCGCAAGGTTTCGTTGGGGAAGTAGCGATCAAACGGCTTGCGATTTATTTGTACTTCGCCTGAGCCCGGTCGGAGATAAACCCTGGCGGTCGACGTTTTGCGCCGTCCCGTTCCGTAATACTGAATATCAGCCACAGTAAGATTTTTCCTTATTTCTTAATACCGTTTATGAAGCTTTTTGCGTGAGATTGTAGGCTTCCGGGCGTTGTGCTGAATGCGGGTGTTCGGCGTCGGCGTAAACCTTAAGCTTCTTGGCCATTGTCTTTCCGAGTTTGTTCTTCGGCAACATGCCCTTGATGGCAAGTTCGATTACACGCTCGGGTTTTTTGGCAATCATGTCACGCGCAGTCGTCTCGCGTAATCCACCGGGATAACGCGTGTGGTGTCTGTACACCTTCTGCTCAACTTTATTCCCCTTCAATACGGCTTTACGTGCATTGATCACGACTACGTGATCGCCCGTATCCAGAAACGGAGTCCACTGGGGACTGCGCTTGCCGGTAAGTATTGAAGCAATCTCAGACGCTAAGTGTCCGACCGTTTGACCGGTTGCGTCTACAACGTACCATTTTCGTTTTCCAGCAAGGTCTTTTCCGCTGGGGAAGTATGTCGACATAGTTAACTATCTCTGTTTTCAGCGAGTAAAACGCGAACGGCTAGAATACAAAACGGCTTAAAATAATGTCAAGCCGAGCTGGATTGCTGAGCGATTTGTTGCGAATTTATCGACGCCGGGATTCGGTCCATGCAAAAGGCTCTTCGGCACGAAGGTCGAAGAGCCCTCAGCTATTACGCCCGTTTCGCCGCGAGAACCGACCGGCTACGGTTTGTCAGGCGGCTTCGTCGTGCTGCCGTCATTACGTTTC
>Ga0066652_100001986_pt1 | contig 10980 bp, 15 predicted proteins | sample GraSoiAngelo_101_FD_71413 | JGI IMG/M metagenome (GOLD analysis project Ga0066652, IMG submission 71413) | Grasslands soil microbial communities from the Angelo Coastal Reserve, California, USA - 14_0903_02_30cm | ecosystem: Environmental > Terrestrial > Soil > Grasslands | place: USA... | reverse complement strand
CGGGTGCGCGACTTCCGCGGACTGTCGCCGAAAAGCTTCGATGGCGGCGGAAACTACACGATCGGCATCAAGGAACATATCATCTTCCCCGAGATCGACTACGACAAGGTGGCCGATGTCTGGGGAATGGACATCACCGTGTGCACCAGCGCGAAGTCCGACGCCGAGGCGCGCGCGCTGTTGAGCGCATTCAACTTCCCGTTCCGGCAGTGAGGATATCCTCCACGGCGGAGAGCAGGAGACATTGATGGCGAAGAAAAGTTCGATCGAAAAGAACAACAGGCGGCGCAAGCTGAGCAAAAAGTATTCCAGCCGGCGCGCTCGGCTGAGGGCTATTGCTCGCGACAAGAACAAGCCGATGGAGGAGCGCTTCGCGGCGACCCTCAAGCTGGCGGAAATGCCGCGCAACTCCTCGGCGACGCGCATTCGCAATCGTTGTGAGGTGTCGGGCCGGCCACGCGGCTTCTACCGCAAGCACCGCCTGTCGCGCATCGCGCTTCGGGAACTCGGCTCCAAGGGGCTGATCCCAGGCCTGGTCAAGTCGAGCTGGTAAAGGAGCGGGGCGATGGCGATGAACGATCCGCTCGGCGATATGATTGTCCGTATCTACAATGCGCAGATGCGCAGCAAGTCGAAAGTGTCGATCCCGGCCTCGCGGTTGCGGGTGAGCGTGCTCGACGTGCTCAAAACCGAAGGTTTCATCCGCGGCTATGCCGCGGTCGAGCACGCCAACGGGCGCAAGGAACTCGAGGTCGAGCTGAAATATTTCGATGGCGAGCCGGTGATCCGGGAGATTTCGCGCGTCTCCAAGCCGGGACGGCGGGTCTATGCCTCGGTCAAAACCCTCCCGCGCATCAACAACGGATTGGGCGTCGCGATCCTGTCAACGCCGAAGGGCGTGATGGCCGATCACGACGCGCGCGACCACAACGTCGGTGGAGAGATCCTCTGCACCGTCTTTTGATTGCAATCTCGGCAGGATAACAGCGCCAACGGAACGTCAGCCATGTCTCGTGTCGGAAAGAAGCCCGTTGCAATTCCCTCCGGCGTCACCGCCAGCGTGGAGGGCCAAGCGGTCAACGTGAAGGGCCCGAAGGGCGCGCTTTCGGTCGCGCTGCACGGCGACGTCGCGGCCAAGGTCGAGGGCAACGAGGTCAAGGTGGATCCGCGCGCCGATACCAAACGCGCCCGCGCGATGTGGGGAACGTATCGTTCGCTGCTCGCCAATGCGATGACCGGCGTCACCAAGGGCTTCGAGCGCCGGCTCGAGATCACCGGCGTCGGGTATCGCGCCACCCTGCAGGGCAAGAACCTGCAGATCCAGCTCGGTTATAGCCACGATATCGTTTACCCGATCCCGGAAGGCATCACGATCGCGGTGCCGAAACCGACCGAGATCGTCGTCACCGGCATCGACGGGCAGAAGGTCGGCCACGTCGCCGCGGAAATCCGCGCATTCCGCAAGCCCGAGCCGTACAAGGGCAAGGGGGTCAAGTACGCGGGCGAGTACATCTTCCGCAAGGAAGGCAAGAAGAAGTGATGAGGGCGTACGATGGCGACAGTCAGTGATCGGACCGTGCGGCGGACGGCGAAGGTGCGGCGCAACGTGCGCCGCGCCGCCGGCAGCCGTGCGCGGCTTTCCGTCTTCCGCTCGTCGAAACACATCTACGCGCAGGTGATCGACGATGCGCATGGCCTAACCGTCGCGTCCGCTTCCTCGCTGGAGAAGGACATGCGCGGCAGCCTCAAGACCGGCGCCAATATCGAGGCGGCTAAAGCGGTCGGCAAACGCCTGGCCGAACGCGCCGCCGCGAAAGGTATCAAAGAGGTCGTGTTCGATCGCGGCGGGTACCTTTACCACGGCCGCGTCAAGGCGCTGGCGGACGCCGCGCGCGAAGGCGGGCTTAGTTTTTGAGAGAGACGGACGGAGCGGAATGTCAAGGTTGAACGCACAGGTCGGCGCTCAGGCGCCGGCCGCAGAGAATAACAAGTTGGGACAAAATCATGGCACGTGAACCGCGCGATCGCCGCGACCGGGAAGAGCGCGAAAGCGAATTCACCGACAAGCTCGTCCACATCAACCGCGTCGCCAAGGTGGTGAAGGGCGGGCGCCGCTTCGGCTTTGCCGCGCTCGTGGTGGTGGGCGACGAAAAGGGGCGGGTCGGCTTCGGCCATGGCAAGGCGCGCGAAGTCCCGGAGGCGATTCGCAAAGCGACCGACGCTGCCAAACGCGGCCTCATCCGCGTGCCGCTGCGCGAAGGCCGCACGCTCCACCACGATGTGGCCGGCCGCCATGGGGCAGGCCGCGTATACCTGCGGGCGGCACCGCCCGGGACCGGCATCATCGCCGGCGGCCCGATGCGCGCCGTGTTCGAAACGTTGGGCATGCAGGACGTGGTGGCGAAATCGCTCGGCTCGTCGAACCCGTACAACATGGTGCGGGCAACCTTCGACGCGCTCAAGCGCCAGGATTCCCCGCGCTCGGTCGCCGCGCGGCGCAATATCAAAGTGTCGACCCTGCAGGCGCGGCGACGCGATCTCGGCGAGGGTGAGCAGGCCGCCGACTGATAGGTCGAACGCGCCGGGAGGCCGGGATGAACAACACCGCAAAGGTTCTCAAGATCGAGCAGATCGGCAGTGCGATCCGCCGCCATCACAGCCAACGCGAGACCTTGATCGGGCTCGGTCTCAACCGGATCGGACGCGTAGTGCAAGTGCCGGACACGCCGCAGACCCGCGGCATGATCGCCAAGGTTAAGCACTTGGTCCGGGTGGTCGAGGCAGAGGGAGAGCAGCGATGAAGCTTCACGAACTCGCCGACCGTCCCGGGGCGCGCAAGAAGCGCCTGCGCATCGGCCGCGGCATCGGCTCGGGTATAGGAAAGACGGGCGGCCGCGGCGGCAAAGGCCAGACCGCGCGCTCCGGCGTGCGGATCAAGGGTTTCGAAGGTGGACAGATGCCGCTCCACCGTCGGCTGCCGAAGCGCGGATTCCGCAATACCGCCTTCGCGCGCAGGCTCAACGAGGTCAATCTCGGGAAAATTCAGGCGGCGATCGACGCCGGCAAGCTCGACCCCGGCGCGACGGTCGACGCCGCGGCCTTGGTGAAAGCGGGGGTGCTCAGACGAGCCAAAGACGGCGTTCGGTTGCTCGGCTCCGGCGAGATCAAGGCGAGCGTCGCCTTCTCGGTCTGGGGCGCCTCAAAATCGGCGACGCAGGCGGTGGAGAAGGCGGGCGGTTCGGTCACCCTCTTGGCGCCGACGCGGGAGACAGGCGAACAGACCGCCTGATGCCTATATAGGAAACGGCGCGCGGCTTGAGAGCGCGCCGATCTCTTGGGGGGCGCAACGGGAAAGCCCATGGTCTCTGCAGCGGAACAACTCGCCGCCAATCTCAATTTCTCGGCGCTTGCCAAGGCCGAGGAGCTCAAGAAACGCATTTGGTTCACGCTCGGCGCGCTCCTGGTCTACCGCTTCGGCACCTACATACCGCTGCCCGGCATTGACCCTTCGGCCTGGGACCAAATCTTCCGTTCGCAGGCGGGCGGCATCCTCGGCATGTTCAACATGTTTTCCGGCGGCGGCATCCACCGGATGGCGATCTTCGCGCTCAACATCATGCCGTACATCTCCGCCTCGATCATCATTCAGTTGATGACCACGGTGTCGCCAACGCTCGAGCAGCTCAAGAAGGAGGGCGAGCAGGGGCGCAAGGTGATGAACCAGTACACGCGCTACCTGACGGTGCTGCTGGCGGCGTTCCAGTCTTACGGCATTGCTGTCGGCCTCGAAGGCGCCGGCAACGTCGTTACCGACCCCGGATGGTTCTTCCGCATCGCCACCGTCATCACGCTCACCGGGGGGACCATGTTCCTGATGTGGCTCGGCGAGCAGATCACCTCGCGCGGCATCGGCAACGGCATCTCGCTGATCATCCTTTCGGGCATCGTCGCGGAACTGCCTTCGGCGATTGCGGGAACGCTCGAGCTGGGCCGCCAAGGCGCGCTATCGACCGGTCTGATCCTGGTGGTGCTGGTCACGGTGGTGGCGGTGATCGCTTTCATCGTGTTCATGGAGCGCGCGCAGCGCCGGCTGCTGATCCAATATCCCAAACGTCAGGTCGGCAATCGCATGTTCGAGGGCCAGTCCTCGCATCTGCCGCTCAAGCTCAACACCTCGGGCGTCATTCCGCCGATCTTCGCCTCCTCGCTCCTGCTGTTGCCGACCACGGTCGCCAACTTCAACGCCGGCCAGGGGCCGGATTGGTTCGTCGCCATCACCACCCAGCTGGGTCACGGGCGGCCACTGTTCCTGGTCCTCTATATCGCCCTCATCATCTTCTTCGCGTTCTTCTATACAGCGATCGTCTTCAACCCGACGGAAACCGCGGAAAACTTGAAAAAGCACGGCGGTTTCATTCCCGGCATCAGGCCGGGTGAGCGCACGGCGGAATACATCGACTATGTGCTCTCGCGCATCACGGTCATCGGCGCGGGGTATCTGGCACTGGTCTGCCTGTTGCCCGAAATCCTGATCTCCTACGCCGCGGTGCCGTTCTATTTCGGCGGGACCTCGCTGTTGATCGTGGTCAGCGTCACCATGGACACGGTTGCGCAAATTCAAGGATACTTGTTGGCGCACCAATACGAAGGTCTCATCAAAAAGTCGAAGCTGCGGGGGCGGCGTAGATGAGGTTGGTATTGCTCGGCCCGCCCGGGGCCGGCAAAGGCACGCAGGCGCAACGACTCGTGGCCAAGCATGGCCTAGTTCAACTCTCGACCGGCGAGATGCTGCGCGCGGCGGGGGAGGCCGGTACGGCCGTCGGGCTACTCGCCAAAGAGATGATGGCGCGTGGCGAGCTCGTGCCGGACGACGTCGTTGTGGCGATCGTCTCCGAGCGCATCGACAAGCCCGATGCGCGCAACGGCTTTATCCTCGACGGCTTTCCGCGCACGGTGCCGCAGGCGCACGCGCTCGATCGCATGCTCAAGGAGAAGGGCCTCACGCTGGACGCGGTGATCGAACTCAAGGTCGACGAAGGCGTCCTGCTCAAGCGGATCAAAAAACGGATCGCCGAGATGATGGCGCGGCGCGAGGCGTTGCGCGAAGACGACGATCCCGAGGTGTTGCGGCGCCGGCTCGTGACCTACCGCGACCAAACGGCGCCGCTCGTGGCGTATTATCAGCTCCAGAGCGTGCTGCGCTCGGTAGACGGCATGGTCGCGATTCCGGAGGTGTCGAGCGCGATCGACCAGGCGCTGCGGCAGGCCGTGAACAAGAAACCGCGAGCGAAGATGTCGCGACCCGCCGCCCGCAAGCCGAAAACAGGGGCGGTCAAACCTGCCAAGTCCATGAAAGCTAAAGCGAAAACCGCCAAGCGCGGCCGCGGCGCGGGGACTCCTCGCCCGTCGGCCCGGCGCAAAAGCAGCCCCCGGCGGAGGTTGACGAAACGACGTTGAATCCATTAATAACCCGCATCCAAGTCGAGAGGTCGAACGATACCGGGCCCTGCGGGACGGGGAGGGTGTCGCGTTATCGTTTGCGAACCGCCCTCGTGATCGTTAGCCGCCGTCAATCGGCCGGCAGAAGGAGTGATTGACTGTGGCCCGCATCGCCGGCGTCAACATACCGACCAACAAACGGGTCATTATTGCATTGCAATATATCCATGGCGTCGGGCCGAAAAAGGCCAACGAAATCATGGAGAAAGTTGGAATCCCGGACGCCCGCCGGGTGTCGCAGCTGACCGATCAGGAAGTGCTGCAGATCCGCGAGGTCATCGACCGCGACTATATGGTTGAGGGCGACCTGCGACGCGAAGTCGCCATGAACATCAAGCGGCTGATGGACCTCGGCTGCTACCGCGGGTTGCGGCATCGTCGCGGACTACCGGTCCGCGGCCAGCGCACCCATACCAATGCCCGCACCCGCAAGGGACCGGCCAAGCCGATTGCCGGGAAGAAGAAGTAAAGCCCGGAGTGGCGTTTGAATTCAGGCAGCCTGTGCAACGGAGGCTGCGCGCGCACAGCACCAGCAATCGGCCCGGCGATCGCAGCGCCGAGCTGCGAGAGGATCGAGAATGGGCAAAGAAGCCACCCGCGTCCGACGACGCGAACGCAAGAACATCGCTTCCGGAGTCGCGCATGTGAACGCGACCTTCAATAACACCATGATCACGATTACCGACGCGCAAGGAAACACCATCGCCTGGTCGTCCGCTGGCACCATGGGCTTCAAAGGTTCGAGAAAATCGACGCCCTACGCCGCGCAGGTCGCGGCCGAAGACGCCGCCAAGAAGGCCCAGGAGCACGGCATGCGCACCCTCGAAGTCGAGGTCGCGGGTCCGGGCTCCGGCCGCGAATCGGCGTTGCGGTCGCTGCAGTCGGCCGGGTTCACCATCACCTCAATTCGCGACGTGACGCCGATTCCACACAACGGCTGCCGTCCACGCAAGAGGCGCCGAGTATGACCGACGATGTGCTGATCTGGCGGACTTCCGAGGAGTCCGCCGCGGAAAATTCCCCCGGGGCGGAGTGGGGTGCGCGGCCCGCCGCCGCGGCGCTCAAAGGCATGGGTGCGAACGTGACGATCCAAAAGAATTGGCAGGAACTGATTCGACCGAACAAGCTGCAGGTGACGCCAGGCGGCGATCCCAAGCGCGAGGCCGTCGTCATCGCCGAGCCGCTCGAGCGCGGCTTCGGTGTGACGCTGGGCAATGCGCTGCGGCGCATACTGCTCTCCTCGCTGCAAGGCGCCGCCGTGCAGTCGGTCCACATCGATGGCGTGCTGCACGAGTTCTCGTCGATCCCCGGCGTGCGCGAGGATGTGACCGACATCGTGCTCAACATCAAGGACATCGCCATCAAGATGCAGGGCGACGGCCCCAAGCGCATGGTGGTCAAGAAGCAGGGGCCGGGCACCGTCACCGCTGGCGACATTCAGACGGTCGGCGATATCGTCGTGCTCAACCCCGACCTCGTGCTGTGCACGCTCGACGAGGGCGCCGAGATCCGCATGGAGTTCACGGTCAATACCGGCAAGGGCTATGTTCCCACCGAGCGCAATCGCCCGGAGGACGCGCCGATCGGCCTCATTCCGGTCGACAGTCTTTATTCGCCGGTCCGCAAGGTCTCCTACAAGGTCGAGAACACCCGCGAAGGGCAGATCCTCGATTACGACAAGCTGACGATGCAAATCGAGACCAACGGCGCGGTGACCCCCGACGACGCGGTCGCTTACGCCGCGCGCATCCTGCAGGATCAGCTCAACGTATTCGTCAACTTCGAGGAGCCGCGCAAGGAGGTCGTGACCGAGGCCATTCCCGACCTCGCCTTCAATCCGGCGTTCCTCAAGAAGGTGGACGAGCTCGAGCTCTCGGTGCGCTCGGCCAACTGTCTCAAGAACGACAACATCGTCTATATCGGCGATCTCGTTCAGAAGACCGAGGCCGAGATGCTGCGTACGCCCAATTTCGGGCGCAAGTCGCTCAACGAGATCAAGGAGGTGCTGGCCCAGATGGGTCTCCATCTCGGCATGGAAGTGCCGGGCTGGCCTCCGGACAACATCGATGAGTTGGCCAAGCGCTTCGAGGACCATTATTGACAGGCAGCAGTGTTCAGGCGTCGGTGATCGGACCCTGATCTGATCGCTGACGTCTGGTGACTGTGCCGAGTGCGGAGTACACGCATGCGTCACGGGATCGCCCATCGCAAGCTCAATCGCACCCACGAGCACCGCCGCGCCATGTTCGCCAACATGGCGGCGGCCCTGATCAAGCACGAGCAAATCGTGACGACGCTGCCGAAGGCCAAGGATTTGCGGCCGATCGTCGAGAAACTCATTACGCTAGCCAAGCGCGGCGATCTGCATGCGCGCCGCCAGGCGATCGCGCAGATGCGCGATGTCGGCATGGTCAAGAAGCTGTTCGAGGTGTTGGGCCCGCGCTACAAGGAGCGCGACGGCGGCTATACCAGAGTGCTCAAGGCGGGCTTCCGCTACGGCGATTCCGCGCCCGTCGCGGTGATCGAGTTTGTCGATCGCGACGTCGCCGCGAAGGGGCAGGACTCCGGACCGGTGCAAGAGAAGGCGGAGCCGGAGGCCGAAGCGTCGGCGCCGGCCTGATCGGAGAAAACGGCGAGTATCAAAAGGGCAGCGCCTGAGCGCTGCCCTTTTTTGATGCGAGAAACCTAACAACCAAGGAGGCAAGGCATGACTCGTGGCGCGGTTTTCGGGTTCCTCGCCGCGCTTGCGGCCGCGACCGCGCAGACGGCGGCAACGGCGCAGACATCGCTCGAGCGCGGGCGCTATCTCGTGGACACCGTGATGACCTGCCATAACTGCCACACCCCGAAAGGACCGAACGGCCCGCAGTTCGACAAGGCTCTGTCCGGCGGACTGCGCTTCGACGAGCCCGCGTTCGACGTCACAGCGTCCAACATCACACCCGATCGCGACACCGGCATCGGCAGCTGGAGCGACGCCGAGATCAGGGCCGCCTTGCTGGAGGGCACGCGCCCCGCGGGTCCCCACCTCGCCCCAGTCATGCCGAGCGGCTACTACAAAATTCTCACTCCGGGCGATCTCGATGGCATCGTCGCTTACCTGCGCTCGCTGCCGCCAGTCGCGAACAAGGTGCCTGGCCCGGTTTATAAGCTTCCGGTCTCTCACCAGGTGTTCCCGGGCGCCGAGAAGCCGATGTCCGCCTCCGATCTCGCCGACAAGAGCAAACGCGGCTTCTACCTCGCCACTATCGCCCATTGCATGGAATGCCACACGACGCCCGCCTCGTCCGGAACGGGCCTCGACTTTCAAGATTCGCTGGGCAAGGGCGGCCGCCAGTTCCCCGGACCATGGGGCGTTTCGGTCGCGCGCAACATCACCTCGAGCAAGCGCGCGGGCACCGGCGATTGGAGCGACGACGAGATCAAGCGCGCCATCACCCAAGGCGTGCGCAAGGATGGCAGCAAGCTCAAGCCGCCGATGGGCTACCCCTTTTACGCCAAGATGACCGACGGCGATCTCGATGCGATCGTCGCCTATCTGCGGACGGTTCCGGCGAAAGAGTGACCGGCCGACGCGCCGATTGATGGGCTACTTCTTCCGGCGCAGATCCCTGCCCATCACGTCGTAGACGTCGGCGGGGGCGAAATCGTCGGTGATGAGATCGCCGCCTGCGGCTTGCGCCTGCGGCTTGTCCATCCGCCGTCGCAAGATGTCCGGCAAAGAAAAACGAAATCCGTGCTGGTTCTGCAGCGCTGCAGCCCTGCGTTCCAGGGTCTCGGCATCGGCCGACGCGGCGGTGGCGATCGCGATCACTTCGCCGCGTCCAGTCGGATAAAGGTCGAGCGCGGCAAAGACCTCGCCGAGGGTCCTAACGGTTGAGGCATAAAGTTTGCTGCCGTCGTGCACGTTGAAGGCGGCCGCGCCCCCGGGCGCGAGGCGCTGCTTGACCAAGCCATAGAACTCGCGGGTCAGGAGATGGAACGGCACATAGCCGCCGCGATAGGCATCGACGAGGATCAGATCGTAGCGTTCGCTGTCGCGGTTGAGGAAGACGCGGCCGTCCCCCGCGCGATAGCGCATGCGCTCGCTCTCGCGCAGGCCGAAGTAGGTCTTGGCCGCGGTGATCACGCCGGGGTCGATCTCCACCGTGGTGACCGCGGTCTCGGGCATGAAGCGCCCGAGGTAGGTCGAGATCGAACCGCCGCCCAGGCCGAGCATCAGGATTCTGCGCGGTGCCTCGGGATAAATCGTCGCGATGGTCATCACCTGCGCGTAGCGCAGCGGCAGGTCGTCCGGGTCGAGGAGATTGCTGACGGATTCGGTGTAGTCCCAGCCCTTGATCTGGAACGACATCACCAGCTGGTGTCCGCGTTTGGTGATGAAGACGTCGTTGTACTCGGTTTCGATATGGGCGACGCGCCCATCGGCGCGGGCGAGCAGTCCCGTGCGAACGGCATCGTCGATCAAGCTGTCGGCCCGGGTGACGGGCACGCTCGTCGCGGCGAGCGCGATCACGACGAGAGCCGCGGTGGCGCGGCGGCGCGCCAGCGCCAGCAGTCCTAAGCCGGCGAGCAGGCCAAGCATTCCGAGCGCGAGCGTGATCGCACGCGATCCGATCGCCGGAATGAGGATGAACGTCGTCCCCAGTGTGCCGACGATAGCGCCCGCAGTCGAGATGCCATAGACGGCGCCCGACACACGGCCGGAGCGTTGGGCCGAGCGCAGCAGCAGCCGAATGGCAAACGGCGAATACATGCCGAGGAGCGTCACCGGGAAGAACATCAGCGCGAGGGCGGACATCAAGCTCCCAAGCCGAATATCATCGATCGCGGCGAGCACCGCCTCGAGGACGGCTTGAGCAAAGCTCGGCAGTGCCAGGAGATAGACCGATCCGATGATCACCGTGAGCGCCAGCAGCGCCGGCGAGACGGTTCGGTCGGCGAGCGCTCCGCCGAAAAAATACCCCGCCGTCAGCGCGATCAGCACCGTGGAGATCAGCGCCGCCCAGGTATAGATGCCGCTGCCGAAATAAGGATTGAGATAGCGCGATCCGAGCATCTCGAAGCTCATGACGATTGCGCCGGTGACGAAGGCCACGGCGTAGATCGCGGCGCTGGCGGCGGCATCCGGAGAGCCTGGGATCGGTTCGATCGGGGGGTGCTGCACGAGGCCCTCGGACGGGAGAAAAGCGGGCCAGTTTAGGCGCCCGGATCCGGCTTGTTCCATAGTCCTGGCCTGCCACCCCGCGCCCTTCATTTGCCGCGACGGCGGGCTTATATCTGGCCGACTTTCGCACGAACCCGGTCCTGCCCATGCCCCTGCGATTGAACGTCTTCTTGCCTCTGAGGCGGCTTGCGACGGCCGTCCTCATCCTCGGCGCCGCCGCGCCACTCGGCCTGAGCGCCCAAGAGCAGAGCCCCGCTCGCCGCGTTCCCTCCTCGGCGAACGAGCTGCGGCTCTCCTACGCGCCGGTCGTGCAC
>Ga0066652_100001985_pt1 | contig 10983 bp, 5 predicted proteins | sample GraSoiAngelo_101_FD_71413 | JGI IMG/M metagenome (GOLD analysis project Ga0066652, IMG submission 71413) | Grasslands soil microbial communities from the Angelo Coastal Reserve, California, USA - 14_0903_02_30cm | ecosystem: Environmental > Terrestrial > Soil > Grasslands | place: USA... | reverse complement strand
ATATGCGGCGTTGATCCGCGACCTGGATCAGCGTGGGATGCTGGATTCGACGCTGGTGATGGTGACGACGGAATTTGGCCGCACGCCGAAAATCAACGCGACGTCGGGACGCGATCATTGGCCGCGGGTGTTTAATGTGGTGCTCGCCGGCGGCGGGATCAAGAAAGGCATGGTTTACGGCGCGTCTGATCCGACGGGCGGCGAACCGGATTCCGATCCGCTGACGGTCGAGGATTATGCGGCGACGGTGTATCATTTGCTGGGCATCGACTATCAAAAGAACCTGCTCGCACCAGGGAATCGTCCGATCAAGATCGTGAAGGACGGGGACGTGGTGAAGGAGTTGCTGGCGTAAAGGAGTTGGAGGTTATGCGCCGGATTTTCGCTCTCGGATTGTTTGCGATGGCGACGGGCGCACTGGCGACCGGGCCGCGACTGAATTCGATCAGTCCGCCGGGCGGCCAGCGCGGGACGGAACTTGAGGTGAAGTTCAATGGCGAGCGGCTGGATGATGCGCAGGAGGTCGTCTTTTATGGGCCGGGCATTGAGGCCGTTGATCTCAAGACCAATAAAGCGCGACTGAAGATCGCGGATGATTGCCGGCTGGGAGAGCATCATCTGCGGATTCGATGCGCGTCCGGGATTTCGGACCTGCGTCTGTTTTATGTAGGGCCGTTTGCGAGCACGAACGAAATTGAACCCAACAATGACGCCGCCAAAGCGCAGCCGATTCCGCTGAATGCTACAGTCCAAGGCGCGGCTGGCGGCGAGGACATGGACTATTTCCAGGTAAGCGCGAAGAAGGGGCAGCCGATTGCGGTGGAGGTTGAAGCGATGCGACTGGGGCGGGTGTTGCTCGATCCCTTTGTTTCAATCCAAACGAAGGACGGGAAAGTGCTGGCGAGTTCGGATGATGCGCCACTGCTGGCGCAGGACGCCGCGTTGAGTATCGTCGCGCCCGCGGATGGCGAATACATCGTTCAGGTGCGCGACTCGACTTACACGGGCCCGTCGGATTCGGCGTATCGATTGCACGTGGGGACGTTCCCGCGACCCATGGCGGTTTATCCCGCGGGCGGAAAGGCCGGCGAGAAAGTGAAGATGCAGTTCATTGGCGATGCGGCCGGTGAGTTTTCGCAACAGATTGCGCTGCCCACAGAACCGCAGGAGAAGTTTGGCGTGTTCGCGCAACGCGACGGGCAGATTGCGCCATCGCCGAATTGGGCCCGGGTTTCGCCGTTCGGGAACGGGATGGAAAAAGAGCCCAACGACGAGAAGGACAAGGCGACTGAGATTTCCGACGAACTGCCGATCGCGCTGAATGGGATTCTGCAAAAGGACGGGGACGACGATTGGTTCCGGTTCAAAGCGAAAAAAGACCAGGCTCTGGAAGTGAATGTTTATGGGCGGCGTATTCGTTCGCCGATCGATTCGGTGCTGCTGATCATGGACGAGAAGGGCAACACGGTGGCCCAGAACGATGACAGCAGCGGCCCCGACAGCTCTGTCAAGTTCACGCCATCAAAGGATGGTTATTACTTCCTGAAAGTCAGCGACCAGCTCCGGAAGGGCGGGCCCGATTTTGTGTATCGAGTCGAGATCACCATGCCGGCGCCGGGCCTGGCGTTGAACATTCCGCAGGTGGCGCGAAACGATTCGCAGACGCGGCAATGGATCGCTGTGCCGCGCGGGAACCGGTTCGGGACGTTGATTCGCGCCGCGCGTAACAATTTTAGCGGGGATGTGGCGCTGGGCTTGGAGGGCTTGCCGGAGGGAATCAAGATGCAAGCTGAGACGATGCCGGGGAAAGTTGATTCGATGCCGGTGGTGTTCGAAGCCGCGGTGGATGCCCCGTTGAGCGGCAAGCTGCTGGAACTGACGGCCAAATCGACGGATGACGCGAAGCCGGCGCGCGGATCATTCCGGCACGCGATGGAATTCATTTCGGGTCCCAATAACACATATTATTATCACACGCGCGCGGACAAATTGTATGTGGCGGTGGTGGAAGCGGCGCCGTTCAAGATCGAGATCGACGAACCAAAAGTGCCGCTGGTGCAGGGCGGGTCGATGAACCTGAATGTGAAAGCCATCCGTGACGAAGGTTTTGATGCGCCGATCGATTTGAAAATGATCTGGAACCCGCCGGGTGTCAGCTCATCCTCGGACATCACCATGGCAAAAGGCGCGAGCAATGCGGTGTGCACGCTGAACGCGTCGGGCAATGCTGACCTGCGCAAATGGAAGATTGCGGTGCTGGGTTCGGCCACGGTGAATGGCGGGACAGTGTATGTTTCGACGCCGCTGACCCAACTCGAAATTGCTGAGCCTTACGTTTCCGGAAAGATTGAGACAGTTTCGGTGTCGCCCGGGCAATCGACGAAGCTTGTATGCAAGCTGGAACAGAAGAAGCCGTTCGAAGGCAAGGCCACGGTGAAGCTGATGGGTTTGCCCGACAAGATCACCGCGCCGGAAGTGCAAATTACGAAGGGGGACACAGAAGCGACTTTCAATGTGACGGTGGATCCGAAGTGCAACAATGGTTCGCACAAGAATCTGTTCTGCCATGTCGACGTGGTTGAGCATGAGCAAGCGATTCCGCATAACATCGCATCGGGCGGTGTGTTGCGGGTGGTGCCGCCGAAGAAAGGGGCCGAAGAGCCAAAGAAAGTGGCCGCGGTGCAAGGAGGAAAATGATCAGAATTTTCGCGATTACGCTGCTGACGGTCGTGGGAGCGGCGGCCGGCGATTTGTCGGACCTGAAGGTGTTCCCGCCGGACGTGAATCTGACGGCTAAGAATGACCGGCAATCAGTGGTGGTGCAGGCGATTTATAGCGACGGCGTTACACGAGATGTGACCACGGAAGCGACAGTCGCGGTGGCGGATAAAGCGCTGGCGAAACTCGACCAGAACACCCTGCATCCGCTGGCGGATGGGAAGACGACGCTGGACGTCAAATTTGGCGGACGGAGTGTCTCGGTGCCGCTGCTGATCACGAACTCGAAGACGGAGCGGTCGGTGAGCTTCAAACTGGATGTGGTCCCCACATTCGCGAAGGCCGGCTGCAATTCCGGGAGTTGCCACGGGTCGGCGCGCGGAAAGGATGGGTTTCGCTTGTCGCTGTTCGGTTTTGATCCGGACGGCGATTATTATCGCCTGACGCGCGAAAACATCGGGCGACGGATCAATCTCGCAATTCCGGAAGAGAGCCTGATTCTCGACAAGGGGCTGGGCATCGTTCAGCACACCGGCGGCGAACGTTTCAAGCCGGACAGCGAGCTATATAATACCATCCTTACCTGGCTGAAGGATGGCGCGCCGAATGACGGCACGAACGTCGCGAAAGTCGTAGCGGTCGACATCATGCCCAGGGAGGCCGTGCTGGCCGGCACTGGTGCGGTGCAACGGCTCACGGTGCGGGCCAAATACTCGGACGGGACGGACCGCGATGTGACGTCACTGGCCGTGTTCATGAGCAACAATGACGTTGCGGCGAAAGTATCCGAGACGGGTGTGATCACCGCCGCGGGTCGCGGGGAAGCATTCGTGATGGCGCGCTTTGCGGCGTTCACGGTTGGCTCGCAAGTGATCGTCATTCCAAAGGACGTCCCGTATCGCTTCCCGGCGGACGTGGCGGCGAACAATTACGTGGACGAACTCGTGCACGCGAAGTTGAAGAAGTTGCGCATCACGCCGTCGGCGGTGTGCGATGACGCGACGTTTATCCGGCGCGCGTATCTCGATCTGACGGGGACGTTGCCGACGTCGGACGAGGTGCGGAAGTTTGCGGATGATTCGAGCACGCCGAAGCGCAATCATTTGATCGACAGCCTGCTGCAACGAAAGGAGTTCACGGATTTGTGGGTGATGAAATGGGCGGAGCTACTGCAGATTCGCTCGCGCAACGACGAGTTCAGCTACAAAGCGGCGCTGCAATATTACAATTGGCTCCAGGACAAGTTGGGGAGCAACGTGCCGATCAACACGATCGTGCAGGAACTGATCACGGCGACGGGTAGCACGCTGCGCAATCCGGCTGCAAGCTATTATCAAATTCAGCGCGACACGCTGAAGACCGCCGAGAACACGGCGCAGGTGTTCATGGGCATGCGCATCCAGTGCGCACAATGCCACAACCATCCCTTCGATCGCTGGACGATGAACGACTACTATAGCTTCGCGGCATTTTTCCCGCAGATCGGGCGCAAGAACGGCGAGGACCCGCGCGAATCGATCATTTACGACCGCGGCGATGGCGAAGTGAAGCACCTGGTGACCGGGAAGAGCATGAAGCCGAAATTTCTCGGAGGCGATGAACCGGACATCAAGGGCGGCGAATCCCGGCGCGCCGTTCTGGCGAAATGGATCGCTTCGCCCGAGAACCCGTATTTCGCGCGCAACCTCGCGAACATCATTTGGGCGCATTTTATGGGCAAAGGCATCATTGATGCCGTGGACGACGTCCGCGTAAGCAATCCGCCGTCGAATCCGGAGTTGCTGGATGCGCTCGCGAAGAAGTTCACGGAATACGGATACGATTTTCGCAAGCTGGTGCGGGATATTTGCGCCTCCCGGACCTATCAGCTTTCCACGCGGCCCAATGAGACGAACGGGCAGGATGATCGCAATTTCGCGAAGGCAGCGATTCGACGTGTGCGCGCGGAGGTGTTGCTCGACTGCATCAACGAGGTAACCAGCACGAACGACAAGTTTCAGGGATTGCCGCGCGGGGCGCGCGCCGTCGAGATCGCGGATGGAAATACGAGCACGTATTTTCTGACGACATTCGGCCGCGCGAAACGGGAAACGGTTTGCTCGTGCGAAGTGAAAACGGAACCGAATCTCTCGCAGGCGCTGCACCTGCTGAATGGCACGACCGTTAATGACAAGGTGCAGGAAGGCGGAGTGGTGAAAGCGCTGCTGAAGGCGGGGAAGAAGCCGGAGGAAATCATCGCCAATCTTTATATGCGCTGCCTGAGTCGGAAACCGGTGCCGGAGGAGTTAACCGAATTGCAAAAGTTCCTCGCCGACGCGAAGGACCCCGAGCCGGTGCTGAACGATCTATTCTGGTCGCTGCTGAACAGCAAGGAGTTCATTTTCAACCACTGAGAGGAAAGCGCCGATGCCAAAGCACCGACGAAGCACCAGGCACCAGAGAAACTCCAATTTCCAAACTCCAATCGCGATTCGGTATTGGCAATTGGTGCTTCTCCGGTGCCTGGTGCCTGGTGCTTGGTTATTTGTCGTTGCAGCGAACGCTCAGGAAAAGGTCACCTACCAGGACCGAATCCTCCCTTTGGTCGAGACGCATTGTTCGAAGTGCCATAATCCCGACAAGCTGAAGGGGGATTTGGACTTGACCAGTTTCAATGGCGCCATCAAGGGCGGCGGTTCGGGGCAGGTGGTGATTTCGGGAAATCCCGACGCCAGCAAACTGTGGAAGGCGATCACGCACGCAGAAGAGCCGACCATGCCGCCGAACAAGAAATTGTCCGACAAGGAACTGGAAGTGTTTAAGAATTGGATCGCCGGTGGGTTGCTCGAAAATTCCGGCAGCAAAGCCATTGTATCGAAGGCGCCGGCAGTGGACCTGAGCTTGAAGTCGCCGGCGATCGGCAAACCGGATGGACCGCTGCCGATGCCGACGGAACTGGCGCTTGATCCGGTGGTGCACACGACTCGCAACAATCCGCTGGTCGGGCTGGCCGCGAGTCCATGGTCCCCGTTGGTGGCCATTGCGGCGCAGAAGCAGGTGCTGATTTACAACACCGATACACTCGAGTTCCTCGGCGTGCTGCCATTCACGAACGGGCAGCCGGTCGACTTGAAATTCAGCCGAAACGCCAGGCTGCTGCTCGCCGGCGGCGGGCAGGGCGCCAAATCGGGCAAGGTCGTGGTCTGGGATGTTGCGTCGGGCGAACAGGTGATGACCGTCGGCGCGGAGCAGGACACCGTCATCGCGGCGGACATCAGTCCCGATCAATCGAAGATCGCCGTCGGCGGCCCCAGCCGGCTGGTCAAAATTTATTCCACGAAGGACGGCGAGTTGCTGCACAAGATCAAGAAGCACACCGATTGGGTCACGGCGGTCGCCTTCAGCGCGAACGGCGAGTTCCTCGCCAGCGGCGACCGGAACGGCGGCATCAGCATCTGGGACCCCGACAATGGCCAGGAATTGTTTACGTTAGCGGGCCACAAGGCCGCGGTCACCGCACTGGCCTGGCGGAACGATTCCAAAATCCTGGCATCCGCCAGCGAAGACGGAAACATTCGCTGGTGGGAAACCGCCGAAGGAAAGCAGGCGAAGACCTGGTCCGCCCACAGTGGCGGCGCGTTATCCCTGGCATACACCCACGATGGCAAGCTCGTGTCCTGCGGGCGCGATAACCAGGTCATTACGTGGAATGGCGACGGCAGTAAGATCAAATCCTTTCAATTCGATGGCGAGCTGCCGTTGCGCACGGTCTTCAGCCATGATGGCGAACGCGTCATCGCCACTGATTTCGCCGGACGCGTGGCCGTGTGGACTGCAAAAGAGGCCAAACGCGCTGGCGAACTTGAAAGCAATCCGTTGCCGATTCGCGATCGGCTTGCGCGCGCGGAAAAGCGCCTCAACGAACTGCAACAGCAGGCGAAGCAACCCAATAACGATTTGAAGAATGCGGAAGCCGCCCTCGCCAAAGCGAAGACAGACCTGGAAGCCGCCAACAAGGCCGTCGAAACGGCCAAAACCGAGCAGAAGGCCAGCGAAGACCTCGTCGTGAAGCTTAAGGAGGAAGCCGCCAAGGCGCCCCAGGAACTCTTGACCCAGGTTTTCCCGCCCCCCGAGCACGAAAAGAAGCTCGCCGACGCCCGCGCTGCCCGTGCCAAAGCCCGTGAAGCCACCACCAATGCCGTGAACGCCATCGAGACTTACAAGAAAGACATCGAAAAGGCAGACGCCAAACTCGCCGACGCCAAAGCGAAAGATCCCGCGCTGCTGGTGCCCCCGGCAAAGGCGGAAGTAGCCAAATGGAAAGCGGCCTTCGCCCAAACGGATCTGTACCGCGCCCGCCAGAACGTTTCGGCCTTGCGCCGCGAATTGGAGGCGTATAACGCCGCGATTGCCGAAAAGAAGGCCGCCCTCGAAAAAGGCGCCGACGCAAAACTCCAGGCCGAGTTGAAAGACGCCGAAGCCACCGCGAAAAAATTAAGTGCCGAACTCTCCTCCCAGGAAGCCAAAGTCAAAAAACTCCTCGCCGAGCTTCAGCAAATCAAGCCCACGCAGCTTAGCAGTCGCTAGGCGAGCAGTTCCATTTGGAGTGAGGTGGCTTGACACCGCTTTGGATTTCGAAGCACTGGAATTGTTCGGGCGGCTATTCACATTGGGAATTGAAAGCGGTGTCAAGCCACCTCACTCCAAATGGAACTTCAGTAATTATATCGGATACGATACAAGCGCGGTTGGCTCGGCCTTGGAAATCGCGCCGTCACGCGATTGTTGGTGGGCGAGCTATAGCTAACGCCGCTGAATGTGTTCCATGCGCCACCGGATGTTTCCTCAATCACATAACCGCCGGGAGGCTGTGGCCGCACAACGAACGTGATTCTTAGTTCACTCGCGTTCGTGGCGATGTTCATGATTTCCAGGGGCTCGGGATCGATTTGCAGCGCGTTCAGGTACACACCCGGCACCGGAAATATGGCACCGTTGGCATTGGTGCTCACTGGATTGCGGCGGCCTTCGATCAATAGTTGTCCCGCGGCATCTGTAAAAGCAGTAAACGAGAACCGATATTGATCGTTCCGCACCGGCAGGACCGAGTTGGTGAACTGATACCCGCGCCGAACCAGAACCTTGTTCGCATACCAATCAGAAGCCCGAATCGGGGCGCTGTCTTCATTAAAGGACCAAACCGTGACCAGGAAACGATTCGACCCGGACAGGTTGTCGATTTGCACGTTCAGCCCGCCATTAGTAGTCGTGTCCGGCGAGTAAACGCAGTCCCGCAGAAGCTGGCCGTCGCTGAATGCGCCCTGGTTGGTAGGAAGCCAGCGAAACAGATCGCCGTACCCCTTGTTCAGGCCGTTCCCCCAAACATGTACCCGATTGGTGCCAACGGTGCGCAGCGTTTCATTCGTTTGCAAAGTGCTCGCCGAGACATTTGATGTGATGAGAAATGAACTGAAGCCCGGCTGCATTTGGGCAGAGCCGCTGTTGGTCCGGCAATTGAAATCGATGCTCAGCAATGGCGCCGCGCGCGCTGCGAGGGGCAGCGCCACAAGCCAGAGAAGCACGCGCACATTCATTCGGCTAAAACGTCGTCATCTTAAGAAACCGAGAACTTGCCGCAAGTTCTAATACTATTGAAAAAACAATGCCTTGATCGCTTACTGTGAGCCATGGCCCTGCGTTGGCTGTTGCTGTGATTCTACTACAATCCGGTGCTTACGTGACAACGTGATCACCGATCTGTCGATCGATTTTTTGAAGCGGCGCCACCGAGCATGCCGGCAGGTGCCGGCGGAGCAATCAGCCATTCGATTCGGACTGTGACTGGCCTTCCTGCAAAGCCGCCTGGATCACGATCGCGTTCTCGAAAGCCGTTTCGACGATGCGCTGCTGGTCTAATTCCAAAGAGGATTCGAGAAGGCGGCGAATCGAATTCATCAGGTTGTCCGCGGATGGCCGAAGCTGGCTGCGCAGGCTATTGACGAACGCCTGGCCGACGCGCGTCGCATCCAATGACGGCAAGCGCGAATGCAACGCAGTGCTCTCCAGCCGGCGGCGTTCAGCCTCCAGGTCCGCCGTTGCTTTGGCCAGAGCGCTGACGCTGTCACGCACACGCAGATCGAGATCGCCGGGGTCACCGAAGTCTGTTGCCGTGCTGCCGCGCTTCTTCAAGAGCCGCTTTTCCAGCAACTCGGCCTTGCGACGGAACTTAGTGGCTTCTTTCCGTTCGGTGCCCAATTTTTCTTGCAGTTCCTCCTTGTTCTGCTTGAGCGTTTCGAGCGTCTTTTCGAGTTTATTCGCGCGCGCCGCTTCCCTGCCGTAATTGTTTTGAGCTTTATCAGCCAGAGCCTGGGCCGCCTGCATTTGCTTGGCCATGCCCGCTTCGGTGTTGGTGAATTCGATGCTGCGGCGCTTCAGTTCATCCAGTTCCTTGAGCGTTTCATTGAAGCGCTCCTGAATTTCCAAATGTTGCCGGCGCAATGCCGCCGCCGTCTCCTGTTCTGCAGCCACGCGCGCATTGTACTCGTGCCGCAATTCGTCCTTTAAACGCGCGCGCAACGCGAATTCGTCCGCATACGAAGTGCCACGGCGATCCAGTTCCGCGCGCAGATGCTGAATCTCGCCGGCGCGGTCTGAGAGACGTTGCTCAAGTTCATCGTTGCGTTTGTTGAGTTCCGCAAAGGACTTTCTGTTTTCGTCCCATTGGCGCTGCAGGTCGTGGTGCGCGTTGCGCAGATTCGAAAGATCGGCCGCGGCATCGCGGGCCCGCGCCGTCTGCTCGCGCAAGGAACTTTCCGTGATTTCGGCTGCCTGCTTGGCTTCGGTGAGTTGCGCGCGCAAATCGGACATTGCCGTGGCGTGCTCCGCCGCTTGCGTATCCAACTCGCTGCGGAGGCGAGAGAGATCGGCGGTGCTTTGGGTGAGTTGGTGCTCGAGCGCTGCGCTGCGCTGCCGGCCGACGGCGATCTCCTGGTCCTTCTCGGCGAGATTGCCATTGAACTCCTGGACACGGTGTTGAACGTGGACGAGTTGCTGCTCGAGTTGCCGCGCATTGACGGATTCGGCTTCGAGCGCCGTCCGGAGTTCCTCTACTTCGGCGCCGCCTTGCTGCTGATTGCTCAGGACGCCAAGCAATTGATCGCGATGCTTTGTGACAGCATCAAGCTGTTGATGGAGTTTGAGGTTTTCGGCTGCGTGTTCTTTGACCTTCTGTTCCCAATACCTGGATTGGGAATCGCCTTTGACGGCCGGCGCGGCAGGATTGTGGTTCTGAGCGTAATGGGGGGTCGGCGTCGGGGCGGGGGGCGGTGGCGCCGCGGCCTCCGTGGTCGGCGGCTTCTTCCGAGGAATCTCGAACAAATTTATGTCCGACGATATTTCCGGCAGCTTTTGTTGCGGCTTAGGCATGTTACGGCTTTCTTTCTGCCAGCGGTCCAGAGACACGAAAAACGGGCCATTCGGGCCCAAAATACGGTCTTCTGCCCGCACGTCAGGGCTACCTTACATTTCGGCCAAATGCGGCATTTCCTTGATGCCACCCGCGCAGCCTTGCCGATTCCTTGCACATGCCTTGCGGATCCACACTCTTATTCCGACCAATGTTTATACGGGTCCTTGCAGTCTTGCGGCTAACCCCCCCCTCCTTCCTGCGTGACAACCTGCACCCGACCGGTATCCTCGGCCCATGCTGAAAAACCTCACTTTGGCTTCATTATTGTGCACTCAAGCCGCGATTGCTGCGGATTCGCTGGTGATCAGCGCGGGCGACGGCCCAATGGAGCACGCGTTGGTCGAATTCACGCTTCCGAAGGACTCAACTGCCAATACCGCCACGGATGGCCAGGGCAGGACTTATCCGATTCAGAAAAGCGGCTCCCGAGCTGCGGTGCTCCTGCCTGCAATAAAAGGCGACATGAAACTGAAACTTGGCCGCAGTGACGCTTCTTCCGGCGTCGTGAAGATCGAGCGTGACGGCAAGAAGCTAAAGGCGACGGCCGGCGGCAAGGCTTTGCTCGAGTATCAAGCTGAGCCCGGGGAATTTCCGCGGACGGATATAAAGCCTATCTTCCAGCGCGGCGGGTACATTCATCCGATTTACTCGCTGTCCGGAAAAGTGATCACGGACGATTTTCCGCCAAACCACATTCATCATCACGGCGTGTGGTTTGCGTGGTCGAACGCCGAGTTTGAAGGGCGCCCGACGGATTTTTGGAACATGGGGGATGGCAAAGGGCTGGTCGAGTTTGTGAGCGTGGGAAATCCGTGGTC
>Ga0066652_100001983_pt1 | contig 10985 bp, 9 predicted proteins | sample GraSoiAngelo_101_FD_71413 | JGI IMG/M metagenome (GOLD analysis project Ga0066652, IMG submission 71413) | Grasslands soil microbial communities from the Angelo Coastal Reserve, California, USA - 14_0903_02_30cm | ecosystem: Environmental > Terrestrial > Soil > Grasslands | place: USA... | reverse complement strand
AGGCCGTCGTCGGTCTCGTTCGTCTTGTAGCGAAGCACGAAGCCGTCCTCGGTCAGCTCGTCCGCGATCGCGAGCACGCTCGCGTGCAGACGCTCGTCGTCTCGTGGCAGGAATCCGAAGATGGGGGCGAGTAGTGTCGAGGCGTCGAGCGCGTCGGTGTCGTAGTGCTGACGGAGGACGCCGCGGTCGTCGACGCCGTGCTCGAGGATGTCCTCGCGGATCTCCTCTGCCGTCGCGGCCCATTTCTCGCGCAATTCCGGGTCGCCGCGCATCTCGGCGAGCTTCGCCGCGCGGTCGAGAGCCACCCAGCACATCAGCTTCGAGGAGACGTAGTGCTGCGGCTTGCCGCGAGCCTCCCAGATCCCCTGGTCGGGCTCGCGCCAGACGCTCGACGCGCACTCGGCCTGCGACTGAACGAGCGGCCACAGCCGCCGCGGCAGGCGCTCGCTTCGCCGCGTGTGGAGCAGGACCGAGTCGAGCACGGCGCCGAAGACGTCGTTCTGCCGTTGATCGAAGGCGCCGTTGCCGACCCGCACCGGCCGGGCGCCCGCGTAACCGGTGAGGTCGTCGCGCGTCGTCTCTGTTAGATCGCGCCGCCCGTCGATGCCGTACATGATCTGGAGCGACCCATCCTCGGTCGGCTCGACGTCGGCGACGAACTGCATGAACTCGTCAGCCTCCCAATCGAGGTTGAGCATGTGCAGCGCCTGGAGGGTGAACGTCGTGTCGCGGATCCAGGTGTAGCGGTAGTCCCAGTTGCGCTCGCCGCCGGGCGTCTCGGGCAGCGAGGTCGTCAGCGCCGCCACCGTCGCTCCGGTCGGCATATAGGTCAGTCCCTTGATCGCCAGCGCTGACCGCTGGATCTCGTCGCGGAAGCGGTGATCGGGGATTCGGGCGCGGCCGAGCCAGGCGCGCCAGAAGCGCGTCGTCGCGTCGATCCGGGTGTCCGCCTCGCCGGCATCCTGCGGAGGCGTGATCTCGTCGTCCCACGACAGCGCGCAGTACGCCTTGTCGCCGGCGTTCAGGACATGGCGGGCCCGAACCCGGTTCGCCTCGATGCCCAGGCTCATGTCGGTCGTGAGCCGGAACCTCTGCCCGGCCCCGGCCGCATCGGCTACATGCCGTCCGTCGCCGACGAGCTCCCACTCGGCGGGAGTACGGCCGTAGTCGAATGCAGGCTCGCAGACGAGCTCGACCTCGACGTTGCCGTCGAGGCACTCGACGGTGCGTACAAGCTGGTGCTCGGCGTCGTCGTCCGCGGGAGGCCGCGTGTGTGGCGTGACCTTGTCCTCATGCTCGAGCGGACCCATCGTCAGGGCGTCGCGAACGACCACCCACCCGTTCGGCGTCTTCCAGGTCGTCTCGAGCACATTCGTGCCCGGCACGTAGGCGACTGCCGCTGGGTGGTTGATCCCGAACGGAGCGAAGCGGAAGAAGCCGGCCTCGCGGTCGAGCAGGCTGCCGAAGATGCTGGGCGCGTCGAAGCAGGGAATGGAGAGCCAGTCGATCGCTCCGTCCGGGGCCACGAGCGCGCCGGTGTGGCAGTTGGAGAGGAACGCGTATGACGCGATTGGTGGAAACGGGGACGGTGCCGCGGCGCTCTGCGGCCGCTTCTCGGTGGTGGGCTCGACGGCGGTCATGTTGCGATCCAGGGCTCGTGCCAGCTGCCGTGCCCTGCGACGAGCTTGTCGGCGGCCGTCGGGCCCCATGAGCTGGGGGCGTAGGCATGGACGGGAGGCGGGGCGTCTAAGAGCGGCTGCATGACGCGCCATGCCTCCTCGACCCCGTCCTGTCGCGTAAAGCGCTTGCTGTCGCCGACCATCGCCGCGTGGAGGAGCACCTCGTACGGCGCAGCTCCCTCCCCGCCCTCCTCCGCAAATTCCATGTCGAGCGAGATCGGCTCGGGCTTCCTGCCTCTGGCACTACGCGCGTCGACGATCAGCCGGATGCCGGTCGACGGGTCGAGCTTGATGACGAGCTGGTTCGCAGTCGGCCTATGGCTCGCCGCGTCCCAGAGCGCGAGCCGCGGCGGCTGCTTGAAGACGAGGCGAACCTCGGTCTGGGTCGCCGGCAGGCGCTTTCCGGTCCGGATGAAGACCGGAACGCCGGACCAGCGCCAGTTGTCGATGTCGAGCCGAAGCGCCGCATACGTCTCGGTCTGCGAGTCGGCTGCGACGCCCTCGATCTCCCTGTAGCCGTCGTACTGGCCCCGCACGTAGTGGTCCGGGTCGGCGTCGGCGATCGCCCGGAAGAGCGCCAACTCGGTGTCCTTTAGGATGTCCGCCTCCGTGGACGAGGGAACCTCCATCGCCACCGTCGCAACGAGCTGCATGAGGTGGTTGACGACGACGTCGCGGAGCGCCCCGACCGGATCGTAGAAATGACCGCGGTCCTCGACGCCGAAGCTCTCGGCCATCGTGATCTGCACGCTGTCGAGGAAGTTCCGTGTCCAGAGCGGCTCGAGCATCGAGTTCGCGAACCGCAGGTAGAGGATCTCGTCGGTGCCCATCTTCCCGAGGAAGTGGTCGATCCGATAGAGCTGCGACTCGTCGATGTACTGATGGAGTTCGTCCGCGAGCTCGTGAGCGGACGCCCGGTCGTGGCCGAACGGCTTCTCGACGACGATGCGCGCGTTCTCCGTCAGCCCGGCTTCGTGGAGCCCCTTGACGACCGTCCCGAAGAGGAAGGGCGGGATCTCGAGGTAGAAGACCGGCCTCTTGGCCCCGTCGATCGCCTCGGCGACGCGTTCGTACGTCGACGTATCCGAGAAGTCGCCCGACACGTACGAAAGCCGGTCGGCAAAGCGCTCGAAGGTCTTCGGATCGACAGTCTCGCCCGCTCCCTCGATCGACGTTCGGGCGCGCTCCTTCAGGTCCTCGACCGTCCAATCGTCGACCGCAACGCCGACGATCGGGCAGTCGAGCAGCCCGCGTCGCTCGAGGCGGTAGAGCGACATGAACGTCATCACCTTCGCCAGGTCGCCGGTGATTCCAAAGGCGACGAAGACGTCTGCGGGTTGACCCTCTTGATTCGGTCGAGACAGCGTTTGCGGGGCAGCCACCGTGGTCGTCATCTTGGTCTCTCCTCTCCTTGATGGGCCCGGCAGCGGCGTCTCTCCTGCGAGCCGTCGGGCGATCTCGAACGTACCGAGGCGGCTTGGTCGCAGCCATCGTCTTGATGGGGTGAAACCGTGCGAGTAGAGGCGCCGGGTTAGCCAGATGCCGTCTGCGCGGCCTGCCGCAGGCGCTTCTTCTCGCCGACGCTGACGCGCCCGCGACCGAACGCGTCGACACGCCCCCAGCGGCCGGGAATGTCGAGCAGTGCCACATGCCCGATCCCGACGGGCAGGGCGGGGTCGACCACGAGCAGGTCTCCGACCGGCTCCAGGCCGAGCATCGTCCGCAGCAGCAGGAGCGGAGTGCCGGTCGACCAGGCCTGCGGGCTGCACGCGGTCGGATACTGGACGGGGTATCTCGTCAGCGTTCGCTCGTAGCCGCCGAACGCTTCCGGGAGCCGGCCGTCGAAGAAGTCAGCAGCCTCGAGGATGCCGGAGGCGATCTGCGCAGCCTCTTCCTTGAAGCCGTACCTGCGGAGCCCCCACGCGATGAACGAGTTGTCGAACGGCCAGACGGTGCCGACGTGATAGCCGATCGGGTTGTAGCGACCTTCGCCCTCGGCCAGCGTGCGCACTCCCCAGCCGGAGTAAAGGTGCGGGCCGAGCAGGTGTCGCGCGACCGCCTTTGCCTTCGACTTGTCGACGATGCCGCTCCAGAGCAGATGGCCGATGTTCGAGCTGAGCGCGTCGACCTGCTTGCCGTCGGTGTCGAGCGCGAGGGCGAAGTACTCGTCGTCTTCGATCCAGAAATCCCGGTTGAAACGGCGCTTGAGCTCTGCCGCCTGCCGCTCCAGCCGAGCGGCGAACTCGGGGTCCTTCCAGACCTCGCGTGCGAGCCGGGCCCCACGCAGCTTGGCGTCGTACGCGTAGCCCTGGAGCTCGCACGTAGCTCGCGGGAATCCGGCCAGGCGACCGTTTCGGTACGAGATCGAATCCCACGAGTCCTTCCAGCACTGGTTCTCGAGACCCGTCTCCTCGTTCCGGCGCTGGTACGAGATGTAGCCGTTCCCCATCAGATCCGCGTACTCGTCGATCCAGTTCAGGGCGGCGCGCGCCTCGTGCTCGAGGTCGCGGACGAGGCGCCGGTCGCCGGTCCAGCGTTCGTATTCGTCGAGCAGGACGACGTACAGCGGCGTCGCATCAGCGTTCCCGTAGTAGGGCGAGTGCGGCCGCTCCTCGAACGCGGGCAGCTCGCCGTAGCGCATCTCGTGGAGGATCCGGCCGGGATCCTCGTCCCGGAAGTCGTCGAGATGCGTCCCCTGCCAGTCGCCGAGGGCGCGAAGGGTAGTGGCCGCGAGCGAAGGCGCAAACGGCAGCGCCTGCAGGCTCGTGAAGATGCTGTCGCGGCCGAACATGGTCATGAACCACGGCAGGCCCGCGGCGGGAAGGCTGTGGTAGCCGGTGACCGGCGGCGAAAAGCGAAGAGCGGCGAGGTCGACGAGGCTGCGCCGGTAGGTCTGCTGCAGGGAGTCCCACTCGGACTCGAGAGCCGGCGCCTCCCGGAGCCACCGCTCGAGGTTCGCCTCCATGTTCTGACGGCCACGCGGCCGGGCGAACTTCGGCCGGTCGTACTTCTCTCCGGAACCGAGCAGCGCCGTGACGACGTCGAGGTCCGTAGACCATTCGCCCTGAGGTGCGATCCGGGCCTTGAACGTCAGCCCCTTCTTGTCGACGCGCGCCGGAGCGGTTGCAGAGATGTCGGTCGCGCGGGCGAACGTGTCGCGCTGATAGCCGAGCACGAGGCGGCCGTCCTTCACCCGCGCCGAATACGAGCCCTTTTTCTTCAGCGCGTCCTTGACCTCGAACAGGTCGGCGAAGTCGCTCCCCGCGTCGATTCGGATAGTCAGGTCGACCGGCTTCTCGTCGTGGTTGAGGATCTTCAGCTCCTCGTGGAAGCCGTTGCCGACCGCGCGACTGCGGATCACGGACAGCTTCGAGTCGACGTAGACGGTCCCGGTCCCCGGGACGAGGAAGAAGCGGGTCTCGAAGTACTGCAAGTCGTCGGTCGAGAGCGGCGTCAGCCGCTGGCCGTTCACGGTCAGGACCCACTCCGAGAGGAAGCGCGTGTCGAACGAGAACAAGCCGGTGGGATCGGTCAGCGACGCCTCGATGTCGCCTCGGGAGTCGCTGACGACGAACGTGTTGCCGTCGAGGATCTTGACGAGACCGTCGCCGCTCATGTTCGCCGTCCGTTGTTGCCGTTCCGCCGCCGGCCGCGCCCTGCCGGCGGGCCGGGGAGAAGCCGCTGGAACATCACCAGTAGAGTCCAGTCCCCCTCGACGGCGACGGCGCCTCGGAGCACGGCGGCTGTCGCGTTGACGTCGCCGCGGGCGATCCCGTCGAACAAGGCCTTGTCTGCCCGGAAGGTGCAATCGGCCTGGCGATTCTTTCGTGACACGGCGAGGTCGCCGTTGTCGACGTCGAGAAACCAGCGGTCGACCCGCTTGTCGTCGACCAGCTCGAAACGCATGGTGCCCTTCACCTGCTCGAGCAGGGGATCGTGCCCCCGTTCGGCCAGTTCGCCAAAGAGCTCGGCGGCTGAATCGGCCATCCTCCCGTGCCCCGATCAGGTTTCCACGGTGATACGCGCCTGACGCTGGTGCGTGAGGCCGGCGCCGGCCCAGTCGACGACCGCCTTGGCGCGATCTTCATTCGTCGGCAGCAAAGCCAGGTGCACCGTCCCCCACGCCAGTTGAGCGGTCTTTCCCTTCATCGTCCTCCCGCCCAGCATCTGGACGACCGCAGCGCCCCGTCCGATCGTTGCCATCGTTCCCTTGTCGTGGTATTCGAACGGTTTCGTCTCCTTGCCTGCGACTCGCCGGCCGATGGTCTCCCCGACGTGCTCGCCCGACTGGAGCGCAACCGAGCCGAGCTGCGGCAAGACCTGCGCGGTTTTCTGATCCGTGATGGCGGCGACATCGCCCACGACGTAGACCTCCGGGTGCTCGGGAATTCGAAGCTCCTCGTCCACACCTATCCGATTCCCCCGCTCGAGCTCGAGCCCGAGCGCCTGGACAACTGCGTTCCCCTGCAGCCCCGCGCCCCACACGAGCGTTTGCGCGGGTAGCACGTCGCCGGACTTCAGGGTGACCCGAGTCGGAGCGATCGACTCGACCACCTCGCCGGTCTTCACCTCGACGCCGCGCTTCTCGAGGGCCTCTTCCGTGTACGAGCGGAGGTTCGGCTTGAACATCGCGAAGATCTCGGGGCCGGCCTCGACAAGCACGATGCGCGCCTTGTCGTGCGGCAGGTTGGGGTAGTCCTTGCGAAAGACGCCGCTGTAGAGCTCCGCCAAGGCGCCTGCGGTCTCGACTCCGGTCGGACCGCCGCCGACCACGACGATGTTCAGCGACCCGTCGTCGGCGAGCTCGGGCTTGCGGTCAGTTGCCTCCCACTTGCGCAACACGTGGTCTTTGAGCCGCACCGCGTCGGCGAGCGTGTAGAGCGGGAAAGCGAACTCCTGCGCGCCTTCGACGCCGAAGAAATTGACCTCGGCGCCGAGCCCCAACACGAGGTAGTCGTAGCCCTGCTCTTCGAGTTCGCTGAACCGAACCCGTCTGGACTCGAGGTCGATCTCGGTGACGGTGTCCTGGTGGACCCTGAGATTCGGCTGCTTCTGAAAGAGGTCTCGAAGGGGGTGTCCGACCGCGGGCTGCTCGAGCAGTCCCGTCGCCACCTGGTAGAGCAGCGGCTGAAACGTGTGGTAGTCGTGCTTGTCGACGAGGATCACGTCGACCTCGCTCTTCCTCAGACTCTGGGCGGCCCCGACGCCCCCGAAGCCGCCGCCAAGGACGAGCACGCGGGGGCGACTGCCGTTGTTTCCCTGGCCAGCGCTCATCGCTGCGAGGCTACGCCCGTCGCCGCGTCTCCGGTCATCCCATGGGGATGAAGTGGGTCACGCTCGTGGGTACGAGCCGACGTAGTAGAGCGCGATCACCAGCAGGACCGCGGAGACGGCCATCAGCCCGATCCGCACGCCTTCGACCTTGAACTTCTGGGCCAGCGCGGTCAGGAACAGGACCGTCGCGAGCAGAACGGTGTTGCGGAGGTACTTGTCGCCGGTCTCGCGCGCCTTCGTCCCCTGTTCGAGCGCGTCGGACGCACGGTCGCCCGCCGCGCTCGCCCGCTCGGCCGCTGCGTTGTGGTACTGCGGCATGAGGATCGGACCGGCCGGCGCCTTCGGGTTGTGAACCGGGTCCGTTTGCAGCCAGGCGGCGAAGGCGGGCCGATACTCGGGCCGGAAGCGACGCTCGAAGAGCGCTGCCGCTTTCGTGTCGCCCTGCGCCTTCGACTGCAGCCAGAACCCGAACGTCGACGTGTCGTAGATGCGCTGTTGGCCGCTGAGGGTCGCGTCCCGGTTCTCGGCCGCCCTGTACGTGTTCGCCAGCGCGTAGAGATGGGCCTGACGACTATCCCAGCGCGCAGTCTGGTAGCCGCTCCAGGCGGTGGCGACCGCGACGAAGGCAAGCAGTATCGCCTCGCCGATCTCGATCAAGGAGGCGCGGCGGGTCGACCCGGCGGCGTGATCGTGATGGCCAATCGCGTGCGCCACCTCCGGGGTGGAAACCGTCTCCGCCACAGGGAACGAGCCTCGCACGACTCGGCGCCGCTTTGTTCACCCGAACGGGACGATGTAGCGGCGACTCGCCGTCGGCAGGGTCGTCGCCGGGAGCTCATGACCGAGGCGGTGGCAACGACTGGTGACGCAGGGGCAGCGAGCGCTCTCGCCGGTGCCTCGACGGCCCCGAAGCGGGCCGGGCTCGTCCTCGGCTCGCTGATCGCGGTCGCCGCCGTCGCCAACCTGGGTCTCGCGGTCGCAAACGTCGCCCTCCCTGCGATCGGAAAGGAATTCGACGCCTCGCAGACGGAGCTCAACCTGGTCGCGGTCGGCTACTCCCTCGGGCTCGCCGCCTCGGTTCTCTACTTCGGCGCAGTCGGCGACCGGTACGGCCGCAAGGCCTTGCTGATCCTCGGCATGGTGCTGACGGTGCCGGCGGATCTCCTCGCCGCGTGGGCGCCGAACATCGACGTGCTGTTCGGGGCGCGGGTCTTCGGCGGGCTCGGAGCGGGGATGGCGTACCCGACCACGCTGGCGCTGATCACCGCGCTCTGGTCCGGGCCGGCCCGAACGAGGTCTATCGCCCTGTGGGCGGCGACGGGCGGTGCGATCGCTGCGCTCGGGCCGCTCTCCTCCGGGATCCTGCTCGAGCATTTCTGGTGGGGATCGGTCTTTCTACTCACACTGCCGCTCGCCGTGATCGCACTGGCGATGGCGGTCAAGCTGGTGCCGAGCCACGTCAACGAGACCACCGACTCCGTCGACCACGTCGGCGGCGTCCTTTCGATCGCGCTCGTCGGTGCGCTGATCCTGGCGATCAACTTTGCCGCGGTGCCGAACGAGACGGCGTTCGTCGTCGGTCTGTTCGCCGTCGCAGGCGCCGCCCTGATCGCGTTCTACGTCAGACAACGCCGGGCTGCAAATCCGCTCTACGATCTGCACACCGCGGCCCGTCCGACTTTCTGGGTGGCCGCCTGCGCCGGGATCATCGTCTTCGGCTCGCTGATGGGCGCGATGTTCATCGGCCAGCAGTTCCTCCAGAACGTGCTCGACTATTCGACCGTCGACGCCGGGCTCGCGATCCTGCCGGCCGCGGCTTGCATGGTCGTCGTCGCACCGCGTTCCGCAAAGCTCGTCGAGGCTCGCGGCGCACGCTTCACGCTCCTCCTCGGCTACGTCTTCGTCCTGCTCGGATTCCTGACGATGCTGCTCCTCTGGAAGGAGAACATCTCGTACTGGAAGGTCGCGCTCGGCTATGCGTTCGTCGGCATCGGCGTCGGGTTGGCGGGGACGCCGGCCTCTCACTCCTTGACCGGCTCGGTTCCGGTCAAGCGCGTCGGGATGGCATCGGGTACTGCGGATCTCCAGCGCGACCTGGGCGGGGCGATCATGCAGTCGATCTTCGGCGCCCTGCTGACGGCCGGCTACGCCGCGGCTGCGGGAGCCGCGGTCGCAGCCTCCGGCAAGCAAATCAACGGCAACGTCGAGGCCGAGCTCACCAAGTCGTTCTCGAGCGCGGCCGACACGGCACAGCGGTACCCGGCCTCGGTCCAGGACCAGATCACCGCCGCGGCGAAAACGTCGTTCCTGCAGGGTGACCAGTGGGCGTATACGGCCGGAATCGTCGCCGTGTTACTGGGGGCGGTGCTCGTCTACTTCATGTTTCCCAAGCGAGACGACGAGAGGCGGCTGCTCGCCTCCTACGAAGCCGAGGACGCCGGGGAAGCACCCGCGCCTTCCGGGTCCTAGGACTCCGAATGAAACGGTATCTGGTCACCATCGAGGGAGCGGGCTGGCAAGACGTCGAGGAGCTCGAACTGCCTCGTGCTCCCGTCGAGGACGAGGTCATCGAGACGAAGTACGGCACGTGCCTCGTCGTCCGAGCCGAGCCTTCCCCGAGCGAGCAGTACGACGGCCGAATCGCCTGCCGCGTGCTCTAGCCTCTGTCTCGCGCCGCCTGCCCGAATCTGCCGACGAGGAGCGCGACGATGGTGACGAGGTAGAGCTGCCCGAGGAGCGCTTCCGCGATCGCGAACGACCGACCGGGTTGCCCGGCCGCGGTGTAGTCGCCGTAGCCGAGCGTCGCGAGCGTCACGTAGCTGAAATAGATGCGGTCGGCAGGGGTCCCGTCGGTTCCTTGCGCAAAGAACGGCCCGGCGCCGAGCTCGGCTGCGGCGCTGTAAGCGAAGGTGAAGAGAATCCCGAGGATCAGGTAGACGCACACGGCGCCTGTCACCGACTTGCGGTTGATCTCGCCCTGATCGAAAACGCCGAGGCCGATCACCACGACCGTGCCAGCAATCAGGAGCACGTCGAGGATCGAATCGAGGCCCCGCATCGTCGAGCCGCCGACGAAGAGCTGGACGACCGCTACCGAGACCGCGAGAGTCGCGAGCGGGAACGTCGCCCGGATCCAACCGAGCCCGGACGTCCAGAGCGCCGTGGCGAGCGTTCCGGTCTCGATCAGGATGAGCACGCCGCGCACCCAGCTCTCCTCGGGGGCGGCGACGATGAAGACGTACGTCAGCCCGACCAAGAGCAAGACGTAGCCATAGGTATGGCTCGCGCGCAGCCGCTCGACACGTGAGCCCGGGCGCCACCCGCGTAGGGCCATGGGGAGCAAGTGAACCTGAGGCCTCGGACGCGCACCTTGAGACAGCGGTTGCCGAGGCCCGACTCGTCAGGGGCTGTTTTCGGTCCTGGTAGCCGCTGGAGTTGGATTCGCCATTCGACGCTGACGCCGATCGCGTCGTGATGCAATCGTCCGAATGGGGGCCTAGTGATGGAAGCCGGTTGCCGCGCCGTCGTGCAGCGGCGCCGATTGCTGCCGCAGCCGAGGTAGCTGGCGCTTCAGGTCTCCCACGAGCAGGTCTGCCATATCGTGACTGAAGCCGCGTTTGACGACGACGCGCAAAGCGGCCAGGTCGCTGCGGTTGTCGGGGAAGGTGTAGGCCGGGACGAGCCACCCCCGTTCGCGGAGGGCGTTCGAGACGTCGATCTGGACCTTTGGGATGTCGTCGCGCTCGCTCGTGAAGATCGGTGCGATAGCCGGCTCGCGCGCCGGCTCGCGTGGCGGCCTGGTCAGGGTCATTGAGGTGCGCCCGCGAAGTCCGCGACCGGCGTGAAGGGATGCATCTCGTCCTGTCCGGGCTGGATGACGCCCCACGAGGACTCGGGCACCTCGTTCCAGGCACCCGGAAGCTCGTCTCCGAGCGGCTCGGAGACAACGAGTCTCGACTCGTCGCTCAGCTCGCGAAGGAGTTCGTTCTCGGGATACGTCGCCCGGAGCGTCCGAACGTCCGTGCTGAAGAA
>Ga0066652_100001980_pt1 | contig 10992 bp, 8 predicted proteins | sample GraSoiAngelo_101_FD_71413 | JGI IMG/M metagenome (GOLD analysis project Ga0066652, IMG submission 71413) | Grasslands soil microbial communities from the Angelo Coastal Reserve, California, USA - 14_0903_02_30cm | ecosystem: Environmental > Terrestrial > Soil > Grasslands | place: USA... | reverse complement strand
CGGGTGGTATCCCGACGCGTGGTATCACGCAGCACGCTGTCCGCGGCCAGGGAGTCCGTTCGGCGCGATGCGGGTCGCGCCGGGGCGATCCCCTGCCGCCGGATGAGCGACGTGTCGCGAGCGGTCGTGTCCACCCGCAGCGAGTCACCGATGCCCGCGCGGCGCAGCGAGTCGAGCGCGGTGCGGCGTGCGGCCGCTTCCGCCAGCGCTGCCTGACGCGCGAGCGAATCGCCGGCTGCGACGATGGTCCTCAGCGCCGACTGCACCTGGGTCGCGTTCGCCCAGATGTTTCCCACGCCCTGTGAGCTGCGGTCGGGCTTGAGGATCATCACCGACGTGAGATGGGACGGATTCACCGCGGGCTGCAGCAGGTACGTGCGCGACCAGCTCTCGGCCTCCTTCACCTCATCCACGACCTCGCCAATGAGCACTCCGCGCGGCCACGCGCCCCCGAGCCCCGAGCTGTAGATCGCCGTGCCCGGCTTGAGCGTGCTCCGGAATGGCACGTTGCGCAGCTCCAGCAGGTAGCGCTCCGCGAGACGGCCCGGGCGCACGTCGAGGTGCGGGTACACGATGCCGAACGCGGAGCCGTCAGCGGACATCGCGCTGACCCGGAAGTCGGGATGCGAGTACAGGATCGCGATGCTGAGCTTCGGATCTACGGTCTGCACGAGACCGACGATTCCCTCGGGTGCGACCACGGGGCTGTACTGCGCGACGCCGGCAGAGCTCCCTGCCGTGAGCGTAAGAGTGGTGATGACGTCTTCCGCGCGCCCGGATGTGTGGAGCGCCTCGGCGGGCACGAAACCCCACGCGAGCCGCGAGCCCAGACCGAGCATCCGGCGCAGCCGATCGTTCTCGACCGACAACGCCTGCGCCTGTACCAGCTGCAGCGCGAGCGAATCGCGCTCCATGATCTTGCGATCGCTCTCGAGCCACGCCGCGCGCCATCGCTCCGCGCTCTGCTGCAGCCCGACGAGCGGATAGACGACCGTTCGCCGGAGCGAGGACGCCACCGGGTCGCGCATCTGGTTCGGGAGCGCGGCCGCGACCAGCGCGAGCACAACACACCCGGCAAAAACGACCGTGTCGACACGGCCGCTGAGTCGTGCAGCCCTTGCCATCGTGGTCAGGTACTCAGGACCGACCAGTACTTTTCCTCGTCGTCGAGGATCCGACCCGTGCCGCGCACCACGCACGTCAGCGGATCCTCGTCCACGTGAATCGGCAGGCCCGTCTCCTGGCTCAGGAGGAGATCGAGGCCACGAATCAATGCTCCACCACCGGTCATCACGATACCACGGTCCACGATGTCACTCGCGAGTTCTGGCGGCGTGATCTCGAGCGCCCGGCGAACAGCGTCCACGATCTGCTGAATGGGCTCCTGAATCGCTTCACGGATTTCGCTCGAATGCACGCGCACGGTTTTCGGGATGCCGGAGACGAGGTCGCGTCCCTTGACCTCCATCTCCCGCTCATCGCCGACCGGCGCGGCCGAGCCGATTTGAATCTTGACCTGCTCGGCCGTAGGCTCGCCGATCAACAGGTTGTAGTTCTTTCGCAAGAACTGCACGATGGCAGTGTCGAGCTCGTCACCACCGGTGCGGATCGACGTATCGCTGACGATGCCGCTGAGCGCGATGACCGCGATCTCGGTCGTGCCGCCGCCGATGTCGATCACCATGTTCCCGGTCGGGGTCTCCACGGGCAGTCCCACACCGATGGCCGCAGCCATGGGCTCGGCGACCATGAAGACCTCCTTGGCGCCGGCGCCGAGCGCGGAATCGCGCACCGCACGCTTCTCCACCTCGGTGATCCCCGATGGCACACAGACGATCACGCGCGGCTTCACTTTGAACACGTGATTGTCGATGATGAGCTTCAGGAAGTAGCGCAGCATCTTTTCGGTGACGTCGAAGTCGGCGATGACGCCGTCCTTCATCGGACGCACCGCGATCACGCCTTCCGGTGTCCGGCCCAGCATCCGCTTGGCTTCGAGCCCGACACCCTTGATCTGCTTCGTCTCCCGGTCGATCGCGACGACGGACGGCTCGTTGAGCACGATGCCCTCGCCTTTCACGTACACCAGGGTGTTGGCGGTGCCGAGGTCCACACCAATCGCGTTGGCGGGAAACAGCGCGCCCTTCTTGAGGAAGGGGAAGCGTTGCTGGAGCCAATGCATCGCGCCGGGATTGCTCACGAGATGAAGCTCGCCGGATCGTGAACCTCGAGACCGAACGCTTCGGCGACGCCCGGATACGTCACCTTGCCATCAACCATGTTCAGTCCCTTGCGCAGCGCGCCGTTGTCACGGAGCGCCTGTTTCCATCCCTTGTTCGCGAGCTTCGCCGCATACGGGAGTGTCGCGTTCGTAAGCGCCAGCGTGGACGTGCGTGGCACGCCGCCCGGCATGTTCGCCACGCCGTAGTGGATCACTCCGTCCACGACGTACGTCGGGTTCTCGTGCGTGGTGGCATGAATGGTCTCCACGCATCCGCCCTGATCGATGGCGACGTCCACGATGACCGAGCCCGGTTGCATCAGCTTGAGATCCTCCTTGCGGATGAGTCTCGGTGCCTTCGCCCCGGTGATGAGTACGCCGCCGACGACGAGGTCAGCAGTGGTGATCGCGTCGAGAATGTTGTGGCGGTTCGAATGGATCATCGAGACGTTCGCGGGCATCACATCACTCAAATACCGAAGTCGCTCCAGCGAAATGTCGAGGATCACAACGCGGGCTCCCATGCCGGCTGCCATCTTGGCCGCGTTGATCCCGACGATGCCGCCGCCGAGGATCACGACCTTCGCCGGCGCTACGCCAGGAACCCCGCCCAGCAGGACGCCGCGACCGCCGTAGAGCTTTTCCAGGTATTTGGCACCCTCCTGCACCGCCATGCGTCCAGCGACCTCGGACATCGGCGTCAACAGGGGCAGCTCGCGGCTCGGCAGCTCCACGGTCTCGTACGCGATGCACGTCGCGCCGCTCTTCATGTGCGCGCGCGTGAGCTTCTCGTCGGCAGCGAAATGAAAGTATGTGAAGATCACCTGACCCTTGCGCATGTGCGGCCACTCGCGCTCGATCGGTTCCTTCACCTTCATGATCATCTCGGTGTCCTTCCACACCGCCGCCGCATCGGGCGCGATCGTCGCGCCAACAGACGTGTACGCGTCATCCGCGAAACCACTGCCGAGGCCCGCGCCCGTCTCGATGGAGACCTGATGTCCGGCTGCGATGAGCGCTTCAGCGCCGGCAGGGACCAGCGCGACTCGGTTCTCGTTTGTCTTTATTTCCTTTGGAACGCCGATCTTCATAGATGGCAGTAAGTGTCAGGCAGCCCGAAACATACCTACCCCGAAGGCGCTTTTCATCCGCGTTTCTTCGCCCTGCGTTTTGCAGGTGTCGCGCTCGGTCCGAGACTGAGCACCGTTTGGCGCGACGGCGCGAAGAACTCCCGCGCCAGCGCGTGCACCGTCTCCCGCTCGATGCCGTCGATGAGTGCGAGCATCTCGTCCAGCGTGCGGTACGGTTCGCCGTAGAGGTCGACCGCTGCGGCGCGGTACATCCGCGCAGTCGGACTCTCGAGCGACAGCGTGATCTGGCCCTTCAGCTGCCCCTTCCCCTGCTGCATCTCGTCCTCGCGGAGACCCTGGTCGACAACCTGGGCCAGCTCCTGCTCGATCGCCTGGAGCGCGGCATCCGCGGTCTTCGGCGCGGTCCCGACGTACACACCGTGCACGCCGATCCCGGCGTAGAACGTCTGGAAGGTGTACACGGAGTACGCCAAGCCGAGCTCCTCGCGCACGCGCTGGAACAGCCGCGAGCTCATTCCGCCTCCGAGCAGGACGCTGAGCAGCACCATCGCATGACGCCGTTGATCGCGATACCCGAGCGTTGGTGAGCCGATCACGATGTGGGTCTGGCTCCCGTCCCGAGCGACGTGTTTTCGCACGACCGGGGCGGGTGTTGCCGAGCCGGCGGCGCGCACCTTCGGCGCGGTGGCCGGTCTCCCACTCCAGCCTGTGCTGTCGAGGATCTCGAGGAGCGCGTCGTGGTCGACGTTGCCCGCGGCCGCGACGATGAGGTTGGACGGCTGATACGCGGCCTGATGGAGCTGCTGGAGATCGCTGACGCCCAGGGCGGAGACGGTTTCGCGCGTGCCGAGGATCGAGTACCCGAGCGGATGGCTTCCCCACATCTCGGAATTCTGCAGCTCGAAGACCAGATCGTCCGGTGTGTCCTCCACCATGCCGATCTCCTCGAGAACGACGTTCCGCTCCAGATCGAGGTCGTTCTGCCGGAGCACCGGCTCGAACACCAGGTCGCCCAGCACGTCGGCGGCGATCGGCAGGTGCTCGTCGAGCACCCGCGCCTGATAGACGGTGTGCTCGCGGGACGTATACGCGTCGAGTGAACCGCCCACGGACTCCAGCGACAGCGCAATGTCCTTCGCGCTGCGGCGGTTCGTCCCCTTGAACACCATGTGCTCGAGGAGGTGCGATACGCCCATGCGTTCGGGCGTCTCGTTCAGCGAAGCCGCACGAACCCAGGCGCCGATAGCGACCGACCGTACTCCCGGCATGTGCTCCGAGAGTACGGTCAGTCCATTCGGCAGTACGGTGCGTCGGAGACCGGGTTCGGTCTCCAGGTCCGCCCCCCTATTCACGCTCGCGGGAGCCACCTTGGCGCGCATGCCCGCCGCGGCCGCCGCGTCCGCGGCCGCGACCACCACCACCACGTCCGCCGCCATTGCCGCCACCCTCGCCGCGGTCGCCGCCCTCGGACCCGTTGTCGCCACCCTCGGAGCCGCCGGAGCCGCCACCCGAGCCTTCGGCTCGCGGCGCCTCGTCGGGCATTCCCTCGGGCTTCGGCATCAGCGCTTTGCGGGACAAGCGCAGACGTCCGCGCTCGTCGCGCTCGATGAGCTTCACCTTCACGCGGTCGCCCTTCTTGACCACGTCTTCGGTCTTCTCCGTGCGACCATGTTGCATCTCCGAGATGTGCAGCAGCCCTTCTGTGCCGGGCATGATCTCGATGAAGGCGCCGAATGGCGTCGTGCTCTTGACCGGACCCTCGTAGGTCTCGCCCACGATCGGTTCCGCTGTGATCGCGAGGACCATCTGGCGGGCGCGCTCCATGGCTTCGCCGCCGACAGCCGCGATCGTGACCACACCGGCGTCGTCCACAGTGATCTCGGAGCCCGTCTCTTCCTGGATTCCGCGGATCGTCTTGCCCTTCGGACCGATGAGGTCGCCGATCTTCTCCGGGCTGATCTGAACCGTGATGATGCGCGGAGCGTACTTCGACAAGTCCTTGTTGGGCTCGGACATAGCCTTGTCCATCTCGCCCAGGATGTGAAGTCTTCCTTCCTTCGCCTGCGCCAGCGCCTCCTTGATGATCTTGAGGTCGAGGCCCTGGATCTTGATGTCCATCTGGATGGACGTGATCCCGTTCTGGGTGCCCGCCACCTTGAAGTCCATGTCGCCGAGGTGGTCCTCGGTACCGAGGATATCGGTCAGGATCGCGTACTTCTTTCCTTCCTTGATGAGCCCCATGGCGACGCCCGCGATCGCTGCGCGCATCGGGACGCCGGCGTCAAACAAGGCGAGCGAGCCGCCGCAGATGGACGCCATCGACGACGAGCCGTTGGACTCGAGGACGTCCGACACGATGCGAATCGTGTACGGGAATTCCTCGAATGGCGGCAGCATCGCCTGAAGGGCGCGCTCGGCCAGGTTGCCGTGCCCGATCTCGCGGCGTGACGTGCCGCGCATCGGACGAACTTCGCCCGTGGAGAACGGCGGGAAGTTGTAGTGGAGCATGAACGACTTCGTCTGCTCCTGCGCCTCGTCGATGCTATCGAGACGCTGTACGTCGTTCGCCGTGCCGAGGGTGGCGACGACGAGCGCCTGCGTCTGACCGCGCGTGAAGAGCGATGAGCCGTGCGCGCGTGGCAGCACGCTGGTGTCGATGGAGATCTGACGAACGTCGGCGGCCTTGCGGCCATCGACGCGGAACCCGCTGTCGAGCACCTGGGAGCGCAGCGTGTGGTACTCCACGTCGCCGAGCAGCTCCTTGATGTCGTTCGAGTTGTCCGGGAAATCCGCGACCAGCTGCTCCGCGATCTCCTTCTTCGCACGCTCCACGGACTCGATCCGCTTGTGCTTGTCCTTCTGGTTGATCGCCTCGGTGATCTTCCCCTCGGCGAGCTTCTTCACGTTCTCCACGAGCCCGTCGGGGATCTTGGCCTTGGTCCATTCCATCTTCTTCGGCCGGTCGATCTTCTTGAGGAGATCCTCCTGCGCGGTGATCAGCTCACGGACGCCACGCTGCGCGATCGTGAACGCCTCGACGACGTCTTCCTCGCTGACCTCGAGGGCACCGCCCTCGACCATCACGATCGAGTCGTTCGTGCCCGCGACGACGAGGTCCATGTCGCTGAACTCGAGCTGCTGGAACGTGGGGTTGAGGACCCAGTTGCCCTGCAGCCTGCCGACGCGGACGCCGGCGAGCGTCCCGCTGAACGGGATCTTCGACGCGTTGATCGCGGCGGAAGCGGCGACAATTGCGAGGACGTCGGCGTCGTTCTCCTGATCCGCCGAAATGACGTAGATGTAGCACTGGACTTCGTTCTTGAAGCCCTCCGGGAACATCGGCCGGATTGTGCGGTCCACGATGCGCGCGGAGAGGATTTCGCCGTCGCTCGGGCGTCCTTCGCGCTTGATGAAGCCGCCCGGAATCTTGCCGGCGGCGTAGGTCTTCTCGCGATACTCCACGAGGAGGGGAAAGAATGGGAGCGGACTCTGATTGTCGCTCACCGTGACGGCCGCCAGGACCATCGTGTCACCGAACTGCACCAGGGCGGACCCTGCCGCCTGTTTCGCCATGCGCCCGGTCTCGATGATGAGCTTCCGGCCGGCGAACGTCGTTTCAACGCGTTGCATAAACTCTCTTTTCTGATTGCTCTTACGCGCTGGGCCGACAGTCGATTCTGCCGCGCTGCCCTTGGCGCGAAAACAAAACGCGCGGGCCGCAGTGTGCGCGCCCGCGCGTGCCCTTCATCGCCTAGTAGCGGAGACCAAGCTCCTGCACCAGCTGGCGATATGTGTCGACTTCCGTCCGCCGCAGGTAATTCAGCAGTCTGCGACGTTTGCCTACCATCTTCAGGAGGCCACGCCGACTGTGATGATCCTTGCGGTGCTCGCGGAAATGATCCGTGAGGTAGTTGATGCGCTCGGTCAGAACTGCGATCTGGACCTTGGCTGAACCGGTATCACTCTCGTGTGTCCGGTGCTTCTCAATCGTCGGCGTCTTATCGAAAGCCATTGCTAACCGCTGTCTCTCTTTTGCTAGTCGAATTGTGTGTAGCTATTGAACTTAAACCGTGTGGACGGCTGATGGTAGGGCAAACCAGCGTGGGAACCTGGAAGCTGCAGCCGGGAGCAACGATGAGAGAGCTGCACCCTCCCGGCTCCCGGCTTACCGGAACAATCCTCTCGTGTCGTTGAACATCACGAGCACGAACAGCAGCAGGATTACGAACATCCCGCCGCGCAGGATGTACTCACGCGTTTTGAGGCTGAACGGGTGCCCGCGCGCCGATTCGAGGACGTTGATCAGGATCTGGCCGCCATCCAGGATCGGGATCGGAAGCAGGTTCAGGATCGCGACGTTGATGCTCAACAAGGCGATGAGATAGAACAGGCTCTCGAACCCGGACCGGGCGGCCTGAACGGACGCGCGGGTGATCGCGATCGGGCCACCAAGCTGGTCCACGGACACCCGGCGGGTCACCAGATCGCGGACGGTGCCGATGATCGACGTCCCCATGAACCACGCGGTGCGCGATCCGAGCGTGATCGCCTCGCCCACGGACACGGGCTCGCGCGCTGTCACGTCCTGCGGCACGGCGCCGATCTTCCCCACCTTGCCCCGCACGCCCGTCTCGGGGTGCACGGCATCCATGGGTTTCGGCGTCGCCACGATGGTTTTGCGCTCATGGCCCCGCATGATCTCGAAGCGCGTCGGCTTGTTGGCTGCGTTCGCGACCGCGACGACCATCTCGCTCCAGCTGCGCACCGGCGCGCCGTCGATTGCGACAACGCTGTCGCCCGCCTGGATGCCCGCGCGCGCCGCGGGCTCTCCCGGCAGCACGTCGCCGATGACTGGCGGCAGCGCGTAGTCGATCGCGATCGCCACGTCTTCAGCGCTCGGCCGACCAGGCCCGTTCACCGCCACAGTGACCTGGCCGCGATCCGTGGCGATGCGAATGCTGTCTTCGGCGCGCGCCATCAACTCCATCGCCTGCGACCATGATCGCACGGCGATGCCGTTGACCGCGCGCAGGGTGTCTCCGGGCTGGACGGCGTTCCCCAGCAGCTGCTGGCCGGCGATCGGCCGTACGGCTCCGACGACGCGCGTGGGGACGATGACCTTCCCGAAGTGCGCGGCGAGGCCGATCGCGACGACGAGACCGAGCAGGAAGTTCATGGTCACGCCGGCGAGCAGGATGATGAGCCTCGCCCACAGCGGCTTCGACTCGAACCAGCGGTGCTCCGGCACCGGCCTGGGCCCGAAGGGCATCATCGCGTCCGGATCGTACTCGGGATCGTCGGGAGCGCGCGCGGCTGACGTCTCGCTTCCCCCCTCGAGCGCGGCTGCGCTCTCGTCGTGCCGCGAGGCCATGCGCACGTATCCGCCCAGCGGCAGCGCCGCGAGGATGTACTCGGTCTCGCCACGCCGACGCTTCCAGATCGCCGGACCGAAGCCGATCGAGAACCGCGGCGTGTACACGCCGAGCGCCTTCGCAGCGAGGAAATGACCAAGCTCGTGCACGAAGATCACGAGCCCGAAGACGAGAATCGGAGCCAGAATAGCCAGCATCAGTACCGCTCCCTCACAAAGGCGCGGGCCGCCGCGTCCGCCGCCTGCAATGCATCACGTGTATCACCACCAGCCGTCGCCAGCGCGTCCAGCGCTCCGGCGATGGCCCGAGGGATGTCTCCGAATCGCATCCTGCCCTGCAGGAAGATGTCGACTGCCTGCTCGTTCGCAGCATTGAACACAGCAGGAGCCGCGCCCGCCCTGCGACCCGCCTCGATGCCGAGTTCCAGCGCCGGAAAGTTGTCGTGTCGCACGCGCTCGAACGTCAGCGGCGATTGTGCGACGGGATCGAAGCTCGCGATGCCGTTGTCCTCGATGCGGCGCGGGTGCGTGAGCGCATAGAGGACCGGCACTTCCATGCTCGGCGCTCCCATCTGGGCCAGCACACTGCCGTCCACGAACTCCACGAAGCTGTGCACGACGCTCTGCGGGTGCACGACGACGTCGATCTGATCGTAGGACAGGTCGAACAGGTAGTGGGCTTCGATGACTTCGAGCGCCTTGTTCGCCAGTGTAGCGCTGTCGACAGTGATCTTTTTTCCCATCCGCCACGTCGGATGCTTGAGCGCTTCGTCGGCGGTGGCATTCTCGACCCGCTCGCGGGCCCAGTCGCGGAAGGGCCCTCCGGATGCGGTGAGCACGACGCGGCGCACGTCCTCGTGCTTGCGTCCCGACATGCATTGCAGGATGGCACTGTGCTCGCTGTCCACGGGAACGATCTCGCCCCCGCCGCGCTCCATGGCCTGCCGCACGAGATGACCGGCCATGACGAGCGTTTCCTTGTTGGCCAGCGCGACACGTTTCCCGGCCTCGAGCGCCGCGAGCGTGGCGTCGAGCCCGGCAGCGCCGACGACGGCGTTGAGGACGATGTCGACGTCGCTCCGCGTGGCCGCGCGCACGAGGCATTCGCGTCCCCCGTTGGTGACCAACTCCGCGAACGGCGGGCGGAAGGCCGCGGTCTGTTCCTTCAGCAGGTCGGCGTTGGAGAAGGCGGTCAGTGCCGCGACGCGAAAGCGGTCCGGATGGCGTGACAGCACGCGGAGCGCCGTGGTGCCGATGCTTCCCGTCGATCCCAGGATGGCGACACCCTGTCGATTCGATTCGTCGGTCATCGCGGTGCCGGGATGAGCACCCAGCCGAGCATCAGGTGCGCGACGGGAAGCACGAACAAGAGGCTGTCGATGCGATCGAGAATCCCGCCATGGCCCGGAAGCAGCCCCGAGCTGTCCTTCACGCCCGCCTCGCGCTTGAGCAGCGACTCGAAGATGTCGCCGATCTGGGCGGCGACGCTGATGACGATCGCGAAGCCGATGATGGCGCGTGACGTCATCGCCAGCTGTGCCGTGGGACGCAGCACGAAGTGGACGTAGAGCCACGCAACGATCACGGTGAGCACCACGCCACCAATCGCGCCTGAGACGGTTTTTCCGGGACTGACCACCGGGATGAGCTTGCGTCCGCCGATCATCTTGCCGAACAGCATCGCGCCGATGTCCGTGGCCCACGTGAGAACGAGCGGCAGTCCGAGCAGCACTCCACCGGCGGCGATGGAAACGGCCCCGATCCGCACACCACCGGCGGCATAGTCGTGGTACCGGATCGCGTACGCGAAGCTCAGCAGCGCGCCGGTGTAGAGCACGCCGAGCACGGTGCTCGCGGCGGCACCGAGCGGTTTCCCCGTGACACCGCGCGCCCAGATCACCGCGGCGAGGATCGCCAGCAGCACTGCGGCGAAATAGGCGAACTTCGGCAGAACGAATCCGAGATAGCGGGCGTGCACGGCGAGGGGAACGAGGCCTGCGAGCGCCGCGCCGACGTCGCCGAGGGGCGCATGTCCCGCCGCGCGCGCGATGCGATAGAACTCCCACGCGGCGAGCGCCGACACGATGGCGAGCAGCGCCGCCAGCGCCGCGCCGCCGGCCAGCACGATCGCGATCGCGACGACGGCGGCGGGAACGCCGAACAGTATGCGCTTGGTCAGCTCCGACATGTCATTCCGAGCGCAGCGAGGAATCTGCACCCGGCGTGCAGATCCTTCGGCGCCTGCGGCGCCTCAGGATGTGAGCACCTCGCTCACACCTCCATGATCTCGGCTTCTTTCGCCTTGATCA
>Ga0066652_100001976_pt1 | contig 10995 bp, 10 predicted proteins | sample GraSoiAngelo_101_FD_71413 | JGI IMG/M metagenome (GOLD analysis project Ga0066652, IMG submission 71413) | Grasslands soil microbial communities from the Angelo Coastal Reserve, California, USA - 14_0903_02_30cm | ecosystem: Environmental > Terrestrial > Soil > Grasslands | place: USA... | reverse complement strand
TTGATCGTGTCGTTGCCGCTGCCGCCGTACAGGGAGTCGAAGCCGTCACCGCCGTTGATGGTGTCGTTCCCGCTGTCGAGCGTCGGACAGTAAAGGCACTGGTACTCGTAGACGTAGTCGCTGCCGGCGCCGCCGTTGACAGTGTCGTTGCCGGTGGTCGGGAGGATGTAGTCGTCGCCCGCGCCGCCGTCGATCAGGTCGGGGCCCGCGCCGCCGATCAGCTGGTCGTTTCCGTCGCCGCCCTCGAGGACGCTGCTGCCGTCGACATTTCTGTTCAGCGTGTAATACAGCGAGCCGGACAGGATGTCGTCGCCGGGACCGCCGTCGAGCGTGTTGTCGCCGGCGCCGCCGTTGAGCTGGTCGTTCCCGAGCCCGCCCTTGAGGACGTCGTTTCCGTCGGCGCCGGGCGAGTTGTTGTAGTAGCCCGTCGTTCCGCCGTACATCAGGTCATCACCGCCGCCGCCGTCCAGAACGTCGTCCCCCTGGTCGCCGTACATCGAGTCGGCGCCGCCGAGACCGTTCGCAACGTCGCTTCCGCCGTGCAGGTAGAAGATGTTGTTGTTGTCGTTACCGGTCATCGTGTCGCCGTACCACGTGCCCTCGAGGTTGTCCAGGTTGTACAGGTAATTCGTCCCGCTTCCCAACGTGGCCTCGCCGTGCGGCCCGTTGGCGTCGTTGACGCTCAGATCGGCGGTCACTCCGTGGCCGAGGTATTCGTTCATCCAGGTTGCGCCGTTGACACCCAGCGTCGCCGTGCTCGGCCCGCCGGGAACATCCGGTCCGCCGCCGTAGACGTAGGCTTGCTCGTCGGGCGGCCCCAGCCAGTCGTCGCCCGTCCCGCCGTAGATATAGGCGTAGCCCGTAGTGGAACTGCCAATGACGTTCGTCGAGTCGTTGCCCGTCCCGCCGTAGACGGTAGCGCCCGTCGTCACGCCGAACGGCAGGTAGAGGTACGACGTGTCGTTCCCGTCCTGGAGGTTCACGATGAAGTTGTTGATCCCCGCCGACGGACAGGTCACCTCGGTGGTCCCGACGAACGAGCAGCCGGCCCCGGCGGTGATGGGATCCGCAGCCGTCGCGTTGAAGTCGTAGACGTAGTACGACCCGCCGCTCACGTAGATGTAGCTGTAGTTGTTCTTGTTGGACGGATCGGCGTCGTAGCGGAGCGTGGTCCCGCTGATGGACGCCGTTCCATATGTTCCCGCGAGCGCCTGACTCGCGAATGTCAGCCCTGCAATCGCCACGGCGACCAGCACGCACGAGCGGCGGATACCCCGGCCGAAAGCCTTCGCCCCAATCCCCATAGTTTCGATTCCCTCCTACCCAGCAACGGCACGGCGCCGTTGCCCTCGCCCAGGTTGTAGTAGCCTCCTGCCGAAATTACAAGAGTCTTCGGATGGTTTCCCGAGGATCGACCGGATTTCCCCGCTTGTGTGGCTTGTCTCTTCCCGCTTTCTGACGCAAGATGCGCGAAAGGGTTCTCTCGGGGGAGGCACGATGAGGAAAGAGATCGGCGTCCTGCTGGCGCTGGCGGCAATCGCACTCTCGCTCGCTGCCGGAAGTGCGCGCTCGAGCGCCGCCGACGCGCTCACGGCGACGATCGTCGGGGTCAACCCTGCGGTGATCGACACCGGAACCTCGGTCGAGTTCCTCGGCGGGAGCACAGGAGGCACCGGAACGCCGACCTACCAGTGGAACTTCGGCGACGGCGCCAACAGTGCGACCTCGACAGACCCACGCGCGTCGCATACTTACGGGAACGTGGACGTGTACCACGTCGTCCTCACGGTCTCGGACGGGGTTTCGACGGCCACCGACTCGAGGGACGTCGAGGTGCGGGCCGGCGGCCAGGCGGACGATCCGCCGACGACGCCGACGAACGTCCACGTCACCGGCACGACACCGACGAGCATCGCGCTCGCGTGGAACGCGTCCACCGACAACGACGCGACGGGCGTCGACGGCTATGACGTCCTCGGCGGTACGTCCAGCGTCTATACGAAGCAGACGTCCATCACCCTCACGGGCTTGACGTGTGGGGCTTCGTACACGCTGGTGGTAGACGCCCGTGACACCGCCGGGAAGCACTCGCCGGCGGCGACCATCACGACGTCGACGGCGAGCTGCTCCGGGGGCGGGGGCGGCGGCGGCTCGGGCGGAGGTGGATCGGGCGGCGGGTCCGGCGGGGGCGGTTCGGGCGGCGGGTCCGGCGGAGGCGGTTCCGGCGGCGGGTCGGGCGGCGGTGGTTCCGGCGGAAGCGGGTCGGGCGGCTCAGGCGGCCAGAGCGCGCTCGCGATCAGCAAGGTGTCCCTCAAGACGAGCGGTCACGCGGCACACCGCCTGCTGACGATTGCGATCACCGTCAACGCGAAGGCGAACATGCGCGCGCTCCTCACGCGCCGCGGTCATGCAATGGCGACGCGCGTGTTCAAGCTGAAGGCGGGCGCGAACCGAGTCGTGATGAAGCTCGCGCGCAAGCTCGCGGCCGGGAGCTACCGGCTCGAGCTGACGGTGAGCACGGCGGCGGGCGACGCCCGCGTCGTCACCCGAACCGTGAAGATCCGCCGCTAGCTAGGCCCGCGGACCACCGCCGACGAGCAGCACGATCTGCGCTCCTTTCGGTGCGGCCCTTTCGCCTGCAGGCTCGACGTCGAGGACGAGTGAGCGCTGGATCGCGGGACCGCGAATCAGGAAGACACGCGGCACGAATCCAGCGCGCCTCAGCGCACGCTCCGCGACACCGAGCTTGTCGGTGAGCACGTCCGGCACCGAAAGGAAGGTCGGCTTGCGTCCGGCACTGACGGTGATCGAGACGCGGTCTCCTGCTGACGTCGTGCCTGCGCCCGGCGTCTGGCGCACGATGGAACCGACACGTCCCGGCACGCCCACGTAGTGCACGTCAACGCGGAGGTCGGCAGCGAGGAGCCGGCCGACTCCGGCAACGAGTGAGAGCCCGCGCACATCTGGTACGCGGGTCTTCGGTGGGGGCGCCGTCTGCGCCGGCGTCGACCCGGCCTCGGTCACGGTCGGAATCCCCGTCGTCGGGGGCGGCCCCGGCTTCGGGCGGCCGCTCGAAACGACAACCTCGACGGCGGTACCGCGCGGGACGCGCATCGCGGGCGGCGGCGACTGCGTGAACACGGTGCCCGGCTTGCCAGGGCCGGGCGATCGGGTCACGTGCGGCACGAGCCCAACCCGCCGGACCGCCGAGGCGGCCCTCGCGGCGGTCAAATGCACCACGTTCGGAACGGCGACGCCGGTGGCCGAGGAGCCCGGCCCGAGGTCGGCGGACGTCGTGGTGTGGCCGGTCGGAGGACCTGGAGGCGCGGGGTTCGTCGCCGTCTTCGCCGGTGCCGTCGGTCTCGGCGTCGTCCCGCGCGTCGTGGTCTTCGCCCGCGTGGACGTGCTCGGCCTGCTCGCCGTGCTCGTCGTCGTCGGCGCGGACGTGATTGCGCCCGTCGACGCCGTGGGCGACGGCGCCTGACTCGACTTGTGACCACTACCGCATCCTCCGGCGAGCGCGACAAGTGCGACCAGTCCTAGCCACGCGGCAAGGGCACGCACGCGAACACGGTAGCTCCCGATCATCACGACGTCTTTCGGCGCTATACCGGGAGCTCGGGCGTGGCGTTCGGCAGCTCTCGCTCGACCTTCATCAGCCGGTACACCAGCGGCGTCGCAGCGAGAATCGGAATACCGCAGACCGGCCAGAGGATCTGGTAGCCGTCGGTCGAGTGCAGGAACGGACGCGCGAGGTCGATCGCCAGCCCGGCGAGCGGAGCGCCGAGCAGGAGCCCGAGCCCCTTTGTGGTCGTCGCGAGACCGGAGATGGCGCCTCGGTGCTGCACCGGCATCAGCTTGAAGAGCAGCCCCCAGGCGAGCGTCATCACGATTCCGCCGGAGATCGAGACCGGCACGATCAGGCCGAAGTACCAGTTGTGCCACGTCTGGGCCGTGCCGGCGACGATGTACCCGCCGCCGTAGACGAACGAGGCGAGGAAGATCACGCGCGCGAGCCCGAACCGGTCCCCGAGCCGGCCGGCGATCACGGCGGCGATCACATAGCCGGTGGCCACGGCACCGAGGATCGCCGACGAGATCGCCTTCGACTGGTGCAGACCGTCTATGACATAGAGGACGACGAAGGTGCGCGCAGCCGCGAACGTCCCCTCCCACGCCGCGTTCGCAAAGAGAAAGCGCCGCACCTCGGCCTCCTCGCGGAAGATGCCCCAGCTCCGGCGGAAGTACGCGCCGACGCCTTCGAAAACCCGGCCGTGTCCGCCGTCCTCGCGCACGAACAGGATTGCCGCGCCACACGCGGCCGTGGTGACGAACGCCGCCAGGACGAACGGCGCCGGGCGCCAGATCTTGAGCAGGAAGCCGCCACCGACGAGGGCCAGGCCGAGCGCGATCCCCCGCAGCACGTGCTGGATGCCCTGTGCCCGCCCGTACGTCGACTGCGGCAGGAGGTCGGGGTACAGCCCGCGATACGGCGGCTCGTAGACGTAGTACGCGAAGAAGAAGGCGAGCACGATCAGCGTCGTCGTCCAGAGATTCGGCATGAACGGCATCAGCAGCAGGCAGAAGCCGAGCGGGAAGAGCGCGGCGAGCATGAAGGGCCGGCGCCGGCCGAGCGGCGTGTGAAACGTGTCGCTCCAAGGCCCGATCACCGGCGACAGCATGAGCGCGAACACGCCCTCGGCCCCGAGGACGAGGCCGATCAGCGAGCCCGAGTCCGTGAACCGCTTCAACAGCGGCGGGAGATACGCGGCGGTCGTGGTGATCGAGAACGCGAGCCCGAACGCGCCGAGCCCGAGAGTCCAAAAGAGGGTGCGACGAACGGACGGCTGCCGCGCCGCCACTTGGGCCGTGATCTGCGCCATCAGACGGGAGCAGTCTGCCTGTCGGGGGCGAGGCCGCCACAGACGATCTCGACCACCGTCCGCTCCGCGCGTGCGATCTGCTCGTCCCCGTCGTCGAGCGTGCCCAGCACCCAGCCGGTCAGGACCTCCTCGAGTGCGCCGTAGAAGACGAAGCTCGCGAGGCGTGCGTCGACGTCCGAGCGGAACTCGCCGTCCTCCTGGCCGCGGACGATGATCCGCTCGATCGCCGCGAACGCCTGGTGCACCTCCGTGATCCGGCGCTGGAGATCGGGACTGCGGACGATCTCGCGCACGACGACGCGCACGAGGTCCGGGTCACGGCGCCACGCGCGCAGCAGGATCTTGGCGATCCCCTCGAGCCGTTCGCGCGCCGGCTCGTCGGTCTCCTCGACCATGCGCGCCGCGGCCAGGATGTCCGACCAGGTCTCCTTGAAGACGCACTCGAGCACCTCGTCCTTGGAGCGGAAGTAGTGGTACAGCAACCCGTGCGCGACGCCGGCCTCCTCGGCGATGTCGCCGACGCGGCACGTGTGGAAGCCCTTCCGCGCGAAGACCCGTACCGCGGCCTCCAGGATCAGACGCCGCTTGTCCTCGCCCCCGTTTGAACGCTCAGTCAACCTTCGGAGCATAGTGCAGCCGCTCAGCGGAATCCTCGTCGCCGACTTCACGCGCTACATCCCCGGGCCGTTCGCCTCCAGGGAGCTCCTGCGGCTCGGCGCGCGTGTCGTTCGGGTGGAGGCGCCCGACGGTGACCCGCTCCGCGACGTCTCGCCCGCCTGGGACGAGGCGCTGAATTCAGGCAAGGAATCCGTCGTCTGGGACCGCGACCGCGACCCGGGTCTGGCTGCGGCGCTCTGTGCGCGTGCGGACGTCGTGCTCGTCGCGTTCCGGCCCGGCGTGGCCGAGCGGCTCGGCGTCGGTCCGGACGATGCGCCGCCGCGTGCGGTTCATTGCGCGATCGTCGGCTTCGGGCCCCACGAGCGCCTCGTCGGGCACGACCTCAACTACATGGGCTGGGCCGGCGCGCTCGCGACCACCGCTCCGGCGTCGCCGCCGGTTCCGGTCGCAGATCTCGCCGCGGGCGGGATGACCGCGGTCGCGCGCGTGCTCGCCGCGCTGCTAGAGCGGGAGCGCACCGGCCGCGGCGCGCGGATCGTCGTCTCGATGACGGAGGGCGCGCACGAGCTCGCTCGGTTCTCGGCTCCGCTCACGGGCGAGCTCGCGTGCTACCGCATCTACGCGTGCGCGGACGGCCGCTTCCTGACCGTCGCCGCGCTCGAGCCGAGGTTCTGGCGGCGGCTCTGCGAGCTCCTCGCGCGGCCGGACCTGCTCGCACGGCAGAACGACGCGCATGCCGAGCTGGAGCAGGTGTTCGGCCTGCGGCCGCTCGCGGCGTGGCTCGAGCTCTTCGAGGGCGAGGACGTCGCCGTGGGCCCGGTCGCCACCTGGGCCGAGGCGTCGGGTCGATTCGGCGCCACGCAGCATCCAACCCTGCCACCGCCGAAGCTCGGCGAGCACACAGACGTCTGGCGAGCCACTCTCGGCCTCGAATCCCCAATGTGAGGGATGTCCAGCAGCGCCGCTCGCGCACGATCACGTCTGGAGAGAACCGTGTCCGCTCGCTGCGTCCATCTTGCGCTTCTCCTGGCGCTCGCCCCGCTCGCCGCGGCCTGCGGCAGCGTCGGGCTCGGCAGCACGCGCTCCGGCGACCCCGTTGCGAACGCAGCGACGAAGACCGGCACCACGACGTCGATGCGCATCGTGTTCCGTGGCACCGTCTGGGGCCCTTGGGCGGACGAGACCGTGAGCTTCGCAGGGCACGGGATCGCCGACACCGCGGCCGGCACGGGCCGGCTCCACTTCCACTTCAACTTCCCGCCGGCCGTGCGTGCGGCGCTCGGACAGAACCCGTCCGTGGACATGATCATGCGCTCGAAGCCGAACCTGGTGATGTACATGCGCTCGCCGCTCCTCGCCAAGGTCGCGCCAGCCTCGAAACCGTGGCTGAAGCTCAACCTGACGCGATACGCAGCTCAAAAGGGCATCGACCTCAACGGCCTGTCGCAGTTGGACCAGACCGACCCGAGCCAGAACCTGAAGTACCTGATGGCCGCGAGCAAGTCCCGCGAGCTCGGTTGGGACCGCGTGCGCGGCGGGACGCTCACGAAGCACTATGCGCTCACGATCAACCTCCGGAAGCTCGCGAAAGACGACGCGGCGTTCCGGGCGGCGATGAAGCAGTTGCCCGGGTTCGCGACGCGCATTCCCGCCCAGGCCTGGGTCGACGACCGGGGCTTCCTGCGCAAGCTCTCGCTCCGCCTGTCCCTCGGCAAATCGCCCGACGGTCCCGTCCGGATGAAGCTGTCCGAGGAGTTCTACGGGTTCGGCGTCGCGACGAACATCAAGGCCCCGCCCGCGCGTTTCGTCACCGACGCCGCGAAGCTGCTGAACCGCTAGCCGTCGGCCGGCGGCGGCGCGTTGCGACCCGGCAGTGCCTGCGCGAGCTGTCCGAGCGCCTGCTGGATCTCGCTCGGGATGATCCAGATCTTGTTCGACTCGCCCTGCGCGATCTGCGGCAGCACCTGCAGGTACTGGTAGGCGAGCAGCTTCGGGTCGGCGTTCCCCTCGTGGATCGCCTCGAACACGGTGCCGATCGCTTTCGCCTGTCCCTCCGCCTGCAGGATCTGCGCCTGCCGCTGTCCCTCCGCGCGCAGGACCGCCGACGCCTTCTCCCCTTCCGCCGTCAGGATCTGGGACTGCTTCACGCCCTCGGCGGTCAGGATCGCCGCGCGCTTCTCCCGGTCGGCGCGCATCTGCTTCTCCATCGTGTCTTTGATGGATGCCGGCGGATCGATTGCCTTGATCTCGACCCGGTTGACGCGAATGCCCCACTTTCCGGTCGCGTCGTCGAGAACGCCGCGCAGCTGGTTGTTGATCTCGTCGCGCGACGTCAGCGTGTCCTCCAGGTCGAGGCCGCCGATGACGTTCCGCAGCGTGGTGACGGTCAGCTGCTCGATCGCCTGGATGTAGTTGGCGATCTCGTACGTCGCCGCCTTCGGGTCGGTGACCTGGAAGTACAGGACGGTGTCGATGCTGACGACGAGGTTGTCCTCCGTGATCACCGGCTGCGGGTCGAAGGACACCACCTGCTCCCGCAGGTCGACCATTTCGCGCACGCGGTCGATGAACGGCACGACGATCGTCAACCCCGGATTCAGCGTGCGGCTGTAGCGGCCCAGCCGCTCGACGACGCCGGCGCGGGCCTGCGGGACGATGCGAATCGTGCGCGCCAGCGCGAAGAGGACGAACGCCGCCACGGCGAGCAGGACGATCAGCGCGACCATGCGCTCTCCTTTCTACTCCAGAACGAGCGCCGTCGCACCTTTGATCTCCGCGATCTGCACGCGCGTCCCCGGCTCGAACACCTGCCCGTCCATGTACGGGCGGGCGGTCCACTCCTCGCCGCCGATCCTGACGCGTCCCCCGTCCGCGTCGACGCGCTGGAGTACGGTCGCCTGCGTACCCACGAGCGCGGCCGTCCCGGTCCGGAGCATCGCCGGCATGTGCAGGTGTGCGCGCGCGATCGGGCGGAGCACGGCCAGCGACGCCAGCGCGCCGGCGATGAAGACGAGCAACTGGACGACGGCCCCGGCTCCCACGGCCGCCACGACGGCGGCCACGACCGCGGCGACGGCGACAGGGCCCAGGAAGAACAGGCCCGGCGTGAAGATCTCGCCGACCGCCAGCAGCACCGCCACGATCGACCAGATGACCCACCCAGGCATTCGGCGTCAATCGTAGGTCAACCGGGACGGGCCAGCCCCAGCGCCGCGGGCAACCCGTACAGATCGGCCAGCCGCTCCTCGACATCCGGATACCGCCCTTCACGATCGACGAGAATCGCGCGCAGGCCGAGGGCACGCGCGCCCTCGACGTCCTCCTCGAGCGAGTCGCCCACCATGGCCGCGTCGCTCGTGCCGACGTCGAGCCGCCCGAGCGCCGCCTGGAAGATCGTCGGGTGCGGCTTCACGTAGCCATGCGTGCGCGAGTCGACGATCGCATCGACTTCGAGCCTGTGGTGCACGACGAACTCCGTCAGATCGCGGATCCCGTTCGAGACGAGACCGAGCGAGAGTCCGTACGCCCGCAGCTCCTCCAGCACCGGGAGCACGTCCTCGTAGAGCTCGAAGTTCGCCGACACGCCCCAGCCTTCCTGGATCTCCGTCGCGCACTCGGACGCGATCGTCTCGGGCCGCCCATGCCGGTGAAGATCGCCTCCGTGAACCGGTGCCAGATCGCCTCGTCGTGCAGGAACTCGGGGTGGCGCCTGAGGTTCGCCACCGCGGCCTCGCGCGCTTCGTCGTAGCGGGACACGTCGAGCTCGACTCCGTGCCGGGCAGCGATCCGCGCGTAGCGCTCGGGCGACAGCTCCGGTCCGGGCCTGCAGAGCGTGAAGTCGACGTCGAAGAGGACCGCGCGAAGCGTCATCACGCGACCTCCATCAGCCAGCGAGCCGTCTCGAGATGCGTCTCGATGTAGCCCCCGTTGTCCGCAGCCCAGGCGATCGTCTGCCCGACCGTCCAGCCGAGCGCACGCTCGCGGTCGAGACCGAGCTCGGCCGTGAGCCGGTCGAGTCGATGCAGCACGTGCCCGCGGCCGTGGCCGAGCTCGACCGAGCGCACGATCGGCGCGACCGCGAACTCACGCTCGCCGACGAGCGGCTTCGGATCGATCAGCAGCCAGGGCTCGCGGGCCGCTGCGAGCACGTTGTCGCCGTGCAGGTCCTGTTGCACGAGGACCTGCTCCCCCTGCGTCGGTGCCAGCTCGCGCAGGAACGCGAGCGCGGCGTCCAGGAGCCGGCGTTCGAATCGCCGTCCGAGACGTTCCCACTGGGCCGGAAGAGTCTCCGCCCACCACGCAGCCTCGTCCGCGAGCGGCATGAACGGCTCACCCGCCGGCTTCCACGTTCGGGGCAGGAGCTCGACGAGGACGTCGAGCGCCGCTTCGCCGCCGACGGCGGACAGGGGTGTCCCGGGCTCGCAACGCTCGAGCAGCATCGCCCGGCGCTCTGCGTCGTAGTCGAGCAGGCGAACGGCCCCGTCGCCGTCGAGGAGCTCGAGGGCGGCGGCCTCGTGGGTCGTTTCGCGATCCGGATAGATCAGCTTCAGGACGGCCGGCGTGCCGTCCGCGAGCTCGACCCGCTGCGCGTACCCGGCGGCGCCGAGCGGGTAGGGGTCGTCCAGCCGCAGGCCCCAGGCCCCGGCGCATTCGCCGACCAGATCGGGGACGCGTGCGAGCCAGTCCGGCTGCGTCAGACGGGCGTGGGCCACCGGTACGCGGCAGGCTGCCGGTTGGCGAGCGACGGCAGCTTCGTACGGATGTCCCGCAGCCGAGCGCGGTCGAGCTCGGCGGCGATCACGGTCGGCTCGTCCGGCGCCTGAGCGACGACGATTCCCCACGGATCCGCGATCAGAGAGCGGCCGTAGGACGGCTTGCCGGGAAGCGTCTCGCCGACCTGCGCGGCGGCGGCGACGTAGCACTGGTTCTCGATCGCCCGCGCGCGGAGCAGGACGTGCCAGTGATCCTTTCCGGTCGGCGTCGTGAAGTGCGCCGGCACCGTGACGAGCTCTGCGCCTTCGAGCGCGAGGATGCGATAGAGCTCCGGAAAGCGGACGTCGTAGCACACGGACAGACCGACACCCCAGTCCTCGAGCTGCGCCACCACCGGCTCCTCCCCAGGCTCCTCGGCCTCGGACTCCCAGTACCTGACGCCGCCGACCTCGACGTCGAACAGGTGAATCTTCCGGTAGGCGGCGACGATCGACCCGTCCGTGTCGAACACGAGCGACGTGTTCGACAGCTTCTCGCGACCGGCGCGCTGCTCGGTGATCGAGCCGCCGACGAGCGCGATTCCGTGGCGCCGCGCCCATTCGGACATCGCCGCGACCGACTCGCCGCCCTCGACCGGCTCGGCCGCGGCGTGCAGTACCTCGGCACTGCCGATCGCGTTCCACTTCTCCGGCAGAACGACGACGTCCGCGCCCGTTGCGGCAGCCTGCGCGACGAGCCGTTCGGCGGCTTCGAGGTTCGCGGCCTTGTCGGCGCGGCTCGT
>Ga0066652_100001975_pt1 | contig 10997 bp, 9 predicted proteins | sample GraSoiAngelo_101_FD_71413 | JGI IMG/M metagenome (GOLD analysis project Ga0066652, IMG submission 71413) | Grasslands soil microbial communities from the Angelo Coastal Reserve, California, USA - 14_0903_02_30cm | ecosystem: Environmental > Terrestrial > Soil > Grasslands | place: USA... | reverse complement strand
TGGATGAACATCGTGTGCTGCACGGGGTCTCCATGAGGCGGGTCCCGGACGGGGACGACACGATACCGAATAGATACCGAAACAGCAAGTCGCACGCCGACCGAGCCGCTGGCACGGGCTATGGAGAGGAACGAGCGAGTCCACGAGCGGCGCGAACGACGAGAGGGAACTCGATGACTACGATCCAGCGACGCGTGACCCGCGTACGAAGCATCCTGTTTGGAGCAGCCGGGCTGACGCTCGTGGCCTGCGCGAACGATTCCTCGGGGCCGGGCCTCGACGACGGCGTGCTTGCGCCGGGTCAGGCGGCAACGTTGAGCGGCACATCCGCCCTCAAAGTCCAAGGTGGCCCGACGGGCACGGAGAACGTGCTGGTCCTCGTCGACACCGGATTCTCCGACATCAAGGCGAAGTTCACCTATCAGGTGACGGCGACCGGAACCGGAGGCGCGGGGGCGGTATCCCCTCCGACCACCGCGCTCGTGCCGTTAGCCGAGAAGTCCGTCGCCGCCGCGCCGAGCGCCAGCGCTCCCGTGCTCGACATCGGGTACGGTATGCGGCTCAACGCGAGAAATCGCGCCCGGTGGGCGCATGGATTCCGCGCTGCACGGTCGGCGTTGCAGACGGGCACCGCACGACCGAGCGGCAGCTCACGCAGTGTTGCGATCGTCGATCCGCAGGTCGGTGATGTCGTCACGGTCAACGTAGGTCAGGGTGCATGCACGCCCATCGAGAATCGCGGCGCGCGCGTCGTCGCGATCGGCACGCAATCGATCGTGCTCTCCGACACGCTGAATCCGGCCGGCGGGTTCACCGCCGCGGACTATCAGCGTTTCGCGACACGATTCGACACGTTGGTGTATCCGGTCGACGTCGCGAACTTCGGTGCGCCCGCCGACATCGACAAGAACAAGAAGATCGTCCTGCTGTTCACGACGGCCGTGAACGAGCTCACGCCCGCGAACTCGCAGTCGTACGTCGGCGGCTTCTTCTTCGACCGTGATCTCTTTCCGATCGCCGACACGCCCGACTTGCAGGGTTGCGCGGGGAGTAACTTCGGCGAGCTGTTCTACCTGCTCGCGCCCGACCCGACGGGGGTGATAAACGGAAACGTGCGCCGCACGGGCTTCGTGGACAGCGTGACGACGGCGGTGCTCGCGCACGAGTTCCAGCATCTGATCAACGCCTCGCGACGCCTCTACGTGACGCAGGGCGTCGAGGACTTCGAGGTCACGTGGCTCAACGAGGGTCTCAGTCACATCGCGGAAGAACTCCTCTTTTTCCACGAGGCGAACCTCACGCCGCGGCAGAACATCGACACGATCAAGATTCGCAGCACCAACACGATCCGCACGGCATTCAATGCCGATCAGTCGTCCAACGCCGCCCGCTATCGCAGCTTCCTCGTCGCGCCGTCGGAGAACTCACCGTTCCGCGACGACGACAGCCTCGAGACCCGCGGCGCGACGTGGAACCTCCTGCGCTACCTGGCGGATCAGAAGGGAGGATCGGACGTCGCGACGTGGCAAGCCCTCGTGAACACCGGGAGAGTCGGACTCTCTAACCTGTCGGCGGTGTTCGGGAGCGACATCGCCTCGAAGGAGCGCGACTGGAACGTGTCGCACTACACTGACGATATCGTGTCGGGTCTGGCGGCCGTATACACCCAGCCGAGCTGGCACTGGCACAGCATCTACAAGGCGGTGGCCGGCTCCGGCAAGGCCTATCCACTCGAGGCGAAGTCGTTCACGGCCGGCGCCGCCACCGGGACGCTCATCGGCGGCGCTGCTGCCTACTATCGGTTCTCCGTACCGGCCAACAGCACGGCGACGATCACGCTGTCGACACCAGGTCCGCTCGACGGGCGGGTCGTGCGGCTCCGCTGACCGAAGAGTGGAGTACATGCGACGAGGGCGCCCCGATCGGGGCGCCCTCGTCGCATTGGTAGGCCAAAGGTCAATAGCCGAGGTAGCGATAGCGCGGATTGCGATCCTCCGGCGCCCGCAACCACATCCCCTCGCTCAAGCTGCGATGCTGGAACGGGAGCGGATTGTACAGACTGAGCATGCTGCGCTGCGCGGAGGAGTTTTCCTGCGGGAGCATCGCGACGTGCGCGCTCGACAACTCCGCACAGCCCTGCAGCGCCGCCAGCGCTCCGACCACCAGGACCGCTCGACCGACCACCTTCGCGTATGTCATGGGTATTGGCTCCCGAAGAGAAACGTCGCGTTCCGGAGTATCGATGACATGCACGATACGCGCCGCACCGCGCACCGCCAGTCGTGCCCTGCCCCGGCACGCGCGGCCGGATACATTCCGCCGTGCTCCAGACCGACCGATTGCGCTCCGAGGCGGCGCCGCCCGCACCGATCTTCTTCCACCGTGCTGCGCTCGTCGTCATTCAGGCGGGCGCGCTGGCAGTCGTGGTCGCTGCGTCAGTCTACAAGCAGTTCGAGCTCGATCGGTTCTTCGTGCCGAAGGAGCTGGTCCTGCACACCGTCGCGACGGCCGCCGCGCTGTGCTGTCTCGCGCGCGCCCGCGCGCTGCGGCTCTCGCGTGTCGACGAGTTGCTCGGGCTGTTCCTGGCACTCGGCCTCCTCTCGGCACTGTTCGCGACGAACTGGTGGGCGGCTGGCCGAGCGGTGGCGCTCTCTCTGTCGGGCGCAACGTGCTTCTGGTGCGCGCGCGCGGTCGCGCGCGCCGGCCTCGCACGCTGGCTGATCGCCGCCCTCGCCCTCGCCGGCGTGGTCGGCGCGGTAACGGCGCTGCTCCAGACCTACGGATTGCGAATAGACGCATTCAGTTTGAACCGCGCACCGGGCGGGACGTTCGGCAATCGAAACTTCATGGCGCACCTGTGCGTGATCGTCTTCCCCGCACTGCTGCTGTCGACGCTGCGCGCACGGTCGCCGCGCGTCTTCGGCTGGTGGGCCGTGGCGGTGGCGCTCGTCGTGGCGGCGCTCGTCCTGTCGCGAAGTCGCGCGGCGTGGCTCGCCCTGATCGCCTGCATGATCCTGCTCCTCGCATTCGCTCTGCTCGCGGTGCGGCGCACTCGGGGATTGATCCGCTGGCGCCGGCTGCCGCTGCTGCTCGCGATCGCCGCGGCCGGGGGCGGCCTTGCGCTCGTTCTCCCGAACACGCTCAACTGGAAGAGCGATTCCCCGTACCTCGAGACGGCGCGGAGCGTGGTGAACTATCGCGAGGGGAGCGGCCGCGGACGCCTCGTGCAGTACAAGAATTCAGCGCGGATGTCGGCGCATCATCCGCTGTTCGGCGTCGGACCGGGGAACTGGGCGGTCGTCTATCCGAAGTTCGCGTCTCCCGGCGATCCGTCGCTCGGGTCGGACGGCATGACGGCGAACCCGTGGCCGAGCAGCGATTGGATGACCTTTCTGTCGGAGCGCGGGCCGATCGCATTCATGCTGCTCGCGCTCGCGATGGTGGCGTTGCTCGTCGAGGCCGTCCGCGCACTGCGCACCGAGGGAGACGCGGAGCAGGTGCTCGCGGCATGGGCACTGCTCGGCACGGTCGCGGTGCTGCTCGTCGTGAGCACCTTCGACGCCGTGCTCCTGCTCCCCGCTCCGGCGCTCGTCGCGTGGGCCCTGCTCGGCGCCCTTTCGCCATCGTCGCGCTCTCGCATGGTCGTCGCGCTGCCGACGTCACGTCGAGTGGCGGCCATGCTGCTCGTCGCGATCCTCGGCGGACTCTCGATCGCGCGGAGCAGCACACAGCTCGCCGCGATGGGTGTGTTCGAGTCCAGCACGCGTGCGAGCCGCGTCGAGCCGGCCGCGCTGCTCGACCCGGGGAGCTATCGCATTCATCTCCGGCTCGCCGAAGCGTACGCGCGACGGGGCTCGTGCGCCGACGTGCGCATCCACGCGAGTGCGGCCCGGGCGCTGTTCCCGAACGCACCTGCGCCGAAGCGGTTGTTGTCGGGCTGCGGTCGCTGACACACACCAAGCATTCGGTGGCTCACCGCCAGCGGACCGTCACCCGCCCGCTGGTACCCTGAGCACCGTGCCCACCCGCAGCACTCCCCGCGCACTCCGGCGATTCGCACGGGCGAGTGCGCGCACGCTCACGCCGGTCCGTCGAGCGACATCCGTGAGAGTGTCGCCCGCGCGCACGCGATACGTGCCGGCGCCGATCGGCGTGTCGCCCGCGCTCGCCGGAGTATTCGGAACGCGGTCGGCCGGTGCCGCTGCCGCGCGTGGAGCGACCTCGCCCTCGCTGCGCAGTGTGCGCGCGGCGGATCGCGCGAGCACGTTGCTGCCCAGCGGCGGCAGCGCGGCAATCTTGCCGGGCTCCGTGAGCACCGCGACGTGCAGATGCACGGGATGGCGCTCCTCCGTGGCTTCGACGTAGCCCTGCTGTTCGAGCTCGGCGAGCGCACTGCGCAGCCACGTCTGACAGGGGCCCGCGGGCGGCCGACGCAGGTCGACCGCGATTCCCGTCGGATGCACCGAATACGGGTTCGAGTTGCGCGGTTGCCGGCTCGTCGGGCGAGCGGCGCTCGTCACGATGAGCGGCGCGCCGCACGCCGCGAGATACTGCGGGGCGAACGACACGACGAACTGCTTCGCCTCGCGCGTCGCGTACGAGAACCCGACGCCATTCGTCAGCTCGTACGATGCGTCGCCGTCGAGCGGTACGAGCTTCCCGTCCGAGACCGCCTCGTCGATGTCGCCCGGCGTTCGATAGAAGGTGAGACCGTGCGTCGTCGCGAAGTCCCACATCTTCTGCACGCTCTCCGTCGATCCGCGGAGCTCGTCGGGAAACCGTGCGCGCGCGCGGCGCTGCGCGTGTGCAACGTGGGACGAAAGGAGTATTGCGACGACGATGGCGAGCGTGGCTCCGATCGTTCGGCTCGATGGCCCGGCAGTGGGGCGAGAATGCGTTACCAACATGCCAACGGAAAGAGCAGAGTGAGTGCCACGAGGAACGGCGATGTCGCTGTGTCGTCCTGCGCGGCGGGCGAGCCTCCGATCGCTCACCGTCAACGCTCGACGATGGACGGCGCGGCCGCCGTCGGATCGGGAAGCGCGGCGCTCGCGACGGCGTCGCGCACGGCGGCCACGACTTCGACGCTCGCGCGCTGCACCACGCGCGCGACGGCGCCGAGCGCCGCGCCGATGATGCGCGCCGGGTCGACGCGCGGTTGTCCACCATCGGGATAGAGCGACGCGAGGATCCGCGAGCGCAGTGACAGCGCGATCGGCGTGGCGAACGCGAGCGCGTTGAAGTGAGGATCGTAGTGGGTGCCGAGTCCCTCGATGAGGGACGCGGTCCGCGCGAAGTAGACGAGTTGGCTCGGCAGCACGATGGGCCAGTCGTAGAGCTCAGCGATGACCTCGTCGGCCAGCAGCTCGACACGCTCGCGCGTCGTGTTGCGTTGGTGCGCCACGGAGAGCAGCGTGCCGGCGAGCCGCCGGATGACGGCGGGGTCCGCGCCGGTGACCACGAGACCGAGCGCATGGAAAGACTCGGCAAGCGCGTCGGCGTCACGACGGATCGCCGCGAAGATCGCGGCGACCAGCTGACGTCTCAGCTCGAGTGGAACTCGGACGACCATGCCGAAGTCGAGCAGGATGATGCGCCCGTCGTCGGCGACGTGGAGGTTTCCGGGATGGGGATCGGCGTGGAAGACGCCGTGGACCAGCATCATCCTGGCGTACAGCTCCATCACCTCGCGGACGAGCCGGTCGGGGCGGACACGCCCCTCCGCCACCCACTCGTCGAGCCGGTCGACGCGGCGGCCGGGGCAGTACTCGAGAACGAGCGCGCGGCGTCGGATCATCGGCTCGACGACGCGCGGGATCCAGACGTGGCGCGCGCCGGCGAAGTTCGCGCGGATGGCCACCGCGTGCGCTGCCTCCTGGCGGAAATCCATCTCCTCGGCGACGCGTGCCGCAAACTCCTGGATCACGACGCGGGTACCGACGACGTGCGGATTGGGCCACCAGCGCTCGACCACGCCGATGATGCGTTGCGACACCCGCACGTCCTCGGCGACGAGCGCCTCGACGCCCGGCCGCAGTACCTTGATCACGACTTCCTCACCAGCATGTCGCGCGCGGTGCACCTGGCCAAGCGATGCGGCCGCGATCGGGACGTCGTCGAATCGCTCGAACAGCTCCCTCGGCGGGGCACCGTATTCCTCACGGATGACCCGCTCGATTTCGGCGAGGGGCACCGGCGGCACCTGGTCCGTCAGCGACGTCAGCGCCCTCGCGTAGGCAGGCGCCAGCAGGTCCGTCCGACCCGCGAACAGCTGCGCCATCTTCACGAACGTGGGGCCGAGCGCAGCGAGGCTCGCCACGAGACGCCGCGCGCGACGCTCGTGGTCAGCGGTCGTGCGCCGAGCTGGCGCGCCGAAGAACAGCCAGCGTCGGTGATCGCGCCAGAATGCCAGCGCGATGGGGAGGAGCCGCCAGAGAATCACGACGAGGCGCATGCGTCCTCCGTCGGGCGCCGCGCCGATCCCATCGGGCTCAGCTCGCGCGCATGGTCGCGGGATCGATTCCGATTCGCCTGCACCACGCTTCGTATTCCCCGGGCAATACCTCCGACGGCTTGATCTCGCTCCGTCCGCCCCAGAAGACGTTGGTGTAGCTCACGGGAATCCCCGCTTCCTCGAGATGACGGTCGATCGCCGCCTTGTGCGCGAGCACCGTCGACTTCTCGGTGCCATGCGCCACCGCCATGACGTTGACGTCGGCGAACTCGGGGCCGCCCTCGCGCCAGTAGGCGTGCGTGAGAATGTGATGGCGCCCCACCTCTCGCCCCGCCTCGATCTCTCGTCCCTTCGGCACGCGCCAGTGGAACAGCGCGTTGTAGCGCGTCGCTCGCGTCCCCGCGGCAGACGGCTTCACATGCTCGAGGAATGTGGAGAAGCGCCCGATCACACGACGGTCGGAGAGCTCGCGCGCGACTCTGAGGAACTCGTCGTAGGAGACGCCGGCCTCCTCGGTGCGAGTCAACCACGGCGTGGCGTGCACCTCGTCCGGCGCGAGCTCGCGCTTGAGTGCGGCGAGCACGCGCCATTCTAGCGCGCTCAGCTCCACGATGTTGGTGTCGAGCACCTCTCCCAACTCCTCGGATCGGCTGCCGGGCTCCAGGCCGCGTCGGCGAACGTGTCCGACGCCGAGCGCGAACAATCGCTTCGCGGGCATGATCCGAAATGCCGACGCGCCGATACGCTCGGCGAGGAGCTCGCAGTGCCGCTGCATGGAGAAGCCCTGCGGGACTTTCAACGTGGTCCAAAGCCGATAGACCGAACCCGGCGTCTCGGCATCCGTCGAGCGGATCACGACGTGGCCCGAGAAGGGATCCTCCCCCGCGAGATACTCGAATGCGGGATCGAGGCGGTCGGTCGGGACCTGCCACGCGACCAGCGCACCAGGCGCGAGGTTGGTCGCCATGAGTGTTTGTCGGATCCGACGAACCACTCCGGCCTCGAGCATCGCGCGCAGCCGTTCGAGCACGGTGTCGAGCGGGAAACCGCTCAGGCGCGCGATCTCGGCGAACGGATCCTCGTGGAAGCCGGCGATGCGATCCTCGCTGACCGCGAGAATGCGGGCATTGACCGGGTCGCTGATCTCGGTGGAGAGGAGGGAAGACGGCATGATCGAAAGGTAATCAGCCGTCGTACCCCGCTGCCGTCGTCAGTATCCCGACAACCGGCCGCGAACTTCGCGCGAGCCGGCGAGCACGCCGGCACCAACCGAGAACCCGAACGAGAGCGCCGTGCCAGGTCCGACGATGGGCAGAATGGCGACGATCGGGAGCATCAGCAGCGCAGCGCCGACGCCGGCGACGATGGGAGCGAGCTTCGTGTGAACTGCGTCCACGTAACGCAGCCGCCCCCGCACGAACGCGCGGGCCTGGGCATATCCGACGATGGCGAGCACGGTGCTCGCGAGAAAGCTCAGCAAGACGATCATTGGGAAACCTCGACGAAGGGGATGCGCTGTCCCATACGCCGGCGCTCGATGCGAGTTTCACTCGCGCGCTGGCCGGCGCGGCGCTCGCTTTCTAGCTTATCGCGCTCTCTCTCCGGCCATTCGCATGATCACGCTTCGTGTTACACGCCACGACCGCAATGAGGCGCTGCTGGCCGAGTGTCAGAGCAGCGTGATCCCGGCGCGCGGTGAGGTGCTGCAGCTCGATACGGTCGATGCCGACGGCAGCATGATTCGTGGAACGATGTGGCGCGTGATCGCGGTGACAGTGCATGTCCCGTCGCTGCAGTCGGCCGCACCGCTCGATGGCATGGCGTTGCGCGTGCGCATCGTCGAGGTGAGCGTCCTCCCGGACGTCTCGCTCCTGTCCGCCCTCGAACTGGCGGCCGAGGCCACGCTGACCGAGTCACGATTGTGACCGCCCGCCCTGCCCCGGCCCGCCCGGTTCGCTAACTTGCGCAAGTGACCCGCCCCACCTCGCCGACTCGCGCCGAACCCGGCGCGCCGCGCCCGCTCCGTGCCTCCGGCGATTCGTATCGCGCGACGCACGAGCTGCCCCAGCATCTGGCCGACTGGCAGCTTCCGCCGGGCTGGAGCTGGGGGGCCGAAGGGGTATGGGACCAGCATCGACATTTTCAGGAGATCGTCGACGCGCTCGATCGCTCGCTCTCCCTGGTGAGTGCGCCCGATCCGCAGCACTGCCAGTGGCTCGAGGCGGAAGCGCGAGGGCTGGCGCACCGGAACCACCCGGCCGCGCCGACGACCTATCATTACTGGACGGCGTATCAGGAGACCCGCCGAGGCCCAGGCTACCTGCGCCGCTGGATCGCCGGCGAGACGATCGGGGCACGGATCGCGCGCGCCGGCGCCGATGACGTGCCCGCCGTGCTGCGCGTCGTGCGCGAGCTGGGATCCGCGCTCGCCTACCTGCACGACGCCGGCACGGTCCACGGCGCGATATCGGTGGAGACAGCGTGGACGACGCCGATGGGGCGGCTCTGGCTCCTCGGCTGGCAGTGGGCCGTGCCGCTTTCCGAGGTACCCGAGGGGCTCGCTCCCGACGCGGCGAAGATGCCCCTGCCTCCCGAGTGGGGGGACTCGTGGGCGCCGACCGCGGCGAGCGATCAGTGGCAGCTCGCCGCGTTGTGCTTCAATGCGCTCACCGGTGAGGCACCCCCACGCAACGACGTTCCGCCGATCATCCTCGTCCGCCCCGACGTGCCCCCGTCGGTCGCGCAGGTGATGGACAAGGCGCTCCAGCACGATCCCGCGCAGCGATTCAGCAGCGTCGCGGCGATGATCCGCGCGATGGACCGCATCGTCGGCAGCCGGACGGTGCTCACCTTGAGCGGCGAGCACACGGCGGCCGCGCGCGAGTCGCCCGAGGTTCGTCTTCGCTGGGCGCTCGCCGACGACTACGAAGTGATCGCGCCGCTCGGCGCCGGCAGCTTCGGCTCGGTGTGGCGCGTCCGCGACCTCTCGCTCGGACGAGAGGTGGCGCTCAAGCTCCTGCACCCGCACGTCGCACGGGACGAGCGCGCGGTCGGGCGGTTCCGGCGCGAGGCTCGGCTCGCGGCGCAGCTCGCGCATCCCGCGATTGTTCCCATCTACGATTGGGACAGCAGGGGTGACGTGGCGTGGTACACGATGGAGCTGGCCGAGAACGGCTCGGTGGGCGATCTCATCGAGCGCGCGGGAGCACGGTCCATCGCGGAGATCGCGCCGCAGATCGACGGAGTGCTGAGTGGGCTGGCCGCGGCGCACGCGGTCGGGATCATCCACCGGGATCTCAAGCCGGAGAACCTGCTGATCGACCGCTATCGCCGCTGGCGGATCGCCGACTTCGGCATCGCCAATCCCACCGGCGAGGAGACGACGGGCGCGTCCGGCACGCCCGCGTTCTCGCCGCCGGAGCAGCTGCTCGGCGAGCCGCAGGAGGCGCCCGCCGACTGCTTCTCGCTCGCCGCGATCGTCGTCTTCGTGCTCACGGGTGAAGCTCCGTTCGGCGACAACGATCCGAAGACGATCCTCGCGCGCGAGCTGGCCGGAAAGATCGACCTGTCGCCGTTTCCGCCCGAGATCGGTGCATGGCTGCAGCGAGCGTTCTCGCCGGACCCCGACGACCGATTCTCCGACGCGGCCGCGATGCAGGCCGAATGGCGTACGGCCGCGACCGCCGTGCTCGAGCGCGAGCGGCGCGTTCCATGGTGGCGAAGGATCTTCGGCGGCGACGAGACCGGCGACGGCTGGTGGCGCGAGGGCGACGCCGTCATCGAGTGAGCGCGCACGCGCTCTGCACTGGAAGGAGCGCATGACGACCATGAAATCGATCAACCCGGCCACGGGCGACACGCTGGCCGAGCATCCGATGCTCTCGCCCGAAATGCTGGAGCGTCGAGTCGCGCTCGCCGCCGACGCGGCGCCGCGGTGGCGAAGGACGCCGATCGCCGAGCGCGCTGCAATCGTGGCTCGGCTCGGCGCGTTGCTCGAGGCGGAGAAGGAGCAGCTCGGTCGGCTGATGACGCTGGAGATGGGCAAGCCGATCCAGGCGGCGATCGACGAAGCAGCGAAGTGCGCGACGGGTTGCCGGTTCTACGCCGAGCACGGGCCGTCGTTCGTCGCTGACGAGGAGATCGACGACGACGGGCATCGCTCGTTCGTGTCGTATCAGCCGCTCGGCGTGGTGCTCGCGATCATGCCGTGGAACTTCCCGTTCTGGCAGGTCATCCGATTCCTCGCGCCGGCACTCGTCGCGGGGAACGTCGGCCTCCTCAAGCACGCGTCGAACGTTCCCGGGTGCGCGCTCGAGCTGGAGTCGCTCGTGCGACGTGCCGGTGCCCCCGACGGCGTGTTCCAGACACTGCTGATCGGCAGCGACGCGGTAGCGGGACTGCTGGCCGACGAGCGCGTGGCGGCGGCGACGTTGACCGGGAGCGAAGGCGCAGGTCGGAGCGTCGCGCAGCACGCGGGCGAGCATCTCAAGAAGACCGTGCTCGAGCTGGGCGGGAGCGATGCGTTCGTCGTCATGCCCAGCGC
>Ga0066652_100001974_pt1 | contig 10997 bp, 11 predicted proteins | sample GraSoiAngelo_101_FD_71413 | JGI IMG/M metagenome (GOLD analysis project Ga0066652, IMG submission 71413) | Grasslands soil microbial communities from the Angelo Coastal Reserve, California, USA - 14_0903_02_30cm | ecosystem: Environmental > Terrestrial > Soil > Grasslands | place: USA... | reverse complement strand
CATGGCCTGCCGGGCGACGCGGAGGCGCTGGCCGGGGACGAGCGCCTCCGGGCCGAGATCACCGGCCACGTCGATCGGGTGAACCGGAAGTTCGCCCGTGTCGAGCAGGTGAAGAAGGTGGAGGTTCTGCCGCACGACCTCTCGCAGGAGGGCGGCGAGCTGACGCCGACGATGAAGGTGAAGCGAAGCGTCGTCGCCGACAAGTACGCGCGCGAGGTCGAGGCGCTGTACGAGAGCTGAGCGAGGCGGCGCGGGTCGCGCCGGCTAGGCGTCCTCGGCCGCGTCCCGCGGCTCCGAGCGCCCGGGCTGGGCGCGAAGCAGCGCGGCCGTCGTCTGCTCGAGGACGCGCCGCCAGGCCGACTGCTCCTCGCGCTCGCCCTCGACCTGCTCGAGCACGTGGCGGACCCGGCGCGCGGAGATCTGAATCCCGTGGCGCTCGGCGATCGCCTTGTAGCGGTCGTAGTCGCGGGCGAGCCTCATCGTCACCGACTCGAAGCCGTGCTTCGCGATCTCCAAGCGGCCGCTGTAGTCGAGGATCGAGGTTCCGAACATCAGCTCGTCGTCGAGCTCCGGCTCGATCAGGATGATGTCGACGCCCGGGTAACGCTGCTCCCAGTACTCCACCGCGAGGTGAAGCCGCTCGTGAGAGAGGACGCGGAAGGCCTGGTTGCCCACCGCGGTGAAGCCCATGTCCGAGACACGCCGGGCGCGGGTGCCCATGATCGTCGGGATCTGCTTGCGGAAGTCGTTGACGAACGGGACGAGGGGATTGATGACGACGATGAACTTCGCGCCGTGTTCCACAGCGACGTCGATGTTGGTGGTCGAGCGGATGCCACCGTCGATGAACTCGCGCCCGTTGACCCTCACCGGCTCGTAGATCATCGGCAGCGCACCCGAGGCGGCCACCGCGGTCGAGATCGGGACGTCGGCCCAGTCCTCCTCGCCGAGCACGACCCGCTCGGTCGTGTCGAGGTCGGTCGCCGTCAGGTAGAGCTCGGGCTCGAGGAGCCGGAAGTCATCGGTTCGGTCAGGATCGGAGAGCGCTCCGGCGACGTAGCGCTCGATGCCCCTGCCGCTGTAGATCCCGATCGGGAGCCCGCTCGCGAACCCGTTGACGAGGTCGACGGCCGAGACCTCCCTGAGGTGGCTGACGAGCTCCCGCGCCACCCCCACGGTCCGGAGCGGGAATGTCAGCGACTTGCGCAGGAGTCCGCCGTAGTTGGGCCGAAGCAGCGTGCCGAGGGAGATGTCCCGGAGCGGGGACGGCAGCTCCCGGTTGACCACCCGCATCATCTCCTCGGGAGTGATCCCATTCGCCACCATCGAGGCGATGAACGCGCCGGCGCTCGTTCCCACGTAGACGTCGAACTGATTGATCGTGCGGTTGACGGCGAGGAGGTCGAGCGCCCGAAGCGCGCCGATCTCGTACACGCCGCCGGTGAACCCGCCGCCACCGAGGACGAGAGCGGTCTTGGAGCGGCGGCGGCGACCTCTTCTGCTTCGAGCCCCCCGCGAGTCCGTCCGTGGGGTCTCGAGCTCGACAACTTTCCCCATCCGTGTCGCCATTATGCCTGGCCCGCGGATAGGCTGGCACCAGTGCGGGGACGGATCTCGGCGATGGCGCTGGCCGGCGCCGCGTGCGTGCTGCTGGTCCTCCCCTGCCCGGCCGCCGCGTCGATCTCGCGCTCGCGCCTGCGTCACGGGCTCGCGAACCAGATGCAGCGGGTCGGCGGCGCGAGCGGCGCCTGGGTCTCCGACATCGACGCCCCGGGCGATCGAACCCTGTTCAGCTCCTCGGGCCACACGGCCCGCGTCCTCGCCTCGAACTCGAAGCTCTTCACCACCGCCGCCGTTCTCGGTCGCTTCGGCCCCGATCGGAGGCTCGAGACGCGGCTCTACCCGCGTCGGGCGGGGACGATCCGGCACGGCGTGGTCCACGGAAGCCTCGTGATCGTCGGGGACGGCGATCCGGCCCTGGCCAGCGCTCGCTTCGCGGCCGGGCACGGGTTGCCACAGACCCCGCTCGGGAGCCTGGCCGGACAGGTCCGGAAGGCGGGAATCAAGAAGGTGACCGGGAAGGTTCGCGCCGACGACAGCGTCTTCGATCGCCGCCGCGGCGTCCCCACGACCGGGGTCGACGCCACCGGCGAGCTCGGCCCGCTCTCCGGCCTCTCCTACGACTCCGGGTTCGCCAACGGCCACTACGCGAAGAGCCCGGAGCTGGTCGCGGCGCGCGCGCTTCGAGGCAAGCTTCGCCACCTCGGCGTCCGGGTCATGGGCGGCGTCGGTCGCGCCGACCTCACCGCCGCCGCGCTCGAGGGCCACCCCCTCGCCGCCGTCGATTCGCCCGAGATCCGCAGCCTGATCGCCGCCACCAACACCCCCTCGAACAACTTCTTCGCAGAGATGCTGCTGAAGCGGCTCGCCGCTCGCTCGGGCGCACACGGAACCACCCGCCGGGGCGCCCGGAAGGTCGAGCGCTTCGCCCACCGGCTCGGGACCGGGGTGCGGATGGAGGATGGTTCCGGGCTCTCGCGCAGAAACCGCGCCTCGCCGCGGCAGGTGGGCCGGCTGCTGATCGCGATGGACCGAGGCCGCGACGCCGGGCCCTACCGCGACTCCCTGGCAATCGCCGGCGAGGAGGGCACGATCGCCGGCAGGATGAGGGGCACCGCCGCTCAGGGCCGGTGCCGGGCCAAGACCGGCACCTTGATCGGGGTCAGCGCCCTCTCGGGCCTCTGCCGGGCGGGCCACGGCCTGGTGGCGTTCTCGTTCCTCTTCAACGCCGTCGACACCACCCTCGCGGAGAAGGCCGAGGACAGGATGGCGGCGCTGATCGCCCGCTACCGTCCCTAGCCCTCCGTGAATGGCCCCGGGGGGATCAACGTAGACCGGTGAACGTCGTTCAGGTGGACCGAGGCAAATGCGGCGAAATTCGGCGGCGTAGTACTGGCTCTACTACGAGGACTGGTGGTCATTCAGCGTCATTACCGGCTCCGCTGCGCCGGGGGTGACTGACCTTTTCCCCCACTATCGACGAGAACGTCAGGCACCCCCCTACCCTGGCCTCGATCTTCGCGTCACGCCCAACAGGCGCCGAAGAACTTCCTACCAAGCCAAGGCCGCGGCTGGCGAATCGGGGCTTCGCTAGCCCGAGAGGAGCTCGCGCAGCCCGGCCTCGTCGAGCACCTCGGTGCCGAGTTCCTCGGCCTTGGCGAGCTTCGAGCCGGGGCTGTCGCCGGCGACGACGTAGTCGGTGCTCTTGGAGACCGAGCCGGTCACCTTCCCCCCTGCGCGCCTGATCATCGCCGTCGCCTCCTCGCGCGTCACGTTCGGAAGCGTCCCGGTGAGGACGAACGTCCTCCCCTCGAGCGGCCCGCCCTCGGCCCGTCGCTCCTCAGCGGAGAGCTCGAATCGCAGGCCCCGCTCGCGCAGGCGGCGGATGAGCTCGAGCGTCGCCTCGTCGGCGAGCTCCTCCTGCACCTGCTCGGCGAGCACCGGCCCGATCCCCTCGACCTGCTCGATCGCCTCGGGATCGGCGGCCAGCAGCGTGTCGATCGAGCCGAAGTGGTCGGCGAGCGCGCGCGCGTTCACGTACCCGATCCCCGGCAGCCCGAGCGCGTACAGCACGGTCCCGAACGGGCGCTCCTTCGAGCCCTCGATCTCCTCGATCAGGTTGCGGGCCGAAAGCTCGGCGAAGCCCTCGAGCGCGGCGATCCGCTCCGCGGTCAGGTCGTAGATGTCGGCGGGGTCGCGGATGAGGCCCTCGTCCAGGAAGCGGATGACGTTCTTCTCGCCAAGCCCCTCGATGTCCATCGCGCCCCGGAAGTGCTTCACCTGCTGGAAGGTCTGCCCGGGGCATCCGCGACGGTTCGGGCAGATCGTCCACACCGAGTCCTCCGGCTTCACCGTGGGCGTCTCGCACCGCGGGCACTTCGCCGGGGGCTTGGCCTTCCGCAGCCGGCGCCCCTTGCGCCGCTGGATCAGGGGTGAGATGACCTGCGGGATGACGTCGCCGGCGCGAGTCACGACGACCTCGTCCCCCTCGCGGACGTCCTTTCGAGCCAGGTCCTCCTCGTTGTGGAGGGTCGCGGTGGAGACGGTGACCCCGCCCACGTGCACCGGCTCGAGCATCGCGAAGGGCAGCAGCCGCCCGGTGCGGCCGACGTTCCAGACGATGCGGTTGAGCTTCGTCGTCGCAGTGATCGGGGGGAACTTCCAGGCCACCGCCCAGCGGGGCTCGCGGCCGGCGACCCCGAGCTCGCGCCACAGCGTCCGCTGGTCCACCTTGATCACCACCCCGTCGATCTCGAAGTCGAGCTGCTCGCGCCGCTCCTCCCACCAGGCACCGCGGGCGACCACGTCGTCGGCCGTCTCGTGGACGGCGGTCTCGTCCGAGACCTTGAAGCCGTGCTCCCGCAGCCAGTCGAGCTCCTCGGCATGGGTGCGCAGGTCGAGCCCGCGGGCGGCGCCCGTCCCGTAGCACCAGATCGACAGCGGCCGCGAGGCGGTGATCTTCGGGTCGAGCTGCCGGATCGAGCCGGCGGCGGCGTTGCGCGGGTTGGCGAACGCGGCCTCGCCCGCGGCGGTTCGCGCCTCGTTCAGCTCCGCGAAGGCGGAGCGCGGCAGGTAGACCTCACCCCGAACCTCCACCAGCTCCGGCCCGCCGTCGATCCGCAGCGGGATCGCCTTGATCGTCCGCAGGTTGTGGGTGACGTCCTCGCCGATCACGCCGTCGCCACGGGTTGCCCCGCGCAGGAAGGCACCGTCCTCGTAGGTCAGCGAGATCGCGAGCCCGTCGATCTTCGGCTCGGAGACGAAGCGCAGCTCGCCCGGCTCGATGTCGAGCTGTCGCAGGCGATTGTGGAGGCGTGTCTCCCAGGCGCGGAACTCGTCCGCGCCGCGGGCGTTCGAGAGCGAGAGCATCGGCTCGAGGTGGCGGACCTGCTGGAACTTCTCGAGTGGCTGGCCGCCCACCCGCTGGGTCGGGGAGTCGGGCGTCCGCAGCTCGGAGTGCTCGTCCTCGAGCCCGCGCAGCTCGTCGAGGAGCGCGTCGTACGCGTCGTCGCCGATCTCGGGGTCGTCTAGAACGTAGTAGCGGCGGTCGTGATGGGCGATCTCGCGCCGGAGCTCCTCGGCGCGCTTCGCGGCCTCGGTGGCGCTCACGAGGCCCGGTCGGTCGCGCTCGGCAGCGCGTCGCGAAACATCGCGTCGAGGTCCCAGCCGCGGAGCCGGCCGAGGCCCTTGCGGTCGGTCAGGTCGAAGTGCACCGGGGTGATCGAGATCCGGCCGCGCGCGACCGCCGCGAGGTCCGTGCCCGGCTCGTCCTCGAACGATGGTTCGAAGCCGTAGATCTGGTAGCGGCGGCGCCCGTCGCCGTCCTCGTCGACGAGCCGCAGCTCGTCGTTGTAGAGGCGCTTGCCGAGGCCGGTCACCTCGATGCCCTCGACCTCGCCCGCCGGGCAGTTCACGTTCAAGAGCGTCTCGGCCGGGAGCGGCTCGTCGGCCAGGAGGGCCACCAACTCGGCCCCCAGGTTGGCCGCGAGCGCGAAGTCGAAGCTCCGACCCGCGATGAATCCCATCTCGCGGGCGCTCGACTGCTGGGAGATCGCGACGGCGGGGATCCCGAGGACGATCCCCTCGAGCGCGGCGGCGACGGTGCCGGAGTAGGTGATGTCGTCGCCGAGGTTGGAGCCGTGATTGATCCCGGAGACGATCAGGTCCGGCCGTTCCCCGACCAGCCCGAGGTCCGCGAAGCGGACGCAGTCCACGGGGGTCCCGTCGGTCGCGTAGGCGATCGAGCCGTCCTCGAGCTCGACCTCCTCGACGGAGAGCGGCGAGCGCGTGGTGATGCTCCGCGCCGTCGCGCTGCGGTTGGAGTCCGGCACGATCACGTGCAGCTCGACCCCGTCGAGCTCCGCGACCGCCCGGCGCAGCGCATGGAGGCCCTCAGCCCCGATCCCGTCGTCGTTTGTCAGCAGGACTCGCACTCGAATTCGATTCTAGGGGCGCCCCTGGCCGGTCCATCCGCGCCGGTCCGCCGATTCCGGCCGGCCCGAGCGCGGCGATTCACGTCCCCTGGCCGACCCGACCGCACGAATCGACTGGGCCCCGGCCGGACCGGACGCGCGGATCGACTGAGCCCCGGCCTGCCCGACCGCGGCAACGGGCCGAACTTTCGCGCCGGACGTCCGGGGGGTGGACGCGAGGCGCCAAAGTTCGCCGGCAGGCACGGTGCCGTGCCGCGAGCGCTTGCCCCGGACGGCTTCCTCGCGCCCCCGCGGGGCGACAATTCGGGGGTGGCGGAAGCGCCGGAGATCCTCACGATCGGGCACTCGACCCACTCGCTCGAGCGCTTCGTCGCGCTCCTCGAGGCCCACTCGGTCGGGCTGGTGTGCGACGTCAGGCGCTACCCGGGATCGCGGCGGAACCCCCAGTTCAACGCCGCTTCGCTCGAATCGGCGCTCGCCGAGGCCGGGCGTGGCTACGCGGGCCTCGGCGACGAGCTGGGGGGTCGCCGGCGGCCCCGGCGGGACTCCCCGCACACCGCCTGGCGGGTCGCAGCGTTTCGCGGCTACGCGGACCACATGGAGACGGAGGAGTTCGCGGCCGGCCTGGAGCGCCTGGAGGCGCTGGCCGAGGCCCACCGCTCCGCGGTGATGTGCGCGGAGGGAGACTGGCGCCGCTGCCACCGACGGCTGATCTCAGACGCGCTCGTCTCGCGCGGCTGGCGCGTCCTCCACATCCGCCCGGACGGGCGGCTCGAGGAACACCAGCCCTCCCTCGGCTAGGAGGCGGTCTCGACTCGGGCGTCGCGGGTGCCCGGCGCCTCGCCGCGGGGCCGACGGGCGTCGCGAACGTAGAGCGCCGCGAAGCCGCCTCCGTAGGCCAGCGCCGCCGCGACGCCGACGAGCTCGAGCGCCTCGCTGCCGGTGACCTCCGCGAGCTCGTGGATGCCGCCGAAGATGAGGAAGGCGGCGAAGGCGATCACCAGGACGCTCGTGATCAGGAAGAAGCGGCTCAGGTTCATCCGCAGCGCGCCGCGGTAGAAGAGGACCCCCAGGACGATCGCCGCCGCCCCTCCAGCGACTCCCCCGATCAGGGTCACCGCGGTCCCGGACTCGCCGACCGAGGCGAACAGGAAGAGCGCCGTCTCGACGCCCTCCCGGGCCACCCCGATGAACGCCACCGAGGCGAGCGCGAGGCCACCGCCGATCGCGATCGACTGGCTCACCTGGGCGCGGAGGTGGCCGCCGATCGTCGCGGCCTGCTTGCGCATCCAGAACGCCATCCAGGTGACGACGCCGGCCGCGACGATCATCGCCGTGCCCTCATAGAGGGCCTCCGAGTCGCCGTTGAGCTCGCCGGCGGAGACGAACAGGATCGCGCCGATCGAGGCGCTCGCGGCGACCCCGGCGCCCACCCCGAGCCAAACCGACCGAGCGTGCTCGGCGAGCCCCCCCGTCTTCGCGAGGTAGGCGAGGATGAGCGAGACGACCAGCGCCGCCTCGAAGCCCTCGCGCAGGGTGATCACGAAAGCGCCCATGCCTGGGCGAGCATATCAATACTTAGGGTGCCCTAATAATGTTCGCCACATGACGGCTCGGGCTAGCGACGAAGCCGCGGGTCGAGCGCGTGGACCTGCCGCCCGGCTGGCACGCTAACCCGCCGATACCGCAGGCGGAGCCGAGGATGTCGGCGGAGTTATTCCTAGTAGCGAACGGAGGCGAGGTAGAGGCCGTGCGCCGGCGCCGTCTCGCCCGCGCGCTCGCGCGGCGCTCCGGCGAGGAGGGCCTCGAAGTCCTCCATCGTCCGCCTCCCGCCCCCCACCTCGAGAATCGTCCCGACCAGGACGCGGACCATGTGGCGCATGAACGCGTCGGCCTCGATCCAGAGCTCGAGCAGCTCGCCCGCGAACGGCTCGGCGAGGCGGTGCGCCCGCCACTCGGCGTGGAGCACCCGACGCTCGAAGCGGACGTGCTCGGTCTGCGTCGGGGTGAATGCCGTGAAGTCGTGGCTGCCGACGAGGAGCCCGGCGCAGCGCTCGAGCGCGGCCCGGTCGGTGGGGTGCGGCCACCACAGCGCCCGCTTGAGCTCGAGGGGGTGGCGCACCGGCGAGGCGAGCACCCAGTAGCAGTAGGTTCGCGAGCGGGCGTCGCGGCGGGCGTCGAATCCCTCCGCCGCGGGCGCCGCCTCGATCACCGAGATCTGCGGCGACACCATTCCGTTCAGCCGCTCCGCGAGGCCGTCGGGCGCCTCACCGTCGAGCTCGAAGCTCGCCACCTGGCCCCAGGCGTGGACTCCCGCGTCGGTTCGCCCGGCGACGCTCAGCGCAACGGGTCGCCGGAGGATCCGCTCGAGCGCCCCCTCGAGCTCGCCCTGGATGGTGCGATGCCCCGGCTGCGCCGCCCAGCCGGCGAACGGGGTCCCGTCGTAGGCGATCGTGAGGCGGATGACGCCCACGAGCGGAGGCTATTCGGCCCGGCTAGACGAGCTCGAGGAAGACCATCTCGGTGGAATCCGAGCGGCGCGGGCCGAGCTTGACGATCCGGGTGTAGCCGCCGGGGCGCCCGGCGTAGCGCGGGGCGATCTCCTCGAACAGCTTGTGGACCACGAAGCGGTCCTGGCCCAGCTCCGAGAGCGCCCGGCGGCGGGCGTGGAGATCGCCCCGCTTGGCGAGGGTGATCAGCTTCTCGACCTCCGGCTTGACCGCCTTCGCCTTCGCCTGGCTCGTCCTGATGCGCTCGTGCTCGATCACCGCCCGGGAGAGGTTCCGGAGCAGCGCCTTGCGGTGCGCCGTGTCACGGCTCAGCTTGTTCCGTTGCTTTCCGTGGCGCATGGGTTCCTCGCTCGTCGCTCGTCGATCCGCTCGAGGGAAACGAACGGCGAGGACTCTATTCGTCTCGCAGCGACAGGCCGAGGGCGTGGAGGGCGTCCTTGACCTCCTCGGTCGAGCGCTTGCCGAAGTTCGGAATCGCGTTCAGCTCCGATTCCGAGCGCTGGACGAGGTCGCCGACCGTCTGGATGCCCGCGCGCTTCAGGCAGTTGTAGGCGCGGACGCCGATCTCGAGCTCCTCGATCAGGCGATCGTCGCCCTCGACCGCGGTGAGCGGGGCGAGGCCCGGCTCGACGACGCCGGCGCCGTCGCGGCTCGTCAGCTCCTCGACCCGATCGGCGTCGGTGAAGATCGCCAGGCTCTTGATCAGGATCTCCGCGGCCTCGCGGAGCGCCCCCGCGGGCTCGATCGAGCCGTCGGTCTCGATCTCGAGCGATAGCTTGTCGAAGTCGGTCCGCTGGCCGACGCGGGCGGCGTCCACCGAGTACGCGGCACGCCGGATCGGCGAGAAGATCGAGTCGATCGGGATCACGCCGAGGGGCTGCTCCTCGGTCTTGTTGTCCTCAGCCGGGGAGTAGCCGCGGCCGCGGCCGATTGTCAGGTAGATCTCGAGCTTCGTGCGTTTCTCGAGCGACGCGATCGGGGCATCGGGGTTCAGGATCTCGACCCCCGCCGGGAGGTCGATGTCCTTGGCCTTCACGTCGCCGGGGCCGGTCGCGACCAGCGGCGCCTCGACCTCGTCGGCATCGGTGTGCATCCGGATCACGACGTCCTTGAGGTTGAGGACGATGTCGGTGACGTCCTCCTTCACCCCCGGGACGGTCGAGAACTCGTGCGCGACGCCCTCGATCCGCACGCTCTTGATCGCGGCGCCGCCGAGCGACGACAGGAGCACGCGGCGCAGGCTGTTGCCGAACGTGTAGCCGAAGCCCTTGTCGAGGGGCTCAATGGTGAAGGTCCCGCGGTTGTCCGCGACCTTCTCTGTGGAGATCTTCGGAATCTGGAACTCGGGCAGGGTGGTCATTGCATCCTCTGGGTCGTTTCGTTACGAATTCGAGCGCTCTACTTGGAGTAGAGCTCGACGATGAGCTGTTCCTGGACCGGCGTCGTGATCTCGCCGCGCTCGGGCAGGCGAAGAACCTTCGCGGTCAGGGAGTCGTGGTCGGCCTGGAGCCAGGGCGGAACCGCCGCGGTCAGCTCGGTGGCCGAGCGCACCACGTCGTCCGCGCTCGAGTTGGAGCGGATCGAGATCACGTCCTCAGGCCGAACCTGGTACGAGGGGATGTCGACGCGGCGCCCGTTGACGAGCCAGTGGCCGTGGCCGATCAGCTGGCGCGCCTGGCGGCGCGATGCGGCGAAGCCGAGCCGGACCAGCACGTTGTCGAGCCGCCGTTCGAGCAAGCGCAGCAGGTTCTCGCCGGTCACCCCCGGCTGGCGCGAGGCCTTCCGGTAGTAGCCGCGGAACTGCCTCTCAAGGATCTGGTAGTAGCGGCGGGCCTTCTGCTTCTCGCGCAGCTGCTGGCGGTACTCGGACTGGCGCATGCGCCCGCGCCCGTGCTCGCCGGGTGGGTAGGAGCGCCGATCGACGCCGCATTTCTCCGTCAGGCAGCGCTCGCCCTTCAGGAAGAGCTTCTGGCCCTCCCGGCGGCACTGCTTGCACTGCGGCCCCGTGTCGCGCGCCATCAGACTCGCCTCCGCTTGCGCGGCCGGCAGCCGTTGTGGGCCTGGGGAGTGACGTCCTTGACCGTCGTGACCTGAAGGCCCGCGGCCTGCAGCGAGCGGATTGCGGTGTCGCGTCCGGAACCGGCCCCCTTCGCGTGGACCTCGACCCGCTCGAGCCCGTGCTCCATGCCCTTGCGGGCGGCGGAGTCCGCCGTCACCTGGGCGGCGAACGGGGTCGACTTGCGGGAGCCCTTGAACCCGGCGGAGCCGGCCGACTCCCAGCAGACGACGTTGCCGTCGGTGTCGGTGATGGTCACGATCGTGTTGTTGAAGCTCGTCTTGATGTGGGCCACGCCGTAGGCGATGTTCTTCTTCACCCGGCGCCGGGAGCGCCCCTTCCCGCGAGCGGGCTTCTTCGGCTGCGCCATCCCTCAGGCCCTCACTTGGGCGGCGGCGGTTTGCGCCGGCCCGCCACGCTCATCCGGCGAGGCCCCTT
>Ga0066652_100001972_pt1 | contig 10999 bp, 6 predicted proteins | sample GraSoiAngelo_101_FD_71413 | JGI IMG/M metagenome (GOLD analysis project Ga0066652, IMG submission 71413) | Grasslands soil microbial communities from the Angelo Coastal Reserve, California, USA - 14_0903_02_30cm | ecosystem: Environmental > Terrestrial > Soil > Grasslands | place: USA... | reverse complement strand
TATGCAAAAAAAGTTGAAGCGTTATTAAAGAATAAAGGCAACTATTCCAGGAGTAATACAAGAGCCGATCAGAAAGGAAAACCACCAGCACAGGCTGCCATTACAATCCCTGTCGTAGTTCACGTTGTATATAATACTGCCGCTCAAAATATTTCCGATGCGCAAGTACAATCACAGATCGATGTATTGAATGCGGATTTTACTGCAAGCAATAGCGATTATAATAACTACGATGCCGGTTATGGACCAGTTAAAGGTGATCTGGATATAAACTTTTGTCTTGTACAAGTGATACATAAACAGACAAAGACAAAGTCATTTGGAACAAATGATAATATGAAGTATGACAAAATGGGAGGCTCCGATGCTGTGGATCCAATGCATGTTTTTAATATCTGGGTTTGTGATCTTGGCAAAAAACTTTTAGGCTATGCATATTATCCTGGCATTAGCCCTGAAAAATTTGGGGTAGTGTGCCACGTGAATGCTTTTGGAAAAGGTTCGCAGTATAATTTATTTGCTGCTTATAATCTTGGCCGGACCGTCACACACGAAACTGGCCATTGCTTTGGGCTTGTACATATTTGGGGAGATTCAAATTGCGGCAGTGATGAAGTTGATGATACTCCTCTGCATAATGCAGCAAACTTTGGTTGTCCGGGTGAAGGACATTTAAGCACTTGTACAGGAACTCCTTTGGAGATGTGGATGAATTATATGGATTATACTGATGACAAGTGCATGTATTTTTTTAGCGGCGGCCAGGCATCAAGAGCAAGTTTCTTTATTGATAGCGATCCGCAACTAAACAGCATTATTAATTCCGCCTGTACTAATGCAAGAGTAAATAATGATATTACAATTACATCAAATAATACTTTCAATTCTTCAAGAACTATAGCTGGCAATATTTCATTATATCCAACTATAACTTCAGGCGAACTTACCTTATCGCTCAATGATCCAACAGAAGGAAAGGTTGGTATAAATGTTTATAACCAGACCGGAGCTTTGATGATGAAGCAACAAATATTTATTTCAAATGGAAAAAGGTATGATAGACTTGATGTAAGCAAACTTCCTAATGGAATTTATTTCATGGAATTTACACAGACCACAAATAAACAAACTAAGAAATTTATTGTTAACCATTGAGAGTAACAGTAGAGAAGGTCCCCCGCTTCGGTGGGGGATTTTTATATGTTAATGCTGCAAATAAAACCGCTTATCAATTATTTAAGGTGACCTCTTTTTATTTTGAACCAGATTGACTCCGAAACTCAATCTGAAATTGATCGGTTCTCCCGGAGTATATCGCCACTCGTTGGTGGAAGGTTTAAAAACGCCCATAGTAGCATATTGTATATTGGTAATATTGTACACATTTAATCCGATATTAAATTTTTCATTGTGGTAGTTTATTGCTGCATCAAATAAATTGTAAACAGGCAGATAAACATTTTCTCCCGGTTCATCATAGTTCAAAGCGGCGCGGTGACCCATATACTGATAGCCCAATGCGAAAGAAAACCCTTTAAGTCCCCCATTTAGCAACCTGTATTTCAACCAAAGATTGGCGCTGTGATCGGGAGTTCCGATTTTTTTTCTTCCTATCTTATCTGAATCGCCTTTTGAAATCCATGCGTTTGCAAAAGCATAGTTGGCATTGATCATAAAAGAATGCGTGATATTTCCTGTTACATCGAAATCAATTCCATTGTGTGTGATTTGCCCTGTTTGTATGTAGCAATTAGGGTGGTCCGGATCAGATGCTGTGCAATTATTGGACACAATATGATAAACAGATAAATTCATCGTTAATTTCTTTTCAAATAAATAACTTTTTAATCCTGCTTCCGTATTGTATCCAGTTACAGGTTTAAGAATAGTACTGTCAAAAGTTTTTGCATAACTCGGTAAAAAGAATTGATCATATACTGCATACGCTGTTAGTGCATTCGAAAACAACCAACTTAACCCTACTCTTGGAGTAATATGATCATAATTAATGTTTTGTTGGTATTCTGGGATGCTTTGTGCAACATATTTAATATGTTCATGAGAAAACCTGGCAGCCAGAGTTATTATAAGTTTCCCTTTTATTTTTATATGATCTTCCAGGTATAAGGATGGATTCTTTGAATGAAATGTATCCAAGTTATCAATTTGAATATTTTTGAGCGAATCCAGATTTAAATAATAATCAGGTGCCGGAATATATAGCCCGAACTTACTCTCAGATGAACCCCAAGGATGATAAACACCCCTGCTGCTATAATCAATGGCGGTTAAAATTTTATGCTCTACTTTTTGTCCTGTATGAAATATTCCCGATAAATAAACCTGTGCAACTTTTGAAAAGCTTTGCCAGTTATCAAATTCGGCATACCTATAAAGTGTATCATTCGTAACGGGGATATCTCCGTCTGCACTCAATGTATAACCCTGGCCCCATTTTCCATAGATATCACCCAGAAGTAAATTAAGACTCCAGTTATTATTGAAATGATGGGTTGCTAATAAACGGAAATAATTATCAGTTGCAATTAAATTATCAGTTTTAGAGTCTGCTACTGCAAAATTTCTTGGCAACGAAAATAATTTTCCATTCAAAGAAGGTATATCAACATTATTTCCTGAAGTTTTACCCCACATATAATTATACTCGGCCGTGATCGTGTTTTTTTTATTTGGTTCATATTTTAATGCCCCACAGATAAAATACCGTTTTGCATAACTGAATTGAAATGCCCGCTTTTGGTTATGTAGGCCTGCATTGAAGCGATAAGTAAATTTTGATTTTTTTGAAAAAGTTCCACCCCAATCAGTAGTGAGCCGGAACAAGTCAAAACTCCCGTACTCGATATTTACTGAAGCGACAGATTCTCTTTGTGGTTGCTTTGTCACCATGTTTACAAAACCTCCGGGAGGAAAATTATTGACCATAAAGCCAGCAGGCCCTTTAATAAACTCTATTTTTTCAATCATGGCAATATCTTCCTGCTGGTTCCACCAATACCCGCCAAGGCCATTTCTAAATATATTAAATGACCCTTCTCCTCCCCGGAAATTCAAAGTGATATCATTTAACCCTCCGTAGTTTTTTTGAATGCCGCTCACAGTACGAATTGCATCACTCATTTTTATTGCACCCTGGTCAGTTAATAACTGCCGGGTAGTAACTGTAATGTTTTGCGGTATTTCATTTAGCGGTATATCCAGCCGAAGCGAGGAAGATGGATTTGTTTCAACATATTTATTTGCCGGATGTGATTCAATGATGACTCTTTGCAACTCTGCATAAGTTAGTTGAAGTGGTACGTTTACACTTGTCGTTTCATTCGGTTTTATATCCACAGTTATTTCCTGGGGCCTATATCCGGAAAGAGAAAACTGCAAAATATAAATTCCCGCTTTTAATTTCCTGATCTCAAAATTTCCTTTTTCATCAGTAGTCGTTCCGATTGATGAGTTTTTTATTTTCATCGAAATAAAACCTGCCTGTTGTGAATCGGAAGTGGATACAATGCCCTTAATATTTCCGGTCTCATTTTTCTGGCCGGAAGCGATGATTGAAAAAATCAACAACCAAAAATTTAAAAGCAGTTTCATAAAAGAACTGTGGTGGTTTGTAAGGAAAAGTTACACGATTTTTCTCTTCAATGCTTTTACCACAGCCTCGGATTTTGAATGGACTTGTAATTTTTCATAAATGCTTTTAATATAGCCCCGCACGGTTTCAATACTAATAAAGCACTTATCGGCGACCATTTTATAACTCATCCCCTCAACAAGGCATTTTAATATCTCTTTTTCTCTTGCTGAAAGATTAAAAATATTTCCGGATGTGGTAGCAAGATTTTCTCTGAACATGTGCATTACTTTTAATGCTATCGCTGGCGTCATTGGCGCACCGCCTTCATGGATCTCTTTAATCGCATTTAATATTTCATCAGGCGGTGTATTCTTTAAAATATAACCTTCTGCTCCATTACATATTGATTGAAAAACTTTTTCATCATCTTCAAAAACAGTCTCCATTAAAATTTTCGTTAACGGATATTTTTCTTTGATCATTTTTACTGCTTCAATACCATTGATGCCGGGCAACTCAATATCCATTAGCACTACATCGGGCTTAGTTTCCTCAATGTTCTCTAAAACTCTTTTACAATTGGAAAAAGCTCCTCCACAAATTAACCCATCGCTTGAATCGATCAGGCTAAACAAACCTTCCCGTAATTGTGTATTATCTTCAAATAATGTAACGCGGATATCTTTCATGTCTTTAAATTTAATTCTACTGTCGTTCCTTGTCCCGTTATTGATTCGATCGATAGCCCGGCGTCTATATCTTTTGCTCTTTTTCTCATATTACTCAAGCCATTTCCGATATATTCCTTCGTCGTATCAAACCCAATTCCATCATCCCTTATCAGGCATGTAATGCCGGCATGCTCTCTTGAAATAAGAATAGATGCATGTTGTGCCTGGGAATACTTTACCAAGTTATTTATCGATTCTTTAAAGATCAGGTAAAAATTCCTTCTCTTTTCCATTGGCAATTTTATGCCGGATAAACTTTCATCTACGCTAAAACTGCATTCGATCTTTTTTAACTTTAAAAGGTTGTATGAGAATGAACGCATACGGAAAATAATTTTATCAAAGCTGTCATTCTCAGGGTTGATCGACCATACAATATCGCTCATCGATTCCACGATCTTTCTGGAGCTTTCACCGATCATTGCTAAAGCATGTTCTCTTTTTGCATTATCTTTTTTAGCTACTTCACTAAATACAGAAATACTGTTCAACGTTGAGCCGATATCATCATGCAGGTCAGCAGCGATGCGATTTCGTATACGTTGTAATAAAAGTATTTGACCGATACGATAGCGATAAAATGCATACAATAATGAAAAAGCAAGGAAAACAGCTAAAAACCTAAACCATATTGTTTTCCAGAAGGGGGGTGTAATAATTACTGTTAATTCAGTTGGTGTTTCATTCCATTTGCCATCATTATTTGTGGCTTTTACTTTGAAAACATATTTGCGGGGATCAAGATTGGTATAATTGGCAAATCGCTTTGATGCATCGGTAATGATCCAGTCTTTATCATAACCCTCCAGCATGTATGCATATTTATTTTTTTCAGGATGAATATAATTAAGAGCAGCGAAAGAAAACGAAATGATATTTTGTTTATAACTCAATTTTATTTCTTTGGTAAATTCTATTGGTAATTTTAAAATACTGCCTGAATCGTCGGCGTTTACTGGTTTATTCATTAACGCAAAGCCGGTAATATTAACCGAAGGGATCAGATCATTGTCTTTTAAATCATGCGGATTAAAATAAAAAAAGCCTTCGTTGTTGGTTGAAAAGTACAATGTGCCATCTGGCTCCTTATGACATCCCCAGAAATACATATCGTTGGAAGGTAAACCATCACTCGTATCATAATTACGAAAACTGATCTTTGAACTTTTATCAAAAGGATCTTTGGGCAATTTACAGAGTGACAATCCGTGATAAGTTCCGATCCAGGTATTTCCGTCATTATCATTAATCATACTTACTACTGCATTGCTTGGCAAACCATCATTCATCGTAAAAGCTCTGAATCTTTCTGTGGAAGGGTCAAATACATTTAACCCGCCACCAACCGTGCCCACCCAAATAAATCCGTTTTTATCTTCAAGAAGTGGCCAGGTGATATCACCGCTTATTGAATTGGGATTAGATGGACGGTGTGTGAATACTTTGAATATTTCTGTTGCAGGATTAAATTGTATCAACCCGCCGGACCAACTTCCTATATAGATCATACCCTTTGAATCTTTGATCATACCCTGGATGAAATTGGTGCCAATTGAATTCTTGCCACTATGTGCTTTGAATGCTTTGAACTTCCCGGTATTTCGATCCAATAGGTCAAGTCCTCCTCCGAAAGTGGAGATCCATATTTTCCCATTGTTATCTTCCACAAACGAATTAGGCTGAGCACTCAAGGAGGTTGTATCATTTTCTATGTGCCTGTAGAAGTGATGAGTTTTATTTTGGGGATCGTATGTAACAAGGCCATTCACTGTACAGATCCAAAAAATGCCTTTACTATCCTGTCTCACCATCCAGTTTGCATTGCCGTCAAATATATCTTTTCCATTTTCCAGAATTTTAAAAGGGCTGATATTCTTAGTCACCGTATTAAACCTGTACACTCCATTCATCCCGTTAAAATAAAATTCATTTGGCCCTGCAGGATAAAAACCTACAATGAAATTGGATCTAAGTAGATCTTTCTTTTCAGCATCATTCCTTACAATTGCAATTTTTTTATTTATCGGATCGTATGTAAAGAGACCAATATCATCGCAGGTCAACCATATTTTTCCGCTTTTATCCCTGATAAAAGAATTGATTTCAGTTTTGGGTTTGTCGGAATAATAAAATTTTCCGGAAGCAACTTCATAATAATAAATGCCGTCACCGATCGGCGCAATCCAAAGATTTCCTGCATTATCCTCAAGGCAAACATTAATTCCATCATGCTGTAACGAAAATTTTCTGCCCCGGTCGGGAATAAAATGTTTCCAGTTTTTTGTTTTTGTATTATAACCGTACAGCCCATTATATTCACTGCCGATCCATATATTGTCATTCGCACCTTTTGAAATGGAATATAATCCGGGTTTGCTTTTATTGCCGGGCATTTCCACTGAACCGATCGTATAATGTGCAGTTACTTTCTTAGTTGAAATATTAAATACATCCAGCGTATTAGCTGCTGTAATTACCCAAATATTGTTTTCATCATCTGTGCATACCCAAACAATATTGCTGGCGCTTAATGTTGAATTATCATTTTCATGGTGAGTGTACAATTCAAATTTTCTTTTGACAGGATCAAAGGAATTTAAGCCAGCTGAAGTGCTGAGCCAAATGAGACCGGAGGAATCTATAATCAAATTTCGATCTCCGATGTCGCCGGCAAGTGAATTGCTATTGCCAGGCTGATAATAATAATGAACAAATTTTTCTTTTACCGGATCAAATGAATAAAACCCCTGTGATGCGCCGGTCATCCAGATAATTCCGTTTTTGTCCTCCGCCATAGATTTATACCAACCTGGTGAAAGGGTATTGGTATCGGTGGGATTATAATTATAGACTTTAAAATTGTATCCATCATAACGGTCCAATCCATCATAAGTGGCGATCCAGATAAAACCCCGATGATCTTGTAATACGCAAAATGTACTGTTATTGGATAAACCATTTTTGGTGGAGATATATTCAACTGGCGGAAAAATAAAATTCCTTTGTGCAAAACAGGGAACTGAGCTTATCAATAAAGCCAGGCAGCAAATAAAGTATGATCTTACTTTATGATAAGGTGGTTTCATAAAGACTCAAAGCTATAGGAAGTTACAAAGTTTTTTGTCCCCATGAATGTGGGGTCTACTTTTCATTTCAACACTTTTGTGGGATTGACTTGCTTCATGTTTCGCTTCAACTTTGAGCAGAAATTTATTTAAACAAAAAACTAGGAAAATGAAAAAACAATATTTATTTATTACAATCTTACTGATTCTTACATTTTCGGTGCTGAATCAATTTGTATATGCGCAAAATTGTCCAAAAGGAAAAGTTTGGGTTTGCGGATGTCATCTCAATAATCAATCTTTTTGTAGTTGCGTTGATGAAGATAAGGTTACTATTTGGAAAGAGAAACATCAATGTCGGTATCCTCAAATAGTAGTACAAGAGGAATATATGCCAATCTCTATAGACGATGTCTCAAATGAAATTTCCAATTACACTAATGCTCCTCATCTTATTTGGGAAATATCACAAAGTCTTGCACCCATAAATAAAATTAAACAAGGCGAGATAAAAATAGCCGAAGAATATAGAGGCTGCTATTGCTCACTAGCCGGCTACGGGTGCAAAGACTGGGACCCGAATGGTTTGGCCTGTATCACAAAATGCCGAAAATTTTGTGATAAAAAGACAGGAAACTAGTGAGACAAATAAAATAGCTGATAAGAAATGACTAACTGTAAAAATGTTTATTATGAAAATTAATAGGATTGAAAATAAAATGACCCTTATATTAACTATCATTGTTTTATTTACTGGGCTGTGTTATTCAACACATGCCCAATCATATTCTAATCCATTTAATATTGTTTGGCAAAAAACTTATGGTGGCTCGCAGTTGGATGATAATGATTATTTAAATAATACAATAGCTGTCACACTGGATGGGGGTTATATTTTTACTGGCGAAACATTCAGCAACGATATGGATGTATCAGGCAATCATGGCATGAGCGATGCTTGGGTTTGCAAAATTGATGGAGCAGGTACTATTCAATGGCAAAAATGCATTGGAGGAAGCTCTTGGGACCAGGGACAAAATATCATTGCGACTTCTGACGGTGGTTATTTAGTTGGAATTTATACTGAATCAAGTGATGGCGATATAATCGGTTATCATGGAAAAGGCGATGTCATTCTGGTAAAATTGAATGCATCAGGAAATATTCAATGGAAAAAAATTTTGGGTAGCAGCAAGTATGATGATTGTGCCGATATAATGCAAAATTCTGACGGCACATTCATATTTGCAGGTGTAACCGAGGGAAACGATGGTGACGTAAGTGGCAATCACGGAAAAACTGATAGCTGGGTGGTCAAGTTGGATGCCAATGGAAATATTTTATGGCAAAAATGTTATGGTGGTAAAAATGCCGACGGGGATTATCACGGCACTGAAATAATCCCGGGAATTGGAGGAGGATATCTTTTGGCTACACTGACAAATTCGACAGATGGTTCCATAACAGGACTGCATGGCAAACCTGGAAAAAAATGGTACAGTTCAACTACTGACCTGGGAGATGCTTGGCTATTAAAATTAGACGACAATAGTAATATTGAATGGCAAAAGAGTTTTGGTGGACCACTGTGGGATATGTTTGAAAATATTATTGTAACCAACGATGGCAACTACCTTAGCAGTGGACTTACACAAGGTGCAGGTGGAGATATACCGGGCAATAACGGTGCAAATGGAATCTCTGACTGGTGGCTTGCCAAAATCAGTCCAACAGGAAATTTGATTTGGTCCCGTAATTATGGTGGCACCGGTGCGGAAGCTTTGCATGGAAGAGTATTTGAACTTCCCAATGGAGATTTGATTCTTCCGAGTGGCACCCGTTCTAATGACCATGACTGTATTGGGTTAATTGGCCCACCAGATCTATGGACTGTAAAAACAGATCCACTGGGAAATATTCTTAGTTACAATGTCTGGGGAGGTACTGGTTATGAAAATATGTCTTATGCAGTAATGAATACTGATGGAAGTATGGTTATCGCTGCAATGAAGGATTCAACAAGTAACGATTTTGCTCATGATCAGAATTCAGATTTTTGGATTTTAAAAATTGCCCCAAACCTTAATGATAATATTGCGATCACAACAACTTCTCTTTCACAAAGTGTTGCATGTCCCGGCTATTCTCCTTTTGCAATGAATGTTGCTTTCACAAAAAGAGGAACATTCAATGCAGGAAATATTTTCACAGCAGAGCTTTCAGATGCTAACGGGAGTTTTGCATCACCATTAACTGTAGGAACTATAAATGGCACAAATTCCGGGACGATCAGTTGTAATATTCCAGCCGGTTTACCTTCCGGAAATTATTACTCAGTAAGAATAAGAAGCAGTAGTCCTCAATATATTGGGATCACATCAGGTCATCTTTTGAATATTCAGTCATGTGCTGCTCCAACAGAATTGACGAGTACAAATATTTCAAATAGCGGTGCTCAGTTAAACTGGAATATTGTGCCTTGCGCTATTCAATACAAGGTGCAGTACAGCAAAAGCCCAAACGCATCATGGAGCAATGCTAATACAGTTTATACAACCGGCACATCTATTGATCTTACCGGGCTGAACTCTTCTTCAACCTATTTCTGGCGGGTACAAACAAAATGTGCCAGCAGTCCGAATGTATGGTCTGATGTGTCGGTAGGGAAACAATTTATTACCATTAGCACTATTACATCAACTAAAACCCAATCAGTTCCTTTAAATGAGACCTCATTTAAAAACAGATTGACAGTTTTTCCTAATCCTGCTTCGCAAGCAACAACAATTTACTTTTCTCTTTCTCAATCAGAAAAAGTTTCTATAAAGATCTTTGATATAAAGGGAGAGTTAGTAAAAACAATTGCAGAAAGGGTGTTTGGAAACGGAGAACAACAAATAAAATGGAATAGTGCAGATGTAAAAGCTGGTGTTTACCTGCTGAAAATGGAATCTGTAAACCATTCTGAAGCAAAGAAATTAGTTGTTATTAAATAATTTATTTTAAAAATTGATACTGCAATTGATCCACTCAGGATCAAAGCTGGCATTGTAATATTTTTTATAAAAATTAATGGCAGGTTCATTCCATTCCAACACCTGCCACATCATGCCACTGAATTTTTTTTCTTTTGCTTCTTCGATCAGGCGATCCATTAATAACTTTCCGATTCCTTTTCCTCTTGCTTCCTTTGTAACAATGATATCTTCTAAATACATTCGCTGGCCTTTCCATGTTGAATAACGAATATAATAAAGAGCAAAACCAGGAATGATCCCATTCTCTTCGGCAACAAAAGCCCACCACACTGGATTTTTTCCAAAACCGCTTTCTGTAAAATGTTCCAATGAAACTGTTACTTCATTGGGAGCTTTTTCATAAACAGCTAACTCGGTAATTAATTCCAACAATCTTGGACAGTCTTCTTTAACAGCTCTTCTAATTGTTATGGCCATTATTAATTCTTAATTTTTAATTATTCATTTTATACCCCGGCCCCTTTACAAATCTTCCTGGCCTTGCATCTGTATGCTCACCATCTTTCAATACCACTACACCATTTACAAAAACGTCGATCATCCCTTCAGAGTATTGGTGTGGTTTATCAA
>Ga0066652_100001971_pt1 | contig 11001 bp, 7 predicted proteins | sample GraSoiAngelo_101_FD_71413 | JGI IMG/M metagenome (GOLD analysis project Ga0066652, IMG submission 71413) | Grasslands soil microbial communities from the Angelo Coastal Reserve, California, USA - 14_0903_02_30cm | ecosystem: Environmental > Terrestrial > Soil > Grasslands | place: USA... | reverse complement strand
CGCTCCCGCATCAGCTCGAGGCCCACGACGATCGAACCCTGCCGCGCCGTGAGCCGCTCGAACTCGCCGAGCGGATCGCGCTGGCTGACGACGGTCAGCCACGCCACCGGGGCGCCGCCGCGGCGCCCCGGGACCGGAACGGCGAGCGCCCGGTTGGCGAGCGACGCGTGCTCGGGCTCGAACGGGCTGAGCGCCGCCGTCGGGCGCCGGGCCGCGATTTCGGCGCTCACCGCCTTGAGCGCCGCGGCACTAGGGCCGCCCTTCGCCGGTTGACGTGCAAGCTCGCGCCCGGTGGCGTCCTGGACGACCGCCGTCCCTCCGATCGCGGCGGCGACCGACCCGAGGACGGCCTCGAGACCGCGGCCCTCGATCACCAGCCGCTCGAGGCGCTCGTGAACCTGGGTGCCCCGCTCGAGCACCGCGTACTGCTCGTTGACGAGCAGCGTGAACGCGCGCTCGGTGATCGCGATGAACGGCATCTCGTACGGCACCTCGAACAGGGGCATGTCGCGCTTCTCCGCCTCGTCGACCAGCGCCTTCGGCAACCGCTTGTGCTCAAACCCGGTGCCGAGACCGAGACCCGCGACGTCGTGGTCGGCAAGCGAGGCGACGAAGCGGCGCTGCCGCGCGACGCCCTTGAGCTGGATGCCGGTCGTGAGCAGCAGCTCGCCTCCCGAAAGCCACGGGGTGGGGTCGTCGAGCTCCGAGATGTGCACCCACCGGATCGGCCGGTCGGCCCCTTCGGCTCCGGCGCCCAGCTCGAGGCCACAATCCGCGACCAGGCTGCCGACGGTCAGCATCGCCTTAGCCGCGGCGCCGGATGGGAACGGGCCGGTCAGCGGCGCTGCCGGCGTGCCTGATCCGCTCCCAGGCCTCGGTGAGCACCGGACGCAGCACGCTCTCGATCTCCTCGAACTGCTCGGTGTCGCAGACCAGGGTCGGCGCCAGCTGAATCACGGGATCGCCGCGGTCGTCCGCCCTGCAGATCAGGCCGCGGCGGAAGAGCTCGCCCGACAGGAAGCCGCGCAGGAGCCACTCCGACTCCTCGTCCGTGAACCCCTCCTTGGTCTCCTGGTCCCTGACCAGCTCGATGGCGTGGAAGAACCCGTCGCCGCGGACGTCGCCGACGATCGGGATGTCGCGCAGCGAGTCGAGCATGCCTCGCAGCTCGCCTTCCTTGCGCCTCACGTGACCGCAGATGTCCTCGCGCTCGAAGACGTCGAGGTTCGCCATCGCCACCGCAGATGCCACGGGATGGCCGGCGAACGTGAGCCCGTGCGCGAACATCTCCTTGCCGTGCATGAAGGGCTCGGCCACGCGGTCCGACGCGATCAACCCCCCCATTGGCACGTACGCGGACGTGAGCGCCTTGGCGACGGTCATGATGTCCGGCTGGTAGCCGTAGCGCTCGCATCCGAACCAGTAGCCGAGCCGCCCCCAGGCGCAGATCACCTCGTCGGAGATCAGCAGGACGTTGTGGCGGTCGCAGATCTCGCGCACCCGCTGGAAATACCCCTCCTGGGGAGGGATGCACCCGCCTGCGTTCTGGAGCGGCTCGAGGATGACCGCGGCAACCGTGTCCGGATGCTCGTAGAGGATCTTCTCCTCGATCTGATCGGCCGCCCACAGCGGGTCGCGATCCGCGGGCCACCGGTAGCTGTTCGTGTTCGGCACCTGGTGTCCGCCCGGCACCAGCGGCTCGAACTCGTGGCGGAGGTCGGAGATGCCCGTCGCGGCGAGCGCCCCGAGGGTCGTCCCGTGATACGCGATCTCGCGGCTGATGAACTTCGTCTTGCGCGCGCAACCGGTCCGCTGGTGATAGGCGCGCGCCAGCTTGATCGCCGACTCCACGGCCTCCGACCCACCGGAGGTGAAGAAGACCCGGTTCAGATCACCAGGCGCAAGCGAGGCGATCCGCGTGGCCAGCTCGATCGCCCGCGGATGCGCGTAGCTCCAGATCGTGTAGAAGTCGAGCTCCTCAACCTGGCGCGCCGCCGCCTCGCCGAGCTCCGTTCGCCCATGGCCGGCGTTGACGCAGAAGAGCGCCGAGAGCCCGTCGAGATAGCGGTTGCCGTGCTCGTCCCAGACGTACGGCCCCTCGCCCCGCACGATGATCGGCACCTCGCCGCGCTCGTAGGCGCCGTGGCGCGTGAAGTGCATCCACAGGTGCTTCCTGGCGAGCTCCTGGAGGTTCGTCCCGGTGGCGGCCGCGGTTGCGCTCGTCGTTGCCATCTAGTCTCCTCCCGGCCGTGACGCGATGTCCAGCCTGTATCGACGTTCCGTATAACGGTATCCAGCTAGACTGCATCGCACAACGGGGATTAGGTTCAAAGATGCTATCGGGTTGTTGTACCAACAGGCGAAGGGATATTGGACGTTTTGGGGATTCTGCCCCTTGCGGCGCGCCGGGCCGGCGCATACCCTGCTTGGACTGAGCGGTTAGCCTTGCGGTCGCGGGATCGACAAGCAGGCAGATTGGAGCCGGCCGATCCCGAGACGGCCCAGCGTGAGGAGCGATAGCTTGGATCGGGGTACGGAAAACGGCGGTCCCGCCGACGCCGAGGCGTCCGGACCGGGCAGCGACCACACGGTCCGCCTCGAGACGGTCAGCAAGCACTTCGGCGACTTGGTCGCCGTTCGCGAGATGGAGCTCGACATCGGGCGTGGGGAGTTCTTCACCCTGCTCGGCCCGAGTGGGTGCGGCAAGACGACGACCCTGCGGATGGTCGCCGGCTTCGAGGAGCCGACCGCAGGACGGATCCTGATCGACGGGCAGGACGTGGCCGGGCTTCCCTCCTACCGCCGGCCCACCAACACCGTGTTCCAGAGCTATGCGCTCTTCCCGCACCTCAACGTGCGCGACAACGTCGCCTTCGGGCTGCGGCGCCACAAAGTTCCGAAGCACGAGATCGCAGAGCGGGTGAAGGCGGAGCTCGAGCGGGTCGGCCTTTCCGCCGAGGTGAACCGCAAGCCGAACCAGCTCTCCGGCGGGCAGCAGCAGCGCGTCGCGCTCGCGCGGGCGCTGGTCAACCTGCCGAAGGTGCTCCTCCTCGACGAGCCGCTGGGCGCGCTCGACCTGAAGCTCCGCAAGGGCCTACAGATCGAGCTGAAGCGGATCCAGCGCGATGTCGGGATCACGTTCGTCTACGTGACCCACGACCAGGAGGAGGCGCTGACCATGTCCGACAGGATCGCGGTGATGTCGAACGGCGTCGTCGAGCAGGTCGATACTCCGGAGAGCGTGTACGAGCGCCCGCGAACGACCTTCGTCGCGGGATTCATCGGGGTCTCCAACCTGATGCCCGGGACCGTGGCCTCCGCAAGCCGCGACCGGGGAGTGGTCCGCCTCGACAGCGGGGTCGAGGTCGAAACGCAGGCCGATGGTCTGGTCAGCGGCGAGCGCTGCCACGCAGTGGTACGCCCGGAGAAGCTATTGATCCAGCACGCGAGCGAGCCGGTTGGGGACGGCCTTCCCAGCGTCGAGGGAATGGTCGAGAGCTCCGTGTTCCTCGGCACGGCGACCCAGATCGTCGTGCGGCTGCCCGGGGACGTGTCGATGACGGTGCTGGTGCCGAACGCCAGCGAGGCCGAGCGCGCCAGGCTTCCCGGTGGCGGCGCGGCGGTGCGCCTGAGCTGGGCCCCCGAGCACATGCACGTGGTGCGCGACTCCGTCGCGAGCGCCGAGGCCGACGCCGAAGCGGCTCCCCGGGAGACCGAGCTTCCACAAACCACGACCGCGTGAGCGGCAAGGAGGAGTGACAAGCGATGCTGAGCAGGCGATTCAAGGAGCAGGGAAAGGGCTCTCGCGGCGGGCGACCGGGCCACGCACGGCGCCTTGGGATTGGCGCGCTCGCACTCGCGGCGGCCCTCGCGATCGCGGCGTGCGGCGGCAGCGGGGTCGAGAGCAGCGGCAGCACCGACGTCCAGACCGTGAAGGTGACGGGCAAGCCCAGCGGAGACCTCACGATCTCCAACTGGCCGCTCTACATCGACAACAAGACCGTGCCCGACTTCGAGAAGGCGACCGGCGTCCACGTCAAGTACATCGAGGACGTCAACGACAACGCGGAGTTCTTCGGCAAGGTGCAGCCCCTGCTCGCACAGGGGCAGTCGGGGGGTCGCTCGATCTTCGTCGTCACCGACTGGATGGCGAAGAAGATGTACGACCTCGGCTACGTCCAGAACCTGGACAAGTCGGCGATCCCGAACGTCAAGAAGAACCTGCTACCGGCGTTCAGCCACCCGACTTTCGACCCGAACCGCGACTTCTCCGTCCCGTGGCAGAGCGGGATGACGGGGTTGATCGTCCGCACGGACCTGGCTCCAAACGTCAAGTCGATCTGCGACCTCTTCGATCCCAAGTACAAGGGCAAGGTCGACATGCTCACCGAGATACCCGACACGGTCCCGCTGGTGATGAAGTGCATGGGCGTAAACCTCGACCACGCCACCGTGGACGACTGGCTCGCGGCGATCGACAAGATCAAGGGCGCCGCCGAGTCCGGCCAGATTCGCCGCTTCACCGGCAACGACTACGCGCGCGATCTCACCAGCGGCGACGTGGACGCGGTGATCGGCTGGTCGGGCGACGCGGTCCAGCTTCAGGCGAGCAACCCCGACATCAAGTTCGTGATGCCGAAGGAGGGTTGCATGATCTTCTCGGACAACATGGTGATCCCGGTCGGCGCGCCGAACCCGACCGCGGCCGAGGCGTGGATGAACTACGTCTACGACCCGAAGAACCAGGCGCAGATCACCGACTACAACTACTACTTCAGCCCGGTTTCCGGGGTGAAGCCGATCCTCCAGAAGATCGATCCGAAGGCGGCGAACAGCCAGCTCATCTTCCCCACGAAGAGCTTCACCAAGACGTGCGACGTGGCGCCCACCCTGACCCCGGATGAGCTGCAGCAGGTGACGCAGGCGTTCGACGCCGTGGTCAGCGGCTAGGGAACAGGGGCTGGGGCGGCGGCGGAGCCGAGCGTGCGGACCAGATGACCGCGACCCGCCGCCGCCTGACCCCGTACGTCCTGCTCGCGCCGGGGGCGCTCTGGCTGATCGTCTTCTTCGTCGTCCCGATGTACTACATGGTCCGGCTGTCGCTGGACGCCGGTACGCTCGAGACGGGCTTTCGCTTCAACTGGCAGTTCTCCAACTACAAGGACGCTCTGTCGCTTTACGACAGCCAGTTCCTGCGCTCCTTCTACTACGCGGGGCTGGCGACGCTGGTGGCGCTCCTGATCGGCTACCCGCTCGCCTACGCGATCGCGTTCAAGGCGGGCAAGTGGAAGAACGCGATGCTGTTCGCGGTGGTGGCCCCGTTCTTCACCACCTACCTGATCCGCACGCTGGCCTGGGAGACGATCCTCTCCGACCAGAGCCCCGTCGTGAAGACTCTGAACTCGCTCAGCCTGACGAGCAACGGCCGCGTGCTGGCGACCTCAGGCGCGGTGATCGCCGGGATCACCTACAACTTCCTCCCCTTCATGGTCCTGCCGATCTACGCGAGCCTGGAGCGGATCGATGAGCGGCTGATCGAGGCGGCGAAGGACCTCTACGCATCGTCGCGGGCGGCCTTCGTGCGCGTCACCCTCCCCCTCTCTGCCCCGGGGATGGTCGCGGGAACGCTGCTCACCTTCATTCCCGCCGCGGGCGACTACGTGAACGCGTTCTTCCTCGGCGGCACGAACAACAAGATGATCGGCAACACGATCCAGGGGCTCTACCTCACCCAGCGTGATTACCCGGCGGCCGCCGCGCTGTCGTTCGTGCTGATGGCGCTGATCATGGTCGCGGTGTTCGTCTACATCCGCTTCGCGGGCTCCGAGGCGCTGATGGGCGAGGAGGCAGTGGGCGCCTGATGGAAGCGGGCACCGCCGCCGCCCCCGCCTACGTGCGCAGGGAGTCCACGGCCTCCCGGGCCTGGGGATGGCTGCGCGAGCACGCGATCAACATCTATGCCGGACTCGCGATTGCGTACCTGCTGATCCCGATCGCGGTGATCATCTTCTTCTCGTTCAACGACCCGGCGGGGAAGTACAACTTCGTCTGGGAGGGGTTCACGCTGCATCACTGGGGGAACGTGTTCGGGCTCCCCGACCTGAACAGCGCCCTCCTGACCAGCCTGCGGCTGGCGCTCTTCGCGACGCTCATCTCGACTTTCATCGGCACGATTATGGCGCTCGCCCTGGTCCGCTACGAGTTCTTCGGCCGCCGCACGACGAACTTCCTGATTGTGATCCCGATGGCCACACCCGAGGTCGTGATGGGCGCGTCGCTCCTTTCGTTCTTCCTCGTCCTCGGGACGCCGACACTCGGCTTCTCCACGCTCCTCATCGCCCACGTCATGTTCTGCATCAGCTTCGTCGTCGTCGTCGTGCGCTCGCGACTCATCGGGTTCGACCGAAGCCTCGAGGAGGCGGCGCGGGATCTCGGGGCCAACGCCTTCGACACGTTCCGGCTGATCACCCTGCCGCTGATCATGCCCGCCATCATCGCCGCCGCGCTGCTTGCCTTCGCGCTTTCGATCGACGACTTCGTTGTCTCGAACTTCAACTCCGGGACCACGGTCACCTTCCCGCTCTACATCTTCGGAGCCGCGCAACGGGGCATCCCGGTGGAGGTGAACGCGATCGCCACGATTCTGTTCGCCACCACCCTCGTGGCGATGGGCTTCACCGTCCTTCAGCAGCGGCGCGCCGAGCGGCTCGCGTCCGTTCGACCCCAGCAGGAAGAGGCCTGAGCCGGCCCACTGAAAGGATCCCATCAGCATGGAGAGCACAGCGGCAACGGTCGGGGCCCCTCCGGCGGGATCGGCCGCCGGCGAGAAGGGCCTGAAGGCGAATGCTCTTGGTTACCTGAGCAATCTCGTCATCGGGGTCGCCTCGACGGCCCCGGGCTACAGCCTCGCCGCGACGCTCGGCTTCGTGGTCGCGGTCGCCGGGATGGGCTTCCACGCGCCGATCATCATGATCATCTCCTTCGTCCCGATGCTCCTGATCGCGTCGGCCTACAACTACATGAACAAGGCCGACCCGGACGCGGGAACGAGCTTCGCGTGGGTGACGCGAGCGATGGGGCCGCGGCTCGGCTGGCTCACCGGTTGGGCGATCGTCGCCGCCGACATCGTCGTGATGGCGACGCTGGCCTACATCGCCGGCGTCTACACCTTCCTGCTGTTCGGCTGGCAGAGCGCCGCCGACTCGCTCCTGGCCGTCAGCATCGCGGCCGGGATCTGGATCGCGGTGATGACCTGGATCTGCTACGTCGGGATCGAGCTGTCTGCGCGTACGCAGTACTTCCTGCTCGCGGCCGAGATCTTCACCCTCGCCCTGTTCTCGGTGGTCGCGCTGGCGAAGGTCTACATCGGCACCCCGCCGGACCACTCCGTGTTCATCTCGCTCGACTGGTTCAACCCGTTCACGATCCACGGCGGGTCCACCGCACTGATCGAGGGGGTGCTGTTGGGGGTGTTCATCTATTGGGGCTGGGACAGCGGGGTCTGCGTCAACGAGGAGTCCAAGAACCCGGCCTCGGGTCCAGGAAAGGCCGCGGTGATGAGCACGATCCTGCTGGTGCTGATCTACGTGGTCGTCGCGGTCGCCGCGCAGTCGTTCGCGGGCATCGACTTCCTCCAGCACAACAAGAACGACGTCCTCAGCGCTCTGGGCGGCTCGGTGTTCCCGTCGCCGCTCGACAAGCTCTTGATCATCGCGGTGCTGACCTCCGCCTCGGCATCTACCCAGACGACGATCCTGCCCACGGCGCGGACCACCCTCTCGATGGCCCGCTGGGGCGCGATCCCCAAGGCGTTCGGCAACATCCACCCCCGCTTCCTCTCCCCGAGCGTCTCCACCCTGACGATGGGCGCGGTGTCGCTCGTTTGGACGCTGATCATCATCAACGTGAGCCAGAACGTCCTCTCCGACTCGATCACCGGGCTCGGCTTCCAGATCGCCTTCTACTACGGCCTCACCGGGTTCGCGTGCGCGATCTTCTACCGGCGCGAGCTGTTCAAGAGCGCGAAGAATTTCTTCATGGCCGGGGTCGTCCCGTTCCTGGGCGGGGCGATGCTCACCTACATCTTCGTCAAGGCGTTCATCGACAACAAGCCAGTTGATTCGGCTTACTCGGGGGGCTTCCTCGGCGTCGGCGCGGCGGTCGCGATCGGCGTCGGGCTGCTCGTGTTCGGCGTCGTATTGATGGTGATCGCGAATGTCATCTATCCGCGCTTCTTCCGGCGCAAGCTCGAGACCGTCCCCCCGGGTTTCCTGGAGGGGGAGACGACCGAGCCGGCGGTGGACACCGTCACACCCGAGTAGAGAAGAGCCGAATTGGCGGAGATCGGTCGTCGGCTCCGACGGCTCCGACTACGCGCCAAGAATGGGCATCTCCTGCCACAGCCCCGGCGAGGAGGGGGGTGCCTGAGGTTTCCGTCGGTATGCGGGGGAAAGGTCAGGCACCCCCTCCAACGGCGCTGATCGCGGCCGTACTTGCCGCTGGACCAAGCGCCGCTCTCAGCGTCAGAGCCCGGGTGGCGGGCCCGGTCCTCGTCGTGCGGGAACCCCAAGCCGAGGGCCCGGTTCTCGTCGCGCGCGGGTAGGGGGACGAGTCAGAGCCCCAGGTCGCGCGCGATTCCCGGCGTGTGCGCGCCCAGGAACACGAAGACCGGGTGCGGCGCGCCCGCGGTGCCCAGGTGGACGGTCGAGCCCTCCGGGGCCTCGGCCTGGATCCGCTCGGCGAGCTCGGTGGCCCGCTCCTCGCTCGCCGCCCCGACCAGGAGGTACTTCCAGTGCCTGCGGACGTCAAGGCCCTCCTCGGCGAGCTTGGACGCGAAGGCGAGCGTGTCGCGAAGGGTTGGCAGGTCGATACGCACCTCCCACTGGTAGGCCCAGCGCGGCCGGGGCTCGCTCTCGGCCGCCCGCTCGTGCCGCTCGCGCTCAGCGGCACGTTCGGCTTCCGATTGCGGCAGGGGCTCGGCCGGGTCCTTCCACGCCTCCTCGTCGGGATGCCAGCGGGTGACGCGAAACTCGGCGGACAGCCCCTCCGAGGCGACGAGCTCCCTGGTGACGCGCTCGGCCTCGCGCGCCTGGGCCTCGTCTCCGGCGTATAGGAACATCTTCGCCCCGTCGCGCGTGATCACGACCCGGTCGCCCAGCCGCTCGCGCGCCTCGTCGTCGAGGTCGAGGCTCCGAAGCCGCTCGCCGACGGTGAAGCCGTGCTGCTCGTCGTCGAGATCGACCTCGACTCGCCACTCGTCGCTCATCGGCCGAAGTCTCTCATGGCGTCGCCTGGCGGAGCCGGACGCTCGGTCAACCGCGGCCGGGTGGGGTGAGGCGCCTCTTTGCCGCCCGACGGCTGGTCAGTCGCGGCCGGGTGGGGGGTCAGGCGCCGCTTCGCCCGCATAGCGGGCAGAAGTCTCACGACCCCCAAAGAACGGGGGGGCCCTCCACCGCCCCAAGACCATCTCCCTACCCGGACGGCGCTCGGGAGCCTCAACGTGTCATAAGCGCCAAAGGGACCCGAGCGCCAGCGGCGGGCGTGGCGAGGCGGTCGGAGCGTTCGCGCGGCGAGGCGGAGTCGGAGGCGCGTTAGCATCGAAGGCGTCATGGAGGGCAGCCCACAGGCCGTCGACGAACGCGAAGCGAGCTCGGTCGCGGCGAGGACGCTTCGAAACTACGTGGCGGGCGGGTGGCGCGAGGCGAGCGCCCCGGAGACCCTCGACGACATCGACCCGGCCACGGGCGAGCTCGCTGCGCTCGTGCCGCTCTCGGACGCGGCGGACGTCGACGCCGCGGTGAGCGCTGCTCGCGAGGCGCAGCCCGGTTGGCGAGCAGTGCCGCCCCAGCGGCGGGCGAGGGCGATCATGCGGCTCCGCGAGGAGCTTTGGGCGCGGCGCGAGGAGCTCGCGCGGCTGGTCACCGCCGACATGGGCAAGACGCTGGGAGACGCGCGCGGCGAGGTGCTTCGGGGGATCGAGTCGGTCGAGGCCGCCAGCGCGATCCCCCATCTGCTCAAGGGCGAGAACCTCGAGGGGGTCGCCGCCGGGGTGGACGTGGAGCTCCTGCGGCAGCCGGTCGGTGTCGTCGCCGCGATCACGCCGTTCAACTTCCCGGCGATGATCCCACTCTGGTTCCTGCCCTTCGCGATCGCGTGCGGGAACGCGTTCGTGCTGAAGCCCTCCGAGCGCGATCCCCGCCCCTCGGAGCTGATCTTCGAGCTGATCGACGGGATCGACGAGATCCCAGATGGGGTCTGCAACCTGGTCCACGGCGCCCGCAGCGCCGTCAACGCCCTGCTCGACCATCCCGACGTGGACGCGATCTCGTTCGTCGGGCAGGCTTCGACGGCGCGCCACGTCTCCGAGCGGGCGGCGGCGACGGGCAAGCGCTGCCAGGCACTGGGCGGGGCGAAGAACTCGCTCATCGTCATGCCGGACGCGGATCTCGAGACCGCGGTGCCGGCCATCATGGGCTCCGCCTTCGGCGCCGCCGGGCAGCGCTGCCTGGCCGGATCGGTGGCGGTGCTGGTCGGCGACGGCGGGCGGCAGGCGGAGGTTCGAGACGCGCTCGTCGCGGCCGCCTCCGAGCTGCGACTGGGGCCCGGGAGCGAGGAGGCCACCGACGTCTGCCCGCTGGTCGCCCCCGAGGCCCGCGAGCGGCTCGAGGCCGCCCTCGGCCGCGCCGAAGCCACCCAGGTGGAGGTCGTGCTCGATGGGCGAAGCGCGGACCCCGGGCCGGCGGGGACCATGCTCGGCCCGACGATCGTCGAGGCTGCGGATCGCGAGGCGGAGGTGGCCCGTGAGGAGCTCTTCGGCCCGCTGCTGACGCTAGTGCGGGTCGACGACCTCGACCGCGCCCTCGAGTTCGTCAACGGATCGCGCTACGGGAACGCCGGGTCGATCTTCACCGCTTCCGGCGAGGCGGCGCGCCGCTACCGGTACGGATGCCAGGCGGGGATGCTCGGGGTGAACGTCGGCGTTGCCGCGCCGGTGGCCTGGTT
>Ga0066652_100001969_pt1 | contig 11004 bp, 10 predicted proteins | sample GraSoiAngelo_101_FD_71413 | JGI IMG/M metagenome (GOLD analysis project Ga0066652, IMG submission 71413) | Grasslands soil microbial communities from the Angelo Coastal Reserve, California, USA - 14_0903_02_30cm | ecosystem: Environmental > Terrestrial > Soil > Grasslands | place: USA... | reverse complement strand
CAGACCCAAATGTCGCACCGCCGCGGCGGTGACGGCATGTCTACGCGCCTACGCGATCGCCACGCGCGGGCGGCGGATCGAGCGCCGCGGGAGGGCCGTGCGCTGCTTCGCCCACTGGCGCAGGAGCGCCACGGCGTCGGCTGACGGGACGAACGGGTCGGCGATCGTGGCGCCGCTCGGCTGGGCCAGCGCTGCGATCAGGACGCCCTCGTGCTCGGCGACGAGATGGGCGCCGGAGGGGAGGTGCTTCGAGTCGAGCTGGGCGAGACGGTGGAGGGCCGCGGCGTCGGAGGAGACCGCGCGGCGCAGGGAGATTGAGGAGCTGCTTGCAGTGGTCATACGCATATGGTCCTTGACCGCCGCAATAAATTCCAATGATCTTTCGTGGTGCCTGTGATAACATCCGCTTATGCTCGATGTGAGGCTCCTGCAGACCTTCCGCGAGGTCGCGATGCGCGGATCGTTCTCGCTCGCCGCCGAGGAGCTCGGGTTCACGCAGCCCGCGGTCTCCCAGCATCTCGCGCGCCTCGAGCGCCATCTCGGCGTCAAGGTGCTGGAGCGCACAGCGCGCGGCGTCAAGCTGACGCCCGCGGGGGAGGCGCTGCTCTCGGAGACCGAGACGGTCCTCAGCTCCGTCCGAGAGGCCGAGCGCGCCGCCAAGGCCGCGGGCGGCATCGTCGCGTCGCGACTGCGGGTCGGGGCGTTCCCTTCGGCGGCCGCCGGCCTCGTCCCCGGCGCCGTGCGCGAGGCGCGCCGGCGCCTGCCGCATCCGGACATCGAGCTCGACCTGCGCGTCATGGAGTCCGAGCCGGCGCTCCGCGCGCTCGTGCGCGGCCGCGTGGACATCGCGCTGATGATCGACTCCCCGCTGGACCCGGTCGTGGTGCCCGCCGAGGTCGAGCTGCTCGACGTCACCGACGACCCGATGATGATCGCCCTGCCGCCCGACCACCCGATGGCGAGCCGTCACAGCGTCGATCTCGCCGAGCTCGCCGAGGAGCCGTTCCTGCTTACCGAGCTCGGCGGCACCTGCGCCGACAGCAACATCATGCTGCGCGCCTGCCGCGACGCCGGCTTCGCCCCGAACGTGCGCCTCGAGTCCGAGGACTACAACGCGCTGCAGGGCATGGCCGCCGCCGGCCTCGGGATCTCGATCGTCCCGCGGATGGCGACCGTCGGCGCCCACCCCGGCGTCGTGCTGCGCCCGCTCAAGGCCCCGGCGCCGTCGCGCAGGATCCTTGCCGCGGTCTCGAAGGAGCGCGATCCGCTCGTCGACGCGTTCGTCGAAGCGCTGCAGGCCGCGGGCGACGAGCTCGACGGCAAGGCGCGACTCAGCGTCGTCGCGTAGATGGTCGATTCCACGACCCCCGCACTCGTCTGCCCGCGTCTCGGCGCCAGCCACCACCTGCCTTCGCGGTCCGTGCCTATCGGCACTGTCCCGCGGCGGCGTGCGGCGCCTGCCATCCACGATCCACGGCCATCCGAGCACGGCGGCCGCGGAATCAACCATCTAGCTGTCCTCGAACCCCGCGAGCTTGCGCAGCAGCTGGTGCAGCGTGGCGCGCTCGTCGGCGGTGAGCGCCGCGAAGCTCTGTTCGCCCACCTGACGCGCGACCGCCCGCATCTGCTTGAGCTGCTTGCGCCCCTCTTCGGTCAGGTGGATCGAGCGCTTGCGGCGGTCGGCCGGGTCCGGCCGGCGCTCGGCCAGGCCGCGTGACTCCAGCTCGTCGAGCACCGCGACCATCGAACTGCGGTCCACGCGCGAGTGGTCGGCGAGGTCCTGCTGCGTGGTCCCCGGGCGCGCGTCGAGCACGGTCATGACGCCGAAGTGCCGCGGGTGAAGCCCGAACGGCTCGAGCGCCGCCGCGAACCGACGCCCCGAGCGGGTCCCCAGGTAGTTCATGAGGAAGCCGGTGAACTGCCCGAGCTCGGCAGGGGGCCGGTCGCTGTTGAGCATCACGAACAATTTACACCCTGTCACGAATCATTTGTGATACAAACGATTCCATGACCGCCATCACCCGGTGGGTGCTCGCCCACAAGCGCCTCGTCATCGCCTTCTGGATCATCCTCACGCTCGTGGGCGGCGCCGTCTCCGGGCCGGCTTCGAAGGCCCTCAAGCAGAAGTTCTCCGTCCCCGGCAAGGAGGGCTGGGAGACCAACCAGCAGATCGCCAAGCTCTACAAGGGCACGGGCGACAACGCGGCGCCGATGGTGCCGGTGGTCAAGCTGCCCGCTGGGACGACGGCACACGACGCCAAGGGCGACCTGCTCGCGCTGGAGCACAAGATGGCGCAGACGCTGCCGGGCTCGCGCGTCACCGGCTACGGGTCGACGGGCGACAAGAGCTTCGTGTCGGCGGACGGGCGGACGGTGTACGCGGTCTCGTATCCGCTGCCGGATCCCGACCAGCCCTTCGGCGACAACCCCAAGGCCGAGAAGAAGCTGAACAAGGCGCTGAAGGGCGCCACCGTCGCGGGCGCGCCCGTGAAGCTGTCGGGCTTCGACGCGCTGAACCAGCAGAGCGGGGAGGACTCCAACGGCCCAGGCGTGCTCGTGGAGGCCCTGCTCGGCGGCGTCGGCGCGCTCGTCGTGCTCGCGTTCGTCTTCGGGTCGTTCCTGGCGTTCATCCCGATGGTCATGGCGATCTGCGCGATCCTCACGACGTTCCTGCTCGTCTACGGCCTGGTGCAGGTCACCGACGTGTCGCCGATCGTGCAGTTCCTCGTGGCGCTGATCGGGCTCGGCGTGTCGATCGACTACGCGTTGCTCGTGGTCGTCCGATGGCGCGAGGAGATCGCGCACGGGCGTGAGGGCGACGCCGCCGTCGTGCGAGCGATGGAGACGGCGGGCCGCGCGGTCGTCTTCAGCGGCACGACCGTCGCCATCGGCCTGCTCGCGCTGCTCGCGCTGCCCCTGCCGTTCCTGCGGTCGGTCGGCTACGGCGGCATGCTGATCCCGCTGGTGAGCGTCGCGGTCGCAATCACGCTGCTTCCCGTCGTGCTCAGCTCGTGGGGGCAGAAGCTGGACTGGCCGCGGCGCGTGCGCGAGGACACGGCGAACAAGTCGTGGACGCGGTGGGCGAAGCTCGTCGTCCGCCATCGCGTCGTCGCGACGCTGGCGGCCTCGGCGGTGCTGGTCGCGCTGCTGATCTCGGCGAGCGGGATTCAGCTCGGCCTCTCCAACCCGGACACGATCGCCAAGGGCGGGACCGCCAAGGAGGGGCTGACGCAGCTCGAGCAGTCGGGCATCGGCTCCGGCGTGCTGCTGCCGCACGAGGTGCTGGTCCAGGGCCAGGATCCGGGTCCGATCGCGGCGCGGCTGGCGAAGCTGCCCGACATCCAGGGCGCGGTCGCGCCGACCGATGCGTCGTGGCGCCAGGGCGGGACGTCGATCATCGAGGTCTTCCAGCACCCCGACGGCGGGTCCGCGCACGGCAAGGACGTCCTCGGCGACGTTCGCTCGGTCGCCCACTCGTTCGGCGACAGCGTGCGCGTCGGTGGCATCCCGGCGCAGAACAAGGACTTCATCGACGCCGTCTACGGCAACTTCCCGCTCATGATCGGCCTGATCGCGGTGATTGTGTTCGTGCTGCTCGCGCGCGCGTTCCGCTCGCTGCTGCTGCCGGCCAAGGCGGTCGTGCTCAACGTCGTCAGCGTGCTGGCGGCATGGGGCGTGCTGACCCTCATCTGGCAGCACGGCCACGGCTCCGACGCGATCTGGGGCATCCCGGCGACCGGCTCGATCACCGCGTGGATACCGCTGATGGTGTTCGCGTTCCTGTTCGGCCTGTCGATGGACTACGAGGTCTTCATCCTCGCGCGCGTGCGAGAGGAGTACGACATCACCGGCGACACCGATGAGGCGGTGATCCGCGGCATCGGCCGCACGGGTCGCCTCGTGACGAGCGCGGCGCTGATCCTCTTCCTCGCGTTCATGTCGCTGGCATCCAGTCCCGGCACCGACGTGAAAGTCCTGGCGACAGGATTGGCGGCGGGCATCCTGCTCGACGCCACGGTCATCCGCGCGCTCCTCGTGCCGGCGGTCGTGTCGCTGTTCGGCAAGTGGAACTGGTGGATGCCGAGGTGGCCGGCGAAGTTGCTCCGCGTGGCGCCGTCCGAGACGTAAGCGGCTGCCAAGCGGGCCAGCAGGAGTGCGCCTGGCAAGGAGCCAGGCGGGGGACAGTGCGCCAGCACGGACCCCGCCTACCATGGCCGTGTGGCAGTTGTCATTGCATCCGACCTCGCCAAGGACATGGCGGGGGAGCCGTTGCTGCGTGGCGTCTCGTTCAAGCTCGAGCGCCGCGACCGGCTGACGATCGCCGGGCGCAACGGCGCCGGGAAGACGACGCTGCTGCGGATGCTGGCGGGGGAGGCGTCGATCGACGGCGGCGAGCTCGTCTTCAGCAAGGGCGTGCGGGTCGCCCTCCACGACCAGCGCCCGCCGCGCGAGCGGTCGGTGACGCTGCGCGACCACGTCCTGAGCGCGCGCAAGGAGCCGCTCGAGCTCGAGGCCGAGTTGCGAGCGCTCGAGGAGCGGATGGCGGCGGGCGACGACGCCGCCATGAACGCCTACGCCGGCGTGCAGGCGCGCTTCGAGGCGCTCGGCGGCTACACCTGGCGCGAGCGCGCGAACCAGTACCTCCATGGCCTGGGCTTCGTCGACGCCGACCTGGACCGCGAGCTCAAGACGTTCTCCGGTGGCCAGCTCACCAGGGCCTCGCTGGCGCGAGCGCTCGCAGCCGAGCCGGACCTGCTGCTCCTCGACGAGCCGACCAATCACCTCGACATCGAGTCGCTCGAATGGCTGGAGGAGACGCTCACCGGCCTTGACACGGCGATCATGCTCGTCGCCCACGATCGCTGGTTCCTCGAGGCGGTCGGCACCGCCGTGCTCGAGATGGAGGCCGGCCGGACGCGCTACTTCAAGGGCTCGTGGACCGCGTGGCGCAAGGAGCAGGCCGCGCGCGAGCTGGCCCTCGGGCGCGCGATCGAGAAGCAGCAGGCCGAGATCGACCGCATGGAGGCGTTCGTCGAGCGCTTCCGCGCGAAGGCGACGAAGGCGCGCCAGGCGCAGGATCGGATGAAGAAGCTCGCCAAGATCGAACGCATCGAGCGGGACCCGCGCGACAACCGGTCGCTCGAGTTCCAGTTCAAGAAGCCCGAGCGCTCCGGGCGGATCGTGTTCGAGCTCGAGGGCGGGCGCATCGAGGTGCCGAACAGAGTCCTCCTCGACGACGCCGAGCTGTGGCTCGAGCGCGGCGAGCACGTCTCGCTCGTCGGCCCCAACGGCGTCGGCAAGACCACGCTGATCGACACGCTCGCCGGCCGCAAGGCGCTCGCCCACGGCAAGATCCGCACCGGCCACAACGTCAAGCTCGGCTACCTCAGCCAACACGCCGACGAGCTCGAGTGGGGTGGGGCGCGAACCGTCCTCGAGGCCGCGCAGAGGCACACCGGCCTGCCGCCCAACCAGGCGCGCAGCCTGCTCGGCAAGTTCCTCTTCAGCGGCGAGGAGGCCGAGAAGCCGCTCGACGGGCTGAGCGGCGGCGAGCGGCGCCGGCTGTCGCTGGCGATCCTCGTCGCCGGCGACGCCAACGTGCTGATCCTCGACGAGCCGACGAACCACCTCGACCTCGAATCGCGTGAGGCGCTCGAGGACGCGCTGCAGGGATTTCCCGGCTCGCTGCTGCTCGTCACCCACGACCGCGCGCTCCTGGACGCTGTCGGTTCGCGCACCGTCGCGATCGAGGACTACACGCTGCACTCCTACGTCGGCGGCTGGCCGGAGTACTGGCGCGTGCGCGAGGAGCGCAAGGCCGCCGGGGTCGCACCCCCGCCGGCGCCCGCGCCGTCCGCCAACGGGCACGCGCCGCCGCGGGAGCAGCCCCGGCCGGTCGCGACGCCCAAGGGCCCGTCGAAGAACGCGCAGCGCAAGCTGGCCGATCTGGAGAAGGCCGTCGAGCAGGCGGAGGCGGAGCTCGCGGCGCTCGAAGACGAGCTCGCCGAGCCCGCGGCCTGGGCGACGAAGTACGAGTCTGCGAAGTCGACGGCGCGCCACACCGCGGCGAAGCGCGCCGTGGAGGCCGCGTACGCCGCGCTCGCGGCCCACGAGGAGCGGGCGTTCACGGAATAGACACCGGAAATCCCTGCAAATCGGGAACATCCGGGCCATGAACCCCCGCCTCGGGCTCAACCTTCATCGCAACCACTGGCCGACCGCTGCGGCGCTCAAGGCCCACGAGGCCGCCGGCTTCGCCTGGGTCCAGGTGCACACGCCGCCGTGGCCGATGCTCTGCGGGCGCGAGCGCACGCGCCTGCACGCCCGGGCGCTGCGGCGCGTGCTCGACACCACCGGACTGCGGCTTGTGATCCACGGCCCCGACGACCTCACCGCCGGCGCGCCGAAGCAGGACCGCGCCTTCGAGGGGCTGCTCGACTACGCCTACGAGGCGCGCGCCGAGCTCGTCGTCGTCCACGCGCTGAACGTCGAGCTGTCCAACAGCGAGCGGGCCGCCGCAGAGGAGCGGTCCCTACACGTGCTCGCCGAACGTGCCGGCCGGCTGGGCACGACCCTCGCGCTCGAGAACCTGGCGCCCGTCTACCCGTCGGAGCCGCGCATCTGCCACGACCCGATCGCGGTCCGCGACCTCGTTCGCCGGCTGAGCAACCCGGCGGCCGGGATGCTCTTCGACATCGGCCACGCGCACGTCACCGGCAAGGTCGACGCGCTCAAGCGCTGCGCGAGCGAGATCGTCCTGTTCCACGTGCACGACAACCTCGGCGCGCGGCTCAACGGCCTCGAGGCACCCGGCGTCGATCCGCTGCGGCTCGATCTTCACCTCGCGCCGGGCGCCGGCTCGCTGCCCTGGCACCGCGTCGCGCAGGTGCTGCGGAACCACGCCGCGCCGCTGATGCTCGAGGTCGAGCCGTCGAACCGGCCGGCCCTGACGACGCTCGCGGAGACCGCCGAGCAGGTCGTCCTACACGAGCACGCCATCGGGAAGCTCCCAGCCCTGACGCCGTGACCAGGCGATCCGCCGGCCGTCCGCGAGCCTCACCGCGGCACGCCCCATCCGGGGCTCGCCCCACAAGGTCGCCACGAGCGGCTTCGCGGCGTCCTCCTCGCCGAGCCCGCGCGCGACTGACTCGGCGGCATAGGTCACGACGATCGAACCTTCTCGCACCCAGACCGGGATCCGCTCGAGCGGCGTGGCGACGACCACCTCGCGGCCGCCCTCCACGACCTCGCCGCTCCACGCCTCGATCCAGCGCCCGCGCGGCAGCATCACCTCGCGCTCCGCGGCGCCCCGCTCGAGCACCGGCGCGACCCACAGCGCCGGCCCGAACCCGAACGCGTCGGCGACGCTCCACGCGACGTGGTCGCCGGGCTGCAGCAGCGCGAGCGGGCGGACGATCGGAAGCCCGCAGTGCGCCGCGGTCGCGGCGGCCGCCCGGATGTACGGCACGAGCATCTCGTGCAACAGCACGTAGCCCCGGTACAGCTCGAGCGTGTGCGCGTCGTAGGTCCAGGGCTCCTGCTGCATGCGCCCGTGCGCCTGCATCAGCGGCGTGAACGCGCCGAGCTGCGCCCAGCGCACGAGCAGCTCCGGCGGGCAGCGGCGCACCATGGCCTCGCCGATGTAGCCGCCGACGTCATGCGACCAGTTGCTGAAGCCGCTCGCGGCGGCACTGATCGTCGCGGCGACGAGCTGGCGCAGCGACCAGAAGTCGCTCGCCTGGTCGCCCGCCCATGTCATCCCGATCGCCTGCTGCCCCGTCCAGCCGCAGCGCCCGAAGAGCACGCCGCGCCCCGGATGGACCTCGTCCAGCGCCCGCTGCATCGAGCGCCGGTACGCGCCGCCGAACGCCCATGCCGCCCGCGCGCCGCTCGTGTCGCCGAGGCGCACGTCCTCGGGCAGGTAGTAGCCCTCGCCGTCGTCGGCCTTGATCCCCTCGACGCCGAGGCGCAGCGCGCCCTTCGCCTGCTCGCGCCACCAGCGCTCGGACTCCTCGTCGAGCAGGTCGACCGGCGACCCGGTCCCCATCCACCAGCGCGAGACGAACGGGTCGCCGTCGGCGTCCTTGACCATCCAGTCACCCTCGTGCGCCGACGCTGCACCCGTTCGCCGACTCGCGTCCCGAGCTCGCCGTGTGGCTGACCGACCGCGCGCGCCGCGGCGACGCGGTCGCGCAGCTCGGGCTCGAGCATCGCTGCGGCGAGTTCGACGGCATGGCCGAGCCGGATGCGCGCCGTTCGCTGCTGTCTGGGCGCCGGCTGCTGCGCCTCGCGGGCGTCGAGCCGCACGGGTTCGTCGCGCCGGGCTACGTGTACACCGGGGCGCTGCGCGCGGCGCTGCGCTCGACGTTCGACTGGTGGGCGACGATGGGCGGCGTGCACCGCCGCGCCATGCCGACGCTGCGCGCGCCATTGCTCTGGCCGCGCGCCATGCTGCTCGCCGGCCCGCTGCTGCGGCTCGACGTGCACCCCGGCGACCTCGACCGCCCGAAGCAGGTCTGGGCGTTCGAGCAGATCCTGCGGCGCGCCCGCGGGCGCGAGGCCGTCACCTACGACGACGTCGCCGGCCCGTTGTAGATCACGTTGTCGAAGGCCAGGACGCCGGGGTAGCCGGCGTAGCCGGTCGGCTCCAGCTCGAACAGGTCCTCGATGCTGCGCAGGAGGCTGTAGTGGTTGTACGAGCTGACGGCATTGACGGTGCCGGCCTTGACGAACGATGAGATCAGCAGCAGGCCGACGTGCCCGCCGCCGCCGGTCGCAGCGTCGGCGCCGGGCGGCAGCGGCTTCGCGGGCGCCGAGGGATCGGCTGGCGGAGCGGGCTGCGCGGGCGGCATGTTCGGATATGCGGGCTCGGCGCAACAGGCGCTCGTGTCGGCGTCGAGCGCGTCCTGGGGCGCGTTGGCGAACGTGATCGCGATCAGGCCGCCGTCCTTGTAGGCCGCGGAGCCGGTGATGCGCGGGATCAGGTCCTTGAGGAACGCGTCGGTCGCGGCAAGGTCGGGCAGGTGCGGCTCGATGTACGCCAGCGACGGCGTCGAAGTCGCCGTGCTCAGGTCCGTCGTGAGCTGGTCCATGCCTGCGAACGACTGCGCGCAGTCCGGCAGGTCGGTGACCGAGTGGAAGGAGGCGAACGGGGTGTCGGGCGTGCGCCCGCACGGGCCCGTGGGCGGCGCCGACGGATCCGCGTCCGGCGGCGCCGGTGGATCCTGCACGTAGGCCTTCCAGGTCGCGCCGTTGGCGACGAGCTCGTCCGGGAGCGTGAGCGTCGAGCGCGGGAACACGCAGCCGGTCCCGAGCACCTGGCCCTTCTGCTGCGTGTCGGTGCTGTCCGTGCCGGGCGTGATGTCGTTGTACGAGGTGCAGCCGGCGATCGTGTCCGGGTTCGGCCCCTGCCCGCTGACGAGCGCGATCTTGTTCGCAACCTCGCTACCGGTGACGGCGTAGTAGTTCGACAGCAGCTCGCCCTGCTTGGTCAGCTCGGTCGCCAGGTACGGCGTCTGCGAGCTGGTGCCGAACGTGCTCTCGTAGCCGGCCGGCGGCAGGACGATCAGGAACACGTGCTTGACGTCGGGCAGCTGCGGCCCGGTGGGGACCTCGGGCACCGGCGAGGGGGCGGGCGTCGCGGGCGCCGGCACCGTCTGCGTCACGGTCTGCTGCACGGGCGCCGCGGGCGCGGGCGCTGCGGGCGCCGCTGCCGGCGGCTCGACGGGCGCCTTCACCGGCGCGGGGGCGGGTGCGGTCGGCTGCACGGCGATCACGGCCGCCGGCGCGCTCTCGGCCGGCGGGCTCACGACCGAGCCGACGATCACGCCGAAGCCGAGGATCGCCATCACCGCCACCGCCGCGGCGGGTGCGTTGAGCGTCCCCGAGGAGCGCCGCGGCGCGTCGGGCGCGGGCGCGGGTTCGGCCTCGCTCGCGACGCCGAGCATCGCCGCCACGTGCGCTGGCAGCTCGGCCTGGCGCCGGCCGCAGGCGAGGCAGTAGCGCTGGCCGGGCCCCACCGGGGCGGCGCACGAGGGGCACGCTGACATCGCCTGCAGCCTTGCGGTGCGGCGTGACAACCGTGTGAAGATTCTGCGTCGCGCGATAACTCTTTGTTCACAGCGCAGCGGGCACGACCTCGGACACTTCCGCCGAGTGATGGAGTCGACGACCGCGAGCCACGAGGCGCCAACCGCCGTGCAGCCCGCGTTGGCCACGGTTGCCGGCGACCAGTGCACGTCATGCGGCGCGCCGCTGGCTCCCGATCAGCGCTACTGCGTGCAGTGCGGCCAGCGCCGCGGGCAGTCGCAGCTGCCGGTCGCCCAGCCCGTCGCAGCATCGGCTCCACGGCGCGAGTCGCGCATGCCGAGGATGAGCCAGAACGCAGCGCTGATCGCGGGCGTCGGCGTGCTGCTGCTCGCCATGGGCGTCGGCGTGCTGATCGGGCGCTCGGGCCAGAAGTCGGGATCCGCCGCCGCGGCGCCGCAGATCGTCACGGTCGGCGGCAGCGGCGCGAACACGGCCGCCGCGGCGGGCGCGGGCGGCGCCGCCGCCAAGGGCGGCAAGGCGGCGAAGACCAAGTCGACCGGCAAGAAGGCGACAGCCGCCCAGGCCCAGAGCGCCGCCAACAAGATCAAGGGAACGAGCGTGAAGCTCCCCAAGAAGGCCGTGGTCACCGTCGGCTCGCCGGGCACCGGCCCCGGCTACCACAAGGGCAAGTTCGACGGCAACTTCTTCGGCGGAGGCTGAGCATGAAGCGCATCCAGATGCCGCGGCGCAAGACGACCGCGGCCGACGCCGCGCCGAACCCGTTCGCGCCGCCAGCGGAGCGCGAGGACCTCATCGACCTCGAGCGCCGCCGCGACCAGCTGCGCGCCCGCGTCGCCGAGCTGCAGTGGGACCTCGGCGGCCTCGTTTACGAGATGGCGACGCGCGACCACATCCGCGTCGACACCCTCGTTCGCCGCGCCGCGGTCCTCCAGGAGGCCGATGCGGAGCTCAACG
>Ga0066652_100001968_pt1 | contig 11004 bp, 10 predicted proteins | sample GraSoiAngelo_101_FD_71413 | JGI IMG/M metagenome (GOLD analysis project Ga0066652, IMG submission 71413) | Grasslands soil microbial communities from the Angelo Coastal Reserve, California, USA - 14_0903_02_30cm | ecosystem: Environmental > Terrestrial > Soil > Grasslands | place: USA... | reverse complement strand
TCGCATTAATGCTTTTATGGACAACAAGGATGAAGCGCTGAAAGCCTTCGAAGCTGCGATCAAGATTGGAGAGGTACCAGGCGGAGCATATCAACAAGCGTTGGAAGGGAAGCGCCGCCTGACGCAACCTTAAGAGGCTCTCGCAAAATAGTACAAGTTAGGAGGGCGGTTTACCCCCGCTGGCCTCTGACTAAGAGCTACATCAGAGTCCTTTTAGCCAAGGCCAGCGGGGGTAAACCGCCCTTCCTAACTTGTACTATTGAAGTTTACTTCAGAGCTTTTGCAGCGTTAATTCGACCGCCGGTAGTAGTCTTTCCTTTAAGTGAATCCAGCGGATCGACTGAAGCCAGTACTCGTTTTTTTAGGTCGTCGACTGTAATCTTGGGATTGTTTGCGGCTATCAACGCTGCCACGCCTGCAACCACGGGAGTTGCCATCGACGTTCCCGATTTCTCTTCGTATTCATCACCGAGCCAGGTACTCAGAATGTCTACTCCCGGCGCGGCAATCGCTACACTCTTAACTCCATAATTCGAGAATGATGCAAGGCTGTCATTTCGATCGAGGGCCGCGACGCTGATCACATTCGGCACGTTGTAACTCGACGGATAATGTGGCGTGCGATCGTTGTTCGTTGTTGCATTACCGCTCGCCGCCACGAAGAGGATGTCTGCTTCGTACGCTTTGCGGATCACGTCTTCGAGTGCTCGCGATTTTTGAGTTGAACCCCAGCTCGCGCTAATCACCCTCACGTTCACGCCGGCCTTCTTGCGATCGATTACATAGTTAATTGCCTCTATCGCATCCTTGGTCGTTCCGTAACCGCCGGCATTCATGAACTTGAGTGGCATCAGCCGAACTTTCCAGTTCACACCTGTGATGCCAATATCGTTTCCGCCTTCCGCCCCGATGATTCCTGCGCAATGGGTGCCATGTCCGTTGTCGTCCATCGGATCGGCGGCGTTCTCGAGTGCGTTATATCCGTGCTCGTCTTGTATTGTTCCCAGGTCACGATCCTGATACGGCCTCACACTGGCTGGTCTAACCCAAATGTTTCCGGCGAGGTCGCTATGTGTGTAATCGACGCCACTATCCAAAACGGCGACCACAACGTTTTCGCTGCCAGTTGTAACGGCCCACGCCAGAGTTGCGCTGATGTCTGCGCCTTTTGTGCCGCCACGGCTTCCATCATTGGCAAGTGCCCATTGTTCGGTGAAGCGAGGATCGCTCGGCAGGATTGGTGTGCCCGCTGCGCCGGCAGCGTAGTCGTCCAAACCGATGTCGAAGACTGCTTCCGCATATTCGACTTCAGGTAGACCACGATATTGAGCTGCGACTGTTTCCGCACTTTGATCGTCGAGATCATCAATAGCGTCCAGACCCGGCACGGCCTCGATTTCGTCTTCAACGCGATCATGCAATCCGATCGCTATGTCTTTAATCCGCTCTTCGCTCACACCGGTTTTGAACTTCACGAGTATCTCGGGTGGGCTGAAGTCGCGTGTCTCGTAGGGGGCCGCTTCGATACTGTTGATCGCTTCGTGTCGTTTTTCCGATTGGATGATCCGCGCACGCATCTTCCATTGCTTTTGCCAATTGCGAAGCTGACCGGCAAAGGCGGCGACGAGAACGATTACGAGTGCGAGAGCAATGTGCGGAAGAAAGTTATTGCGGTTCATAAAACTTACCTCTTGTAGGGCAACAACCTCAAATGCGTCGGGTGCTTTGTACTTTGAGCTTTGTCTCTTTGTCCACGACTGAGTGCTCTTTAACCAAGCACCAAGCACAAAGTGCGACGCTCAAATTTTGAAATTCTTTCCCTTGAACTTGAAGAGCCTCAATTGGTTTTTGTCGGCGCGATATTCGTAACTCTGACCATTAGCTTTCAACTCAATCTTCCAACCTCTAGTGATCATTTGGCCGCTCATCTCGCCGGCTGCGGCCGCACCGAGCGCCATATCCGGAAAGTCGGTATCAGAAACGGAGTCGGCGATCTGGCTGTCGTCCAGACCGAGCCGACTTGCCAGATCCTTTTTGGCTTTAGCCGTCGCTTCTTCTTTTGTCATTAGAGACTGATAGGTTCCTTTGCTGAATTCTATTGTGTCAAACGACTCGCCCCGGTTCATTGTTCCGGTTAGTTAGATGCCTATTTTGAGCTTCAATTATGTGTGGGTCAACAGATCCCAGTGGTAGCAAACGACCTTGAGCTAAGGCTGCGCATAAAGAGCCGAAAATAACACCCGAGGGCAGCAGGTGGATACCTCAGATCCTTTCTACGAAAACGCTTAAGTATTCCCACTCTGAAATCCCTCTTCGTGCGATCATCTCAGATCGCCAAGCGCATTTTGCAGGAGCACACAAACGGCTATGGCTGCTGTTTCAGCACGCATAATACGACCGCCTAAGGTGACGATCTTCCAGCCTGCCTCGCGTGCTGATGTGATTTCCTGGTCTGACCATCCACCTTCCGACCCGACCAGTACACGGACGGCAGTGGCGCCCACATTTGTCCCCAGCTCGGTACCTTCACGTTCCGAAAACATGAGACGCAGGCCTGGGCCGGATTGGATAAACGAATCGAACGTCACGGGCATCTCGATCTCAGGTACGACAGCTCGACCAGACTGTTTCGCAGCTTCCAGCGCGATCCGGCGCCAACGAGTAACCCGCTTCACTGCGTCCGAAGCGTCGCGTAGATGAATATCAGCATGACGCGTCGTCACCGGAGTAATCGCAGTCGCCCCGAGTTCGGTTGCCTTTTGGACCACGAGGTCAAACTTCTCACCTTTCAGCAGCGCGACCCCAAGGGTCAAAGCCAGCTGTGATTCAGGCTTAAAAGCTTCTACTTCGACACAATTCTCGAGCGACACTTCGTCGCGTCTCATGCCGCCAACGGTACATCGAAATTCCTTACCGGTTCCGTCGAAAACGTTGACCGTGTCTCCTGCCTTCAGTCGCAGTACTTCGCGCAGATGACGAGCCTCATCACCCTGAAGGATTGCGTTGTCTGAATTGAACGCGCCAGGTGGCGCAAAGAACCTTCGTCGCGACATGAGAATCACACCACGCAGCAGACCCACTCACCGTCTTGCATTACTTCAAAGTCGCTGACGCCATGTTGTTGAAGCGTATGAGTAACTGACTCGAGTTGTGTTTCGAGGATTCCTGAAAGTATCAACTTGCCGCAAGTTAAGTTTAGTAACGTTTCCATCAGCGGTACGATTACATCCGCTGTGAGGTTCGCGCAGACCAGATCGGCAGATGGGGTTGAATCGTCAACTGTGCCGACGCTAAATTCAATTCGATCGCGAACGCCGTTGGCGGTCGCATTCTCTTGCGCAATCGAGACAGCTTCCTGATCTATGTCACAAGCCTGCAGGTGCGACTCCGGGTGAAGTTTGGCGGCTGCGATTGCCAGTATTCCAGTCCCCGTTCCGACATCCAAAAAACTACCACCGCGAAAGTGTTTCTCGATTGCCTCCAAACAGAGACGCGTGGTTTCGTGCGTGCCTGTGCCGAAAGCCATTCCCGGCTCGATACGAATTACTATCTGATCGGGAACATCGTTCAATTCGCTCCACGGAGGCGCAACGACAAAACGTCCGACTACCACTGGCTGCCAATTTCTTTTCCACTCTTCGAGCCAATCTCGCTGTGGAACCTCTTCGGCGTTTATTTCTCGGACGGACGAGGACGGTAGTTCATAGATGCGCAACGCTTCCAGCAACTCAGCTCGTATCAACTCTCGGTCTGGAACTGTTTCGAAATAGCCTACGATACGAACTATCCCGTCGCGCGGGTCATCCGTCACGGTGCCCATCGCGCCGGCTTCCATCAACGCATACTCAACCGCCTCGCGAGCTGAAGGCTCGAGATCAACATTCAATGCGTGCCAGCGGATTTCTTTTGCAGCAGTCTTCACGCTATTGCTTCAGACGGATAAGTTTTCATTAGGGCTGAAACTTCTCGGGGCGGGAGTGTGGATTCAACTACGACAAGCCCATATCGTCAAGTAGTGACTCTTTGTTTCGCCAGTCTGCTTCTACTTTGACGAACAACTCCAGGTAGACTTTATGGCCCAACAAGTTTTCGATGTCATGGCGAGCGAGACTGCCAATCTCTTTCAAAAGACTGGCGCCTTTTCCGATAACGATCTTCTTTTGCGATGCGCGTTCGACGACAATAACGCAATTGATACGAGTGAAGTCGTCGCGAACTTCTTCAAAACGTTCCGTGGCGACGGCCGTAACGTACGGTATCTCGTCGCCAGTAGCCTGGAGCAGTTTTTCACGCACAATCTCAGAACAAAGAACGCGCAACGACTGATCGGTCAATTCGTCTTCCGAAAAAATCGCTTCCGCTTCCGGGAGATGTCGCAAACAACTTTCGAGCAGAACATCGGTCATCTCGTTCTTAAGAGCGGAGATTGGAACGATCTCTTTCCACTCGTATTCATCTCGATACCACTCGATAAGTGGAAGCAGTGCCGATTTGTCTTCGAGCATATCGATCTTGTTGAGAAGAAGCAGTGACGGTTTCTCGGCACGTTTGATGAGGTCGAGCACAAATCGATCGCCCTTACCCGTCGAGGAGGCAGCGTCGCGAATCAGGCAAACCAGATCCACGCCCAGAAGCGCATCCTGAACCGAGGCCATCATGCGTCGATTAAGTGCATAGCCGGGTTGATGCACGCCGGGAGTGTCTACTAAAACAATCTGTCCTTCGGGTTTAGTGATTACGCCCTGGATTTTGAATCGGGTCGTTTGAGGTTTGTCGGAAACGGCGGCAATTTTCTGTCCGACAAGTCGATTCAGCAAGGTCGACTTGCCGGCGTTAGGACGACCGACAAGTGCGACAAGACCGCTATGGAATGATTGTGACAAAGTAATCTTTCAATGTCCGAGCCCTGATGTCCGACGAACTTTAGTTTGTCGTAGACCTGGTTTAGCGAATGATCGACAAACTAAAGTTCGTCGGACATAGGGCTCGGACATTCCGTTATTTCTTCTCTGCAAAAATCTGGACCAGGTGGACCAGCATGTCGGTTGACTTTTCAAGTCCACGCCGCGAATTGAATTCCAACTTACCGTGAAAGTTTTCGCCGCCGGTAAAAAGGTTTGGCGTTGGCAGACCTTCAAAGGTAAGCCGGGCGCCATCGGTGCCACCCCGAATCGGTTTCATGTAGGCCTTTATTCCGGCGCGCTTCGAAGCTTCAATCGCATTATCCGTCAATTCAGGAAAGTCTTTCAGCACTTCCTTCATGTTCTTATAGTTTTCCTGCACGTCGATAGCAATCTTCACCTCAGGAAACTTTGCTTGAGTTTGTCCCACCAGGTCGCGAAGTAGCTTCTCTTTTGCGTTCAGGCCGCTTAGATCAAAGTCCCGTAGCAGCAGCTTCACAGTAGACTTTTCGACGTCCAGTACACCGGTGTACGGATGAACAAAGCCCACTCGACCTTCAGTTGTCTCCGGGAGCATGTCTTGAGGAACCCGACCTAGGTAATCGGCGATCGCAAACATTGCGTTGACCATAATTCCCTTGGCGGTTCCAGGATGTGTGCTTTTCCCCTGGAATGTAACGGTTGCGGTTTTGGCGCTCCACGTCTCATTGCTGATCTCACCAAGCGTACCACCGTCAACCGTATAAGCCACCTTAGCTCCAAAAGCCTTTACATCAAACTTCTCGATTCCACCCCCGACTTCTTCATCAGGCGTAAAAGCTATGGCGAGTGTGCCGTGTTTTATCTGCGGATTCTGACGAAGTATGTCGATCATCGTCAGAATCTCAGCGATCCCCGATTTATCATCCGAGCCGAGGAGCGTCGTGCCGTCGGCCGTGATGATGTCGTCGCCGACCATATCTTTCAAAATGGGGTTCTTTTCGACGCTGATTACTTGAGTGCGATCTTTTGGCAGCACGATGTCGCCACCCTGGTAGTTTTTATGAACGATGGCGTTGACGTTTTCTCCAGAGACGGCCGGCGAAGTGTCCATGTGGGCAATCAACCCAACTACTGGAACTTTCGAATTGTCTGCCAGATTGCCGGGAATCGTACCGTACACAATGCCAAACTCACTTACGCGTACTCCCTGAGCTCCGAGCGTCGTTAACTCTTTCGCGAGCAGGTTGGCGAGGTTGAGCTGTTTGCGTGTACTGGGAACAGTATTTTGATCTTCGGCCGACTGGGTGTCGATCTTCACGTAGCGAAGAAAGCGATCGAAAACCGGTTCGGTGGGCGGCTTGAGTTGTGTTTGGGCCTGGACCCCGATGACGGCGGTCAAACACAAGACAAAGGTTAACAATGATTTCATCCTTAAACTTACCTTTCAGCGGGACTGAGTTTTGGGAGAGAAGTATGATCAGCTAAATCGATGCCTAAAAGCAAAACCGCGCTGCCTGTAGGGGTGGCACTCTGTGGCCACCCATTCTTAAATTATGAGAATCAGAGAAAACAGGGATGACCACGGAGCGTCACCCCTACAAAGTTACAGCGCAAATTTCACACCGTCTTACGCCATTCATCACATTCTCTAGTGAGGCTGTCGAGCGTCGCCTGGAGTTCGTTGCGCTTCGTATTCAGTAATTCTTCATTTGCATCCGCAGGCACATAAATGGGTGGAGCGACATACACGCGCGCCTTTGTGAATGGCTTGGGAATCTGAAACTTATCCCAACTTGAAATGGTCCAATAACTACCGAGTGCCATCGTTACCGGCATGATCGGATGTCCAGTTTTCTTAGCTAAAAGTACGGCTCCCATCTTCGCAACATACCGTGGTCCTTTTGGACCATCAATTGTGAATGCCGTCGTGCAGCCTGCGCGCATTAACCGGGCCATTTCAATGATCGCGCCGACTCCGCCGCGCGTACTCGAACCTCGCACAGCTCCATAACCGAAGCGTTGAATGAACCGCGCGATGTACTCGCCGTCGAAACTGCGAGATGTCATAACTACGATCCGCCGTTTTCGCCACCAATAGGTCGTCAGGAATATGCGGTCGTGCCAGAAGACGTAGATTGGGAGTCCACCGTTAGCTTCGGCCTTGTCATGGTTCTCCCATCCGACAACCTCAAAACGGGCCGTCAGTCCGATGAGATTTATCAGGAAGTAAAAGACCAGATCAGCCAGCCGGATCTTTAATCGATCTGTGAACGGGTAATCCGAAAGGTCCGCAAAGTGATAGGCCCGATTCACACGTTGCTGAATCGATTTATCTTTGCTGAATTCGCCTTCGATTGAAGCCTGCATGACGCGAGTGGAGTATAGCTGAAAGAAATATCTCTAGCTCAGCACAGGAGGGTCAATAAATACCTGGTTCACCCGGTGGACGGGTTTTCCATCGTCGATGTATCCACAACCACTGATCAGGGAACCGTCGGATAGTGTTTTCCATGACGAGGGAAAGCTGACTCGTTAACTGGTGAATGTCGGCTTCTTCGTCACCTGTTGGCGAGGGCTGAAGAGCAGGAGAAAGGAGTAGCGTGAACTTTTTCTTCTCCTCGTTCCAGGGGGCAAAGATGGGCACTATAGGCGTTTGATTGCGCAACGCGAGTTTCGCGACCATGAAGTTTGTTGAAGCTGGAACTCCGAAGAAATCGACAAAGATGGCTTCCTCATCGAGCGTGTTGAGATCAATCAACAAGCCAAGGGCTTCGCCTGACCTGAGTATTTTCACCATACCGCGCGCAGCAGCTAGTTTGTCGATTGTTTTATTCCCAAATCGTCTGCGACCACGATCAACCAGTTCCTCAACTCTCGGATTATCCAATCGACGAACAAGAAAACTCAGCGGGTGTCCAACCAGGGAAAGCCCGAAACTGGTGAGTTCCCAGGCGCCCAGATGACCGGTGAACAAAATAACACCTCGTCCCTCCGCCTTCGCTTTCTCCAGGTTTTCCAGACCGTTTACGTCAAAATTACTGCGAAGTAAGGAAGGCGAACCCGTCAGGAACTTACTAAAGATTCCAAGTTCTCTTCCCAAACTTCGGAAGCAACCGACGAGTAATGCTTCTCGCTCCTCGACGGTCTTTTCGGGAAAGGCGAGTTCAAGATTTCGTTGGCCGGTTCGACGTAAATGGCTAGCAACGACATAAGCCAGCCGGCCAATTCCTCGACCAAGCGCCATTGAGAACGATAGTGGCAATCGACTTAGGACAGCGAGAATCACACGTGCCGCGACGTATTCAATTGTTGTTTGAAGCTTTCCGTGCTTTGCCATGTGGAAGGAACAACGGATTCGTAGTTTAGGAGTTTGTCGCGGGACGTGACAAGCGAGCATAATATCCGCCTGTCGCGCTTAACCACCTTTCTGATATATTTCGCGAACGCGCTGCGTCAGAATTTCGTACAGTGTATTGCCAAGGCGCCTCTCGTGCGGCATTGATTTCTCCTCGACAACTCGGCTGGATAGGAGCTGGATGGAAAAACGCCGGATTCTCATCGTCGATAATAACGATGAGTTGCGTGCTCTCCTCGAACAAAGTCTCGGAAAGCTTGGTCATGACGTAGTTGTGACCGGTGAGCGCGAGAAGGCACTCGCTCGTAATGATCTCGACGAGTTTGACCTTGTCATCAGCGACTTGAGTGAAGCTGAGATCAATGGAACACCAATCGGTGATCTACAGCGCAAGCATCTCGTAACTCCAGTAACCCCCAAAGCGAGCGACGCCGCAATCATCAAAGCTTTCAAATTAGGCGCAGCAAATTATCTCCGACTCCCTTACAACGCTGAAGAGCTTAAGCAAATTATCGAGCAGACGCTCTCTTACAAACTCCGTTACGTTGACGACCCTACGGTTCTTCAAAACGTCCACGAAAAGATCGAGTTTGAGCTTCCCAGTGACTTAGCCTTGATGGATGGAGTGCTCGAGTACTTACAGGAACGGGTCTCAAAACTCGGACTAATTAAGCCTGAGCGCTCTAATCTGTTTATCGCCCTGGATGAAGCGTTTGTGAATGCCGTCAAACACGGAAACAAGAGCAATCCAAACAAACTGCTAAGAATCACCGCAGAACTTTCACCGAACGAAGCTTGTTTTACTGTTGAAGATGAGGGCGAAGGCTTCGATGTAGGGAACATCCCGGATCCTTGCGACCCCGCGAATCTATTTCGCACCTCGGGCCGGGGAGTACTCCTCATTTACAACATCATGGACGAAGTTGAGTACAATGCGCAGGGTAATCGCGTGAAAATGGTCAAGAGACCCGACGCAACGGTTGAAGCTCAATTAGTTGATCCAAACACTCCTGAAGACAAACACGTCTGACAATCGCGAAGACACACCAACCAGAGTCACGACTGGCTCGGATTCGACTCGTTTAACTCTCCGTAAATTCTGGTCAAGCTGGAAATGGTGGCTGTCACCGGCACTGATTGGACTGATTCTCGTCCTGGTTTTTGTTGACCCGTTTATCGGCGACTGGGATGGCATGGACTACACCATGCTATCGCTTGCCGGCTATCCCTCATCGATGGCGCTCGGTCGTAACCTTTTTATCTTCGGCAACCACACCTTATTCGTCATCGCCAAAACGCTTTTCAATCTCCAACCCGAGCATGCTTATTTACTGTTTAAGTACGCGGTGGTTGCGCAAGCGCCATTCGCCGTGATCGCTTGTTGGGCTCTGGCGTATGAGGTGAGTGAGTCGTTGTACACGGCGACCCTGAGTTCGCTTCTAATTGTTTGCTCACCAGTATTTGTTTTGTACGGCGGACAAGTGATGACCGATGTTCCGTCTGTGCTGCTGCTTGCAATCTCTCTTTTGTTGTACCTGCGGGGAGTGAAGGCAAGAAAACTCTGGTTGATTCTGTTAGGGGCCGGACTGCTTGGGCTGGGGGCAAATCTCCGAGAGACCATGGGTTTCTTTGTTCCCTGGTTGGTGCTCGCACCGTTGGCTTGTGGTTGGAAACTGCGTCGACGCGAACTTCTTTACGTCGCCGCTTCATTCCTCATAGTTGTAGTCCTGGCGTTTGGCTGGTTCGCATATTGGTTCGCAGTTGATCCGTATTATCGTCACATCTGGTACGGCTGGCGTCAGTCTATGGCTGAAGAGTCGGGTCGACATCCCGTTACACTCATCAATCTTCGTCCCTACCTGGTCTATCTATTCATTAGTGCTCCCCTGGTTTTCATAACGCTTCCTTTTGCGCCGTTCATTGAATGGCGCAAGAGAGGACTGACACCGATTCTCGCGTTGTGGCTCGTGTCGTTTTTCGCAGATGTTCTGTTGTTCTTTAACTACAGCACGACAGTGAACTGGCGTTATTTCCTGACCGGGCTGCCCGGACTCGCGCCACTTGGTTCACAATGGTTATTGTCCGTTGCTACTCGTTTCTTACACGGTCCACGTCGAGCTTTTGCTGTTTGTCTTTCTTTGCTGGCAGTGATTGCTCTGGTGTTCTCGTTTGTCTTGAGACCGGTGAGTTTTGAGTTTATCGAGCGTCGAGCGATGAGTAAGGAGTACAAGTACCGTCTGAAGAACTTACCTCCCGACGCAGTTTTACTTTCAGGATCTCAGACAATCGCCGTGACTTACTGGGCGTCAATTGGCCTCGGAAAATGGAAGACGATAGGCACTGGCGGGGGATGGCCAGGCGATCGTCTTTTCACAGTCATCGATGAGTATCTCGCAAAGGACCAGCGTGTGTTTATCGATAGCGATCCGCGGTGGTGGGTGCCATGCGGGTGGCAACGAGACGAGATTCCGTTAATTACGCAACTGGAGGATCACTTTAGATTCCGGAAGGTTGACGACCAGATCTTTGAGTTGCGTCCGCTTAGTGATGTAACAGCGACGGATAAGCCAAACCTTAAACGATTGCTGCCTGAAAACCGTCCGTTAGACTTGAGCAAGTGTCCGTCAAGCCGGATCTAACAGGTTCCTTAATGCCGTACGAAATCTTTCTCGCCTTTCGTTATCTTCGATCGCGTCACAAGCGCAAACTCGCTCGGGTGACTGCTCTTGCTGCGGTCACTGGCGTCGCGATGGGAGTTGCCGCGTT
>Ga0066652_100001967_pt1 | contig 11005 bp, 12 predicted proteins | sample GraSoiAngelo_101_FD_71413 | JGI IMG/M metagenome (GOLD analysis project Ga0066652, IMG submission 71413) | Grasslands soil microbial communities from the Angelo Coastal Reserve, California, USA - 14_0903_02_30cm | ecosystem: Environmental > Terrestrial > Soil > Grasslands | place: USA... | reverse complement strand
CGATCTTCTCCTGGCCGGCCCAGAACGGCTGCGTTCGGGCGTACGCGACGAAGTCGGCCGGCATCCCGATCACCTTCGTCATGAAGTACTCCACCGCGTCGCCGCGGCGACCCTCCGAAATCATCCGGTCGTACTGCTCGACCTGGTCGGCCGGTGGACGCGCCTTGGGGTCCTGGATGAACGGCGGCTCCCACATCGCGAGCCTGCTGATCCGGTTGCCGAGCCGTCCGGCCGCTTCCAGTGCCAGGACGGCGCCCGAGGACGAGCCCCAGAGGAAGGCCGAGCCGCCGGCGGCAGCGACGACCGCGTCGATGTCCTCGACCTCGCGGGCAACCGCGTAGGGCAGCGTGTCGCCGCTGTCGCCCCGACCGCGGCGGTCGTAGTTGTAGATGGTGAACTGAGGCGCCAGCTGCTCGGCGAGTCCGACGTTCGCCCCGCGGTCGGTCGACCCGCCGCAGACGAGGATCAAGGGCCGGCCCGAGCCGAGCTTGTCGAAGGCGATCGTCGTGCCGTCTGCCGAGGTGACCTTGTTGAGTGTGGCGTTGTCCATCGCGGTTCTCCGATCGTGGCTGGTTCTTGCTGGGTCGAGCGGCCGGCTCAGGCGAAGGCCTCGTCAAACCACGACTGCCAGGCCTGCCTGGTCGCGTCGGCGTCGATGCCGTCCAGGTAGATGTGGTGGCCGAGGAACGCCACCTTCTGGGGGGTGTGCAGGAAACGGTACAGCGCATCGTCGGTGCGCACCCCGATGATTCCTGGTGACCGGAAGTCGACCACGCCGTCGATCGGCGGCAGTCCCCTCGGAGCCGCCTGGACCCGGTCGCCCTCCTGAGGGTCGGCCGGCAGGCCGAGTGCTTTACCGAAGGCCGCCAGTGTCCGCTCGCGATCGGGTTCGTCCGGCCGCCACAGCGAGAGGACGATCGGCCGCCGTCCGCGGAAGTACTTCACGTACTGCCCGAGCTGGTGGAGGTACATGAAGTCGCCCTCGCTCAGCGAGTCGTACTCCGTTTCCCAATCGCCGCCCAGGAAGCCGCTGTGCACGAGCCGGACGAGGGTCCTGCCCCCTCGCCCCTCGATGACGTACTCCATTGCGTGCAGCGACCCGTCCGGTGCTGCGTCGCCCTTGTGCGCGAAATGCCGCGGCGGGTCCCACGCGGTGACCGTGGATCCGCCGCTGCCGGCATCGCCGAAGTCGAGGAGCACGCGGCCGCCCTCGCGAGGCTCCACCTCGTTCCCGGTCCCGAGGAACCAGCCGTCGATCCCCTTTCCGGTGGCGATCGCCTCCCAGATCTCCTCCGGGCTGGCATCGATCTCGATCTCCTTGCGGACTTCGAACGGGTGGGCCATGTCAGGACTCCTTCGTTTCCCGCGTGATGCTCGGGTGGATCGCCACGACCAGGCGATGGTCGCGGCCGCGCGCTGCCGTCTGGTCGTGGTATCTGGCCACGAGCGCCGTGACGGAGTGGGCGAGCTCGTCCGCAAATGCCGCGCGATCGGCGGCGGTTGCGAAGCGGATCTCGCTGTCCATGGCGAATGTCGCGACCCGCTGGCGGGCGCGGACCCCACCGCTGATCAACGCGCCCACGTCACGCACGAGCCGAGCCGCGAGGGCGAGCAGCCAGAACGCGGACAGGCGGTCGGGCGAACGCGCAGGATCGGGCTGGACGGAGCCGAGGGCCGCCGGCGAGATCACGTATGAGGCCGCCGTAGCGCGCATGACGCGCTCGGTCACGTTGCCCTTGCGGCGCTCCTCGACGAGATCGACCAGGCCGTGCCTCTCCAGCGCCCTCAGGTGGTAGTTCACCTGCTGGCGGGGCAGGCCAACCCTCGTCGCGAGGGTGGTCGCTGAGGCGGGCTCGGCGAGCGCTGCAAGGAGGCGCGAACGAATCGGGTCCAGGGATGCCTCCGCCGCGGCGGCGTTCTCGATCACTCCCACGTCCAGCATACGACCCACTTTGCCACCGACAATATTTGTTGTCAAGACAAGATTCCTATTCGGTGGTAAGGTCCTCGCTCCGCCACTGCCGGAAGAAAGACGGAGGCGCCAGCCCCTCGCCGGCGCCACTGGTTGGACGAGGTTCGCGATGAAAACTCATCGGCGGTCTTGCCGCTACAGCCATGCGGGTCGCCTGCCCGGGCTCGCTTGTCCGCAATATCTGCACCAGCAATATTCGCGAATCGAGAGCTGTGGCCGAGGGGATCCACCGGCCTCTCGGGGCTTGTCGGTACCATGTCCGCCTTCGTCCCCGGCCCGCGCGCTTACGCGCCCGTGCCGCTGAGCCGCGCGAACCACACCGTGTTCAAGGGGGAAGCCCATGACTGAACTCGTTCTCGATCCAACCGTCGGCGATTCCACCAGCGGTGCCCCGGCTGACCTGGGCGCCCGGCTCGAGGCGCATCGCATTGAGCTCACCGGGCATTGCTACCGGATGCTCGGCTCCGCGTTCGAGTCGGAGGATGCGGTGCAGGAGACCTTCGTCCGGGCCTGGCGCGCCTACGACCGGTTCGAGGGCCGAGCGGCCCTTCGCTCCTGGCTCTACCGCATCGCGACGAACGTTTGCATCGACATGCTGAGCAGCCCGCAGCGCCGGGCCCGGCCGATGGACCTGGGTGGGCCCGGAACGGCCGACGGCCCGCTCGGCACGCCGCTTGTAGAGAACGCCTGGATCGAGCCCGTCCCCGACAGCCGCACGGTTCCGACCGCCGGCGATCCGGCCGAGCTTGCAGTGGCCCGCGAGAGCATCCGCCTCGCGTTCGTGGCCGCGCTCCAGCGATTGCCGGCTCGGCAGCGTGCGGTCCTGATCCTCCGCGAGGTCCTGCACTGGAGGGCCGACGAGGTCGCCGAGCTGCTGGAGACCACGGTCGCCTCGGTCAACAGCGCCCTGCAGCGCGCCCGGGCCACGCTGGCCTCCCGGAACGAGGCCATCCAGCACTCGCCCGGCAACGACACAGGTGACGCGTCCGAGGCGCTGAGCGACGAGGACCGAAAGCTGCTGGCCCGCTACGTCGATGCGTTCGAGCGCTACGACATGGACGCGTTGACGTCGCTGCTTCGCGAAGACGCCGTGTGGAACATGCCGCCCTACGAGCTGTGGCTCCAGACGCACCTCGACATCCGCCGCTGGTGCCTTGGGCCGGGCATCGGTTGCCGCGGCTCGCGGCTCATCCCGACGATGGCGAACGGCTCGCCGGCTTTCGGCCAGTTCAAGCCCGCACCTGACGGGGGCCTCGAGCCGTGGTCGCTGCAGGTACTCGAGATCTCAGGTGGCGAGATCACCGGCATCACGTTCTTCCTGGACACCGCCCGGTTCTTTCCCTTGTTCGGTTTGCCGTCCCGCCTCGACCTGCCGTCCCGCCTCGAGAGCTGAAAGCGCTGCCGTCCGGAGCACATCGCCGAGCCCGGTCAGAGTGAGCAGCTCCCGGAGATCGGGCGACGTACCGCGCAGGCAGACCCGCCGATCGAGCCGCCGTGCGGAGAGCGCCAGGCGGGCCAGGGTGTTGATCGTTCCGAGGTCAGGCCGAAGGAGCGCGCCCACGTCGCACTCGATGAAGCTGTCGTCGAAGCGCACCTGCAGGCACGGATAGATGGCCGCGACGGCATCGGCGGCGTCGGCCTCCTGGTGGGTCAAGGACCCTCCTTTCCACACGTTGACTGCCCGGCGGCTGCAAATTCATCGACCGGTAAGGCGCCGATGAATTCAGGGACCTCGAGGGGTCATACGGTCGAAACAGACGATCGACAGGAGCTTCTCGTGCAGACGTCACCAGCCCGCCCCTCCGCCGTCTCGATCCCCGAACTGCGCGCCGCAGTCAGGGGGCGCGTGATCGCGCCCGGGGATCCCGAATACGACACCGCCCGATCCCTGTTCTATGGCGGCATGGACCGCCATCCCGCCGCGCTCGTCCGCGTCGCCGACAGCGCGGACGTGTCCCGCGTCGTGACTCTCGCCCGCGACTCAGGATCGGACCTGGCCGTGCGGAGCGGCGGCCACAGCTCGGTCGGCCACAGCGTCTGGGACAGCTCGATCGTGGTCGATCTGGCCGAGCTCAAGGGACTCGACATCGACCCGAGCGCGCGGACGGCGTGGGCCGGGACCGGTCTGACGGCCGTCGAGTACAGCACCTCCGCCGCGGCCCACGGACTCGGCACGGGATTCGGCGACACAGGCTCGGTGGGCATCGGCGGGATCACGCTCGGCGGCGGGGTCGGCTACCTCGCCCGCAAGCACGGCCTGACGATCGATTCGCTGCTGGCGGCAGACGTGGTCACCGCGGACGGCCAGCTCCTGCGAACGGACGCAGACAACCACCCCGATCTGTTCTGGGCGATCCGCGGAGGCGGTGGCAACTTCGGCGTGGCGACGCGCTTCCAGTACCGGCTGCACGACGTCAGCGGGTTCGTCGGCGGGATGCTGATGCTGCCGGCCGATGCGAACGTCGTGGCGTCCTTCATCGAGGCGGCTGAGGCCGCGCCTGAGGAGCTGACGACGATCGCCAACGTCATGCCGGCGCCGCCGATGCCTTTCCTGCCCGCGGAACACTACGGGCGGCTGGTCGTGATGGCACTCATGGCGTGGACGGGCGACCCGGTGGCCGGCAACCGGGCGATGGCGCCATTCCGGGCGCTGGCCGAGCCGATCGTCGACATGGTCCAGGCCATGCACTATCCGCAGATCTACCCGCCCGAGGACCAGTCGTACCACCCGACGGCCGTGGGAAGGACGATGTTCGTCGACTCGATGGACCGCGACGTGGCGGCGACGATCGTCGACTATCTCGAAGGTTCTGACGCATCGCTGCGGGCTACCCAGCTGCGCGTCCTGGGCGGCGCGGTGTCCCGTGTGCCCGCCGGTGCGACGGCCTACGCTCATCGGGCGAGCCGGATCATGGTCAACCTCGCAGCGTTCTACGAGGGCCCGGAGGATCGCGGGGTTCGGGATGCCTGGGTCGCACGATTCGCGGCCGCGCTGCGCCAGGGAGACGAGGGGGCCTACGTCAATTTCCTGAACGACGAGGGCGGGGATCGGGTGCGTGCGGCGTATCCGGGCGCCACCTGGGATCGCCTGTCCGCGATCAAGGCCCGGTACGATCCCACCAACCTGTTTCACCTGAACCAGAACATCCCGCCGGCCTCAATGGCCGCGCGGTGAAAGGGGGGCTTGAGATAGCAGCCGTCGCAAACGGCCACGCGATCAGCGCCGAGGGGCTGGTCAAGGTCTATCGTTCCAGGAAGAGTGAGGTGCGGGCCCTCGACGGTCTCGACCTGGCCGTCGACTACGGCACGGTGCTCGGACTTCTCGGGCCGAACGGCGCCGGCAAGACGACCGCGGTCCGCATCCTGACGACCCTCCTGCGGCCCGACGCCGGCCGGGCCAGCGTGGCCGGACTCGACGTCGTCCGGGACGCGCAGGCCCTCCGCTGCCAGATCGGCCTGTCCGGGCAGTACGCGGCGGTGGACGACAACCTGACCGGCCGCGAAAACCTGTGGCTGTTCGGGCGGCTCTACCAGCTGCCGTCATCGGACGCGCGGATGCGTGCCGACGACCTGCTCGAACGCTTCGAGCTGTCCGACGCGGCCGACCGGACCGTCAAGACGTACTCGGGCGGCATGCGCAGGCGACTCGACCTGGCCAGCGCCCTGATCGGCCGGCCGCGGCTGCTGTTTCTCGACGAGCCGACCACGGGTCTCGACCCGCGCAGCCGGCTCGGGATGTGGGACGTGATTCGAGGCCTCGTCCGGGAGGGAGTGACGCTTCTCCTCACGACGCAGTACCTCGAGGAGGCGGACGAGCTGGCCGACACGATCGCGGTCGTCGACCACGGCCGGATCATCGCGCGAGGAACCGCGGACGAGCTCAAGTCACAGGTCGGAGGCGAGCGGATCGAGGTCGTGGTCCACGACCCGGGGGCGATGACGCGCGCCGGCGAGCTGCTGAGCGGCGACCATGGCGGCGACGTCAACATGGACCAGCACACGCGGCGCCTCACCGTGCCTGCCCACCGCGGCGTGGACGGTCTTGTTCAGGTCGTGCGCGACTTCGACGGGGCGGGGATCAAGATCGACGACATCGCACTCCGGCGGCCGACCCTCGACGACGTGTTCCTGTCGCTCACGGGGCACGCGGTGGAGCGTGCCGAGGCCGAGGAGGATGGGACAAGCGCGGCGGCGCCCGCTGCCGCGGGGAGGACGACATGACCGCCACGGGACTGCGCACCCTTGCTCCGGCGGGCGGCGGCCTGCGTCAGACGCTGGCCGACAGCCTGATCGTGGCCTGGCGGAACCTGAAGCGCGTCCCGCGGATCCCGGAGCTGGCGATCTTCGCGATCCTCCAATCGATCATGTTCGTGCTGCTGTTCGCGTTCGTGTTCGGCGGGGCGATCCCTCTGCCGGGCGGCGGCAACTATCGCGAATACCTGATGCCGGGCATCTTCGCCCAGACGATCGTGTTCGCCTCGGCGACCACCGCGATCGGCGTGACCGAGGACCTGCACAAGGGGATCCTCGACCGGTTCCGGTCACTGCCCATGGCGCGCGCCGCGTTCCTCGCCGGGCGAACGGTGTCGGACGTGGTCTACAACGCCGGGATCCTGGTCGTGCTCATGCTGTCCGGCCTGGTGGTCGGCTGGACGGTGCACACCGGCCTGGCGAACCTGCTCGCCGGCGTGGGGCTGCTGCTGATGTTCGTCTTCGCCATGTCGTGGATCGGCGTCTGGCTCGGCCTCGGCGTGCCGTCGGTCGAGGTGGCACAGCAGGTCGCGTTCACGGTCCTGTTCCCGATCACCTTCGTCTCGAACGTCTTCGTTCCCCCGCAGACGCTGCCGAGCTGGCTGCAGCCCGTCGCCGAATGGAATCCGACCAGCACGCTGACCGCCTCGCTCCGGGAGCTGTGGGGCAACCCGAACCCGTATGCCTCGACGGCCTTCCCGTCCCAGTACCCCGTCCTGGTGACCGTCGCCTGGTTCGTGGTGATCGTGGCGGTCTTTGCGCCACTGGCGGTCCGCCGCTATCGCTCGATGAGCCGCTGAAGGCACCGATCGACTGGGTTGACATCTCCCGGCCTGGCCCGTGGCCCGCGTCAGTCCCGGGTCGCAAGCTCCGCTTCTGCCGCACTGGCCGTCTCGCCCGGTCCGACGTCCGTGATCGGATCCGACGGGGCGTGCTCCCGCCGCGCGAGGACGACGAATGGCAACGCGAGCGCCTGGATCGCCGCCGAGACCACGTATGACGGGCCGTAGCCGCTGACGTCGGCGACCCGGCCGAGGACCGGCTGGGCGACGACGCCTCCCGCCGAACCCATGAGGTTGTCGAACGAGAGCACGGTCGCCCGCTGTTCGGACGGGATGACGCCGTTCACGAAGGCCTGCCGGAGCGGGGCCTCGACGGCAAACACGAACGCCCACCCCGCGAGGAGCAGGAGCGCCATCGGGAAGCTGCGCGTCAGGCCGAGGACCACCAGCAAGCCAACGTTGAGCGTCGTCCCGAGGATCAACGCGGTGGTCCGCCGGCCGAACAGCCGCCGGATGCGTGAGACCGCCAGCCCTCCGACGATCTGGACGCCTGCCACGATCGCGGCCGCGAGACCGGCGACGCCGTACGCCGTCCGGTCTCCGTACAGCTCCAGCAGGTACGGCTGCGACGCGTAGAAGACATAGATCCCCGTTCCGAAGCTGAACGGCGCGGCGAGCATCAGCCAGCGAACCGGCGGATTGCGTAACCCGCCGTCGACGGCGCCGCGCACCACGTTGCGGACCGCCGTCACCGGACCGAGATCGCGCTGAGGTGTGAACCCGAGGTCGTGCATAAATCGAAAGGCGACGAGCAGCGTCACGCCGAGCATCGCTGCCCTGATCAGGTAGGGCACCCCGAGGTTGGTGGCCTGCGCCACGACGCCGCCGGCCACCGTCCCGAGCAGCATCGCGGCGCCGCTGACGGTCTGCGCTCGGCCGAACACGTGCTCGAGATGGCCGGTGAAGCCGGTTGCCGTCAGTGCATCGACCAGCCAGGCCTCCGTGGCCCCGGAGAAGAACGTGAAGCCCAGGCCCAGGAGGATGGATGCGATCGCCCAGCCCCAGAGCGGCGCATGGACCTGCCACATGAGCAGGTAGAGAAGGGTGGACACGAGCAGCGTCGCGGCACCGAGCAGGTAGGAGAAGCGCCGGCCACGCGTGTCGGCCACGACGCCGGTCGGCACCTCGAAGACGACCTGGCCGACCGTGAAGAAGGCGTTGGCGGCGAAGGCCTCCGCGTTGTTCAGGCCTGCGTCGAGCAGGAAGATCGTGTTGATGCCCCAGATGAAGGACGACGCGAGCGTCGTCAGGAGCGTCAGTCCGAGGTACGTCCGCTCGACTCGCTCGGCAGGATCACTCACGCGCCGGGCTGGTGCGGCCGGAGTGCCGTCACGCGGTCTTCAACAGATACGGAGTGAGCCTGACGGTCAGGTCGGGCTTGGGCATGGCACCGACGATGCGGTCGACCACCCGCCCGCTCTTCAGGACCATCAGCGTGGGGATGCTCCGCGCGTCGAACTGCTGGGCGAGCATCGGGTTCTCGTCGACATTGACCTTCACGATCTTGAGACGGCCCGCGAAGTCGCGCGCGAGCTCCTCCAGGATCGGCGAGACGAACCGGCACGGCCCACACCACGGCGCCCACAGGTCGACGACGACCGCCACGGCGGCGTCCGCCTCAACAGGAAACGTCTGGTCCGTCGCGTCGACGACCCACGGCAGCGGCTTGCCGCAGACGCTGCAGTGCGGCGCGCCACGATTGCTCGGCCGGATCCGGTTGCGCGCTCCGCAGTTGGCGCAGGTCAGAATCGATACCGGTCCGATGCTCGAGCTCGCGGATGGGGCGCCGGGTGTCTGCCCAGCGCTTTTCTCGTTCGAAGAGGTGCCTTCAGCTGTCATCCGGCCTTGCCCGCTCCTTCAGCTGCAAGTGTGCCCGAAGGGCCGCGAACAGGTCTCTCTTCGGGCGCCAAGCCGCTGCCCTGAATTGAAATCCCAGGCTCGGCCCTGGTTATGTGGCCGTGAGCCTGGATCCATAGCGTGGATCCATAGCGTGGACCTGACATCCGAAAGGAGACGCCATGCCGGCCAGGACCGAGAGACAGCGCAAGTTCATGGGCGCCGAGCTGCAACGCAAACGCGAAGGCAAGAAGACCAAGACGGGCATGAGCGAGAAAGAGCTCGAGAAGTTCGCGAGCAAGAGCAAGAAGAAGAGCTGATCGGGCTCTGGCAAATCTCACACTGACCGCGCTCGGCTGACCGCGCTCGGCTGACCGGGCTAGCCCCGACCTCAGCCCACCGCGAAGGTGGGAGCTGGTGCCTCCCCTTGAGTCAACGACCGGAACTCCGTCTCGCACAGGGCCTTGAAGTTGGCATGGGCGTAGTCCGCGTCACGCTGCACCGCTCGCTCGACGAACAGGCGATCCACCAGGCGACCGAGGATGAGCGTCGGCACGTCATAGTCGCCGTCCACGTCGATTCTCGTCTCAGCTGGCCCCAGGGCCGTGAACGTCGTCGCGTACCACAGCCGGATCCCGCCCCCCTGCGCCTCCACGCGCAAATAGGTTGGCCGCTCGGCGTCGACCACCCTGAACCGACCTTTCACATGGATTCCCAGGACCTTGTAGCGGGCCAGGTACTCGTTCCCGGCCAGCTCCGAACGTGACTCGAGTGGCGTCACGCTGATCGCGGTTTGCCACTCGGGGATGCGCGCGGCTTCCACATACAGGTCGAACACCTGCTCGATCGGGGCCGAGATCAGCACGGTCGCGGCGAGCCTCGAGCGATAGCCGTGCCGTGTCACGTACCACACGGGCTGCGCCTCGACGCCGAGCTCGGCGAGCGGATCACGCGGTCGAACGACGGCCGTCGGGAATCGACGACGAAGCCGGCGTTCGAGCGTCTCGCGAGCGTCGTCGGTATCGCCGCGGTCGCTCAGTGCCGCGAGGAGCTCCGAGGCGTGCTCGCTGAATTCCGCGTCTGCGGACGGAATACAAACCAGGCGAGGTTGACGGTCCAACTCCACCCCTCGTGGATCAGCCGTCGGATTCTACGGCGGATGGCGGTGAGCCGGCGATAGGAGCTTCTGGCTAACCGGAAGTCAACGGTTTTGCTATCGCCCTGCCCACACCCCCACCGGGGTGAAGGTCATCGGGACGTCCACCAGGATGAGCTCGCTGGCTTCGTCGGCCCTGATTCTGATCCCCTCTTCCTCGGTTACCTTGGCGGCATCCCCGGTGCTCAGCTGCTCACTTCCGAGCGACGCGCGGCCGTTGATCACGTACACGTACGCACCGCGATCCGGGCCGAGGGAATGACTCACCTCGACGCCGCGGTCCAGCGATGCCACGAATACGCTCGCGTTCTGGTGGACCTTGACGACCGGCCCACCTTCCGGCCCAATCACCTTGAGCAGCCCGTTCGCGCGATCCTCCCGAGGGAAGACGCGCTGCTCGACACCTGGCGGCAGGCCGGGCGCGTCGGGCAGGATCCAGATCTGGATGAAGCGCATCGGCTCCGTCTCCGAGGCGTTCTGCTCCGAATGCCACGCGCCCGACCCGAGCGTCATGCGCTGGACCGATCCGGCGGGAAGCGGCCCCGGGGCCCCGCCGACGTTGTCCTCGTGGCGGAACAGGCCCTCGACGACGTAGGTCAGGCCCTCGACGTCCCGGTGCGGATGCAGCGGCCAGACGGCACCGGGGATCAGCCGGTCGTCGTTGAATACCCGCATCGCCCCGAAGCTGTCGTTTTCCGGGTCTCGGTAGGTGTCGAACGAGAAGTGCCACCGAGCCCTGAACCAGTCGCCTTTGACGTCGTAGATCTCGGCATCGCGGCGGATCGTGATCATGCCATCAGCCCTCCGGGCGCCATACCGCCTACCGTACCGCCTCTCGCGGAAAACGCGATGGCGGCGCTTCTTGCGCCGCCATCGCAACCCCCTGTCCCGGAACATGGATCCGGCGTGGGCCGGACTACATGTTCGGGCAGTTGGCGTGCTGACTCG
>Ga0066652_100001956_pt1 | contig 11025 bp, 7 predicted proteins | sample GraSoiAngelo_101_FD_71413 | JGI IMG/M metagenome (GOLD analysis project Ga0066652, IMG submission 71413) | Grasslands soil microbial communities from the Angelo Coastal Reserve, California, USA - 14_0903_02_30cm | ecosystem: Environmental > Terrestrial > Soil > Grasslands | place: USA... | reverse complement strand
AGCCTGGGGAAAGCACGAGGAGGCGGCCGTGGCCGGCGCCGCACGGCGAGACGAGGCGGCGATCGGCGCGGCGCTCGCAGGCGAGAAGCGGCACATCGCGGCGACGATGGCGCAGCAGCGTGCCGCGATCACCGCCGAGCTCGGGCGCAGCAAAGCCCAGGTGCAGGCGCAGGGCCGCGCCGACCTCGCGAAGATCAAGCAGCAGACGACGCGAAACCTCCAGACCCTGCAGACGTCGGTCCAGCAGAAGCGGCAGCAGGTGAAGGCCCAGTCGGACGCCATGGCGCATGCGGCTCAGGCGATCGCGTCGGGCGACGCCGCGCGCGTCCGGGCCGGGATCTCCGCCGCCGCGGGCGAGGCACGCGCGATCGGCGAGCGCGAGGCGTCGAAGTACGGCGGCGACGACAAGGGGCGGGATCAGGCGGCTGCGGCGCGCCAGGTCGCGAACGACACCGCGAACGACATCCAGACGAAGGCGTCGTCCGCTGGATCCGACCTCCAGGATCGCATCAAGCCCGTCGTCGCGAAACACCACGAGTTCGGACGAACCGTCGACGACAAGATCCAGCAGACGGCTCAGGCGATGAAGGCGGCGATCCAGGCCGAGTCGAAGGCGGCCGAAGCGCAGGTGAAGGCGGCGACGCAGGCGGCGGTGCAGTCGCTCGACCAACTGAAGCAGCACACCCTCGCGACGCTGCGGTCCGCCGAGCAAGGCGCGCTCGCACACGCCGCCGCCGCCGCCGCAGCCGCGCGCGGACATGTGCGGGACGTCTCTCGCGGCGCCACGGCCGGGCTCAAGCGCGGCGTCGCGGCGGCCGCGAAGGGCATCGGGACCCACGCGAAGACGCTCGCGAAGCACCTGCGCGGGGCGCGATTCCCGTTCCTGCCCGGGGTTCGCTCCGCGCTCGGCACGGCCGAGGCAAGCGCGCGCGGAGCAGTCGGGCAGATTCGCACGCAGCTCGCGGGCGAGGGAACGAGCGCGCTAGGGGCGATGGGAGCCGCCGCCGGCGGCGCTCGTTCGGCCCTTGCCGCGATCGCCGGGGGCGCGCAGCACGCGGCCGCCACGGCTCACGCGCACGTGACGTCGGAAGCGGCGTCGACGCTCCACAGCCGCCAAGCCCACGCCGCGCAGACGATCGCGCACACGCACGCGGAGGAGCACGGCCTGATCACGAGCGGCCTGCATCAGATCGACGGCGCGATCAAGCAGGCCCACACGCAGTCGGCGCATGCGAACGACCAGATCCGCGCGGGGTCCAGCAAAGCTGCTCAGCAAACGATCGAGAAGGCACGCGAGCCGCTAGGACCGCTGCCGGGCCGCTGCGCCGAGGCCGCGGCGAAGGCCGGCGAGCAGCACGAGGGCCTCCTGCACAAGATCGTGAGAGGAGTCCTGGGCGCGATCGGAGGCTTCCTCAAGGGCCTCGTGATCGTGATCGCCCTCGCGGTCGTGATCCTCGCGATCGTCGCGCTGAGCCCGTTCGAGCTCTCCGTCATGGCCGCGCTGCTGCTCGCCGGCGGAATCCTCCTGACGGTCTCCGCGGTGCGCGTCTTCCACGCGCGCTCGACGAACCCCGCGACCCGGAACCTGCCGCTCTGGAAGCGCGTGGGGCTCACGGTGATGGACACGACCGGCGTGACCGGGATCTACGAGAGCGCCTCCGGCAAGGAGATCGTGACCGGGCGCGAGCTCTCTCCGGAGGAGCGCGCCGAGCGCGGCACGAGCGGTGTCCTCACGCTGGTGACGCTGGTACTCGGGGCGCGCGGCGCGATCAAGGGCATCCGCGCAGAGCCGACCGAGATCCCCGAGGAGACGATGAAGGACGCGCAAGCGGAGTCGGGAGCCGGCGACAAGCCGCCGAGCGGCGGCGATACGGGCGGAACCGGCGATGGCACGCCCACGAGACCGCCTCACGGGCCGGACGAAGGCACTGGAGCCACGACCGGCGGAGGCGGTACCCGACCTGGTCCCGAACCTGAAGGGCCCAGGCCAGAAGGTCCCGGGCCTGAAGGCCCAGGCCCGGAGGGACCAGGGCCAGAAGGACCAGGGCCGAAGCCGCCTGGTGGCGGGCCAGATGGCACAGGGCCTGCTCCGGAGACCCTCGATCTCGCAGCTCAGGAGCAGCTCGGCGGGCACGCGCTCGAGCGCCATGGACCCGATCTCTCGATGGATCTGATGCGACAACGAGTCGAAGGGAATGCTCCGGGCCTACCGCAGTCGCGAACGGCGCTGAAGTTCCTCGACAAGGCGACGATGGACGACGCCGTCAACACGGCCTACACCCGCTTCCGCGCGGAGATCATCGACCACTTCAAGGCGGGCGGCGACTACAAGGAATGGTCGCTAGACACGGGGAAGCCGGTCGGCGAAGGCTTCACCAATACCGGCACCCGAGCGAACCCGGTTGTGCGGGCACTCACGCCTGCGGAAGTCACGAAGGTCACGATCTCCTTCAACAAGAACCCCGCCGCTCCGGGCGGCTTCTATCTCGTGTCAGGATTCCCGGCGTGGCCGTGAGCGACTTGGACTCCGTCTGGAGCTTCCTCCGGGAGTTCTTCAACTACGCGTGGTACGACGAGGGCGTCGAACGCGCTCGGGCGGCGCGGGCGGAGGAGAGCGGCGCCGAGCGTTGGCAGCGCGTACGCCAGGCGATCGCGCAGCGCGAGCTGCCGCCGGGAGAGCCGCTCCGCCTCGTGAACGAAGGCGCGAATCAGGTTCTCGACGCGAACACCGACGAAGAGGCCTACAAGTGGCTCGATCTGATGCTGGAGAACGTCGAGAGCGACGGCCAGATACGGCCGTACTGAGGCGGGCTAGGACGCGCCCGCCGAGCCGTTCCCGGCGCCCGGCCGGATCAGCTCGTGGAACCGCTCGAAGTCGGACTCGAGCGTGAGTCGGCCCTGCTTGCCGTACTCCAGCGCGACGCCGCGAACGAGGTGCCGCATGCCGATCTTGCCACCTTCGTCTGCGGCCATGAACGCCGCGGCGAGCGAGCAGTTGCGGATCGAGCCGCCGGAGAGCTTGAACTGCGCCGCGAGGAACTCGACGTCGATGTCCTCGTTCAGGGGTGCGGTCTCCGGGAGGAGGAGCTTCCAGATCTTCTGACGGTCCTCGGCCTCGGGGAACGGGAAGTCGACGACGACGTCGAGCCGGCGCAGGAACGCGTCGTCGATGTTCTGGCGGAAGTTCGTGGCGAGGATGACCGCGCCGGCATATCCCTCCATCTTCTGGAGCAGGTACGCGACCTCGATGTTCGCGTAGCGGTCGTGGGAGTCGCGGACCTCGGAGCGCTTGCCGAAGAGCGCGTCGGCCTCGTCGAAGAAGAGGATCGCGTTCGAGCCCTCGGCGGCGCCGAAGATCCGGTCGAGGTTCTTCTCCGTCTCCCCGATGTACTTGCTCACGATCGTCGCGAGGTCGATCCGGAAGAGCTCGAGCCCGAGCTCCTTCGCGAGCACCTGACCGGCCATCGTCTTGCCGGTCCCGGACTCGCCCGCGAACAGCACCTTGATCCCCTGGTTGCGCGCCACCGTGCGCTCGTAGCCCCATTCCGACAGGACGAGGTCGCGGTGGCGCAGGTACGCCGAGATCGACATGAGCACTTCGAGCTGCTTCTCCGGGAGGACGAGGTCGTGCCAGCTGAACGCCGGGTCGAGCCGGCTCGCGAGCTCCGCGAGTCGCGTGCTCGACGCCTGCCGCGCACCGAGGTCGAGGTCGGCCGGCTGCGGCGTCTCGTCGCCGCGGGCGGCAGCGGTCACCCGCGCGACGTCGGCGGCGTCGACGATCTTCCCGATCGCGAGGCGGAACTTCGCAGCGACGTCGCCGGCGTCCTCTACTCCCGCGAGCGCCTCCCACGCGTTTCGCCGCTCGCCGAAGCTCGGGAGCGGCGCCTCGACGATCAGCGCGGTCTGCTCGCCGAGGACCACGGCGGCGTCACGATCGTGCGCGCAGATGAGCGGACGCTCGCGGCGGGCCATCAGGCCGCGCAGCATCTTCATGCGCGCGCCCGGCTCGACCTCGTCGAGCCCCTCGAACGCATGAACACGACCCTCGAGCGCGGCGACGAGCGTCGCGTCGCGCTGGAGATCCACGTCCTCGACGTCCAGCGCGTTCGTGAGCACGAGCGGCTTGCCGATCGCGGTCGTGAGCAGCAGCGCCGGATCGTGCCCCGCGACGATGATCGGCAGGGAGCTCTCCCCGTGAACGAGTGCGCGCAGCTGCTCGACCTCGGCCTCGCGTCCCGTGTCGTACGACGGCAGGTCGACGCGGTGGAGGCGGCCGTCGCGCGCCGGCTCGTCGAGCCCGACGCCGAGGAGGAACGCCGCCAGCCGGTCGGAGAGCTTCACCGAGCGCTCGCCGAGCGGGATCGGGCCGCCGGCGTCCAGCACGCGGATCGCGCCGAGCCGCCGGAGCGGAGCCTCGTGGTCGAAGCACGCGAGGACGTCGCCCTGGCGGACGTCGTCGTCGGCGAGCAGCCGGGCGACGAGCCGCGGCGTCGCCAGCTTCCGCGTGACGTCGTCGTGGAGATATGCGAAGAGGCGCCCGTAGTGCGGGCTCAGCTCGGGCGCGGCACAGAGTCCTAGGACCGCGCGGTCGAGCAGGTCGAGCCCGAGCAGCTCGCCCGCGGCAGCGAACCGGTCGTCGAGATCCTCGGCCGGCAGCGCCCGCGCCAGCGAGAGCGCGAGGTCGTCGGAGATGTACAGGCCGCGGAACGGATCGGCCGGGTTCGGGTCCGTGCCCGCGACGGTCTCCACCGCGCTCCGGACCCGTGCGTCCAGAAGCTCGAAGCGGAGGATGTCGGTCTTGCCGGCGTCAGCCGTAGATGCCACTCGAAGCCTGGTCCGCCTCGTTCTCCAGCGCCTCGCCCGGCTGCGACACCGTCAGCGGCCCTTCGGTCGGCGCGCCGCGCTGCTGCACGACGTGGCTCAGCTCGTGGGCGAGCAGGCGGTTGCCCTCGCTCGACCCGGGCTGGTACTCGCCCTTGGCGAAGTAGACATCGGACCCCGTGGTGAACGCGCGCGCGGCGACCGAAGTCGCGAGCTTGTCGGCCGTCTCGTCGGTGTGGACGCGGACGTCGCTCAGCGGGTCGCCGAGCGCGCCGCCGACGGTCGAGCGCGTCGACGAGTCGAGCGACTGCCCGCCGCCGCGCGACTGCGCGATCGTGTGCTCGACGTCCGGGTGGGCGCGCCCGTCCGGGAGGATCCCGCCGCCCTGGCGCGCGAGCGCCGCGAACGCCTGGTTCCCGACGTTCGAGGCGAGCCGCTGGGCCGGCGAGCTCTCGCTCTCGGCGGCCTCCGGAGCCTGGTCGACCTGCTGCCGTGCGTGCTCGGTCTGCTGGAGGTTCTCGTAGTTGTCCACGCCCTCACGGCAGCATACGCTTCCGATCCGCCGACCGGAAGAGCCGGAAGACCGCCTCGCGCTGCCCTCAAGGGCAACGAAGGCCGCCGAGGTTTGGACAGGTATCCCCCAGAGGTAAAGAAGGAGGACGCAGATGGCGGAAGTCTCGTTCGACCAGGTGAGCAAGATCTATGCCGACGGGACGACGGCCGTGAACGAGCTCACTCTCGGGATCCGCGACGGCGAGTTCATGGTTCTCGTCGGCCCTTCGGGATGCGGCAAGACGACCGCGCTCCGGATGGTGGCCGGCCTCGAGGAGGTCTCCAGGGGGGTCCTGAGGATCGGGGAGCGCATCGTGAACCACGTCCCCTCGCGCGACCGCGACATCGCGATGGTCTTCCAGAGCTACGCGCTCTACCCGCACCTCTCCGTGTACGAGAACATCGCGTTCGGTCTGCGGCTCCAGAAGGTGCCGAAGCCGGAGGTCGCGAAACGCGTCAACGACGCCGCGCACGTGCTCGGGCTGGAGCAGCTCCTGAAGCGGAAGCCGCGCGCGCTCTCGGGCGGGCAGCGGCAGCGGGTCGCGATGGGCCGCGCGATCGTTCGCAACCCGCAGGCGTTCCTCATGGACGAGCCGCTCTCGAACCTCGACGCGAAGCTGCGCGTGCAGATGCGGGCCGAGATCGGGAAGCTCCAGCACGATCTCGGCACCACGACGCTCTACGTCACCCACGACCAGGTCGAGGCGATGACGATGGGCGATCGCGTCGCCGTGATGCGCAAGGGCGAGCTCCAGCAGGTCGACGACCCGCAGGTGCTGTACGACCGCCCGCGGAACCTCTTCGTCGGCGGATTCATCGGCAGTCCGGCGATGAACATGCTGGACGCGACGATCGAGCGCTCGAACGGGAGCTACGCCGCGAAGGCAGGCAAGCTCTCGATCCACCTCGGCGACGACACGTTCTCGGCGCGTCCCGCGCTGAAGTCGTACGAAGGCAAGCGCGTCGTGCTCGGCATCCGGCCAGAGGACCTCGAGGACGCGAGCCTCGCGCCCGACACGCCGAAGGACCAGACCCTGACCGGAACGGTTGAGCTGCGCGAAGCGCTCGGAGCAGAGATCATGGCTCACCTATCGGTCGAGGCGGAGGCGGCGGAGACGGACGAGACACGTGAGCTCGCGCGTGACACAGGCGACGCCGAGGGCGACGTCGGCGTCAGCGCACCCGAGGGCAAGACCGTGGTCGTCGGCCGATTCGGCGCGCGCTCGCGTGCGAAGGAAGGCGAGCAGGTCCAGATCGCGGTCGACACGCGCGCTCTGCACTTCTTCGATCCCGAGACTGGCGACGGCATCTACGACGCGAAGGAGAAAGGAGCAGGCGCATGAGCAAACGCGCATGGTTCGTCTTGACGGCGCTCGCGCTCGGCCTCTCGTTGATCGCTGCGGGTTGCGGCGGCGGCAAGAAGAGCTCGGGTGGCGGCGGCACCACCGCCACGGCCCAGAAGGTCAAGGGAACGATCAGCATGATCGCCGTCTGGACGGGCCCCGAGGGCCAGGCGATCCAGGCCGTGCTCAACGGGTTCAAGGCGAAGAACCCGGACGTGACGATCAACTACAAAGCGGCGAAGGATCCCGGTCAGGTCCTCACGACGGCCGTGCAGGGCGGGAACCCGCCCGACATCGCGGCGCTCCCGTCGCCGGGCCTCATGAAGCAGTTCGTCGACCAGGGGGCCCTCAAGCCGATCGACTTCGCGAAGAGCGACATCTCGAACAACTTCTCGGCCGACTGGCTCAAGTTCGGGACCGTCAACGGGAAGCTCTACGGCCTGTTCTTCAAGGGGGCAAACAAGTCGACGGTCTGGTACAACGTCCACGCCTTCAAAGACGCGGGCGTCAAGCCTTCTACTGAGTGGGGCACGCTGATCGACGACGCCAAGACGATCAGCGCTTCGGGCACGCCGGCGTACTCGATCGGCGGAGCGGACGGATGGACGCTCACCGACCTCTTCGAGAACCTCTACCTCCGCAAGGCAGGAGCAGCCAAGTACGACCAGCTCTCCGACCACAAGATCCCGTGGACGGATGCGTCGGTCAAGGCAACGCTGACGGAGATGGGGCAGGTCTTCGGCGACGCGAAGAACATCAACGGCGGCTCCTCCGGGGCGCTCCAGACGAACTTCCCGGACTCGGTGACGGCCGTGTTCACGAATCCGCCCAAGGCCGCGATGATCTTCGAGGGCGACTTCGTCCCGGGCGTCGTCGCGGGGCAGTCGAAGGCAAAGCCCAAGACCGACTACGACGTCTTCCCGTTCCCGGCAGTCGACGGCAAGGGCGGCGACTTCGTGGTCGGCGGCGGTGACGTGATCGTGATGTTCAAGGACACCCCCGCTTCCCAGGCGCTGATCAAGTACCTGGCGACGCCCGAGGCGGCGGAGATCTGGGCCAAGCGCGGCGGCTTCAGCTCCCCGAACAAAAACGTCGACGCGTCGGTCTACCCGGACGACATCACCCGGACGACCGCGACGGCGCTCGCCAAGGCGTCCACGTTCCGCTTCGACATGTCCGACCTCGCTCCGGCGAAGTTCGGCGGCGACGCGGAGTTCACCGACCTGCAGAACTTCCTCAAGAACCCGTCAGACGTGAACGGGGCGGCGGCGCAGCTCGAGAAGGACGCCGCGGCGGCCTACAAGACGGGCGGCTAACGGAGGATGAGCTCGACGAGCGTACGGGCAGAGTTCCCGGCCCCGGGAGCTCCGCCCGCGCCTCGTTCCTCGCGGATCCGGTCGATCTGGATCCCGCTGTCGTTCATCGGTCCCGCAGCGATCCTCCTGATCGTCTGGATGATCTATCCGGCGCTCCGGACGATCGTGCGGAGCCTCTGGAACAACCAGGGCGACAAGTTCGTGTGGTTCCAGAACTACACCACGCTCTTCTCCGATTCGATCATCCGCACGGCGATCAAGAACAACGTGATCTGGATCGCCGTCGGGCCGCTCGCGGTGACCCTCTTCGGACTCGTGCTCGCGGTCCTCAGCGAGCGCATCTCGTGGGCGAGCTTCTTCAAGGTCGTCCTCTTCATGCCGCTCGCCGTCTCGCTCTTCGCGGTCGGCGTGATCTGGCGGATCATGTACCAGCAGAACCCAGACCAGGGTGCGATCAACGCCGGCCTGAACTCGATCCACAACGTCTTCTCGCAGCCGGGCGTGCTCCCACGCGCGCAGCCGTCGTCGGCCGATCTCAACGCTCGCTTCGTCTACACGAAGCCGCTCGCGGCCGGAGGGACGGCGACCTTCGGGCTCACGGGGATCAGCCCCCAGGACGTGCCCTCGGGCGCGGCTCAGGCCGAGCAGCCGCAGTCGAAGCAGGGCGCGATCACCGGCGTCGTCTGGCGCGACTTCAAGCCCGGCGGCGGCAAGCCCGGCGTCGTCGAGCAGGGCGAGCTCGGCGTGCCGGGGGTCAGCGTCGCCTTACGTCAGAACGGCAAGAAGGTCGGCACCGAGAAGACCGACGACCACGGCGCATTCACGTTCGACGGCTTATCGGGCTCCGGCTACCAGGCGCAGATCGCATCCTCGACGTTCAAGCAGCCGTGGCAGGGCGTTCAGTGGCTGGGCCCGAAACTGATCACGCCGGCGATGATCATCGCGTTCCTCTGGACCGCCGTCGGCTTCGCCATGGTGGTGATCGGCGCCGGCCTCTCGGCGATTCCGAGAGACGTCCTCGAAGCCGCTCGGACCGATGGCGCGAGCGAGCTCCAGGTCTTCAGGCGCGTCACCGTTCCGCTCCTGATGCCCGTGCTGACGGTCGTCTTCGTCACGCAGATGATCGGCGTGCTGAAGATCTTCGACATCATCTACGCGACCGCGCCCGGCTCGGTCACGAACGACGCGACAACGCTCGCGTACGAGATGTGGAGGCGCTCCTTCCTCGACAACTCGTTCGGGACCGGGGCCGCGATCGCCGCGCTCCTGATGCTCCTCTTCGTCCCGTTCCTGATCTACCAGGTCCGCTCGCAGCGGAACGCGAACTGATGGCCGTAGCAGAAGCAGCACCCGCGAAGGTCCGCACCGTCGAGGCGCGCGAGTCCATCGGCGTCCGGCTCGCCAAGACCCCGCTCCACCTCTTCATGCTCGTCGTCGGGATCCTCTGGCTGCTGCCCGCGGCCGGTCTCTTCGTCACGTCTCTCCTTCCCGCCGCGACCGCGAACGCGCGCGGCTGGTGGCATGTATTCGGGAATCCGAGCGAGGTGACCTTCGACAACTGCCGGCACATCTTCGCCAACTCGGAGATCACCCGGGCGCTCATCGTCACCGCCGAGGTGACGATCGGCGCGACGATCCTCCCGATCCTGATCGCGAGCCTCGCCGCCTACGCACTCGCTTGGATCGAGTTCCCCGGCCGTGACTGGGCATTCGTCGTCGTCGTCGGGCTGATGGTCGTCCCCATTCAGATGGCCCTGATCCCGATCTTCAGGCTCTACAACACGCTCCACCTCTACGACACGATCCTGGGCCTGATCCTCTTCCACACCGCGTTCGCCCTCCCGTTCGCGATCTTCCTGTTACGCAACTTCTTCGCCGGAATTCCACGCGACCTGATGGAGGCGGCACGCATCGACGGCGCCTCCGAGTGGCGGCTGTTCTTCAAGGTCATCCTGCCGCTCGGGCTGCCCGCGATCGCGGCGCTCGCGATCTTCCAGGTGCTGTTCGTCTGGAACGACTTCCTCGTGGGCTTCACGCTCGCGCAGAGGAACACGCCGATCGCGCCGGCGCTCGCGGGGCAGCTACGGCAGTTCGGATCCAACCTCGACGTGATCGCGCCGGCGTCGTTCTTCTCGGCGGTGATCCCGCTGACGATCTTCGCGCTGTTCCAGCGCTACTTCGTCCAGGGACTGCTCGCCGGCTCGGTCAAGTAGCGGGGGCTACGCTCTCGGCGTGAGCGCCGAGTGCGCAATCGTGGGCGGCGGCCTCGCCGGGTTCACGGCGTACCAGACGCTGCGCCACGGCGGCCTCGAGCCCGACGAGATCCTCGTCTTCGGCACCGACTCCGATCCGGCCGGCGCCTGGCGGACCCGCGCCGCCGCGATCCGGCAGCGGCGGATGCGCTCCGAGAGCGACGGGCACTGCCTGCCGACGTCGTTCCCCGGGCTCGCAGTCCGCGAAGCGCGGCGCCGGGGCAGCGTCGGGCCGCTCCTCCTCAGCCTCCTCGACCGCTACCACCCGTCGGTCGACGAGTTCCTCGACCACGTCGCCGAGCTGCGCGAGCAGTCGGGGTGGGACGAGAGCTTCCGCGCGGCGCGCGTCGAGCGGGTGCGGGCGGTCGACGGCGGCTTCCAGCTCGAGCGCCAGGGCGTGTTCAGACATGTCCTGATCGCTCCTGGGCACCCGGGGCGGGCGGTTCCCGACGAGCTCGCAGGCGACCCGCGGTCGGTGCACGCCTACGAGCCGCACGAGTACGCGGATCGAGTCGCGGTCGTCGGCGCCGGCATGGCCGCCGCGACCGAGTGGCTGAACGCCCTCGCGGCCGGGTCGGCGGTCCTGTCGGTGCGGCGCCGCGAGCCGGAGCGGCGGCCGCTCAACCTGCCCCGCCCGCTCTTCACGAGACGCGGACTCGCGTCGTTCCACGCGCTTCCGCCGGACGAGCGCGCGGCCACGCTCCGCCGCCTGCTCGCGCCGTCCTACCCGCCCGGGCGCGC
>Ga0066652_100001953_pt1 | contig 11029 bp, 7 predicted proteins | sample GraSoiAngelo_101_FD_71413 | JGI IMG/M metagenome (GOLD analysis project Ga0066652, IMG submission 71413) | Grasslands soil microbial communities from the Angelo Coastal Reserve, California, USA - 14_0903_02_30cm | ecosystem: Environmental > Terrestrial > Soil > Grasslands | place: USA... | reverse complement strand
CAACATCATCATCGCCGCGCTCGCCGACATGTCCGGCGGCTTCTCCGAGGGCGTCGAGCGCGCGGGCCGCTTCCTGCGGATCAAGGGCGCCGTGCTCCCGGCCGCGACCGAGAGCCTCACGCTCGTCGTGCATCACACGGATGGATCGGTCACCCGCGGCGAGTCCACGCTGCCTGAGCACTCGGGCCGGATCGCGCGCATCGCCGTGGAGCCGGCCGGAGCCCCGGCGCCGCCGGGTGTCATCGCCGCCATCGAGCAGGCCGATGTCGTGGTCCTGAGCCCCGGGAGCCTGTACACGAGCACGATCCCAGCGCTGCTGGGCGGCGGCATCGCCGACTCGCTCGCCGCGTTCGGCGGCCCGGTCGTCTACGCCGCCAACCTCATGACGCAGCCCGGCGAGACGCTCGGGTTCTCGGTCTCCGACCACCTCCGGGCGATCCGCGCGCACGTCGGACCGGTGATTACCGACGTGCTGGTCAATTCTGTCGCCCTGCCCGTCCCGGTTGCGGCCCGCTACCGCGACGATGGGGCGGCTCCCGTGGCGCTCGACCGCGACGAGGTCGAGCACATGGGCGTCCGCATCCACCGCGCGCCGCTCCTGGATGAGACGGTGACGTCGACCGCACGCCACGATCCCGACCGCCTCGCCGCCACCCTCCTCGCGCTCACCTCCGCGGCCACGACGAGCTCTTAGAGGTCGTCGCAGAATCCCGCCTGTCCCGCCCGCCAGAGGTGCGCGCGGGGTGTTTTCAGGCGGCCTCCTAGCCGCTCAAGCGCTCTTCCGTCGCAGGATCCCCTCCCGCAGCCCGTCCAGGTCCACGTCGTCCAGCGAGGTGACGACGAGGTCGGCGTGCGCGGCGGCGAGCGCGTCCTCGTCGTCCGCGCGGGCGAGCCCGAGCCCCGCCATGTTCCCGGCCTTGGCCGCCTGCACCCCGGACACGGCGTCCTCGATCACGAAGCAGGCCTCGGGCGGCTCGCCGAGCTCGGAGGCCGACGTGAGGAAGATCTCCGGGTGCGGCTTGCCCTGGGCGAAGTCGCGTCCGGAGAGGTCCGCGTCGAAGAAGTCGAGCAGGCTCAGCCCCGGCTTGAGGAAGTCGTAGGACAGGCCGCTCTCTTCGGCGAAGGTGTCGAGCCGGATCTGGCGCAGGAACAGGCGGGCGTTCTTGGACGAGGAGGCCGCCGCCACCTTGATGCCCATGTCCTTGACGGCCATGATGAACCGAAGGGCGTCGGGGAAGGCATGGAACTCGCCGGCCTCGATCAGCTCGATGACCATCGTCTGCTTGCGGTCGGCGTACTCGTCGACGCGCGCGTCGACGTCGGGGACCTCGAAGTAGTCCAGCGCGGCCCGCGCCCCGCTCATGCGCGGCTTGCCCGACATGACCGACTGGTAGACCTGCGGGGTGAACTTCTCGGGCGCGTACGTGGTCTGCGGGGCGATGTCGCGCCACGGCCCCTCCATCAGCTCCTGAAGCCCGTCGCGCCACGCCCGCTCGTGGGGCGAGTCGACGAGCACCCCGTCGACGTCGAAGATCGCGCCGGCGAATCCTGACACGGTTGCTCCTTCCCTCTCGATCAATTGCGGGCCGCGGCTGGCTGGGGGGTCAGTGCGAACGCGTGCGAGTCGCCCGGACAGAGGTCGCGCACCTCGTCGCCCACGCCGACGCGGATCGGCCGGCTCATGCCCTCGCCATGCGCAGAGACGTGCAGCTCGCCTTCGCGCAACGTCACGTTGATCGGCGTGCCGCGGTACTGCATGGGGAACGAGAGGCCGTCGAGCCGGTCGGTGAGGCGCGGCTTGAAGTAGAGGACGCCGTCGCGGATGCGGCTGCCGAGATACCCGCGTTGGATGAGGTCGAGCGTGCCGGACATGACGCCGAGGTGGATGCCCTCCTTGGTCGTGCCCCCCTGCACGTCGCCGATGTCGCTCTCCAGCGCGACGAGGAAGCGCTCCCACGAGCTCTCGGGGTCGATCCCGGCGAGCACCGCCGCGTGCGCGACGAAGCTCAACGTCGAGCCGTGCGACGTGCGCTGGTCGTAGTACTCGACGTTGCGCGCCCGCGCGTCGTCCGGATACGGATAGCCGAGCCGCTCGAACATGCGCTTCAGCTCGTCGTCGCCGAATAGGAAGAACAGCATCACGGTATCGGCCTGCTTGGCCAGCATGTAGTCGTCGGGATCCTTGCCCTCCGCCCGCAGGATGCGATCGAGCCGCTGGATGTTCCCGTGCTTCTCCCGGTAGGCGGCCCAATCGAGCTCCTCGAGCTCCTCGTAGCCCTCAAACTGACTGATGATGCCGTCGCCGTGGAAGGGGACGAACATCTTGCGGCTCATGCCCTCCCACGCCGCGATCTCGTCCTCGCCGAGGCCCAGCAAGTCGATCAACGCGGCGCGCCGGCTCTCAGGGAGCAGGTCCAGCACCCGCCGCGCGGTGTCCGCGATCCACGCCACCGTCACGTTGGTGTAGGCGTTGTTCCGCAGTCCGCCCTCGGTGGCCCCCGGATACTTCTCGTGGAACTCATCGGGTCCCATGACGCCGTGGATCTCGTAGCGGTCCCGCTCCGGGTTGAAATGGGCGATCGAGGCCCAGAAGCGCGCGATCTCGAGCATCATCTCGGCGCCGTACTCGCGCACGAAGTCGGCGTCGTCGGTGGCCTGGTAGTAGTGCCAGATGTTGAAGAAGATCGCCGCGTTGACGTGCCGCTGGTTGTGGGAGAGGTCGGCGTCCCACTGGCCCGAGATCGGGTTGAGGTGGACGACCTGGGTCTCCTCCGTGCCGTCGCTCCCGCTTTGCCAGGGGAACAGGGCGCCCTTGTAGCCGGCTTCGCGCGCCGCCGCGCGCGCCTCGCCGAGCCGACGGTAGCGGTACATGAGCAGCTCGCGCGTGATCTCCGGCAGGCGGAAGTTCAGGAACGGGTAGATGAACAGCTCGTCCCAGAAGATGTGGCCGCGGTAGGCCTCCCCGTTCAGGCCCCGGGCGGGCACGCCCGCGTCGTAGTTGGCTGTGTGGCGCGAGCAGACCTGCAGGACGTGCGCGATGTGGAAGCGCAGCACGAGCTGGACGCGCTCGTTCTGGGGCAGCGTCATGTCGCACCCGCGCCACAGCTCCTGCCACGCCGCCGTGTGGCGGGCGAGCGCCTCGGCGAAGCCCGGGTAGCGGCGGGCGGACGTGCCGGCGTTGCCCAGCGGCTCGCTGATCGCATGGTCCTTTGAGGTGTAGAAGGCGACGATCTTCTCCAGCCGCACCGCCTCCTCCTGCGCGACGTCGAAGGACAGGAGCTGCTGGATGTAGTCCTCGGTCTGATAGAGGCTGCGCTCGACCGCGACAGGCTCATCGCCGCGGTGGACGGTGGTGCGCGCCGCCTCGGCGACGTACAGGTCCGACTGGCGGGTCTTCACCTTGAGCGCGACGACCTCGGGGCCGAACGTGCGCGGCGAGACGGGGTCGAGGTGGCGGCCCTCGAGCGCGCGGTAGCGGGCGACGCCGCGGTTCGTGACGCGGCCGTCGAGGGCCGAGACGACCTCGACGCGACCAGACCAGTTCTCGGCCGTCAGCGTCCACTCGATCGCGGCCTGGTGGACATGCGCCATCGACACGAAGCGGCGGCTGCGCAGCGTGGTCTCGCGGCCGGCGCGATCGCGGAAACGCACCTCGCGCGTCAGCAGCGCCGTGCGGATGCCGAAATCGTGGCGGTACTCCAGCAGCTCTACGTTCTCGAGCGTGATCGCCTCCTCGCCCTCGATGCGCAGCTTGAGCACGAGCCAGTTCGGCAGGTTGACCAGGTCCTCGTTGAGCACCGGGCTACCGCCCATGATCGTCGTCTCGCGGTTGTAACCGCCGTGGGCGTACGTGCCGGGGTAGTGGACGTCGTCGGTGTCCTCCCACTCGGCCGCCCCGCGTGTGCAGAAGTAGCCGTTGCCGGTCGAGGTGAGGGCTTCGCGCAACCCCTCGTCGGGGGGATCGAAGCTGTCGTAGGTCAGGGTCCAGTCGTTCACGGCTTCATCCCCCGTGGCGTTCATCGGTGCGTTCAATGCGCCAGCCCGTCCAGGAAGCGCTCGACCTCCGCGACCGAGTCGAGCACGAAGTCCGCGGCCGTCGCGCGGCCCACCCGCTCGGGGTCGTCGTGGCTTCCGACGAAGATCCCGATCCCGCGGCCTTTCAGCGCCGCAAAGGCATGCTCGTCGGTGATGTCGTCGCCGAGGTAGAGCGGTGTGACGTCGTCGCTATCCAGCCCGAGCGCGTCGATCAGATACAGCACGGCGCGGCCCTTGTCCCAGTCGAGCTTGGGCTGCAGCTCGTAGACCATCTTGCCCGGCGTCACCTTCAACTCGTCCGGGCGCTCGGCCAGCAGCTGCTCGACGGCCTGCCGCACTCTCGTCCGGTCGCCCTCGCCGGCGACGAGCCGGTAGTGGGCGGCCACCGAGACCTTCTTGGGCTCGATGGCGACACCCTGCACACCGCCCACCGCTGCGCGCAGCTGCTCGGTCACCTGCTCGATCAGGCCCTCCTGCCCTGCGCCGGCCTCGTGCTCGAGCGTGCCCGCCTCGGGGCTCCAGATGTCGAAGCCGTGGCTGCCCGCCACCACGAGGTCGTCGATCCCCATCAGCTCCTGCACGACCGCACGGTCGCGTCCGGAGACCACGCAGACGGGACACCGCCGGGCGAGATCGCGCAGGACCTCGCGCATCGAATCGGAGATGACGGCGTCCTCGGGCCGCTCGACGATCGGCGTCAGCACCCCGTCATAGTCGGTGAAGACGGCGGGGCTCCGCCCGCCGAGGCGCTCCGCGAACCGGGCCTCGTCCCGCAGCGCGTGCGGCAGGTCCGCAATGCTGGCGGTCGCCGGGCTCACGCCTCCCGCTGAAGGTCGCCCGACAGTCCGGCGGCGTGGTGCAGGACTTCGATCGGGTGCACGGAGCGCACGCCGGTGGCCCCTTCGATGTGCCAGCGGCAGGTCTCCGAGTCGCACACCGCGACATCGGGCCGGGCGTCCTGGATCTGGGCGAACAGGCCGCTGCCGACCTTCATCGCGATGTCGTACTTCTCGCGCTTGATGCCGTAGGTGCCGGCGACCCCGCAGCACGTGGCCTCGTTCTCGATCACTCTCAGCTCGGGGATGAGCGCCATCAGCTCCAGCGCCGGCTTGCCGACGCCGTGCCCCTGCTGCTGGCAGGGCGCGTGGTAGGTGACCGTCATGGGCAACGGCTGCAGCTCGAGCGCCAGCCCGCCGTTGTCGTGCAGCATCACCAGGTACTCGCAGATGTCGTACATGTGCTCGGACACGACCTTGAGGTCGGCGTCCTCCATCAGGTCGAGGATCTCGCGCGCCTCGCGCTTGAGCATCAGCGTGCAGCTGGTGGAGGTGCCGACGATGTCGACGCCGGCCCGCGCCGCCGGCGCCAGCGTCTTCCCCATCGCGCGCACGTACTTGCGCGCGGCCTCGAACTGACCGTTGGACTGCAGCGGCAGGCCGCAGCAGGCCTGGCCTCGCGGCACGTCGACCTGGCACCCGATCGCCTCCAACAGCCCGACCGTCTTCTCGCCCACTGCCGGCTCGTACCAGTTGGCGCCGCAGCCGTGGAAATAGGCCACCCGGCGCGGCGCCGGCGGCGACTGGTGGCGCTTTGCCCAGCCCTGGAACGTCCGCCCCGCGAACTTCGGGACCGCGGCCTTGTGGTGGACGCCGAGCACCTTCTCGCCGAGCAGGCGCAGCGGCCCGTTGGCCAGCGTCTTGTTGGCGAGTGCGGCGGCGGGCGTGCCGACACGGCCCAGCAGCGGCGGGCGGGCGATGATCCGGTCCCGCAGCGAGAAGCCGTCGCGCTCCTTGAGCTTGGCCCGCGCCTGCGTGTTGATCTCGGCGATGTGGACGCCCTGCGGACAGACCTGCGTGCACACGCCGCAGCCCGAACAGTAGTCCAGCGAGTGGTCCGCCGATTCCTCGCCGCGTACCCGGAAGCGCTCGGCCTGCGGGCCGACGGTCTTGGGCCCTGGGAACAACGGCGTAACGTTCGAGACCGGGCAGAACGTCTCGCAGATCGTGCACTTGACACAGTGATCGAGCGTCCCGCGCATCAGGTCGCCGAGGACGTCCGGCGCTTCGTGCTCATGGTGGCTGCGGCGGATGGCGTCCGTGATTCCCATGTCGCTCACGCCCGCGTCGTCGCCACGTCATCCGCCCGATCGGTGGCGCCTCCGCCGATCAGCCCCGCGGCCCGGAAGCCGGTGGCCAGCGCGATTCCGTCGCCCGACTTCTCCCGCCACGGCGCGGCGCCGGCCAGCGTGGCGCCGGCCACGAGCACGTTCTCCAGCATCCGTCCTCCGTCCTCGCCCAGCGGGCGTTGGTCGTGGTCGGTGCGCACGCCGACCCTGTCCATCGGCTGGCCGCCGAAGTAGGCAGCCCGGAAGCGCTCCTCGCCCGGCGGCGGCGCGCCTTCCACCGGCAGGCCGAGTGCCACCTCGCGCGTCACCCAGTGCGAGTCGAGCTCCAGCCCGCCCGCCGAGAAGCCGCCCGTGGCGAGCACCACCCACTGCGGCTCCCAGGTCAGCTCGCGCAGCCCCACCCGCGCGCGCAGCGACCGCACGCGGTCGCCGGAGCGCTCAGCGCCGGTGATGATCGTGTTGAGCACCACCCTCCCCCCGGCGCGTACCAGCAGCTGCCCCAGCGTCGCGTACACGCGCATGCCAGGCACGGACGGCGGCAGCGTGGGAATCTCGAAAACCGGCCGGCTGAGCCGGTGCTCCATGTACGACCAGACCTCGTGCGGTGAAACGAGGCCGAGCACGGCGGGAAACGCAACCCGCTCGTCGGGAGCCAGGCGCGCGACCACCTGCGCGACCACCTCGGCGCGGAAGGCATCGTCGTCGAAGCCACGGGCGTAGGCCAGCGCGCTGGGGTCGGCACGCCCCTCCGGGCGCAGGTCGAGCTCGACGCTGCGCGCCTCCACGCCGTCTGCGCCGCGGCTGAGGTTGTCGGCCACCAGGGCCGGATAGAAGTCCTTCAGGGCGCGGAAGCCGACCACACAGACGCGGGCGCCGCCGCGCAAGTCGCCTCCGGCCATCGTCTCCGGAACCGCGGCCGACGGCGCAACCGCGCCCACGGCAGTCGGCAGCAGGATGTTCTGGTCCGCGTCGCCCACGTAGGCGTAGGGCGCGCGCGGGCCGTCTGCGATCCGGCCCTTGAACCATTCGACGGCGGTGGACACGCCGGCCGCTCCGACGAGGCCGTAGGGGTGCTCGGCCGGCAGCCCTGCCAGCGCCTCGAGCGGCCGCTCGACGCGCCGGTCGTCGGCGTCGTAGCCGAGGACGTCGATCGTTCCCGCGCTCAGGTGGGTTGAGCCGACCCCCTTGGCCAGTACACGGACGCTGGCGCCCGCCTCGGCGAGCCGGACTGCCGCGCTCAGCCCAGCCAGGCCGGCGCCGACGACGACGACATCGGGCTTCACGCCACCGCCTCCTCGCCGGGTGCCTCGACGTGTTTGTCCTCCCGCACGTCCCCGACGCCGTCGCCCCCGCCGGGCGGCATGTGCTGGACGCCGAGCAGGCCCTGGAAGATCCAGTCGTCCAGCCGCGCCTGGCGCAGCTGGTCGCCGTAGAGGATTGGCCACATCCCCTTCCAGCGCTCCTGCAGGAACGAGGTCAGCGACGCGGTCGCCTCGGCGCCATCGAGCCGCCCGACGCCGTGCAGGATCCCGGTCGCCCGGTAGATGCAGAAGCCGCCCTGGCAGGGGCCCATGCCGAGCCGCAGGCTGCGCCGGATGTCGTCGAGGTTCTGGGTCCCGCGCCGGCGCATGGTGTCCTCGAGCTTGGCCCGCCCGATCAGCTCGCACTCGCAGATCACCTGCTCCTGCTGCTGGCTGGCCTCGCGGCGGCGCAGGCGGGAGCTGAGCGAGTACAGCTCCCCGTCCTCGTTTCCGGGCGGCCGCACGTCTGCCGTCCGGCACGGGCGCTCGTCGCCCTTCTGCCGGCACATGGCGTCGACGAGGTCTTCGGCCATCAGCCGCAGCGTCGTCACCTTGCCGCCCGACATGGTGAGCAGCCCGCGCGTCCCGTCGCGCTGGGAGTGGTCGACGACCGCGTGCGTGCGGGACACGTCGCGCGTGTCGGCCGCCTGCTGACCCGCGTGCTCGTCCTGCCACAGCGGCCGCACACCCGCCCACACTCGCAGCGCTCGCGCGTCGCGGAGCCCCGGCACGAGCCGCTCGCCGTCGTCGAGCATCTGGTCGACCTCCTCCTGCGTGACCGGCAGCTCGTCGGGATCGGCCGAGCGGATGTCGGTGGTACCGATCACGCTGACCGTGCGGATGGGGACGAGGATGTCCCCGTCGGCCGGCATCGTGCAGCGATTGATCACCGTGTTCACGAGCCGGTGGTTCATCGCGATCATGATCCCCTTGCCCGGGATCACGCCGATGCCCTCGATTCCGGCCATCTTCACGATCTGCGCCGCCCATGCGCCCGACGCGTTCAGCGTGAAGCCCGCCTCGATGTCCAGCTCCTCGCCCGACAGCTCGTTGCGCACGCGCGCGCCCGTGACCGTGTCGCCGTCCTTGTGCAGCCCGACCACCGAGTGGTAGGTGAGCACGCGCGCGCCGTGCTGCGCCGCGCCGCGCGCAAGCGACCACACCGTCTTCCAGGCGTCGATCGAGGCGTCGGGCGCCGTGAACGCGCGCCGGATCCGCGGGTTCAGCCGCGGCTCCATGCGCAGGGCCTCGCCGACCGCGATCTCCTCAGTCGGAAGCCCGGCGCGGCGGCAGCCCTCCAGGAACCGGTCGCCGTAGGCCGGGTCGTCGTCGGGGGTGCTCACGAACAGCCCGCCAGTGTCCTCAATGCAGTCGGGGATCACGCGGCGCAGGATCGCGTTCTCGGCGACGCACTCGTCGGCCGCCACGGGATCCTTGACCACATAGCGGCCGCCCGAGTGCAGCAGCCCGTGGAAGCGCCCGCTCGTGCCCTCGGCGAGGTCCGCGCGGTCGACGAGGACGACGTCGAACCCGCGCAGCGCGGCGTCCCACGCGACACCCGCGCCGGTCGCACCGCCACCGATTACGAGGACCTCTGTGCTGATCGTGGTCACGGCGAAAGCACCTCCTCGCAAACCGCCGGCTGTGATGCTGCCGGGATGATGGCAGCCTCGCCAGGTAGTTGTCGGCGATCTGCTGGGCGGCCGCCTCGCGCCGCAGTGACCGGTCGAGCTTCCCCTTGAGCGGGTCCCACCAGATCGGGCCCCCGATGGCGAGACCGACGAACCCCTCGACAGGCGCGGCCTGGCGCAGCCAGTGGTCGACCTTGTGGGCCGTCCAGCTGGCCCGTCAGCGAGTCGCGGTGCTCGAGCAGCCTCGTGGCAGCTGAGCAACCGCGCGCTGGTCCGCGCCCGGCATGTACCCGTCTCGTCCCTCTCGCCGACGGCCTTGCCGGCGATCCCAGCGCCCCGGGCAGGATTCGAACCTGCGGCCTACTCCTTAGGAGGGAGTCGCTCTATCCGGCTGAGCTACCGGGGCCGGCGCAAACGCGCAACGCCAGGTTAATCCGTCCGGTGCAATGATTCGCGCCGGGGTCACCGGGTCATATCTGAGGAAACCCGGCGAGGAGGAGGGAAAAAAACGAGCATGCCGCGATGAGCACGGCAACGGTCGACATCGCGCAGGACGAGGCCGCCGCGGCGATTGCCGCCGGCGGGGAAATCGCCGCTCGCTCTCCCGCCCAGCTCTTCCTCCGCCGCCTCCGGGCCGACAAGATCGCCCTCGCCGCCGCCATCGTGATCGTCTTCATGGTGCTGATCGCGATCTTCGCGCCGCTGGTCGTCAAGCTCGTCGGCGCCCACCCGCCCAACCAGCGCAACCCGTCCGCGCTCGACGAATTCGGCACACCGACCGGCCCGAACTTCGCCAAGCACTACTACTTCGGCGTCGACGACCTTGGCCGCGACGTGTTCAGCCGCGTCGTCTACGGCGCCCGCATCTCGCTGCTCGTCGCCTTCGTGGCGACGGCGATCTCGATGATCCTCGGCGTCACCGCCGGCATCGTCGCGGGCTACTTTCGCGGCTGGGTCGACACCGCCATCTCGCGCGGCGTGGACGTCATCCTCGCCTTCCCCTACCTGCTGCTCGGGCTGGGCATCGGCGCGGCGTGCTCGTTCGGCGACGGCTGCCTCGGCGGGCTCATCCAGCCGGGGGTCGGCACGGTCATCTTCGTCATCGTCTTCTCGACCTGGGTCTACATCGCGCGCATCATCCGCGGCCAGGTCCTGACGCTGCGGGAGAAGGAGTTCATCGAGGCCTCGCGCTCGCTCGGGGCCTCGCACATGCGGATCATGTTCCGCGACATCCTCCCCAACCTGGTGGCGTCGATCGTCGTCTACACGACGATCTTCATCCCCACCAACATCCTGTTCGAGGCGGCCCTGTCCTTCCTGGGCGTCGGCGTGCAGCCGCCGAACTCGAGCTGGGGGAAGATGATCCAGGACGCATCCAGCCAGTTCGACACGGCTTGGTGGTACATGGTCTTCCCCGGGGTGGCGCTGCTCATCACCGTCCTCGCGTTCAACCTGCTCGGGGACGGGTTCTCGGATGCGCTCAACCCACGTTCTCGGAGATAGGAGGAAGCGTTGGTAGGTCCCCACGAGGAAAGGAATGCAGATGCGTAGGTCCGCGTTGCGGATCCCGATGGTCGTGTGCGCGGGCGGTCTTGCCGCGCTCGTCATAGCCGCCTGCGGCGGCGGCGGCGGCGGCGGAGGAGGCGGCGGGGAAGCGAAGACCGCTGCCCCCGAGGGCGCCCAGAAGGGCGGCACGCTGACCGTCCTGTCCAACGCCGACGTCGACTACATCGACTGCGGCGCGGCCTACTACCAGTTCTCGTACCAGGTCGAGTACGCGTTCTGCCGACCGCTCTTCTCGTACAAGCCCGCCGACAAGGGCATTCCGTCGCCCGACATCGCTTCCGGGCCCGCCCAGATCTCCGACGACGGCAAGACCGTCACGGTCAAGATGAAGTCGGGCATCAAGTTCGGCCCGCCGGTCAACCGCGAGGTCA
>Ga0066652_100001952_pt1 | contig 11030 bp, 11 predicted proteins | sample GraSoiAngelo_101_FD_71413 | JGI IMG/M metagenome (GOLD analysis project Ga0066652, IMG submission 71413) | Grasslands soil microbial communities from the Angelo Coastal Reserve, California, USA - 14_0903_02_30cm | ecosystem: Environmental > Terrestrial > Soil > Grasslands | place: USA... | reverse complement strand
ACTTCCACGCGGTTGCAAGTCGCCAGGATGAGCGCTTCCGCGCAGCCGCTTTCTGCTCGCAACGCTTCCTCCGAGCGCTGCAGGGCGTAGCGCTCCCGGGTTTCCACGCTCGCGGTGTGATGGCTGAGGCCGACGCAAAAAAGGCTCATTACATCGGGCGGCTCTGTGAAACGAAGTTGATGGCCCACAGGACCGAGACGGCGGCGCTAAACGCCAGCACGCACAGGGCCGCAATCCGTTTCGGCGCGAGCCGGTGCAAATGTCTCCCCTGCAGGATTGCGCCGTAAAAAATCCAAACGGCAAACGCGCAAATCATTTTCACCCGCGGCAACGGCCCCCCGGTGAAGAACCCGCTCACCAGGCCGGCGGTATAGAGCGCAAAGCCGAGCCAGAGCAGTCGGGTGATCGCCGCGAAGAGGTTCGTCAGCGGCGGCAGATGATAGAAAATCGAATGAAGCTGATGGGTCTTCAGTTGCCGTTCCTGCACCAGGTACATGACGCCCGCCACACAGGCGAGCGCGAAGGCGCCGTAGGCAATCATCGACATCGAGGCGTGGAATTCGAGCCACGGATTGGCGGCGACGCGAACCTGATGCGGCACATCGATCGGGGCCAGGAGCGCAAGCGCTTGAATCAAAAAAACCAGCGGAGCCGTGAAAGCTCCCATGAGCGACAACCGGTAGGTGGGACCGATCACCAGATAAATCAGGGCCACCGACCAGGCCAGGAAGATAAAAACCTCGAACAGATTTGTAAGGGGGCAGCGGCCGAGGGCGTGGCCGCGAATCGACAGAAACGCGCTTTGCAGCACAAACCCGGTCGCGATCGCCAAAAAATTGAACCGGACCGGATGAAACACCCCATTCCGAAGGGCGAGCAGCGTGTGCACGACCGCCACCAGGAAACAGAGAGTTGAAACAAGGAGAAGCTGCCGGTCCATCGGACTCCAATTGTAGAGCGCCTTCCCCCCGCGGCAAAGCAGCTTCTAATCGGCGAGGCCCACCGGCGTCTGACGAAAAGGCTCACCTCTGCGTCCAATCTCCATCGGACGGCGCCGCGCGCCGTCCCTACCAGGACTCATTCGCGCCCTTTTACGGTATCGACTTTCCAAACGCCTCCTTCGTTGACCAAAAAAATCTTGAGCCGGCGACGCATATCTGGTTTTCCCGTGAGCAGCACCTCAGCCGTTCCCTTCGTTCCGCTTATTTTCACATCCGAGACCGAGATGTTCTTTGCCCAGAGATCGTCAAAATCCTGCGCGTCGACGAAATAGTCGCCATCAAGCCCGTTCGGGCCCTTCTTCATCCGGTCGATCTCTTTCAACAGCCGTTCCGTCGCAAACCGCTTCAATTCCCTGCGATTTTCCATCGGGTTGCGATTGGCGATCAGCTCGCCCACGTACCACCGGTAGAAATTACGGATAGCATCCGCAGGCTTGGCCGCAGACGGCTCAGTTGCCTGCGCGAGGGAAGAACACCCAAGCGCGAAAGCCAGGGTCAAGACCGAGACGAGAAGTTTCATGGCTCCGATCCTAACTTCACGTCCACCTGGCTCAAGACGGATATTTTCGAGGAGAATCTCCGTTGTCCGGCCAGCGTTGACCTTTCCGGGTGAGCCGTTAGCATCCCCGCCATGCTCGCCGATTCCATTGCTGAATTGCGCGCCGCGGTCCGCGACGTGCCGGATTTCCCGAAGGCGGGAATCGTTTTCAAGGACATCACACCCATCCTCAGTAATGGGAAACTTTTTCAGGCGTCCATCGACGTCTTTCTTGAGCAATGCCGCGGCAAAGAGATCGACAAGATCGTGGGAATCGATGCGCGCGGATTTCTTTTCGGCTCAGCCGTGGCCTACGAGTTAGGGGTGGGTTTCGTCCCTCTCCGCAAGAAAGGCCGGCTGCCCTACAAAACCGAAAGCGCCAAGTATTCGCTCGAGTACGGCGAGGCCGAGATGGAACTGCATATCGATGCCATTGAGGACGGGGAAAGAATTGTCCTCATCGACGATCTGCTCGCCACGGGCGGAACGTCCGCATCGGCCGCCACCCTGATCAAGAAAGTGGGCGGTGTTCTCGTTGAAGCGCAATTCCTGATCGAGCTGGAATTCCTGCACGGTCGCGAAAAGCTCGCAACGATCCCGGTCGTTTCGTTCCTGAAATATTGAGGCGCGGTTTATCGACTAGGCTGTCATCCCGAGCCGCGCAGACGGCGAGGGACCCCGCAGTTGGAATTTGCGCTACCGCGAGGCGTCGGGCGTCCGATAACGGAGACGCGGGACGTTTCGCGGAAGCGACTGAACGCCTGCGAGGTCCCTCGTCGTCTGCGCGGCTCGGGATGACAACACAGGCCGCGCGTCAACCCGCGTGGCAAGTGCAGGCATCGCCGCACCCTCGCTCGGCGACGATCACCTCCATCTTGATCTCCTGAAGCGCGATCTGGTCGTGAATCAGATTCAGCAAAGCCAGCGCGCGTTCGTCAGGCATGTAATCGCACCGAAGCTCGATCCGCGCGGATTTTACGGCCAGTTCTGGATGAGCGGCGATCATCTCGCCATCGAGCAGAAAAGAGACGTAAGCGTTGAATTTTTCCTGTAACTGATGGAGCCGTTCATCGGAGTCGTCCCACGGCCGAGGCTCGTGCATCGCGAGAACGACCTCGTCGGTCTTTGAGTCGAGCGCGAATAAGTCGATCACCGCCGGATTGGCAACGCCGACCGCAGAAGTCTCCTGCTCTTGATCGTGATCGTGCCCCTGATCCTTTGCCATCGGGGCGGAACGTCCAACGTCCAGGCTCTCACGTCCAATGCCCAATTGCAGAACCTCGACACTCCCCCGGAATGCCATACTTTCGGAGCATGTTCCGACCGCTGCTGCTACTTGCTGGATTGTTCGCGGCCGTCAACGCTTCCGCCCAGTTCACTCCCGGCCTGCTCCAGAACAACAGCTATTGGGGTGACGGCAAAGCCGAGTTCAGCATCTATGACGCGCAGATCGCCCGGGACGGCATTCCCCGGCAGTGCGAGGTCCTGCACATTCTCGTGCGCGAGCCGTTCGATCCGAAACAACTCGTGAAACCCGAAGGTTCTCCCCGGCCCGACACGATCGCTGTCCTGAAGCTGAATCAGATCCTTCACATCCCCACCGGCCTCTCCGTCTCCCAGCAAATGCACTCAAATTTCTGGCGGGTCGACAACGCACGGCTCCTGAAATTTTCGCTGACCAGCAATGACAGTTACGGCAACACCTACAAGGAAGCGCGCCGCCTCGAGGACCAGTTCAGTTACGAATATCGCACCTATTGGGATGGAATGGCGGAAGGCAAGGAGAGCATCGCTCCGCCGGCCAACGGCTACTTCTACGACGAACTGCCCTGGCTGGTGCGAACGATCGATTTCTCCAAGGCCAGCGGCGAATTCGAGGTGCAATTGGCTGGGTCGACGATCAATTCCAAGAAGGACGCTTTCGTTTTCAAGCCGGCGAAAATTTCATACAAATCCACTGAACGGACCATCGACATCGCGGTGCAGCACAGCGCGGGCGCCGACAAGTTCGTGCTCGATCGCGACGGCCCTCATCTCCTCCGCGAATGGACCGCAGCCGACGGCAGCCATTTGAAAATGAAGCGCAATCTCAAGGTCGATTACTGGAACTACAGCAAACCGGGTGATCGCGAACGGGCCCTCAACAATCCAATGTTGCGCCAGCCGGATTGAACCAAGCCAATGTGGGAGGGGCCTCTGTGCCCCGACTTCTGGCCTTCACCCAGCCCCGTCGCGACGCAAAGGTCGCTCCCACATTTAAGACAATTGAAACCCCGCCTTGGGCGAAGTAACTAACAGCGTGGCCAAACCCAAAAAACCCGCGGGACTCACCCTGCTCGGCAAGAGCGAAGCGGGATTGCCCGCGTCTCCGGCCGAAGCGCGCCTCGAGACATTCCCCAATCCAACCCGACGCCGATACCGCATTCGATTCGAGACGGCGGATTTCACTTCGCTCTGCCCCGTCACCGGGCAGGTGGATTTCGCCCAAATCACGATCGAATACGTGCCCGCCAAACTTTGCATCGAAAGCAAATCACTGAAGTTTTACCTCGCGTCCTATCGCAACGAGCGCGCCTTCAACGAAGCGGTCACGAATCGGATCCTCGACGATTTTGTTCGCGCCTGCTCGCCACGCGAAGCCATCGTAACCGCCGAATTCTCCGCGCGCGGCGGGATCGCCCTCACCGTCCGCGCCGAATTTCCCGATGCAAGGTAGGGACGCCGCGCTGCGGCGTCCGCGCGGCGCGGCCAGAGAACCACGGGAAGAATCGTGCGGTTATTTCGGCCCAACCGCGAAGCAAGCATCAAGGAGAGGCAGTTTACAAACTGCCTTCCCTTCCGGACCGGCGGACTGGCGACCGCCGCTCCTTGGGGGCGGACACTCCAGCGAGCCGTCTCCACCTGACCAATGAAGCGCGCGGTCGTGCTTCTCAGCGGCGGGCTCGATTCGGCCACGACGCTCGCCCTTTCGAACCAGGGCGGCTTCGAAGCCTACGCTCTGTCGTTCGATTATGGTCAACGACACCACCTCGAGATAGCGGCGGCCCGGCGCGTGGCGGCGTTCCTCGGCGTACGCGAACACCGCGTGGCTCAGATCGACCTGCGCGTTTTCGGCGGGTCGGCCCTGACGGCTGAAATCCCGGTCCCAAAAAATTCCGGCGGCGCGACGGGCATCCCAATCACCTACGTCCCCGCCCGAAACACCATTTTCCTCTCCTACGCCCTGGCCTGGTGCGAAGTGCTCGAGGCCGCAGATATTTTCATCGGCGCGAATGCGGTCGACTACAGCGGGTACCCGGATTGCCGGCCCGAATTCATCTCGGCGTTTGAAGCCTTGGCGAACGTGGCCACGAAAGCTGGCGTGGAAGGGGCGGGTTTCCACATTCACGCGCCGCTCCTCGAAATGTCGAAGGCGCAAATCATCCAAAAAGGCATGGAGCTCGGCGTCGATTTTTCGCTGACGAGAAGTTGTTACGATCCGACCTCCGACTCACTCGCGTGCGGCCAGTGCGATTCATGCCGGATCCGATTGGAGGGCTTCCGCCAGGCTGGAATAAAGGACCCGATACCCTACGCGACGTGAAGCGCTTCTTTGGGATATTTGTTCTCACCCCGGCCGAGCAGCGGTTGGTGATCTTCGTTGTGGTTGCGCTTGTGGCTGGAGCCTGGATCGGGCATCACCGAGAAATGCGGCTCAATGAGGCGCCGCGCTCGGCTCCAGAACTATCTCCGCTCGTGTCGCCCACGCCCATGGAGCGGTAACGCCGCAAACCAAGGAGGGGCGGTTTACAAACCGCCCGCAGACGGCGGACTGGAGACCGCCGCTCCTTGTTTAGGAACACTTACAGCCCCGGGATATGGCCGTAGCCAATAAAGCTGGGGCTAGTCCTGCCCTCCTCGGTCTTGGCGGGACGCGGAATCTTGAAATCGAACACGCTGACGCCGTAACGCGACTCGCCCTTGTAGGTCCGGCCGTCGCTGGCGCCCACCATGATGCGGTGGTTCGTCCCTTTCTCCCGGCCGAGATAAATCATCGCATGCGTAATTGGAGGGTCGCGCTCGATACTGTAGGTGCCGGTCCAGAAAAGAAGATCGCCGGGCATAAGCTCATCGAGCTCGAACGTGTCCTCCTGCCGGCTGTTCACCGCCTTGAAATTTCCCGCCTTGCGCAACCAGACATATTGCTGGCTCGAATCGCGCGGCACATCGGGAATGCCATTCTGCGTCAGCACGTAAACGACGAAACCGGAACAATCCATCCCCCCGCTCGCGGGATCGGCTGAGCCGTACTTGTAATCGAGGTTCCGCCTCGTGAGTTCGAGCGCCGTGTCGACAATCTGCCGCACCTTTTCCGGATACTTGTCATAACCCGAAATTTCGCTGGCCGGGATAGTGGCGGGCGCTCCTTTCTTCTTGGGCGCAGGGGACGGTGTGACGCTCGGCGTTTCATCCGGCCCGGGCGTCTCAGTCGAGCCCGGCGAAGGTTCTGGCGATTCCTCGGGTTCAGGCGTTGGCGACTTGGAAGACTTGCGTTTTTTCTTCGGAGAAGCGCTTGGGGATGAATCTGGCGTCGGCGAAGATTTTTTCTTTTTCTTGGAAGAAGCGCTGGATGAAGAGTCGGGCTCCGGCATTGGGGAAGATTTTTTCTTCTTCGAGGAAGCGGAGGCGCTTGGCTCGGGCTCATCAGTCGGGGTGGGACTCGCGGTCGATTTCGTTTTCTTCGACGAAGAAGGTGACGGGGATTTTTCCGGCGTGGGCGAGGGTTTGGGGGTCGGCGATTTTTCCGCTTCCTCTTTTTTCTTAGTCGAGCTCTTGTGATGCTTCCGCGGCGCCGGGGTCGGCGTCGGAGCGAAGATTTTCTTAACCTTGCTGCCCAACGACTCCTCGGCGGGCGCGGGAGCGGCGAAGTTTGTCAGGATGGCTAGACCGGCGAGGGCCGCGAATCCAAGGGCGACTGTGCGCCATCTCATTGTCATTCCGAGCGAAGTCGAGGAAGCCCGCGGAGGGTCGATCGACTTTCCACGGGGTCCCTCGACTTTGCTTCGCTCCGCTCGGGATGACACGATTGAGACCGCTTACCCCTTCGCCAGCTCGGCCAGGACCGCCTTGTTCAGCCGAATGCCGGCGTCCATGTTTTCGAGCGGGAAGTTCTCGTTCGGCGAGTGCGCGCGACAATCCGGCAGAGCCAGACCGAGAAGGAGCGTCTCGACTCCAAGAATTGAGCGAAATTGCGAGACGATCGGAATGCTCCCGCCCTCGCGAATGAGCGCCGGTTCCTTGCCGAACGCTTCACGCAACGCGCGCTGCGCCGCCTTCCCCACCGCGGAATGAGGGTCGGTCAGATACCACGGTCCGCTGTGACCGCGCGTAATTTCCATCGTCACCCCCGGCGGCAAATGCTTTTCCAAATGTGCGACCGCAAGGTTCAGGATCTCGTCGCCGTCCTGGTTCGGCACGAGACGAAATGTCAGCTTGGCCATCGCATGACTCCCGATAACAGTCTTGGTTCCGACCCCCTGATAACCGCCGCCGATGCCGTTGATCTCGGCCGTCGGTCGCCCCCAGATTCGCTCGAGGGTGCTGTAACCCTCTTCGCCAAACAGAGCCGGCGAGCCGGTTTCCTTGAGGATTTCCTCATCGCCGTCAATCGGCAATTCGCGCCAGGCTTTGCGCTCCCAATCTTCCAACGGCTTCACCTTGTCGTAGAACCCTTTGATCGCGACGTGACCTTTGTCGTCGTGCAGCGTCGCGAGCAAGCGCGCCAGCGCGGTAATCGGATTCGCGACTGAGCCGCCGAATACTCCCGAGTGCAGGTCCATCTTCGCGCCGGTTACCTTGATCTCCAGCGCAGTCACCCCGCGCAAACCGTAGCTCAACGTCGGCATTCCCTTTGCCACCATTCCGGTATCGGAAACCACCACGACATCGCACTTCAGCGCTTCCTTGTTCTCCGAAAGAAAATTTCCCAGGTTGCCGCTGCCGATTTCTTCCTCGCCCTCGATAACGAAATGGAGGTTAACCGGGAGATCACCGTGTTGCTCGAGCGCCTCCTGCACGCCGAAAATGTGCGAGAGAATCTGCCCCTTGTTGTCAGTGGCGCCCCGCGCGAAAACGTAGCCGTTTTTTAAGACTGGATCGAACGGCGGCGAATCCCAGAGATCGAGCGGATCAGGCGGCTGCACATCGTAGTGGCCGTAAATCATGACGGTGCGTCGCCCCGGCTGATGCTTGTTTTTCGCCCAGACCACCGGATGGCCCGGGGTCGGACAAAGCGTGGTCTCCAGCCCGATTCCTTCCAGTTTCTCCACGAGCCAATGGGCGCATTCCGTCACCTTGTCCGCATAGTCGGCATCGGTGGAAACGCTGGGGAATTTGAGGAAAGCATAATACTCTTCAAGATGATTGGCGCGCATGGTCGAAAAGGTTAAACCAACTTTTCTGGTTCCGCCTGCGATTTGCGCGTTGCGCCGCACGTCACGGTGACAGAGCCTCCGGGCATGGCCGCGAAAGAGCACGACGAGAAATTAATTCGCGCGCTCGGGGTCCCGACGCTCACCGCGAGCATCGTTAACGCAACGATTGGCGCGGGGATTTTCGTGTTGCCCGCGGTGGTCGCCGCCGGTTTAGGCGCCGCCGCTCCGATCGCCTATGTCATCTGCGCCGTGGTGATGGTGTTGGTTGTCACGTCGTTCGCCATCGCTGGAAGCCGCGTCTCCCTCACCGGCGGCCTCTATGCCTATGTGGAAGTCGCTTTCGGCTCCTACATCGGCTTTCTCGCCGGCGTCTTGCTGTGGCTGACCAACGTTCTCGCCGTCGCGGGGGTGGCGAGCGCCATCGTCGCTTCGGTCGCCGTGATTTTCCCAGTCGTGCAGGGAGGCATCGGGCGCTTCCTGGTTCTCGTCCTGATTTTCGCCGGGCTCGCCCTCATCAACATTCGCGGGGTGCGCGCCGGCGCCGGCACCGTCGCCACGATGACCATCGCGAAACTCCTGCCGATACTTCTCTTCATTGCCGTGGGAATTTTCTTCATCCACCCGGCGGCATTGGGATGGTCGGTCTGGCCGGGAGGCGATGCCATAGGCAAAACCGTTTTGCTGCTCATCTTCGCCTTCATGGGAATCGAACTCGCTCTCGTCCCAAGCGGTGAAGTGAAAAATCCATCACGCACGGTGCCGCGATCGATTTTTCTCGCGCTCGCGATCACGACCGCGCTTTACATCGCGATTCAACTGGTGGCCCAGGGCGTTCTGGGAACCGAGCTCTCGAAGTTTGTCGACGCGCCTCTGGCTGAGGCGGCGTCGCGTTTTCTTGGCAACGCGGGACGAACGATCATTTTGGTGGGCACGGTTATCTCCGCTTTCGGCTACGTCAGCGGCGACATCCTCGGCTCGCCCCGGACCCTTTACGCTTTCGGGCGAAATGGAATTCTTCCCGCGAAAATGGCGACGGTCCATCCGCGTTTCCGGACTCCGCACATTGCGATCATCGTGCATGCGATCATCGCCTGCGCGATATCCGTCAGCAGCACCTTCCAATATCTCGCGGTCCTCTCAAACATTGCGGCGTTGCTCCTTTATCTTTTTTGCTGCTCGGCGGCGTTTGAGCTGGTCCGCCGAAACGTGGTTTCGGATGGGAAACCCTTCTCCATCCCCGGCGACAAAGTCATACCGTTCCTCGCCGTCGCGATCGTGCTTTGGATCTTGTGGCACGCGACCCTCCCCGAATTTGGGGTGGCAGCGCTCGTCCTGGTGGTCGCTTCGGCGTGGTATGGGATACGCATGCTAACCAGCGAGGGCGACCTGGGCTAGCCGGCTGCAACAGGCTCCGGCACTATATGTTGTGCCTCCGGGGGGCCTCCCCGCTGCAAATGGTATTATTTTCCTTGTCACTGGGCGAGGATTGGCGGTTAATGGGACATAACGGCCACCGGCCGATCCCATGCATCTTCAATCGCTCGAACTCGTCGGCTTCAAGTCATTCGCGGATAAAACCCTCTTTGAGTTCCACGAAGGCGTGACCGCCATCGTCGGGCCGAACGGTTGCGGCAAATCGAACGTGCTCGATGCCGTTCGCTGGGTTCTCGGCGAACAATCGGCCAAGGCACTCCGCGGTGGCGAAATGGCGGACGTTATTTTCAACGGAACCGAGACGCGCAAGGCCGTCGGATTCGGCGAGGTTTCATTGACCTTCACCAACTGCGAAAGCGAACTCGGCGTGGACTGGCACGACGTTCGCGTAACTCGGCGCGTTTATCGCGACGGGAATTCCGAATACCTGCTAAACAAAACCGTCTGCCGGCTGCGCGACATTCAAAGTTTGTTCGCTGACACCGGCGTGGGCCGGACCGCCTACTCCATCATGGAGCAGGGCAAGATCGATCTGATTCTCAGCTCGCGGCCGGAAGATCGGCGCGCGGTCTTTGAAGAAGCCGCCGGCATCACCAAATACAAAACGCAAAAACGCGAGGCGCTCCGCAAATTGGAGGCGACCGAGGCGAATCTTTTGCGCATTGGCGATATCATTAAGGAAGTCAAACGCCAGATCGGTTCGCTCCAACGGCAGGCGGGAAAGGCACGCCGCTACCAGACTTTGCTGGCAGACCTCCAAGTGCTCGACACGCATCATTCGCATCAACAGCTGAATGCGCTCGAAGCCGAAGCGGAACAGGGTCGCGCGGAGGTATCGCGTCTTGAAAAAGCGGCGGCGCAGGCTCACGCCAAAATCGAGGAGAGCGAAAACGAACTCTCCGCCAAGCGCGGAGACCTGGGGGAACTCGACGGTCGCATCGGCGACGCCCGGGCGGAGGTGCAGCGGCTCCAAAGCGAAACAGCAGCCCTGCGCAACCGGATCGATTTCAACCGGCAGAGAGCGCAGGAGCTCGGCGAATTGATCGAACGCTATGAAAGCGACATCGCCGCCGCCGAGGCTAAACGGACCGAGCAGGCGTCGCAATTACAGGAAGCCGATGCGCTCATTGCCAGGACCAATCAGCTTCTCAAGACGAAGGAAAACGAAGTCGAACAGCTCACCGAGACCTTGCGGGCCGGGCGCACCGAGCGGGCGCATCGCGAAGAGGAATTGCAGGCGCTCCAACTCTCGCTTTCAAAATTTGAAGCCAAAATTACGGCGTTTCAGAATGATTTGAGCGGCGTAACCGCGCGACGCGACGCCACGGCGGCGCGAATCTCCGAGCTGAGCCGCGTGATTGACGAAGAGAAAGGCCGCGTAGAGGAAGTCCGCGCCGAGTTCGCCCGCACCCGGGCGGCGATGGAAAACGACCGTCAGACGGCGGAAAAGCTGCGACAGACCTTGCAGGAGTCGGAAGAACAGCAGCGGCAGCACCAGTCGGACCTCGCCCAGGCGGAAAAAGAGATTGCAGGAGTCGATCGGGTGATCGCGGAGAAACAGGCGCGCCTGGAAGTCCTGCGCCAGATGACCGAAGAAGGCGAAGGACTGGAGACAGGCTCGCAAGCGGTCTTGAAGGGATTGAA
>Ga0066652_100001951_pt1 | contig 11033 bp, 7 predicted proteins | sample GraSoiAngelo_101_FD_71413 | JGI IMG/M metagenome (GOLD analysis project Ga0066652, IMG submission 71413) | Grasslands soil microbial communities from the Angelo Coastal Reserve, California, USA - 14_0903_02_30cm | ecosystem: Environmental > Terrestrial > Soil > Grasslands | place: USA... | reverse complement strand
ATCGCGCTGCACCTGCTCGCGGAATACGGCCTCTACGGTCTGATCCGGTTCGACACCTTCACCACCGCGATCATGGATCAATTCCAATCGACGTTTAATGGGCCGGCTGCCTACATGCTCGCGAACGTGTTGGTCATCTGCTGTCTCGTGCTGCTGACGACCGAGGCCGCAGCGCGCGGGGATGAACGCTATGCGCGGATCGGTCCCGGCGCGGCGCGAACGCCGCGGCGCGCCCAGCTCGGCCGGGCTCTGCCCCTCTGCCTCTTGCTCATGGCCGCCATTACGCTCCTCGCAGTCGGGGTCCCGTTGATCACGCTTGCGCGCTGGCTCATCGTCGGCGGCGCGAGTATCTGGAGGCTCGACCAAATCGGGGCGGCATTGGGCGAGACCGTGCTCCTCGCCGGCATCGGCGGGATTCTCACCACGCTTGCCGCAACTCCGATGGCATGGCTTTCAATCCGCGCGCCAAGTCGTCTCCAGCGGCTCTTGGAAGGGACGAACTATATCGTCGGCGCGGTGCCGGGCGTCGTCACCGCGCTGGGCCTGGTGACGATCGCTATCTCCTTCGCGCCGTTCGTCTACCAGACGATCGTCACCATCGTCGCCGCCTATGTGGTGATGTTCCTGCCGCGCGCCCTAATCAGCGTGCGCGCGAGCATCGCCCAGGCGCCGGTTGAACTTGAACAGGCGGCGTGCAGCCTCGGGCGCTCGCCGCTGCAGGCGCTGTGGGCGATCACGGTTCGGCTCGCGGCTCCGGGCGCGGCGGCGAGCTTCGCGCTGGTCGGACTCGGCATCACCAACGAATTGCCCGCAACACAAATGCTTGCGCCGAACGGGATGCAGACGCTGGCCTTGGCCTTCTGGTCGTTCAGCACCGAGCTCGACTATGCGGCGGCTGCGCCTTATGCCCTCATCATGGTGTTGTTCTCGCTCCCGCTCACGTGGTTGCTGTATATGTATTCGAAGCCGGCGGCGAGCCGATGAGCCTGCTCGAACTTGAGGGTATCCGCCGCCGCTACGGCTCCGTTACGGCGCTCGACGGCGTCGATCTCAGCGTGGCTGCCGATAGCTGCAGCGCCGTGGTGGGACCGTCCGGTTCGGGCAAGACGACGCTGCTGCGCATCATCGCCGGCTTCGATGCGGCGGATGCCGGCAAAGTCGTGCTTGACGGACAGCTCCTCACCGATGGGGCGAAGACAGTTCCGGCGCATCGCCGCGAGATCGGTTATGTGGCGCAGGATGGAGCGCTTTTTCCCCACCTGAGCATTGCCGAGAACATCGGCTTTGGCTTGCCGCGACGCGACCCCGGCCGGGACGCGCGCATCGCGGAGCTCGTTCGCATGGTGGACCTCGATCCGGCCATTCTCGGCCGTCGGCCGGACGAACTGTCCGGCGGGCAGCAGCAGCGGATTGCACTCGCGCGGGCGCTGGCGCGCCGGCCGCGCCTGATGCTGCTCGATGAGCCGTTCTCGGCGCTGGACACTGGATTGCGGGCGACCACGCGCCAAGCGGTGGCGCGCGTGCTGCGCGACGCACGTATCACGACCATCCTGGTCACCCACGATCAAAGCGAAGCGCTCTCCTTCGCCGATCAGGTCGCGGTTTTGAGCGAGGGCCGGCTGCTTCAAGTCGGCCCGCCCCGCGACTTGTATCTGCGTCCGAGGACTCCCATGGTGGCCGAATTCATGGGAGATGCGATCGTGCTGCCGGCCCAACTCGCCGCGGGCTTTGCGGATTGCGCGCTTGGCCGCATCCCGGTCGACGACCGCGAGCGCCAGGGCGCGGCGCGCATCGTTCTGCGACCCGAGCAGGTAAAATTCGCCGAGGTCGGGGTGCAGGACCCAAAGCACGACCCAAGACACGGTTCGACCGGCTATTTCGGCAAGGTGGTCGAAGTTGATTTCGGCGGCTCGGTTTGCTCTGTCCGCGTGCGCCTGCTCAATCCGACTGGCGAAATCGATCCTGATAGCCCGGCGCTAAGTCTCATCGCTGCATCGATCGAAACGCCACGGCTGGGCGCGATTGTGCGGATCAGTGTAGTCGGAAAGGCCCATGTGTTCCCGCTCGACGAGGGATCATAATCAACGCCGAGGGTCGCCGACCGGGGTTAATCGCGAGGCTCCTCATGCGACTTCGTTTCGAACACGGACGGCGCGACGAGCTGAAAACGTTGCATCCCGCCTATTTCGCCATGGTCATGGCGACCGGCATCGTCTCGATCGCCGCGCACCTGCATGGCGTTGCCGTGCTTGCGACCGTGCTCGTCTGGCTCAATGCGCTGTTTCTCGCCGCATTGGTGGCGGCAACGCTCGCGCGCATCCTGCGCTATCCGCATGCCTTCGCCGCCGACATCCAAAGCCACAGCCGCGGCGTCGGCTTCTTCACCACCGTCGCGGGCACGGCCGTGTTCGGGATCCAGCTTTTCGTGTTGATCGGCGCAGCGAGAGTCGCGGCCGTGTTCTGGATTGCCGCCGCGACGCTCTGGGCCGTGGTGACCTATGGCGAACTGGCCGTGCTCACCGTCAAGCCCGACAAGCCCAGTCTGGCTGACGGCCTCAACGGCGGCTGGCTGGTCAGCGTCGTGGCGGCCCAATCCGTCGCCATTCTGACGACGCTGATAGCGGCCGCAGGCATCTTCGCCGGTTTGCAGCGCCCGCTGCTGTTCATGGCGCTGGTGCTGTGGCTTGGGAGCGGCGCGCTGTACTTGTGGATCATGACACTGATCTTCTTGCGCTACACGTTCGTGCACTTGGCGCCCCAGGATCTTACGCCCCCTTATTGGATCAATATGGGGGCGGTGGCGATTTCCACGCTCGCCGGCGCAATGCTCGCCGAGCATGCCGCGCTGTCTCCCGTCATCAGCGAGATGATACCGTTCGTGAAGGGCTTCAGCCTGTTCTTCTGGGCCATCGCCACCTGGTGGATCCCGATGCTCGTGGTGCTTGGGATATGGCACTATCTTCTGCGCGGTATGCCGTTTGCCTACGATCCGCTTTACTGGGGAGCCGTGTTTCCATTGGGGATGTATTCGGTCGCGACATATGAGCTCACGAAGATCGTGGAGGCGCCGTTCCTGCTGCGGCTGTCGCAGGCGTTCATGCTCATCGCACTCGCTGCGTGGCTCGTGACCCTGCTCGGCTTGCTTGACACGCGCGTGAAGCGCGTCAAGCGCGCGCAACCGCCGGTCTGAAGCAACCATCAGTCTGAAGCGTTGGGCGGGCAGACGCCGCAGCCGGCCAAGCTCTCTTTAGCTCCCTCGGCAAGCCATCCGCCTTGCGCCGGCGAGATGCGCGCTTCGCCGGTGGACTGCGTCGGCGGGCAGGCATAAATCCGAGCCGGGCAAATTTTTTCGTGGCGATGTCACGTTCGGGGCCCTCCGGCTCGTCATGTCATCGGAACCCACGAAAGGAATGGTCCAATGAGTGCCAAGGTTAAAATCCTCACCGCCGCCCCCGACGTCATGAAAGCCTGGACCGGCGCTTCGCTCGCGATCGCGGGGAGCCTCGAACCGGGCCTGGCCGAGCTCGTGAAGATTCGCTCCTCGCAGATCAACGGCTGCGCCAATTGCATCAACATGCATACGACCGAGGCCCGCCGCCGGGGCGAGTCCGAGCAACGCATCTATCTGCTGTCGGCCTGGCGCGAAGCGCCGTGCTACACCGAGCGGGAGCGGGCCGCGCTGGGCTGGACCGAGGCGCTGACGCGGCTCTCCGAAGGCCATACCCATGAAAGCGCCTACGGCGCGCTCAAAGCGCACTTCAGCGACGAGGAACAGGTGAAGCTCACGCTGATGATCAATGTTATCAATGGCTGGAACCGGCTCTCGGTTGGTTTCGGCACGTGGATCGAACCTGCGGCCGCCAAGGCGGCGGCGAAAGCGGCAGCAGCCTGATGGCGGAGCCAAGCCTCCAGGACGCAGCGGAGACCTTCAATCCGCTGCGCCCGCGCCTGATGCGTGTCGCCTATCGCATGCTGGGCTCCGTGGCGGACGCCGAGGACGTGGTGCAGGAGGCCTTCATCCGCTGGATGGGGGTTGATCGCCGAGACATCCGTGAGCCCGAGGCGTTCCTTCGCCGGGTGGTGACGCGGCTTTGTCTCGATCAGCTCAAATCGGCGAAGCTCCAGCGCGAGACCTATATCGGCCCCTGGCTTCCTGATCCGATCGTCGAGGAGGAAGAAGGGGAAGACGTCACACTCCCGCTGATGCTGGCCATGGAGCGGCTCTCCCCGCTCGAACGCGCCGCCTTCCTGCTGCATGATGTGTTTGGATTGGGCTTCGAAGAGGTCGCTGCCACCATCAAGCGCGACGCGGCCGCCTGCCGTCAGCTCGCGGCGCGGGCGCGCAACCATGTGCGCGATGCACGGCCGCGGTTCAAACTCGAACAGCAACGCGGGATCGCGCTCGCCAATGCCTTCTACACGGCATCACGCAGCGGCGACATGTCGGCACTGGGGGCAATGCTGACCGCCGACGTCAGCGTGCATGCCGACGGTGGCGGCAAGCGTCCTGCAGCGCTTGATCCGACCCTCGGCTTCGACGCGGTGATGAAACTCCACGCCTATCTGGCCAAGCAATTCCAGACGCACCAGTCGAAACTCGTCCGCACCGGCTTCATCAACGGCTTGCCGGGTTTTGTGACACTGGAGGCCGATGGCGAACTGCAGACCACGACCCTCGACATCGAGGATGGCAGGATCACCGCGATCTACGTGGTGCGCAATCCCGATAAGCTGCGGCATCTGCATTAGGTGCCGCGCATTTGCCCCTGCTCAGGCGATGCGCCCTCAACCCACTGGCGCTGGCGTGGGGCCCTTCGTTCCCAGCCAGAACGCGGCTTCGCGTCCACCAAAGCGCTCAACCAGCTCCCGTTGATCCGCTTTGGCTTGCCGATCCGCAATGACGGGATCGACGATCCGCCGCAGCTCGTTGCCAAGCTCGGCGACGACCTCCGAGCAGGATGGATCGTTGGCCTTGTTGATCCTTTCCTCCGCATCGGAGGCGAGATCGAACAACTCGGGCGGGTAACCAATATACTCGTGATACTTCCAGCGGCCTTTGCGCAGCATGAATGCGCCGGACGGAGCGCCGACCGCGTGATACTGTGAAAAGCTCGCGCGCCCCGAGTCTGTGGGTTCGCGGCCGATCTCGAACAGCGAGCGGCCGGGAAGACTCGCATCGGCAAGACCGAAGGCGGAGAGAAAGGTCGGCGCGAGATCTATGAGGTTGACCGGCGTATCGCAGGTGAAACCCGACGGCACGTCCGGTCCCGCTATCACCAGGGGCACTTGCGTGCACTCGCCGTAAAGATTCGATTTGCCCCAATGGCTCCGTTCGCCCAGCGCCTCGCCATGATCGGATGTGTAGATCACCGATGTCGTTTCAGCGGCGCCCGTCTCCTCCAGCGCCGCACAAATGGCGCCGACGTGCCCATCCATCATCGTGCACAACGCGTAATAGGCGGAAATGGCATGGCGGCGTTTCGCATCGTCGACGCCAAACTCGACGTCGGTCGGCATGAATGATTCCTGCGCATCCAACCAAGGATGGCGAACATAGCCGTTGCGCGAGGTCAACTTGGGCAGCGGCATCGCCGCAGGCGGGTAAAGGTCGATGAACCGTTGCGGCGCGATCAGCGGAAAATGCGGGGCCACGAAGCCGATGAAGAGCATCCAGGGGCGCTCGTCGCGGCTCGCATCACGCAGCCACCCAACCGCCGCCTCGCGGATCGTTTCGTCGTAGGAATTGTAGCTGGAGTAGCCGGAACCGACTTTGCCAAATCGTATGATGTCGTCGCGGGGGCCCGGAACCGGATCCCGCACCGATCCCCACACCTGTCCGATTCCTTTGTCGAGATGCATGGCATGATGCTGGCGGTCGAAGCCGGTCGGATCATGGCCATTGACGTAGTGCAGCTTGCCAATGGACTCGACCCGCACCTTCGCGGCCTGCAGGCGCACACCCCAGCCCGGCACGCGGCCGTCGTATCCCATCGCGTTGTCCCAGTAGCGGATGTCATGGACGTAGCGTCCGGTCGCCAAGCTTGCACGCGCCGGGACGCAGATGGGGCAAGGCGTATAGGCGGCCGTGAAGCGGGTGCCACGTGCGGCGAGACGATCGATACTCGGCGTTCGCACGATCGGGTGGCCGGCACACGACAGCGCCCGGGCCTGGTGTTCGTCGGAAATAATGAAGAGCAGATTTTTTGCTTTCATGGATTGGACCCCGGCGGTCGACAATCGGAGCGCGGCAGGCTCGCCATCGCTGCTCGCGCTTTAGTTCACGCTCACTCCGCTGGCTTTGATTGTCTTGGCCCACCTCGCGATCTCGCTTGCGAAAAATCCTTGCAGATACTCGGGCGACCTGCGGTCGGGTGCGACCAGATCGGCGCCGATCTTCTTCATCTGTTCCTGGGTCGCCGGACTGTTCATTGCCGCGACCGTGGCATCATTGAGCTTGCGGACGATCGACTCCGGCGTGCGCTTGGGTAGCGCCAGTGCGAACCAGGTCGATACGTCGAAATCGGTGAGGCCCTGCTCGTGCGCGGAGGCAAGGTCCGGCACGCTCAGGGAGCGCTCGCGCGTGAGCACCGCAATCGCCTTGATGGCGCGGCTCTCGACCAGCGGCATGGCGAGTACGTTGTTCGGGCACTGGTAGTCGGTTCTGCCGGCGATCAGATCCTGCATCGCTGGTCCGCCCCCGCGGTAGGGGACGTGGGTGACGTTCACCCCGATGGCTGCATTGAGCAGCGCACAAGCCAGATGATTCCCCGACCCGACGCCCGGCGAGCCGTACTGCATCTTCTGCTCATTTGCTTTGCTATAGGCGATGAACTCCTGCAGATTTTGCGCCGGAAAATCCTTGCGCGTGACCAGCAAGATCGGCTGCTGAGTGACCAAAGCAACAGGCGCGAAGTCGGTCGCGGTGTTGTAGAGTGGATGCTTGTACAAGGTCTGGCTGTGCGCGAACGTCCCGGTGGTACCGAACACGAATTGATAGCCGTCGGGCGTAGCCTTTGCCACGCGGCTGGCACCAGTCATGCCGCCAGCGCCGCCGACGTTTTCGACAATCACCTGCTGCCCGAGGACTTGCGACAGGCCCGCCGCGAGGACACGCCCAATCGGATCGGCCGTACCACCAGCGGCGAACGTAACAACCATGGTCATTGGCCGGGTCGGCCAATCCTCCGCCGCGGTGGCCGGCGGGACAAAAGCATCAAGCACAATGCCGATCGCAATCGCCTGACGTAGCAACGCTCGTCCGTTCATCGCCCAGGCCCATATCCGATGGTCCCCGCCTCCGAGCGAAAGGATAGCACACGATAGCGTGCTATGAGATCGCCGCGCCGCGGTTAGCCGTCGCCGTGCGCCGGTAGGCGCAGGGTGAACACCGAGCCCTTGCCCAGCTCGCTCGCCACCGTCACGTCGCCGCCCATCATGCGCGCAAGCTTGCGCGAGATGGCAAGCCCGAGGCCGGTGCCGCCGTAGCGGCGCGCGGTGAGCGAGTCGGCCTGGGTGAAATCCTGAAACAGCTTCGCCTGCTGCTCCGCCGTCATGCCGATTCCGCTGTCCGCGACCGCAAGCTCGACCCAATCGCGGCCGTCCGCCACCTTGCGCGCGCGCAGCGCGACCTCGCCCTCCTTGGTGAATTTGCAGGCATTGCTCAGAAGATTGAGCAGGATCTGCTTGAGCCGCATGGAGTCGGCGGTGAGCGCGCCCAGGTTATCGGACGCTTTGACGACGAGGCGATTTTTGTTCTTCTCGGCAAGCCCGCCCGCCGTGCCGATGACCTCATCGATAAGTCTCGGCAAATTCACCGGTTCGGGATTTAGCTCGAGCTTGCCGGCTTCGATCTTCGAAAGATCGAGCACCTCGTTGATCAGGCTCAGGAGGTGAGTCCCGGCGGCATTCACGCGGCGCAGCGGTTCCAGCGCTTTGTCGGTGCCGAAGCGCGCCGCGTTGGTGACCATCATCTCGGTCAGGCCGATGATCGCATTTAACGGCGTGCGCAGCTCGTGGCTCATGCTGGAGAGGAATTGGGACTTGTTCTGACTTGCCAATTCGAGCTCACGGCTCTTATCCTGGATTTCCTCGAACAACCGCACGTTCTCGATGGCGATCACCGCCTGGTCGGCGAATGTCTCCACGAGTGCGATCTGCTTCTCGGTGAACGGCTTGAGTTCCAGTCTGTAGATGGTGATGGTTCCGACCAGGTCGTTCCCTTTCAGCATCGGGACGGCGAGCGTTGTCCGGATCGGCCGCTCATCTCGCACAGCATAGGCATAGTCGGGATCGACCTGGATGTCAGCGACGTGTACCGTTCGCCGCTCGAGGGCAGCGCGCGCGGAGATGCTGTGGCGTCCCGGGGCGATCGGATTGAGGTTCACGAAGTCCCTGAGCTCGGGCGATACGTTGTAGGACGCCGCCGAGTGCAGAAGTTTACCGTCGAACCGAAACAGGAACGCCCTCTCTGCCTCGCATAACCTGACGGCGTTCTCAACGAGTGTGTCAAAGATGGGCTGCAGTTCGAACGCCGTGCGGCTGATGACCTTAAGCACGTCGGCGGTGGCGGTCTGCTGCTGCAGGGATTCGCGAATCTCATTAAGCAGGCGCGTGTTCTCGATGGCGATGACGGCCTGCGCGGCAAAATTGCTGAGGAGTTCGACTTGCTTTTCGGAGAACGGCCGCACCTCCTGGCGATAGACTCCGATGATCCCCAACAGCTCCTGCTCCTTGAGCAGCGGTACGATTAGCAACGTCCTGGCGCCAGCAGACTTGGCGAGTCCTCCTTGCGCAGGATCCGGTTGCGCCAACAGATCGTCGACATGAACGACGCTCTTTGTTCGGGCGAGGCGGCCAAGGGGAGCTTCCGGATGGGGGCGGACCACGGGTTCCCGCCGGCGCAGTTCGGCGTAAGCAGGCGACGCCCCGTGCAGCGCAACATGCCGGAACCCGCCATCTTCGTACAACGCCATTGTGCCGAGATCCGCCTCGCAGATGCTGGTCGCGTTTTCCAACATCGACCGGAATACGGGCTCCAGTTCGCCCGGCGAACTCGAAATCACGCGCAGCACCTCAGACGTTGCCGTCTGCTGCTCCAGCGCCTCGGAAAGCTCGCGCGTGCGCGCCTGCACCTCGTCGAACAGCCGCACATTCTCGATCGCGATCACCGCCTGGTCGGCGAATGTCGAAACCAGTTCAATCTCCTTCTCGGTGAACGGACGCACGGCCGCTCTCGCCAAATTGAACACGCCGATCGGCACGCCTTCCCGCATCAGCGGTACTCCCAGGAGGGTTTTGGCGCCTCCACGCTCGGCCACCTCGAACCAGGTGTATTCGGGATCCGCGCTGATGTCGGGAATATGAATCGAGCGCCCCTCAAGCGCCGTTCTTCCGACCACCGTGTTGCGGCCCGGTTAGATTAAGACCTCTGTCACGTACTCCACGAATTCGGGAGGAAATCCGAAGTTGGCCGCAAGCCGATAGCCAGTCCCTTCCCGGCGGGCGATGAAGCCCTTATCGGCTTCGCACAATCGCGCGGCGGACGCGACCAGTGTTTCGAGCACCGTAACAAGATCGAAGGTCGAGCGACTGATGACCTTGAGCACGTTGGCGGTGGCGGTCTGCTGCTGCAGCGATTCGCGCAGCTCGTTGAGCAGCCGCGTGTTCTCGATGGCGATGACTGCCTGCGCGGCGAAATTTGCGACCAGCTCGACCTGTTTGTCGGTGAATGGCCTCACCTCTTGGCGATAGATTGAAATGGAACCAATTAGCTCATCATCTTTGAGCATCGGCACAACGATGTGTGAGCGCGCGCCAGAAAGTCGGGCTGAAAGAGGCTTGCTCTCTTCCACGGCCGCGTCGAGGGTGTGGACCACCTTTTTTGTCCGCAACATACGATCGAGGGGAATTCCAGGTGCAGGCGTGAACGGTTTGCGCATCAGAGCGTCGACAAGGGCGGGTGGCGCACCGACCATGGCCTGCGCGACGAACGCGCCGTCGCTATAACGCAGCAGCATGCCGAACTTGGCTTCGCAGATGCGAAGTGCATTCTGCAGCATGACCTGGAAGACCGGCTCCAATTCGCCGGGCGAGCTCGATATGACTCCGAGCACCTCCGAGGTCGCGGTCTGCTGCTGCAGCGATTCGCGCAGTTCATTGAGCAGGCGCGTGTTCTCGATGGCAATGACCGCTTGGCTCGCGAAATTCATCAGCAGCTCGATCTGCTTGTCGGCGAACGGGCGCACCTCCTGGCGATAGATCGACAAATAGCCGATCAGCTCGCCCTCCTTGAGCATCGGGACCAGAACAACGGTTCGGGAGCCGGCGAGCTCGGCGAAGGCCACCACTCCCGGATCGCGCTCGAGATACGACGGGTCGGCCATGAGGTTGGCGACATGAATGACAGCCCGCGTCCGCATCAGTCGGCCTGGCGGCGAATTCGGACCCGGACGGTAGGGCCGGTCGCGGCGGCTCGCGACGAAAGCCGGCGGCGTGTTGTGAAAGGCGGCGAGGTGAAAAAACTCGCCGTCACGCAGATACAGGTTGCCAAAGCTGGCGGCGCATATCCGCACCGCATTCTCGAGCATGGCCTGAAATACTGGCTCCAGTTCACCAGGCGAACTACTGATGACCTTGAGCACGTCGGCGGTGGCGGTCTGTTGCTGCAGCGATTCGCGCAGCTCGTTCAGCAGCCGCGTGTTCTCGATGGCGATCACCGCCTGTGCGGCGAAATTTGCGACCAGCTCGACCTGTTTGTCGGTGAACGGCTGGGCCTGTTGTCGTTGGATGTTGATGGAGCCGACCAGTTCATTGTCTTTAAGCATTGGAACGGCGAGGACGGCCCGGTAATTACCAAGTTCAACGGCAGAGACGACAAATGGATCTTGTGAGACGTAAGAAGGCACCGTTCTGATGTCGGCGACCTGACTCACCTGCTTTGTGGTGGCGACACGTCCCAGTGGGGTATCGGACGGAGGCCGGACTAGTGGATCGCGGGTGCGTGCCTCGACAAACGCCCGTGATGCATTGTGCTG
>Ga0066652_100001949_pt1 | contig 11036 bp, 8 predicted proteins | sample GraSoiAngelo_101_FD_71413 | JGI IMG/M metagenome (GOLD analysis project Ga0066652, IMG submission 71413) | Grasslands soil microbial communities from the Angelo Coastal Reserve, California, USA - 14_0903_02_30cm | ecosystem: Environmental > Terrestrial > Soil > Grasslands | place: USA... | reverse complement strand
TTTTGAAGGATGTGATTCGTACTGCCGGACGACACGGTCATAAATGCTATCAGCATTCACTCCATGCTCTATGTCCCAGTCTTCCGGGTCAATACTTTCCCCGACCGTATAATAACTGTTTTGTTTTCCCCTGGCTACAGGTTTTAATTCGACAGCTTTCGTTGGCTCCGCATCGGCATTATATGGCGCCCTGAATAAAATAGTGCTTCGCCCCGTCGCGGCTTCAATCACCAGTCTTGTGGCCTCTGTTTCTGCTTCGGCCCTGGTAGTGCTTACTTCAGCCATATTGGGATGTGTAAAGGAATGATTGCCGATCTCGTATCCTTTGTTGTAGATGTCTTTCAATATGGGGAGATGGGCTTGTGCATTCATACCCACCACAAAAAATGAAGCAGGAACTTTTTCCCGATCCAGTATCCTGAGTATACGTGGAGTATAATCCGGGTCAGGGCCATCATCGAACGTAAGGATCACCCTGCTCTCTTTTACAGCACCGTTGCTATCCTTCACCTGTACTTCTCCGAATCTTTTTATCACGTAACGAGTTGGCAAACTTTTATACGTTTCTTCCGCAATAACGTTTTCGGTATTGTTCTTTTCAATATTAATAATGCCTTTTTGCGGTTCATTGACAAGATTCAACACCTCTCCTTCGAATTCATAGTCGGGTTTTTCGCTCGTAATATCTATGGTGCTCAACTGGGAAAAATCAAACGGGCTGCGTGCAATGGCTTCGTTATTGAGATCACGCCCGTAAAATGTCCATAAACGTTCATCTTCTGATCCAAGTCTCCACAAAGCTGTGCCGGCAGTTCCATATTCATCGGCGAAACGCATGATATTAAATGTACCTCCTGCATCTACAAACGATACATAATGGTGAATCTCTTTATGGTCATCATATTCAAAATTGCAGTTGTAAGAATCGTTACCAAAATCAATGGAAGCTCCATATTCCTTGGCTTCTGATAATGCCTGCTGGTACGTTACCACTTTCCCTTCTGCCCCGTCGGCCCAATCATAACCGTATGCAGCCAGGCAAAGGACGATCTTGTCTTCGGGTATACCGGCAGCGATTTCATCCAACTGCTTTTCGATCCACCGCTGATCGCAAAGTTCTCCCGGTTCACTGGTGGAATAATGCTGGTCGTAGGCCATCAGCATCAGGTAGTCATTGTACCGGTTCAGGTCAGGTATATGAAAATCCTCATTGCCTGCCGTGATATCCTGCGTAACCAGTTTCGCCTCTTTATGAAGACGTTCATACAGCTCCCTTTGAAAAAGATGCATGGCATCGACCGAATTGTCCTGCAGTTCTTCGAAATCCACATTGATCCCCTGCAGGTCGTATTTCTGCAACTTCTCTGAAATATTATCAATTAGCTTTTTTCTTCTTGCCGGATCAACCAGCACCGTATTCAAAAGCTTACCGTCAAAATCACCATCATGCTTTTCAAGATTGACATTGCTTAGCATTGGCACTATTCTCAACCCCGGTTGCGCCTTCATCAAAGTGTAGGCATCGTGATCTATTTGGGTGACCAGTGTATCTCCTCCTTTGGGATCCAGGAAAAACCATTCAGGCATGACCATGTTCAACTGGTCAATGTGATTCTGCAGTGAAAACAATGCCTGTGGATCCCAGTCGACATAAAAGGCCGCGCGTATACGAGAAGTTTTTATGCTTTTCTTTGCCTGGTGCGACCGGAGAAATTCATTAAATCCGAGGTATTTCTTGTGATCTTTTTCCGAAAGGCCTTTTACCTGGGTTCTTGCATCCAGTTTTTTATAACTCTCGGCCAAACCCGGAAGCAGAGGCTTGTATCCGTCTGCAACCGCAATCCACACAACAGGTATTAGCAACAGGATAAAAAAAAGGAACAAACGACCTGTCCACCGGAATGTATGCCAGCGCCAGCGCGATGCAGTTTGAAATACCTGTTTCTGGTGGCCCATATTGAAAAGAAATTGCGTAAAAGTATCTAGCGCCAGCCTTGTGCGCTGTTATTTACCGGTTAACGACCAGAAACAAATCGTTAAACCTGTTGTTGATAAAGGTTTTTTGTCCGCTGGTCAAATAACAGGAAATCACCGGGGAATTGCTAAGTAGATTTAGAGTAAAGCAGGTTATATGAAAAGTCAATTCATCCTTGTCCTTACAACACTTGTTAGTATTTCGGCCATTTCGCAAAAAGACAGCGCGACATTATTAAGAGAAGTTGAAACAAAGCTTCGCAACCATACACCGGTTTCGTCGGTGCTTGCCGATAAAACTTATGTATCACTTCACCCATTGATAAACTTCAGGGAGATGGTAAAGAAGTATTCATCTGCGGACGTTCTGAACATCGCCGCCAGTGATGAACCAGGAAAGAAGATTAAAATAGTGGCAACGATAAGAGATAAAGACGGCAACCCGGTGTCCAATGCGATGATATACGTGTATCAAACCGATTACCGGGGTTGGTATGCTTCAGATGCGCCCCATGTTTTATTGAATGAAGGCGATTTCCGGCATGCCCGTTTATTTGGCTATGTAAAAACGGATAAGCAGGGAAAAATTGAATTGCATACTGTTAAACCGGCAGGTTATCCCCAAAGCGAGTTGCCTGCACATATCCATGTTCATGTAACGGCAGCCGGTTATCGAGACTTCGTAACAGAATTCCTCTTCCAGGACGATGAAAGGTTAAAAGGTGAAATATTGAACCGTGCCGTCGTTGACGGGGGCATAATAGCCAAACCCGAGACCGCTGAATCTCCGTTCGTTCAAAAATTTTCTTACGAAATTAAGTTGAGGAAAGAGTAGGACGGAAACATTCCCCTACCCTCTTACAGGAATGTTTGCCATGGCCATCGGTTTTTTTCCCAGTTGCTTCATCATCTTGAAATGAGAGACCAGGGATTTACTCATGGTGGGAAATGAATTGTATGGTATATTGAACTGCCTGCAGGTATCCTGTACGATTTTGCTAATAGCCGGGTAATGAACATGGCTGATCCTTGCGAACAGGTGGTGTTCGATCTGGTAATTCAACCCGCCTACGTACCAGTTTACAAACCAGTTCCGGGGAGCGAAATTAGCGGTGGTCCTTACCTGGTGTATAGCCCATTCGTTTTCGATCAGTTTATGATCCATACCAATTGCAGCTTCAAATTCCACATCTTCGACAACGTGTGCCAACTGGAAAACAAGTGCAAGGGCCAATCCCATGGTAACATGCATGCAGACAAAGCCAATGGCCCAGGGGCCCCAACCGACAATAGAAACAGGGAGCGCAATGTAAAAAAAGAGATACAGGACTTTACTTGCCCAAAAGATGATATGCTCTTTCGTGCTCATTTTTTGCAAGGGAGTCACTAATATCTTCTGTTTAAAATACTTGTTGAAGTCCATGATAAAGACCCAGGCCAGCGAGGTGATGCAGTATACGAGCACCACATAAATATGCTGGAAGCGATGGGCCGGTACCCATTTCTGAGTAGAGCAATGACGCATTAGCGGGCTTTTCGCGATGTCGTCATCAATGCCATCGACATTCGTATAGGTATGATGAAGAATATTATGTTTGAATTTCCAGATAAATGCGTTGCCTCCAAGTGCGTTTAGAGAATATCCAACCGTCTCGTTCACCCATTTTTTGCTGGAATAGCTGCCGTGACAGGCATCATGCATCATATTGAACCCAATGCTTGCCATGATTAACCCCAACAGGCCCGCCAGGAGTATTGCCGGGAGTGCCGGCAGAGATACTGTAAGTAAAATGATGTATAATGCGATTGCAGATGGTACCAGGATCAGCGCTTTGCTGTATAACCTCCAGTCACCCGTCTTCCTGATATTGTTAGTAGAAAAATAATTCTCGACATTGTTCTTAAGAGAAGTATAGAAAATACTATTCTTATTATTGAAGGTTACTCTGGACATATGTATTGAGGCTTTTATAAGATAAATGGACTATTATAACATGCAGCTGGTTTGGTGATAAATTCAGTGGTTTCGTTCCTGGTTAATTCTTAACAACAGAAAGATAGGTCTTTTTAATCAAAAACGGAGCAACATGGCTTTGGATTTCTTAATTATGAACAATAATGGTTTATTAACGGCAAAACTCCTTTTTTTAAGGCATATATCCAAGGAATCACTGTTAAAGTTGGATGTAGAAACTCCTGTTTGACTTCGATCATTGATTTATCTTTAATCCCCCAAATCAATAGCATGTTTTCATTTTCTGTAAGCGGTAACCTCGTTGATCTACATAAGCAAACCATTTATCCCGCGGAAATAAAAATAGAGAACGGAAAGATAGTCTCAATACTATCGGCTATCGACTTACTTCACTCTGCTCGCAATGACGGACCAACGACTCCTGGATACATTCTTCCTGGATTCATCGACAGCCATGTCCACATCGAAAGCTCTATGCTGGTACCTTCCGAATTTGCCCGGCTGGCAGTGGTACACGGCACTGTGTCAACCGTAAGCGATCCACATGAGATTGCCAATGTGTGCGGCATGGAAGGCGTGGAGTTTATGATCGCCAATGGAAAGACTGTCCCTTTTAAATTCAATTTCGGGGCGCCCAGTTGTGTTCCCGCTACAGTCTTTGAAACAGCCGGTGCGGCCCTTGACGCGACTGACGTAGAAAAATTGTTACAGCGCGATGAAATAAAATATCTCAGCGAAATGATGAACTTCCCAGGTGTATTGAATGAAGACCCTGGAGTGATGAAAAAGATACAGGCAGCTCACCGTTTGCTAAAGCCCGTCGATGGTCATGCACCGGGACTTCGGGGTGAACAGGCCAAGCGATATATCTCCGCCGGGATTACTACCGATCACGAATGTTTTACAAAAGAGGAAGCGCTGGATAAATTACAAAACGGGATGAAGATCATTATCAGGGAAGGCAGTGCAGCAAAAAACTTCGAGGCCCTGATCGGGTTGTTACACGATTATCCCACACAAATGATGTTCTGCAGTGATGATAAACATCCCGACAGCCTGGTGCTGGGACATATCGACCAGCTATGTGCAAGGGCCGCGGAAAAGGGTATCGATATTTTCAAGATACTAAAAGCGGCCTGTATTAATCCTGTTTTGCATTACAAACTGGACGTAGGCTTACTAAGACAAGGAGATCCCGCTGATTTTATTATTGTAAAGGACCTGGAGAAGTTTGAGGTATTGAAAACTTATATCAATGGACAGTTGGTTGCCGAAAATGGAAGATCGAAAATAGAAACAACAAAATCACCGGTCATCAATAATTTTTCCTGCCATCGAAAAGAGATAAGAGATTTCGAATTAAAACAAGACAATGAAAAAGAAATACCGGTGATTGAAGCATTGGATGGGCAACTGATCACCAACAAACTCATTCTTCCATCAAAAAACGAAGGTGGTTGCGCGGTGAGCGATCCCGCAAGGGATATCTTAAAGATCGTTGTCGTCAATCGTTATAAAGATACTTCCGTCGCGAAAGCTTTTATTAAAAACTTTGGATTAAAACAGGGTGCCATTGCTTCAACAGTGGCACATGACAGTCACAATATCGTTGCTGTTGGCGTGGATGATGAGAGTATTTGTGAAGCGGTCAATTTATTAATTGAAAGCCGGGGCGGTGTCAGCTGTGTTTCGGAAAATTCAATGCTGGTTGTTCCCCTACCGGTTGCCGGGTTGATGAGCAACGAAGACGGATACCATGTAGCGCAACAATATTCATTGATCGATAAGGCGGCTAAGGAAGCGGGATCCACATTAGCTTCTCCATTCATGACTTTATCTTTTATGGCATTATTGGTTATTCCTCATTTGAAGTTGAGTGATCTTGGTTTGTTTGACGGGGACAAATTCGAATTTGTCAGATAAGTCAATTGGGCTATCTGCTCCACACGCCGCATTGTATTTTACAGCCCGGAATGAATGATTTCCCCAATATTTATTAGCGGAAAAGACCAGTTGTTCAAGACTGATAACCCGTAAATTAGAGCGATTTCAAAATGTAAACAGCTGGAAAAAAATGTTTATGGCATCAATGTTGATTTATGTACCACAGCAACGGATAGACCTTGCAATCGTACCCTCTGAATTACCAACCCAATTTTTATGGTTCAATACATAGCATGACGAGTAACACAAAAATACTCCTGCTTTCTTCCGCCCTGTTGTATTCTTTACAATAGAAAGGAGTATTGTCATGTACTATAATCTGCATTAAAAACATTTTCTGTTTACTTCAATTCATTTCATACAGTTTATTTTCCCAACTATTTTTTTGGCATCCTGTTTGGCTTTCTAGTATTGGAGATATTAATTGAAGATTTAAAATTAGCAACATGAAAAAATCACCCAACATTGCATCGGTAGAAACAAAAACAGGATTTCACGAAAGGCAAATTGAAACATTTGTAAAGAATAATCTACCCCCCAAACTTTTCCTGAGCAATAAGCTGGTAGGTATGGGCAACTTCGCGGATACGCATAACGACATTGAATGCTGCGCCGCTGAACTACCTGTCAATGGTCTCGTTGAGTTTTTCCTGAATGTTGAAAACTCCGGTTCGCTCCGGCGGATTGGGTACCCGGTAATTTCCCGTTTTATTGTTTTCTGTACCAGGGAGGAAATGGAAGATTATAAAGTGACCTGGATTTGCTCTTTATCATAACCCGGCGGTATTTGGGAAAGTTTTCACACTTTTCCTGTAAACTCCGGGATCATATCCGCATCCTATGTATGTAAGATTGAACCAGCCATAAATGGAAAAGATGGTTTGATTTTAATCAGGATATGAAAAAGGTTATAAATATCAGCACTTCATTTGATCAACCCGACTTGTTGGAAGACCTGGTTGAGAAACTGGCCGGTCGCCGTTACGATATCGGTTATGGCAAGGCGAAAATGCCGTTTAACCTGGAAGCACTTGAAACTTCGTCAACAGAAACCTATACAAGTGGCACTGTTTCATTTACCGACAACGACGAGATTATCAACATGCCATTTATCACTAGTTTTTTCTTTACCTGTGTCAAGGGAAAAGATGATGAGTACAAACTTGCCTGGGCATCCTCCATGTCCTAAGTGAAACTATCGATTACTCCCTACCGACTTAGTTCTCCCCGCAATCATCCCCCTCTTCAACAGTCATATCATGCCAGGAAAAATTTCCAACATTTTTATTTAGCTCCCAGTAAAACCGGGTCCTTGGCTTATTGAAATTGCCAATCTCGTTCAGTAGCGACGCATCGTATATCCTCCCGTTGACCATAGTGTAGCGAATAGTCTCCGTGTTGCGAATATTCTCCATTGGGTTTTTATCCAGCACAATAAGATCAGCCAGTTTACCGGCTTCCAATGAACCGATCCATTTGTCCAGGCCTAAGCTGGTAGCTGAATTGATCGTAGCTGTCTCTAACGCCTGGTGATTGGTCATCCCTCCCTGCTGCATCATCCAGATCTCCCAATGCGCGCCCAGGCCCTGCAGCTGGCCATGAGCACCCATATTTATTCTTACGCCAGCGTCCATAAGTTTCTTTACGCTCTTTGAAACGAGGATATGGCCGTTTTCATATTCTTCTTCCGGCAACATGGTGCGATACCGGCTGCGTGTGTCAACTACAGACCTGGGTGTAAACCGCATCAATCTCTCGTTCTCCCAGACGTTGCTGTGCTGGTACCAGTAATATTCCCCGCTTACCGCATCATAACAAACGATCAATGTCGGTGTATAAGCGGTCTTTGCATTCTTCCATAGTTGCACCACATCATTGAATAGCGGCGCGACCGGCATGTTGTGTTCAATGGTAGTATGACCGTCGAGTATCATGCTTACATTATGATAAAAGAAAGAACCGCCTTCAGGCACCACTTCCATATTCAATTCCCTTGCAGCCTGGATGATCATCTGGCGTTGATCTCTTCTTGGCTGGTTATAGCTTTTTACGGAAAATGCGCCATAGGCTTTTGTCCTGCGCAGCGCACTTCTTGCATCATCGATCGAGTTGATCACAGCTTTAAAATCTCCATCTGCTCCATACAGGATCGTTCCCGTGGAGAACACCCGGGGACCAACCATTGCCCCTGCCTTGATCAGTTCACTTTGTGCGAATACAGTTTCGCTATTCGCTGAAGGATCGTGCATGGTTGTAACTCCAAAAGCAAGATTGACATAATAAGGCCAGTGCTTCTGCGGTGTAATGCCCGTACGGAAATGCGCACCATGTGCATGTGCATCGACAAACCCGGGTAATATCGTTTTGCCACTGCAGTCGATTTGCTTTGCGCCGGGGGGAATGGTCACATCTTTCCCAATCGCCTTGATAAGATTGCCTTCAATCAATATGGTCCCGTTGTCTATGACCTCATCTCCATGCATGGTAATAATCCTCGCATTGGTAAAAGCAATAGCACCGGTTGGCTTATCGACTGCGACTTCGAGACCTACATCGATCCCTTTCTCCGGTAATTTGAACAATGAATCAGGTTTGTTGGCGATGAAATCAAAACGTTCGTCGAGGTTGATCGTGTAATATTGACTGCCTAATGTATAATGAAGTTGTTTGCTGTCAGTTGACCAGTGGAGATTGATGCCAGCGTCTTTGGAAACGATTTTGACAGGGAAATCTTTTGTGCTGCTCCCAAGGTCTATCGTCTTGCCGGTCTTGGGAAAAGCCGCTACATATACTTCCCACAGATCAACAAATGCGATCCATTTCTCATCCGGTGAAACAATAAACTGGCTTCCATACGTGCTTTTAAAATGGACATGCTCATCTTCGCCATCTAATTTAATGCTGGCAAAGGTCCTGTTCATACCGCCGCCCAGCTGATAATATATCCGGTCATTTGTACTGTTAAATAATGGGCGGTCTCCTCTTTCAGTGACAAGCTTCCCGTCATTGCCATCAGCATTCATAACATAGATACCGGGTTGGGACGTATGGGATGGGCCCAGTACCACATCATCGTCTTCTTTGCGGAATACGATCCATTTACCATCATGCGAAAATGAGGGCATGCGATAGATACCTTTTGATTTTGTCAGCTTAACACCCTTAGTTATGCCCTGCATGGATACTTTCCATATAGCGCCTGTAGCCGAATCATTCCAGCTGGTGTAGGCCAGTGTTTTTCCATCCGGTGAAAATGCCGGTTCAAACTCGAACAGGTCGTTACCCGCATCGGTTATTCTTGCCGGTTTGCCAGAAGGCAGTTCTTTTTTCCATAAATGACCGACGGCGCTAAACACCAGCCATTTTCCATCGGGAGAAGTGATGGCATGGCGAATGACGTTAACATTGAATGTAGATGGATTGAGTTCTTGCTGAAACCGGACGGCATCATAAACCCGTTGTTTTACGTTGCAGGTAAATGGTATTTCGGTTGCTTTGTTTGTCGCGTTCACGTCAATCTTCCAGATTTTTCCATTGCTCCATATTACGATCTGCTTGTCGTCAGGTGTCCATGCATAATTGGTATACAAGCCAAATATCGACCATGCTTCCTGCTGGTCTTTGCTGAGCTGGTCATAGACAGGCCATTCTTCACCTGATTCAATATTGCGTAAATACAAAACGGTTTTTGTTCTTACCCGCTTGATAAAAGAAAGTGTTTTACCATCATGCGATAATTGCGGTCGAATGGCGCCGCCAGGACCGCCGGTGACTGTTTCGACAGTACCTTTCTCCCTGTCAAAACGTTTGATGACGAATATCTGGTTGTTAGGATCTTTATTGTACTGGAAGAATCCACCGGGGTACATGTCCTCGCTGAAATAAACATAGCGGCCGTCTGGTGAGACGACGGGTTCATTTACATCCTGCTGATCATTTTTTCTTGTGGTTAGCTGGAGCCCTCCGCCACCGCTGGTGTGATAGAGCCACATTTCACCTGCACCAAGCGAACGGGTGGAAGTAAAATGTTTGCGTGCGACAATATATTCGCCATCGGGAGACCAGGTACCGTTGTTTAGCAAACGGAAATTTTCTTTAGTGACCTGTTTCGCATTACTGCCATCAATATTCATCACCCAAATATTATCGCCTCCGCCTGCATCCGAAGTAAACAGGATCCTCTTGCCATCGGGACTGAAGCGTGGCTGAACTTCGAAAGCATGACCGCCTCTCAATAATTTTGCTTCGCCACCTGAGAAAGGCATGATATAGAGGTCGCCGAGCAGGTCAAATACGATCTGTTTTCCATCGGGTGAAAGGTCTACGTTCATCCAGGTACCTTCATTGGTAGAAAATGAAACTTCCTTGTAAGGCCCTTCGGGATTAGAGACATCCCATTTTTTATCTTTTTTTTCCTGGGCAACGAGAACTGGCGCAACGAGAAGGAAAACGATGACAACAGGCAGCTTGTAGATCATGAAAGTGGGTTTAAGGTCGGAAGGTAAATAAAAGTTCGAGACCTCTTCCTCTAGATTGCTTCGCTTCGCTCTTAATGACGAGGGAGTGTAATCGACATCCAGCTGCTCCGCTCGCAATGACAAGCATCCCGCATCCAACATCTGATTGCATCATCTGCATCTGGCACCCAATTTTCTGCCGTTCACCGAGTTTCGGCTCCTTATTGCCCATTGTCCATTGCCGGTTAGGCATTACCCGCCTACTTTTGGCTAAAACTTGAACATATGAATGATTTCGAAAGCAGGAGAGAAGCAAAAAGGAAATGGCGCGAGGAAAGAAGAGAGGCAAGAAGGAAATGGATACAGGAAAGATGGGACAATAAAGATTTTCAAAAGATGCATAAAAAGGAAAGCGTTTGGACGGGCGTTTTTATTTTCCTGGTAGGTGTAGCGGCTTTAATAAAATCTACGGTACCCGGGATACCAGGCTGGATATTTAGTTGGCCCAGTTTCCTGATCTGTTTGGGACTTTTTATTGGCTTTCGTCACAGTTTCCGCGGAGTAGCCTGGTTTATTTTGATGGTTGTTGGTGGGATATTCCTGTTTGAACATGTCAACCCTGATGTACATATGGAGCGGTATATGTGGCCGCTGGGATTGATCGTAGTTGGATTATTTTTCATGGT
>Ga0066652_100001948_pt1 | contig 11038 bp, 9 predicted proteins | sample GraSoiAngelo_101_FD_71413 | JGI IMG/M metagenome (GOLD analysis project Ga0066652, IMG submission 71413) | Grasslands soil microbial communities from the Angelo Coastal Reserve, California, USA - 14_0903_02_30cm | ecosystem: Environmental > Terrestrial > Soil > Grasslands | place: USA... | reverse complement strand
CGGACGACGCCGAGGTAGTAGTAGAGGCTGACCAGCGTCGCCAGCACGCCGACGACGACGAGCCAGGTCCAGCCCTGCTGGTACGCGGCGGCGAAGACGTAGAACTTGCCGACGAACCCGCCGGTGAGCGGAAAGCCGGCGAATCCGAGCATGAATGCCCACATCGAGATCCCGAGCAGCGGCCGCTCCCAGCCGAAACCGGCCAGGTTCTCGAACGTCACAGGCACGCCGAGCTCGCGCTCGCGCGCGGCGACGACGGCGAACGCCCCGAGCGACATCGCGGCGTAGGGGATCAGGTAGTAGAGGAGCGCGCGGGCGCCGAGCGAGTTGTTCGCGGCGATCGCGATCAGCATGAACCCGGCGTGCGAGATCGAGGAGTACGCCAGCATCCGCTTCACGTTCCGCTGCACCAGGGCGGCGAAGTTGCCGATCGCGAGCGACGCGACGGCGATCACGGCGACCGCGACCGTCCACAGGTGCGCCTCCTGCGGGAACGCCGTACGAAGGAGACGCAGCATGACGAGGAGGGCGACCGTCTTCGTCGCGGCGGCCATGAAGGCGGTCACCGGCGTCGGTGCGCCTTCGTAGACGTCGGGGGTCCACATGTGGAACGGCGCCGCCGACGCCTTGAAGCCGAGCCCCGAGATGATCATGGCGAGCCCGAAGAGGAACAGCGTGTCGTGGGAGCGATTCGCCGCGGCGATCCCCGCGAAGTCGAGGTGCCCGCTCTCGCCGTACACGAGCGCCGACCCGAACAGGAGCACGGCCGAGCCGAAGCTGCCGACGATCAGGTACTTCAGGCCCGCTTCGAGGCTCCCCACCAGATCGCGGTCGATCGCGCAGAGGACGTAGAGCGACAGCGACAGCCACTCGAGCCCGAGGAAGAGCGTCAGCAGGTTGTTCGCGCCGACGAAGAAGACCATCCCGGACCCGGCGGCCGCGAGCAGCGCGTAGTACTCCGCGACGTGGTCGTCGCGCATGCGCTCGCGGAACGCGATTGCGGTAGCGAGGACGCCGCTGCCTGCGACGAGCATCTGCGCGAGCGCCGTGTAGCGGTCGCGACGGAGTGCGTCGGCGACGACGCCGGAGGCGTGCGCGCTACGGACGTACAGTGCGACGGCGAAGCCGAAAGCGACCGCGTAGCCGAGGGCGCAGAAGGCGGCGGCGGTAGCCCGGCGCGCAGGGCGCGGGACGAGCACGGCGCTCAGGAGTGCGAGCGCCAGCGCGACGAGGAGCGCGTTCACCGGTGCGAGCGCGAACCAGTCGATGTGCGGGCGCTGGATCACGGCTTCCCTTTCGCCAGCGGCCCATAGGCCGTCCACCCGCTGACGAACTGCCTGGCGATGCTGCCGGCCGCCGTGTTCCGGGGGAACGAGTGGCCGCTGATCGCCGCCGGCCAGGCGGACAGCGCGAGCAGGCACGCGACGAGGGGGACAGTGATCCCGAGCTCCGCTGGGCGTAGGTCGAGCGCCGCGTCCGTGACGGAGGGCCCGACCTCTCGGTGCAGCACAGCGGAGATCAGGCGCAGCATGTACATCGCCGCCAGCACGATCGCGACCGCGCCGACGACGGCCCAGCCCCAGCCGCGCCGCAACACGCCGGCGAGGATCAGGAACTCACCGGCGAACGCCGACGAGAACGGCACGGCGAGCGCGATGATCCCGGTCGTCATCAGCATCGTCGCGAGCGCCGGCCGTCCGCGCGCCATGCCGCCGAGGCGCGCGAACTCGCCGGTGGTCGTCCGTCGCTCGACCATCCCGGCGAGCAGGAAGAGGGTCGCGGAGATCAGGCCGTGGTTGACCATCTGGACGACGGCGCCGTTGAGCCCGAGGTCGTTGACGGCGAACACGCCGAATGTGATCAGTCCCATCTGCGCGAGCGACGAGTAGGCGATCACGCCTCGAATGTCGGGCGCGCGGAACGCGAGCAGCGACCCGTAGACGAGGCCGACGGCCGCGAGCGCGAGGATCAGGCCGCGCAGGTCGTGCGTCGGCCCCGGGAACTTCGCGATGCCGATCCGGAGGAAGCCGTACACCGCGGCCTTGGAGACGACGCCCGAGAGCACCGCGGATACCTCCGGCGACGACTCGCGGTACGCATCCGGCAGCCAGCCGTGGAGCGGAAAGAGCGGTGCCTTGATGGCGAAGGCGGCGGCGAAGCCGAGGAAGATCCACGTGCTGTTGCTCGGGCCGATCTGCGTCAGGTCGAACGTGTGCTTCGAGAGCCCGTAGACGATCACCGACGCGAGCATCAGCAGCGAGCCCGCCATCGTGTAGATCACGAACTTGAGCGTCGCGCCGATCCGCCCCGGGCCGCCCCACACTCCCACGAGCACGTACAGCGGGATCAGCATCGCCTCGAAGAACGCGTAGAAGAGGAGGAGGTCCTGCGCCGTGAAGACGCCGACCAGCGCGGCATCGAGAAACAGCATCAGGCCGAAGTACGCGCGCGGACGCTCGCGGCCCGTCCAGAAGGCGTAGGCGACGCACGCCGCCATCACGACCACCGTGAGGCCGAGGAGCCACACGGAGAAGGCGTAGACGCCGACGTGGTACGAGACGTTCAGGTCGCTGAACCAGCTCCGGCGCTGCGCGAACTGCAATCCGCCCGCGTGGAAGTCGAAGCGCGCGAGCATCTGGATCCAGACGCCGACCTCGCCGAGCGCGGCGAGGAGCGCGAGCGAGCCTGCCGACACGCGGTTGAGTGGCAGCAGCCAGATCAGGAGCGCCGCGCCGAGCGGGAGCAGGATGAGGAGGGTCGTCACGGCCTCACCTACTTCACCGCCACGAAGACGATCGCCAGCACCGCGAGCGACGACGCGATCGCGAGCGCGTACGTCCGGATCATGCCCGTCTGGAGCCGCGCGAAGAGTCCGCCGAGATCACGTGTCTCCGTGCCGATCTCCGGCCCCGAGCCGAGGATCAGCGGACGCTCGACCCAGTTGGCGAGCGCGTGCGCCGTCCAGACGGCGGGACGGTAGAAGACGGTGTCGTACAGCTCATCGAAGTAGAACTTGCGCTCCAGCGTCCGCTGCCAGAACGGCGCGCTCGGAACGGCCCAGCGGCGGGCGCCGTAGACCATCCACGCGACGCCCATTCCGGCGAGGCCGAGCGCAAGCGCGACGACCGAGGAGACGGCCTCCTGCCAGTTCGTCGGCGAGACGAGCGGCTCCGCCACGGTCTGCAGCCACGTCTCGACGGGGTGCCAGAACGGCGCCCACTGCAACCAGCCGCCGATCACGGACAGGACGGTGAGGACGGCGACGGGCACGGCCATCGACACGACGACGAGCCCGCGACCGAGCTCGTGGAAGTGCTCGCGGACGAATGCGCCCCGCTCGCCGCCGAAGACGAGGTAGAACATGCGGAACGTATAGAGCCCGGTGAGGAACGTGCCCGCGAGGCCGGCGACCCAGAGGATGTAGCCGTACGCGCCGCGGTCCATCGCCGCGGCGAGGATCGAGTCCTTGGAGAAGAAGCCGGCGAACGGGAAGATCCCGACGAGCGCGAGCGATCCGATCAGGAACGCCAGGCGGACGCGCGGCATCAACTCGCGCAGGCCGCCCATCCGACGCATGTCCTGCTCACCGGCGAGTGCGTGGATGACCATCCCCGCGGCCATGAACAGCAGCGCCTTGAAGAAGGCGTGCGTCATCAGGTGGAACATGCCGTTCGCGTACGCGCCGACGCCGACCCCGACGAACATGTAGCCGATCTGGGACATCGTCGAGTACGCGATCACGCGCTTGATGTCCACCTGCACGAGCGCGATCAGCCCCGCGAGGAGTAGCGTGGCGGCGCCGAGGCCCGCGGCGAGATCCTGCACCTTCGGCGCCTGCTCGAAGATCACGTGCGTGCGGACGATCAGGTAGACGCCGGCGGTGACCATCGTCGCCGCGTGGATCAGCGCGCTGACGGGTGTCGGTCCCTCCATGGCGTCGGGAAGCCACGTGTGCAGCGGCAGCTGCGCCGACTTCGCGATCGCGCCGCCGAGTAGGCCGAGCGCGACGAGGTTCGCGACCGACGAGCTGTGCACCGCATCGAGCGCGCCGAAGGAGAGCGTCCCGGTCTTCTGGATCAACAGGAAGAGCGCGAGCGCCATCGCCGCGTCGCCGATCGCGTTCATCACGAATGCCTTCTTGGCCGCTGCGATCGCGCTCGGACGTTCGTGCCAGAAGCCGATCAGGAGGTACGACGAGAGGCCGACCATCCCCCACCCTGCGAGGAGCAGGATCAGATTGCCGCCCTGCACGAGCAGCAGCATCGAGAAGACGAAGAGCGACATGTACGCGAAGTAGCGGCGCTCCTCGCCGTCGCCGTCCATGTAGCCGATCGAGTACGCGACGATCAGCGCGCCGACGCCGGAGACGATCAGCATCATCATCACGCTGAGCGGGTCGACGAGCACCTCGAACCCGGAGCGGTACGTGCCGGCCTGGATCCACGTCCACGCGGTCGAGACGTGGTGGCGGTCGCCGCCGGACTTGCCGAGGAGCGCCGCGAAGGACACGAGCGCCCCGGCGAACGCGACGAAGCACGACGCGGTCGACAGGTACGCGGCGCCGCGGCGCGAGAGCCGTGTGCCGCCGAGCGTGATCAGCAGTGCGCCGAGGAGCGGCGACAGGAGGCAGATCCACGCGCCTGTCGTCATCTAGCCGCGCAGCGTGTTGAGCCGGTCGACGTCGAGGGTGAGGTGCTTGCGGTTCATCGCCACGACGAGCCCGAGACCGACGACGACCTCCGACGCCGCGATCGCCATCACGGCGATCGCGAAGATCTGACCCGCCCCGTCGCCGAGGTGCCGTGCGTAGCCGATCAGGGCCAGGTTGCCGCCGTTGAGCATGATCTCCAGGGAGAGGAGGACGATCAGCGGGTTCCGCCGCAGGAGCACGCCGAGCGCTCCCGTCGCAAAGAGGAACGCCGCGACGCAGAGGTACCAGGCCACACTCGGTCCTAGCATCGGCTTCCAGCTCTCATTGGCCGGGGCGTGTCTCTCGGACACCGAGCGCACGAGCACCGGCAGCGCTCTCCCGGCGCGAGTGGTGGCCGAGGATGACGCCGCCGACCGCGGCCACGAGCAGCACGATCGACGTCACCTCGAAGGCCAGCAGGTGGTCGGTGAGGAACAGGCGCCCGATCTGGCTGGGGCTGCCGAAGCTGCTGTCGATCTTCGCCTGGTGCGCGAGGCTCCCGCTCGCCTTCAGCCCGACGACGACGACGATCTCGACGAAGAGCGCGCCGGCGGCCAGCACGGCGCCGACCACCTGCCAGCTCGGTCCGCCCGCCCAGGGAGAGTCCTGCCGCGGGCCGATGTACCCGATCACGAACAGGAACATGACCATGACGGCGCCGCCGTAGACGAGCACCTGCGCCGCCGCGACGAACTCCGCCGACAAGAGCAGGTAGAGGACCGCGAGCGACGCGAGGTTCCCGATCAGCGCGAGCGCCGAGAAGAACGGGTTCGAGAACGACACGACGGCGATGCCCGAGCCGAGGCACGCGAAGGCGGCACCCATCCACACGGCCCAGACCAGCACGTTGCCGGCGCTCGCGAGCAGCATCACGAGCTCGACCGGTAGTAGGGGATCGGCGTGTCGTACAGATCCGGATCGGCGACCGGGACGCGCTTGATCGGCGGCGCGAGCAGCATGTCCTTCGTGTAGATCAGGTCGTCGCGCGAGTACTCCGAGATCTCGTACTCGTTCCCGAGCGTGATCGCGTCGAACGGACAGGCGATCTCGCAGTAGCCGCAGAAGATGCAGCGGCTCATGTTGATCTCGTAGATGCGGGCGTACCGCTCGCCCGGGGAGACGCGGTTGTGCGGCGTGTTCTCCGCAGCGACGACGCGGATGCAGTCGGCGGGACAGGCCGCGGCGCAGAGGGAGCAGCCGACGCACTTCTCGAGCCCGTTCGCGTGGCGGTGCAGCTTGTGCCGGCCGCGGAAGCGCGGATAGACGGCCCGTTTCTCCTCGGGGTACTCGATCGTGATCGGCCGCTTGAACAGCTGCCGGAACGTGACCGCGAAGCCTTTGACCGGTGCCAGCGGGTCAGGCATCCGTCACGCGATCCAGACCACGAGGAGAGCCGTGACGACCGCGTTGATCGTCGCGAGCGGCAGGAGGATCTTCCAGCCGAAGCGCATCAGCTGGTCGTAACGGAGGCGCGGCACCGAGGCCCGGATCCAGATGAAGAACGAGATCGCGAGGAAGAGCTTGAGCACGAACCACAGCGGCCCGAGCGGCGCGTACGGACCGTGCCAGCCGGCGAAGAAGAGCGTCACCGCGAGCGCCGAGAGCGTGATCAGGTTGACGTATTCCGCCGTCTGGAAAAGGCCCCAACGCATGCCGCCGTACTCCGTGTGGTAGCCGGCGACGAGCTCCGTGTCGGCCTCGGGCAGGTCGAATGGCGCGCGGCTCGTCTCGGCCGTCCCGGCGAAGAAGAACACGAGCAGCCCGACGAACTGGGGGATGAAGAACCAGATCGTGGCGCCCTGCTTGTTGACGATGTCGACGAGGTTCAGCGACTGACCCATCAGCACGACGCCGAGCACGCTGAGCGCGAGAGACACCTCGTACGAGACGAGTTGCGCGCACGTCCGCATCGAGCCGAGCAGCGAGAACTTCGACTCCGACGCCCAGCCGCCGACGATGAAGCCGTAGATCCCGATCGAACCGAGCGCGAAGATGAGGATCAGCCCGATCGAGACGTTCACGACCTCGCCGTTGACGTGGTAGTGCCAGATCTCCCAGCCGGCGCCGAACGGGATGACGCTGAAGGCCGCCAGCGCGGCGAACAGCGAGACGATCGGGGCGATGATGTACGGCGCCTCGATGGCGCCGGAGGGGAAGAAGCTCTCCTTCCGGATCAGCTTGACCAGGTCGGCGAACGGCTGCAGGAGGCCGTACGGCCCGGCGCGGTTCGGGCCGTAGCGGTTCTGCATGCGCCCCAGCAGCTTGCGCTCCAGCCAGGTCGTGTACGCGAACGCGACCATGACGAGGTTCACGATCACGGCCGCCTTGATCAGCGAGATCCACCAGACCTCGGTCATGCGGGCGCGACCTCGACCGAGGGCTGGAGGTCGCCGGCGTGCTCCTCCGCGATCCGCGCGACGCCGGGCCGTAGGTCGCGTGCGAGGCGCGCCCTGAGAGAGACGGACGTGCCGCTCGACCTCACGGACACCTGCGCGCCGTTTCGGATGCCTCTGGCGTGCGCGTCGCTTTCCGCGAGCTGGATCTCGGGGAGCGCGCGCTGGAACTGCAGCTCGGGCACGCGCTCCACCGCGGGGCCCGAGAAGAGCGCGCGGTAGCGCACCAGCCGGAGACCGCCGTCGGTCGCGGTTTCCGGCAGGGGCTCGATTTCGGTCGTCTCGACGCCCCCGGCATGGGGAAGCGGGGCGAACTCGCCGACCTCGCCGAAGGGAAGGCCGCCGAATGCGGTCGCCGAGACCTCGTCGAAGACCGCGGACGGGTAGGGCGAGAGCGCGACGCCGAAGCGCTCCGCCAGCTTCGCGATCCACGCGAGCTCGTCGGGCGCGGGCGGAATGACGACACGCCGCAGGCGCTGGATCCGTCCCTCCAGGTTGACGTACGTCCCGTCACGCTCGAGGTAGCTCGTTCCCGGCAGGATGAGGTCGGCCCAGCCGGCGGCGAGGCCCTGGAACATCGAGACGGCGATCACGCGCTCCGCCCCTTCCGCGAGCGCGCGGACGGCCGGGTTTGCGGCGGCCTCGTCGCCGGAGACGAACAGGAGGCCGACCGGGTCCGGGGGCGTCGGCTCGTCGTCGGCCGCTGCCGCCCAGGCGTCACAGACGCCGCGGCCGTTCGCGGTCTCGGGGAGGTAAAAGGCGCCGCGTGCCCCGAGCGTGCGCGCGAGGGCCGCGACCCGCGCGCCGCCCTGCCCGAGCGGTCCCGACCAGACGAGGATCGCGCGCTCGGCGGACCGTACGGCGTCCTCGTCGAGCTCGTACAGCACCCTGGCGCCGCGCCGGCGTGCCTCCTTGATCCAGAGCTCCACGATCGGCGCGCGTTCGACGACCGGCGCGTCGCCGAGCACGGTCACGACATCGGCCTCCGCGATCGCCGAGAGCGGCACCCGGAAGGCGTCGAGCGCGTCGGAGACCTCCTCGGGCAGGACCGCGCCGTGCGAGCCCAGCCCGCCGCGAAGCAGCTTCGCGAGCGCGTGGGCCTGCTCGACGGTCTCCGAGCCGGAGAGACACGTGACGATGCGGCCCTCGGCCTCCCGCAGCAGGCGCTCCGCCTCGTCGAGCGCGCGATCCCACGAGACCTCCTCGAAGCCGCGGCGCCTGACGCGCAGGAGCGGATCGGTGAGGCGGTCGCCTGCGCGCAGGTGCGAGAACGCGAAGCGTCCCTTGTCGCAGAGCCAGCCCCGGTCGACGTCGTGGTGGTTGCGGGAGATGATCCGCTTGACCTTGCCCTCGCGGGTGGTGGCGTTGACGTTGCAGCCGACGGGGCACATGCCACAGACCGTCGGCACGTTCTGGATCTCCCAGGGCCGTCCCTCGAACCGGTACTGCGTCGACGTGAGCGCGCCGACGGGGCAGAGCTCGATCACGTTGCCGGTGAAGTGCGCGCGGTACGGCTCGTCCTCGAAGGTCGCGATCTGCGACAGCGAGCCGCGGTTCCGCGCGATCAGCTGGCCGTCCTCGGCGACGCTCTCGCTGAAGCGCGTGCAGCGGTAGCAGAGGATGCAGCGCTCCCGGTCGAGCGCGATCAGCGGCGAGATCGGGATCGGCTTGTCGAATGTCCGCTTCGGGAACGTCATCCGCGTGTTGCCGGGGCCATAGCGGAATGTGAGGTCCTGAAGAGGACACTCGCCGCCCTTGTCGCACACGGGGCAGTCGAGCGGATGGTTGACGAGGATGAACTCGAGCGTCGCGTTCTGCGCCTCGCGCGCGAGCGGCGACGTGAGGGCAGTCCTGACGGTCATGCCGTCCTGCACGGTCAGGGTGCACGCGGCCTGCGGCTTCGGCGGGCCGGGCGTGATCTCGCAGAGGCACATGCGGCAGGCGCCGACCGGCGGCCCGAGCCGCGGCTCGTAGCAGAACACCGGGATCTCGATCCCGGCCGCGAGCGCCGCCTCGACGAGGCCGGTGCCCTTCGGCACCTGGACGGTGTTCCCGTCGATCGTGAGTGTGACGAGCTCTGTGCTCAAGCCGGCACCGTCGCGGACGGGTGGTGCGCGTGCTGCGCGACCGGCGCGAGCACGTCGTGGAGCGGCGAGGAGTCGCCGAACGGACAGCCGCCCTCGTCGATGTGCGCCTGGAACTCGCCCGGGAACTTGTCGACGTAGCTGGCGATCGCGATCGCCGCGGTCTCCCCGAGGGGACACAGGCACTTGCCGTTGATGCGGTCGCAGACGTCCAGCAGCAGGTCCAGGTCTCCCTGCGTTGCGGTGCCGCCCTCGAGGCGTCGGAGGATCGCGGTCGTCCACCGCGTTCCCTCGCGACACGGCGTGCACTTGCCGCAGGACTCGTGCTCGTAGAACTCCGACACGCGGATGCCGAGCTGCACCATGCAGCAGCGTTCGTCGATCGCGACGACGCCAGCGGACCCCATCGCCGTGTTCAGCTTCAGGAGCGAGTTGAAGTCGTAGCCGACGTCGATCTCGTCCGCACGCAGGATCACCGTCGACGAGCCGCCGGGAATGACCGCCTTCAGTGCATGACCGTCGGGGACGCCGCCGCCGAGGTCGTCGATCAACGACCGGAGCGAGACGCCGTTCTCGATCTCGTAGTTGCCCGGCCGCGCGACGTGTCCCGAGATCGACACGACGCGAGTGCCGCGCGAGTCCGGCACCCCGAGCTTCGCGTACTCCGCGCCGCCCATCGCCAGGACCTGCGGCACGGTCGCGATCGTCTCCACGTTGTTCACGACCGTCGGCGACGCGTAGAGGCCGGCAATCGCGGGGAAGGGCGGCTTCGTCCGCGGCTGGCCGCGCTTGCCCTCGAGGGACTCCAGCAGCGCGGTCTCCTCGCCGCAGATGTAGGCGCCGGCGCCGCGGTGCAGGACGATCGTCACGTCGCCGCGCAGGTCGGGGCGTTCGTGCAGCTCCTCGAGCGCTGCGACCAGGACCCTGTACGGACCCGTGTACTCGCCGCGGATGTAGATGAAGACGTGCGTCGACTCGACCGCGTGCGCCGTGATCAGGCAGCCCTCGATCAGGCGGTGTGGCACCCGCGCCATGATCTCGTTGTCCTTGAAGCTGCCGGGCTCCGACTCGTCGGCGTTGACGAGGAGGTAGTGCGGATTCGGGTTCTGCTCCGGCTTCGGCACGAAGCTCCATTTCCGGCCGGTCGGGAAGAACGCGCCGCCGCGGCCGCGCAGCTCGGAGGCCACGACCTCCTCGATCACCGCCTGCGGCGTCATCGCACGCGCCTTCTCGAGCATCGCGTAGCCGCCGACGGCCTCGTACTCCGCGAGCTTGGTGAGGTCGCGCTCGGCGGCGTCCGCGAAGACGATCTGGCGTGCCTCAGCCACCGCGGATCTCTTCCACGATTGCGGGCACGTCGTCCGGCCCGACGTGCGTCCGATAGGTGTGGTCGAGGGCGACGATCGTCGCCCAGCCGCAGCCTCCGAGGCACTCGACCGTGCGCAGCGTGATCTCGCCGTCGTCGGTCGTGCCTCCCGCGGCGACACCGAGCTCGTGCTCGAGCGCCTCGAGCACCTGCTGTGCGCCCGCGAGCGCGCAGGAGACGTTGGTGCAGACCTCGACGAGGCGGCGACCCACGGGACGCAGATGGAACATGTCGTAGAACGACGCGACCGCCTCGCAGAAGGCCGGCGTCGTGCCCAGGGCGTCCGCGCACTCACGGAGCGCGTCGGCGGACAGGTAGCCGTGCCGCTCCTGTGCGAGCCGCAAGGCGGGCAGCGCCGCGGACCGCCAGTCCGGATACTGCGCCTTGAGCTCCTGCACCTCGTCGTAGTAGGCATTCATCGATCGCAGTCGCCCATGACGGTGTCGAGGGAGCCGAGGATCGCGATCAGGTCGGCGACGAGCGAGTTCGAGACGCACGTCGCCGT
>Ga0066652_100001946_pt1 | contig 11041 bp, 9 predicted proteins | sample GraSoiAngelo_101_FD_71413 | JGI IMG/M metagenome (GOLD analysis project Ga0066652, IMG submission 71413) | Grasslands soil microbial communities from the Angelo Coastal Reserve, California, USA - 14_0903_02_30cm | ecosystem: Environmental > Terrestrial > Soil > Grasslands | place: USA... | reverse complement strand
AAGCGCTTAGCCTTGGAGCGAATGGGTATGTCAGCAAGGGTTTGAAGATTAACGAGATTTATTCGGCTCTCATCCGCGCCGTCGGCTGGACCGAGTAGCAATAATTCCGCGGGGTCTGATGTATAGGGCAGCGGCTCCGGTTGCCGATCTAAAAGCCCGGCAGGCGACGCGCCTGCCCTACAATTTCCTTCGTCAGCCACCGCCGGGCGGCGGCGCGGGAGTTGGACTCGGCGCTGGCGTCGGACTCGGAGCGGGAGTAGCGCAGACGAACGAAACCTGGTCGATCCCGATGTAGTCGCCGTTTCCAAAACTCGCTCCCCCGTTCGGCACAAAGTAGCGAAAGGCCAGTCGCCCCGTCGTCGGCGATGTCACCCCACTCACAGTGACTGTGAACCGCGTCCAGACGCTGGGATAATCCACGGTGGTCATGTTCGGATTGATGTCGAGCATCAGGACCGTGAAGTCGCCCACTTCATATGCGGTTGTCCCCACGTTGGTGCTGGTCCCATTGTTGCTCATGCGGACCTGGAGCCGGTCCGGAAATCGGGGCCTGTCCACGGTTCGGGTGTAGAAGGTCATCACCGCGCCATTCCTTAAAGTCACAGGCGGAGTGAGGAGCCAGTTGCTGATGGCATTGACAGGCGCGGGCGTCGGTGATTGCGGTGCGAGAGGCCGACCCAGGGGAGACGCGCCATTCTGCCCAGCCCCGGGCGGAGTCAGGAGCCACATGCTGATGGCGCGAGGCGGAGGAAACGCAACCGGCGTCGGTGATGGCGGAGGGGGAGTCTGACGAGGGCGAGACGAAGTCGAGGAGGGAGCGCCCGGGTTCGAAGGGCGGTCGGCGTTGCCGAAGTTGGCGGCAATGTAGGAAGCTTGGTCGCCCGACTGAGCGGGGAATACGGCGCCATTCCCCTGGAACCACGCGGTGGTCCCAAACGGCACACTGTGATTGATCTGCACCCAGCCCGCCCAGGGCAAAGTGTTTACGTCATCGAAACCTTCACTTACGAAGCAAACCGGTGACGGTGTCCCGCTCGGTGTCGGTGTGACCGGAGGAGTCGGGCCCGGCGCCCCGCTTCCGTTTCCTCGATCGTAAACTTCCACCAAACCTACGCCGGTCCCATTGTTCCGCCCCGTCAGCAGCGTGGTGTACAGACCCGGCGGCAGCGTGGCCACGATGACCGACTCCAATGGATTTCCCGGCGCGATCGAGGGCGGGATAGGAGAATTCTCCTGCCAATCGTTGTTGGAAGCGAGGAGCGATCCATTGCTGTCACGCAGCTCGAGCGTTGGATCATCCAGCGGATTGGATACGCCAACGTTGCTCAGGCTCGGTCCGATTCCGCGTAACCAGACATTATCGTTGCCCTGATTGCCGCCCAGAATGAAGCCTGCTATGACGGTGTCGCTCCCTGGCCCGACAAGCGCCCGGGTGCTGATATTGGCCAGCTTCGCCGGCACCCCCGCACTCAAGTCGTACACTTCCACCAAGCCGACTCCAGTCGCGTTATTGTTGCCCCTGACGATAGCGGTATAGGCGCCGGGAGCCAGGGTCGCATCGATCGCTGCTTCGAGATCGTCGGTCGGCGGGATGCCCGTGGCGATGATCGCCGATTGCTGGACCGGGTCGTCTCGCCAGTTGTTGTTGGTCACGGTGGCAAATCCGGCGGGACCGTGCAATTCCAGGACCGGATCGGCGAGCACACCGGCAACACCGAGCTGGGCGAGAGAAGGCCCGATGGCGCGAAGCAGCACGTGCTTTAGACCGGTTCCCGTGATGATGAATCCGCCGATGCCAACGTTCTCACCGGTCTGAACCTTCATCCGAGTAGAAAGGTTAATGGCCTGCGCTGCCGGCATTGGAGTCGAGGTCGGACTGGGCGGACCCGGTGTTAATGTTGGGCTGGGAGAAGGTGGTGCCGTAGCGGTAGGCGTTGGTGAAGGGGGAAACGTCGGCGAGGGAGTGGGCGACGGCTCGGCGATAAAGGCATTCCGGATGGATTCCATGATGTTTTCCGAACTGGAGCCGCTGCGATAATAACCGCGTGCGCGGATGTAGACGTTCTGTCCGACCGGCAGACTCAAACCGGCGAGGGTCCAATCGCTGCCGGATGCCACACCATTGCCGAGGGGCAGATAACTATCGTGTTCGTCTGAAGATTCAAAGGTTACTCGAAAGAACTGGGGGCTGGCGCCGTCCACCGTCCAAGTAACGGCGTTCCGCGTTACGCCAAGGTTTTGCAACGCCACGGTGCCATCACTTAAGCGGGCAAGACTCAGACGCCTCTGTCCGCAAATGCTGGAAAAAGCGCTGCCCAACAAAATCTTGCCAGTCGCCTGCACTGCAATTGCAGGAAAATAATTGCTCGGGTGCGGGTCAAACGAATCCGGCAGCCCAGTCGCTCCATCGACTCGCGCGAGTCGCTTGCGCGGCGTCCCACTGATATCGGTGAACGGGCCGGACAGCAAAACCTTGCCATTCGCTTGGAGCGCAAGGGACTGGACATCATCATTTGGGGCCGGGTCGAACGAGTCGGCCAGACCGGTCACGGGATCGAGTCGGGCGAGACGGTGGCGTGCCTGTCCCCCGATGTGGTCGAACCATCCGCCCACCAAAATCTTGCCGTCCGGCTGAACCAGCACGGAAGTGACCACATTGTCCGCGTTTGGATTGAACGAGTCGGCCAGGCCGGTTACGGGATCGAGACGGGCGATTTTGTTGCGCGGCTCGCCTAATACGGTGGTGAAGGCACCACCCACGATAATCTTACCGTCAGGCTGCAGTGCTATCGCCCCGACACTGCCATTAGGCGATGGGAACGAATCTGCCTGTCCGGTCGTGGGATCGACCCGGGCAAATCCGTTGCGCGCCACTCCACCGATAAAAGCGAACGCGCCGCATACCAAAATCGTGCCATCGGGCTGCGGCGCGATTACAACAACCCGGCCGTCCGCGTTCGGGGCGAACGAATCGGCCAGGCCGGTCACGGGTTCGAGGCGGGCGATGCGCGAGCGCGGCTGGCCACCGATGTTCAAGAAATCGCCGCCCACCAAAATCTTACCGTCCGCCTGGACCGCGATTGACCAGACGTTATTGCTTGCGTTCGGATTGAACGTGAGGTCGAGCGTGCCGTCCGTATTCAGGCGTGCGATGTGGTTGCGTGGGAGGCCCTCGACCGAGGTAAAGTCGCCACCGATGAGACTCTTGCCGTCCGGCTGAACGGCGATGGCAACAACATAGGAATTGATGTTGAGATTAAGTGTCCGGTCGACCCTGCCATCGACCTCCACCCGGGCCAAAAAATTGCGCGCCTGGCCACCAAGACCGTTGGCTCCGTTAAAATCGCCGCCGAGTAAGATGTTGCCGTCCGACTGAATCGCGATTGCCACCACAGCATTGTTCGCGTTCGGGTTGAACAAATCCGCGAGGCCACTTGTGGCATTAAGCCGGGCGATGTGATTGCGCGTCTGTCCGCCGATGCTCGTGAAAAAGCCGCAGGCCAAAATCTTGCCGTCCGGCTGCAGCGCGATTCCAAGAATCAGATTGTTCGCGTTCGGGTTGAACGAATCTGCCTGGCCGGTGACAGGATCGATCCGAGCGAGGCGGTTGCGCGTCTGTCCGCCGATGCTCGTGAAAGCGCCGCCGGCCAAAACCTTCCCGTCCGGTTGCAAGGCAATCGTAAGGACATTACTGCTCGCGTTCGGATCGAACGAATCGGCCAGGCCGGTCGCGGGGTCGAGCCGGGCGATGTGATTGCGCAGCTCGCCGCCGATACTTGTGAACACGCCGGCCGCCAGAATCTTCTGGTCCGCCTGCAGCACGATCGAAAGAACAGTCTGCCCCGCATGCGGGTCGAACGAATCTGCCAGGCCGGTCGCGGGATCGAGCCGAGCCATGTAATTACGCGCCTCGCCGCCGATGCTGTTCGCTCCGGAAAAATCGCCGCCCACCAAAACCTTGCCGTCCACCTGCACCGCGATTGACCAGACGCTATTGTTCGCGTTCGGGTCGAACGAATCTGCCTGGCCCGTGACAGGATCGAGCCGGGCGAGACGGTTGCGCGCCTGTCCGCCGATGTTCGTGAAAACGCCTCCCACCAAAATCTTGCCGTCTCCCTGCAGGGCGATTGAAAGAACACCGTTGTTCGCGTTCGGATTGAACGCGGGATCGAGGGTGCCGTCCGGATTCAGCCGGGCGATCCCGTTGCGCGTTACGGTCACGCCACCGTTAGGCGCAAGGGTTGTAAAATCGCCGCCGATAAGGATCTTGCCGTCCGGCTGAACGACTATCACGCGGACCAGGTCATTGGGGCGCGGGTCGAACCCGTCGAGGGCGGATTGCCCTCGGGCCGTTGTCGCGCCAGCCAGCAGGAGCAGAACTGAAAATAGAACGAGCGTCTTACCCGCAGCCTTGGATACCACCCTCGGGAAGAAAGGGAACGCGTCGACTTCAATCGCTGGGAGTCGGGAGGTCATCGTCCTGGTAACGAACGTTGTACCCGTGTCGTCCCCTTCCCCTCAAGCCAAATTCCCTAATGAGCGGAATAATTGCGGAGGAGCTATGCCCGCCGAAAAGGATATCTTGTCCTTCGAGGTAGGGAAGGTGCGCCTGCGGGTCGGCGTTGCTACCAAAGGCGGTCACTGACCCCGCCCTACAATTAATCCGCGCTATCCGCGGTTAGATCAAATTGTAGGGCAACCGCTCCGGTTGCCGAACCTAAGAGATGGCAGGCGGCGCGCCTGCCCTACAATTTCTCGCGGTCATTGACCGCCCGTCACTTAAGCTCCCCTCGGTCGTAAACTTCGACCAGGCCAATGCCGGTGCCATTGTTCAGTCCCGCCAGGAGCGCGGTATAAGCGCCCGGCGGTAACACTAACGCAATCCCAGACTCTAACTGATTCGTCGGCGCCAGACCCGCGGCCATCAGTTCCGCAGCCTGCAATGGATTATCCTGCCAATTGTTATTGGCGGCCCGGAGCCCTCCATTTTCGTCGCGCAACTCCAACGTGGGATCGGCCAGCGCATTAGGCACTCCCACTGCCGTGAGACTGGGGCCAATGCCTCGAAGCACGATTCCGGCGTCGCCGCCGTTACCACCCAGAATGAATCCGGCGATCACGATGTCAGCACCCGTGCCGACAAAGGCCCGCGTACTGATATTGGCCAGCTTTGCCGGAACGGCCTGATTCAAGTCGTAAATTTCAACCAGGGCACTACCGGTACTCTGGTTGTTTCCGCTCGCGACCGCCGTGTAAGCGCCCGGAGCGAGTGTCGCCACGATGGCTGATTCCAAATTATGGCCCGGTGGAATGCCAGTGGCCTTGATCTCGTCCTCCTGGGTATCTCGCCAATTGTCATTCATGATCGTGGCAAAGCCGCCCGGACCGTGAAGTTCCAGCACAGGATCATCCACCACGTCGCGGAACCCGTATGCTATAGATGGCCCCAGAACGCGGAGAAGCACCCGTTTCGGAGCGCTTCCGGCGATGATGAAACCAGCTATGCCTACGTTATCGCCGGTCTGAACGAACATCCGAGTCGAGAGGTTGATCGTCTGCGGCGGAGGCTTCGGCGTTGGTGTTGGTGTTGGTGTTGGTGTTGGTGAAGGATACGGCGGCGTAACGGTGGGTGTCGGAGTCGGCGTGGCCGGGTTAGGAGTTGGGGTGGCGGGTGTGGGAGTTGGTGACTGCGGAGACGGCGTGGGCGGCGGAGTTGGGTGTATTTTTTCGACGACAAAAATAGGGCTGCTCGTGCCGGTGATCGAGGGGTTGCTGGTGTCTGTCGCTGTAATTGTCTGGTTACCCGGTGAGTACAACATCACTTGGAAGATGGCTGCGCCATTGGTTAACGTGCTGTCCATCGGAAAGTTCCCGCTGCTGCTTGTGGTCGTAAAGTGGACCGTCCCCGTATAGCCCGTGGCGACGCGATTGAATTGGTCTCGCGCCGAAACCATGATGGGAAAGGGAAGGAACTGGTTCGCCTGCGAAGGAACGTTCACCACAAAGCGGGTCGTGATCGGGGCCGGCGTCGGTGTTGGCGTCCCGGTCGGGGTAGGCGTCGGCGTTGCGGGCATCGGCACCATGGCATACGCGTGCCTCTCGCCGTTGTGAGTGCCCGTCCCGACAATGATGTTGTTGTCGCTGATGCTCACGTGCGTGACGAAAGGTCCTGCCGTGAAGGTCCATCCGGAGCCGGCCGGGATAAGGTCCGCGAGCTGGTAGGTCGTCATCCCATCATAAAGGAATCGACCCGGATAAAGAGTGCCGACAACCCAACCGGCCGAGTTCACCCCGGTGGCGGAGCCTCCGTTCGTACCTTCGGGCAGCGGAAGCGCCACCATTCCGGTCGCCTCCGACCAAATGAACGGATAGCCCGCCCCAAAATATTCGAAGGCGTCTCCGACGACCACGCCGCTGTTGTTGACATCATTGGCCACCGCTGAATTAGCGCCCTGAAGCGTGCCGAGGTTAATGGTCGTTTTGGTTGAGATTTCGTAAACTAGCGCCCTCCTTGAAAACTCGATGCTCGGATCCGTGCCCTGGCCTACCACCCGGCCTGAATCATTGATGGCGTAGGCATTGGAAAAATAGACTCCATTAGGCGCCGTGGCGGTAATGATTGCGGCGCTGCTCCCGCTGTAGATCACGCCACGCGCCGCCGTCCCATAATTGACCGAGCCGACGGCAACGTCCGAAGCGTTCACGTCGAACGCCCGGGCGTAGGTGTAGCCCGGCGGGACCGGAAGCTGCGAAGCCACACCGTTGTGCCAGATCACTGGCAGATCGGTCGAGCCTGGCTCACTTCCCGAATCCGAGGCGGCCCCGACCACGATGCCATTGTCGTTGGCGCTATAGGCCACGAAGTAGTTGCGGCCGACCAGGCTCGGCAAACCCATCAACCCGCCGCCTTGGGTCCAGGTGAACGCCTGGGAGCCATTCGGAAACGAAGAGCGACCGACGGCGATCCCGCCCGGGGAAATGCCAAGCCCCTGCGACTCCGTGTGGCCCGCCTGCACCACGCCGAGATCGTAAATCTGATATTGCGGATCGGCCATCGCTGTGGCCGCGATAACAACCCACGCGATGTGGGCGACAGTCTGGGTGAACGTTCGCATACTCCGAGTATGCCTGATTTGTCCGCCGCAGGGCAAGCTCTCATCCTGCTCGCTCAACCGCGTTTCATCCTCGGTTAAATTGCCTTCGAAAACATCCGTTGAACGACATGGCCCTTCCACATCCACAATCCCGTCACGAGAAGCATGGGAAAAGCGACATACCGAACCACGGGAGCATAGTTCGGCAGCTCTTTAAACGGACTGTAAACATAACCGGCGATCGGAATGGCAAAGAGAAGATGAATCCAGCGAAAGATCGCGCGTTTGGTGGCGTCACTCATCATCTAGTCCCTTTCCTTTGAGTATTCGCGGCAGACATTTTTCAACCCGTGCCTCCCGGGTCTTCGATTGTTTGGCTGCGGAAAAATAAGGAAGGTACCCTCTTTGCCGTCCCGGCGTCAGCGCCTGAAAGGCAGCTTTTATGGCACGGGTTTTGTCGAATCGCTTTTGCAACTCTTCCGGGATCGTGAACCCCGAAATCTTCTTGTACTCCACGTCCCGCCCGGATTTTTCCACCTCAACGGCTTCGTCAATGTAGGCTTTTATGATCGGTTCCTTGATCTCTCCGACACTCGTGAACGGGATCCGGCGCGCGGCCTGCGTATTCTCGCCGGGTTTTTCCAGAAGATGATGGGGATCCTTGAGCAAGGCGCCCTTGGCAAACAAAAGCGCACAGGATTCCTTGAACCCCTGGATGATGACCACGTTGCTTCCCTGAAACGTGTAACACGGCTTTCCCCACTTCAATTCTTCCGTCAGTCCACAGCCCAGACTGATCCCTCTCAACTTCGCCATCTCCTGCTGCCATTTCGTGGCGCTGCGCAGGTATGCATCCACCTCCGGATTTCGCTTACCTTCCCTGGCATTCATGGTTGGTAATTTTTGTTTATCATCCCGCAACCTGGATGCGAAGCCCGAAAGTATGAACGCGTGGCACAATCCGGTAGCCGTCGCCCTACGGGCGACGAGAGAGAAATTGTAGGGCAACCGCTGCGCTTCCCAGGTCTCGGCCGGCGCCAGCCTTCGCGGCAGCGAGCCTTGCCTCACACTCAACTCTCAACTTCCTGACTTTAACGCTGCATCGACGTGCGAGCACGCGCCATCCGCCAAAGATAAAACGACAACCCAACGTAAAAAACACTCTGGATGGGAGCAACGACAGGGTGCTGTGCCCAGTAGCCTGTAAATAGACCTCCGACAGGCAAACACAGCGTCACGATGGAGGCGACCCGAAGAGCCAATGGCGACAGCAAGCCTCCTTTGATGGGCCGACCGATGATCAAACGGACGGCCTTCACCATGATCCAGCCCCCGGCGAATACTATGACCGCTCCCCCAACGATACTCAGCACCGGACCTCTTGTGGTCGGCGGAAATACCGACGACAGCGCGGCCACGGTGCAGAACACTGCGAAAAAAGCGATGATCAACCCCGCAACTATCTGTAACCACCGCGGCACGTCCGAGATTTCGTCGATGGGGTGCATTGACGGGTTAGACGTAGATCCACATCCCATCAGCGTCTGGTGACATGGACCGCACTCCCTACATCGTGGTGCTCCAGCGACTTTTTCAGAGCTTTCGTAAACGGGCCTAAGCCGCGCTTGGAGTGAACGGTGATCGTGAAAGGAGCCAACGTGCGATTCAGCGCGCTGCTGTCCGAAAAAGTAGCATCGCTATGAAGACACTCGCGGTACATATCCTCTTTGAAGTGCCCGATACGATGAATGAGATCGGAATCCTTCAGAGAGGCTTCAATCGCAATGTCGAAACTGTGCGGCACCGTGGGAGGGGATAAATTTATCGAAAAAGGCCTGAGCCACGCTACGAGCAACCGAGCTTTGCGCCACTCTCAACTACCAACTCTCAACTCTCAACCTCCCCACCGCGCGAGCGTCGCACTAACGCAAAAACAAAACGCACCACGGAGAAGACGAGCAAGTACACGAGCAGCCAAAATGCGATCAAGATCGTTTGTCCCGACTCGCTGGCATGGAGGGAATTTCCTGGATACTCGCCCGCGGGATTGGACTCCGTGACGTACTGCTCCCCCAGGACCTTCTCCGCGACGCGAAGTACCGCGTGCGACGCGCGAACGGTAGGTCCGCGGGTGGCTGGGATGAGAGCAAACGAGGCGAAGTGAATGGCAAAGGCGACAAGCGCCCAAACGAAAATCCAAAGGATAGCTCTCATCGTGTTCAAAGATAGAAATCGTGCTCTTGGTTAGAGGCTTGCCGTTTTCTTCGGCAAGCGTGCATGAAAATAAATGACGAGCGCAATGGCAAAAAGCGCGAACGCCCCACGCTCCGCGAATTGAAGCCCTGAAGAAACGGTGAAATAAAAATCCATGCTGTGCTGCGCCTCCTCCGGTGTGTGAAAACTCTGCTGCTTCGGCATCATACTGATGCCGACGACCGTACTGAGGACAAGACGGCTGGTCGCGGCCAGGATGAGCCAAAGACCAGCCAGCGACTGCAGCCATAAAGTTTGCGATGTCCGCTCCTGGCGGCGCAAAAAGATCATCGCGAAAAGAACCAGTGCGATCGGGAGCAACGCGAAAACGATCTTAACGAGCTCGGTCAGGTAATACGCTTGTTCGCCGTGCATGAAGCCGGTCTAACGAAACGGGGCCGAGTCACCGCTGGCAAGAGCGAACTTCGCCTCACTCTCAACTATCAACCCTCAACTTTCTCAGCCCAACGATCCGTCGTCAGTTTCAATCGCGTTTCAGTTATCAAACTGCCATAGCGGTACGACGACTGCTTTCCAGGTGGGATGAAAACTCCGAGCTGCAACGGTTACGTCCATCCGGCCTTCCTGGCGTCAATCACCCTTCTCCTCCTCGCAGTTCAACCTCTTCGCGCGCAGGGAACTCCAGGCGCGGGTCCCATTCTCCTCGTAAACGGAATCTCGATGAATAGCAGTGCCGTGATTGACAGTTTCGATTCGCGCGATCCGCTCAACTCGACCGACGGCCTTTACGACCCCGCCAAGCGGCAGGCGCACGCCGACCTTTCTCTTAGCAATACCGGCCACTCCGATCTGCACAACGCCTTTGTGTATGGGAACCTGTCCTACTCCGGGAACGCACCCAAAAATTGCACGAACGTTCAGGGCACCATCTCGACTCCTTTCATGAGAGATATTCGCCCCACAACCGATCCCACCTGGGCGCCCGGCGATTATGTTCAATATCCCGGTGGCGGCAACCCGCCTGCCAGCGGGGTATTCGTTGCCAATGGCACCGCATCCAATCCCACCCGGATCAAGGTGGTGGGTGACTTCACTGTCCCGGGAGGCAAGACTTTCTCCATCGTTTCAGACCCCCAGGTCGACGGATATCTCGTTGTCTGGGTGACGGGAAAATTCACGACCTCTGGTAGTGGCAGGATGAATCAGGATCCGACCGCACATGTGATCTGGATCGTCGATAAGGATGTCAACACCAGTGGTGAAGCATACCAGAACCACAGTGGCAAAGCCGCCAACCTCTCTCTCTCCGCAGTCAGAACTGGGAAGGTAACCCTGAGCGGCAGTGCCGGCTTCATCGGAACAATTCAGGGAGCTGAGCGGGATCTCACCATTACGGGAGCAGGCGGCCTTTCCGGCGCCATCCTCGCAAACACGCTCAACCTGGGCGGCGGCAGTGGCATCCACTGCGACGAAGCCCTGACTTCTCCGTAATCCTGAACGTCGTTCAGCCGCTTTCGTTATCTAAGGCGACACAACCGCCAGGCTAGGCCTTTTCGGGAACATGGAAAACACCGAGGCCGACAAAGAATATACCGCAAAGTAAGATCGAAGAAGAAACCGTGTTCCCCAGGAAATCTTTGTTCCCCAGGAAGGTGTCGCTCGCGAAGCCCGCAGCCTGAAGAAACGCAAGGCAACCTGCGAGGGACCAAAACGCCCAGACCGCTTTCCGGATC
>Ga0066652_100001945_pt1 | contig 11042 bp, 8 predicted proteins | sample GraSoiAngelo_101_FD_71413 | JGI IMG/M metagenome (GOLD analysis project Ga0066652, IMG submission 71413) | Grasslands soil microbial communities from the Angelo Coastal Reserve, California, USA - 14_0903_02_30cm | ecosystem: Environmental > Terrestrial > Soil > Grasslands | place: USA... | reverse complement strand
CGCACCGCCGTCGCGCGATACGTGAATCAGTCCGTCGTCGCTTCCCGCCCACAGCACGCCCTGCGTGATCGGCGATTCGTTGAGCGCATACACGGTGGCGTACCACTCCGTGCCGGTCATGTCGCCGTGGATCGGCCCGCCGCTGCGCCCGAGCGTCGCGGGATCGTGGACCGAGAGATCGGGCGAGATGAGGTCCCAGCTCGCACCCTCGTTCGTCGAGCGATGCACATACTGCGACGCGACGTACAGCGTCCGCGGATCGTGCGGCGAGATCAGCACGGGGAACGTCCACTGAAAGCGATACGGGACGTCCTTCACCGCCCAGCCGTCGTAGTTGGCCAACCAGACCGAGATGTCGCGCTCCTGACGTGACGAACGGTCCACGCGACTGAAAAAGCCGGTATAGCACCCGCCATAGGTGATGTTCGCGTCGCGCGGATCAACGACGATCGTCGCGTTCTCGCATCCGGCCACGGGGAACCAGTCGCGCTCCGTGATCGCGCCCTCGTCCGACCGGCTCGCGATCGAGACGGTCGAGTTGTCCTGCTGCGCGCCGTAGATGCGGTACGGCCACTGGTTGTCCGTGGTAACGTGGTAGAACTGCGCCGTCGGCTGGTTGTAGATGCTGCTCCATGTGGCGCCATAGTCGAATGAGATCGTCGCGCCGCCGTCATTGCCGTTGATCATCCGGCGCGAGTCCTTCGGGTCGATCCACATGATGTGCGTGTCGCCATGCGGCACGCGGACGCGCGAGAACGTCCGGCCTCCGTCCACCGAGCGCCACACGGAGAGGTTCATCACGTAGACGGTGTTCTCGTCCGTGGGATCCGCGGTCACCGCGGAGTAGTACCAGGGGCGCACCGCCCAGCGCTGGTCGCCGCTCGTGAGCTCCCACGTGGCGCCGCCGTCGTCCGAGCGGAAGATGCCGCCCGATGAATCGGGCGCTTCGATGCTGGCATACACGCGCTGCGGATTCGCCGCCGAGATGGACACGCCGATCTTGCCGAGCGGTTTTTTCGGAATGCCCGGGTTGAACGTGATCTCGCGCCACGTCTCGCCGCCGTCCGTCGTCTTCCACAGGCCGCTGCGGCCGCCGCCGGCGTCCATTCCCCACGGCGTGCGCTGGAACTTCCACATCGACGCGAACAGGATGCGCGGGTTCGTCGGATCGATCGTGAGGTCCATCGCGCCGGTCGAATCGTTGAGGAACAGCACCTTCCTCCACGTTCTGCCGCCGTCGGTGGTGCGGAATACGCCGCGCTCCGCGTTCGGACCGAAGGCGTGGCCGATCGCCGCCACGTACACCCTGTCGGGATCGCGCGGATCGATGACGACGTCGCCGATCTGCTGCGTGTCATTGAGCCCCAGGTGCTGCCACGTCCCGCCGCCGTCGGTGGAGCGGTACACACCGGTGCCGTAGGTGAGGTCCTCGCGTGGTTGCGATTCCCCGGTGCCGACATAGATGACATTCGGGTCCGATGTCGCGACCGCGATGGCGCCGACGGACGAAATGTCCGACTTGCCGTCCGTGACGTTGCGCCACGTCTGCCCGCCATTCGTGGTTTTCCAGACGCCGCCGTTCACGGCACCCATGTAGAACACCAGCTGCCGCGATGGATCACCGGCGACGGCGACGACGCGTCCGCCGCGGAACGGCCCGACGAGGCGCCAGCGCAGCGCCTTGAAGCGCGACGAAGTCGCCGTCGGATTCGAGTACAGACTGGAATCGTACGTCGGATTCAGCAGCGATGGCGGCGTGGCACGCTCGGTGGCGCGGGGCACGCGCTGCGCCACCAGGGTGTGCGCGGCGACGGACAACACTGCGGCAGCGCGACACGCGCGCGTCGCGAAAGAGACGGTCGGCATGAGTCGGGGTCGTGAGGATCTGCGGAAACGCGGACGTTACGAGCGCTGATCGGCTTAATCCAGATGTAACGTCGCGATAACGGGCAGCTCATCCGTCACGAATAGGATCCATGCGTCTCGCGCATTGGAGAATGGCTCGTGAACGGTCACACGCTGCTTCGGGCCAACACTGCCTTCATCGTGGTGCTGTTGATGACGTGCGACGCACCATCCGGAAGCGCGCGCGTTCGGCGAGACAGCACCCGACCGGATACCCTCCGCATCGTTCAGGATTCCGCACGCATTCGCGATTCCTCGACCGTAGCGGTCCCAGCGCCTGCGGATTCCGACCCCCCGTGCTTCGCGTCACATTTTGGCCTGCCCTGCCGCTGAGGTCCCTCCAGCTACAAGCGTGCTGTTGCGGACCCGCAACAGACTGATCTGCGCCGATGCCACATCTCGTTGCGGCAACACGTGTTGAGGCTTTCCTGAGGCACCGAAAGGGCGCTTGCTATGCCTCGTGCACATTTGTAGTGTTGGCAGTTGGCCGACGGAGGCCAACATCCGCTGCATCCGCTTTCCTTCCCCCCCGGTAGCAGCCTTCGCGTCGGCAATGCAGCCGGCGCAACCCCGACCCAGGAGCAGTTGCGCATGCGTTTTCGTTCCTTCGCGGCCTTCGGTGCGTTCGCCATCGCCGCTTGTTCAGACGCCAGTATCCCGACGGCCGTCCCCACCATGCAGGCAGCGGGCGGCAGCTCGAACCTGGCCTCTGAGAGCGGCACCTATCTGGTTGCGTTCAGGGGGAAGATGGACGATGACTTCGCGAATTCTGTCGCGAAGCTCGGCGGCAACGTCCTGTGGGCCCATAGCGGTGTTGGTCTCGCCGCGATCGAAGGCATTTCAGCCTCAGCGGCCTCCACGCTGGCGATCCGCAAGGACGTCGCCGCGTTCGAACCGGATGCGTACACCGTCATCGAGGAGCCGAACGACGCGACCGTCGAAGCGGCTGCAGCGGGTTCGGTGGAATCCACCTCGAATCCTGCCGGCGCTTTCTTCTTCGGGCGGCAGTGGAACATGCGCGCCATCCATGCGAACGAAGCGTGGGCCGCGGGGAAGCTCGGCAGCGCCTCGACCCGCGTCGGCATTCTCGACACCGGTATCGGCTACACGCACTTGGATCTCGCCGGACTCGTGGATCTGGCAGCGTCGCGGTCGTTCCTCTCCGCCGCCGAAAACAAGCGCGTGACCGACACGTTCGGCGCGACCACGAATCTCGTCGCTGACCTCCATTATCACGGCACGCACGTCGCATCGACGGTCTCCAGCAACGCGCTTGCGGCTGCCGGTGTCGCCTCCAAGGTCAAGCTGGTCGGTCTGAAGGTCTGCGCACCGGGAACGCCCAACGTGGATCCGAACAAGGCCTTCGTCGCGTCGTGTCCTTCGAGCGCCGTCCTCGGCGCGGTGCTGTACGCCGCCGACATCGGCCTCGACGTCATCAACATGAGCCTCGGAGGCGCGTTCAACCGGCGCGATGCCAGCGCGCGCGGTGGTGACTCGCCGTCGTTCCTCGCGATCATCAACAGCGTCTTCAACTACGCGTACCACAAGGGTACGGCGGTCGTCGTCTCGGCGGGCAACAGCTCGTTCGACATGGATCACCTCGGCAACGGGTACGTCACATACTGCGATGCGCCGCACGTGATCTGCGTCGCGGCCACCGGCCCGACGTCCGGCGGCACCGCAGGTCCGTGGCCGAACACCGATGCGCCGGCCTACTACACGAATTTCGGTCGCTCGGGGATTACGGTAGCGGCGCCAGGTGGCAGCGGTACGATCGCGATTGTCTCCGGCAAGCCAACGGTCGTTACGCCCACGTTCGTGTACGCGGCCTGCTCGAAATTCACGATCGTGACCGGCTTTACCGTGTGTCAGACGGGAACCTTCGTCCTCGGTCTGCAGGGCACGAGCATGGCCGCTCCGCACGTCACCGGCCTTGCGGCGATCATCGCGGGTGAGGTCGGCCACAACCCTGATGCGATTCGCGAGCGCCTCACCGGAACCGCGGACGATCTCGGCGGCACCGGTACGGATCCGTTCTATGGCCGCGGTCGGATCAACGCCGCGCACGCCATGGGCGTATCGTACTGAGCGCTGTTCGATGTTAGTGAGAAAGGCCCGCGTGATGAACGCGGGCCTTTCTTTTTCCGTTCGCGATTCGCCGCGGTGTGCGGGCGATCGTATGTTCTCCGCATCCCACATTCCCGGACCACACATGATTCGCGGATTCCTGCTCGTCGTCGCGGCTGCCGTCGTCGGGTGCTCGTCCTCGGAGGGCGGAAACAATCGTGACACGATGACGCAGCGGCAGAAGGACAGCGTGCTCGGACAATCCGGAATTCCGGGCGCGCAGGGCGTCACCAAGGCGCTCAGGGCGTCCGATTCGGTCAAGGCACACCAGGCGCAAGTCGATTCCGCGTCGAACCCGTAGTCCCATGCACGCTTTGCTTCGCCGCGCGTTTCTCCTGCTTGCGACCGCGCACGCGCTCATCGCGCAGAAGCCACGCGCGCGCGATCTCGGCATTCCACTGGAAGGCTCGCCAGGCCCGCTCGATGCCATCACCGACGTGCGCGGCGTCGAGGTCGGACAGACGACGCTGATCTCCGGATCCGGCAAGCTCGTGGTCGGCAAGGGACCCGTGCGCACCGGCGTGACCGTCATTCATCCGCGCGGCAAGGGAAACGCGGATCCGGTATTCGGCGCCTGGTTCACGCTCAACGGCAACGGCGAGATGACGGGCACGACCTGGCTGCAGGAGTCCGGCATTCTGGAGGGACCGATCGCGATCACGAACACGCACAGTGTCGGCGTCGTGCGAGACGCGATCCTGCAGTGGCAGGTGAGCAAGCCGGGCCTGCAGCCGTGGGGCCTGCCCGTGGTCGCCGAAACGTGGGACGGTCGTCTCAACGACATCAACGGCTTTCACGTGAAGCCCGAGCACGTGCTCTCGGCGCTCGACGCCGCGACGTCCGGATCGGTGAAGGAAGGCAACGTCGGCGGCGGCACTGGCATGGTGTGCCACGGGTTCAAGGGCGGCATCGGCACCGCCTCGCGCAGGCTCACCGCGGAAACCGGCGGCTACATGGTCGGGGTGCTCGTGCAGTGCAACTATGGTTTGCGACGTGACCTTCGCATCGCGGGCGTGCCCGTCGGCCAGGAGATCCCCGACCTCCTCCCGGGACCGGCTGCAGCCGGAACGCAGGATGAAAATGAAGCCGGATCGATCATCGTGGTGGTCGCCACCGACGCCCCGTTGCTGCCGCATCAGCTCAAGCGCATCGCCACTCGCGTGTCGCTCGGCGTGGGGCGCATGGGTGGACACGGTGGCAACAGTTCCGGTGACATCTTCGTCGCGTTCTCCACGGCGAATCCTCACGTGTACGGTGACTCCGGCGTCGCGCGCGTGGACATGCTCCGGAATGACCTGATCAATCCATTGTTCTACGCCACCGTGCAGGCCACCGAAGAAGCGATCATCAACGCACTGCTCGCGGCCGACACGATGACGGGCATCGACGACTTCCGCGTCTACTCGCTCCCCGTCGATCGGCTCAGGGTGGTCATGGCGAAATACGGGCGCCCGATCCGCTGAACGTGGGCGGTGCGGCAGCGCGCCGGTGCTTCGTGCGGGGGGGCTGCCGCCCTCATGCCACGACGTGACTCGTCCGTCAGCGCACGTCGTGTGAACGCACGCTGACGGACGAGGTACGCAGCAGTTGTCAGGCGCGAGGCCCGATGTTCATCTGGTGAAGAACGAGATGCCCCAGAGAACGTTCAGCGACGTGATTTCGGCATCCATCTGACGCGCGAGGTTCAACTCACCGCGCCACGCCATGCGGCCGTTCAGCTTCGGCCATTTCAGGCCGACGCCGACACCGAGCTCCGTGTCCGAGTCACTCTGACCGCCGAAAGAGACGCCGATCAGGTTCAGGAACGGGCGGAGATACAGCTGTCGGTGCATCCGGTTTGCGTCGAAGTGATACAGACCGGCGAAACCGAGCCGGTACACGCTCAATGCGTCGACGTCTTCGGTCTTCGTGTACTGGTAGGACAGCGACGGCTCCAGCGACCACTGGTCGTTGATGAAGAACCCCGCGCGGATCGCGGGAATCGGGAGGCTGAGCGTGTTGGTCTTCGGAGCAGGATCCGGCACCGCGAGCTCCAGGCCGATGCCGGCGTCCGCGCCGATCTCCCAGAGGGTTTTCGTGCTGGAAGCACTCGACGTGTTGCGAGCAGTCGTACGCTGAGCAGAGGCAACCGACGACAGAACAACCAACGACGCCAACGCGAAACCGATGTTTCGAACGAAGGGACGCATGAGCTCTCCGATGGATAAGAAGAACGAAGTGCGATTCGACCGTGGCCTGGCGCCACGTCGCACGAACGACGAGCTCGCCTGCCTTAAGGTCAAATAAAAGCGCCGCCGGGTGTGACCTGCGTCACGCTCGGCGGCGCCCCCTTCGAGGAATGCTAGAACGTTAGCTTGCCTTCACATACGTGCAGCCCGCCTCCTGTGCCCGGATGCATGCAAAGACGCCGGAAGGCTGCAGGGTAACGCCGGGCACGAATGCGGCTATGGCGCGCTTCCGTGCCTCGTCCTCCGCGATCCCCAGGCGCTGGGCCATCCCCATCGCGAAGAAGCCGAGCGCCACGTTGCACGCGAGCACGATGCCGCCGCGCGCGAGGAAGTTGGGGAGCGCGAAAGAGTCGAACTGTGCGGGGAATCCCTGATCCAGCGTGGACGTGAGCAATGCGGGATTGCGCGCCGTTCCCTGCTGCGTGAGCGGGTGCGTCACTTTGTCCCGCGCTGCGATGCCGTCGGTATCCCAGAACGTCTGCTGAAAGGCGAGGACGAGCGCGTTGTGCCGAAGCACCAGCACCGTGGCCGTGTCCGCGGGCTTGAGCTTGAACGCCTCGTGATACTGTGGCTCCCACATTCCCGCGCGCCACACGCCGTAGCCGCTCTCCACTTCGGCGTTGTCGAAGATTGCCTTGTGCTTCTTGCCCTGCAGTTTCGCCGTCCATGAGAAGTCGAATGCGTCGGGAGCCGCGGGCGCTGGAGCAAACTCGCGGACCGCGGCTGGCAGCGCGGAGACGGGGAGCGCGCCGAGCATTGCAGCGGCGCCGAGGTGTTCGATGAACTCGCGACGGTTGGACATGCAGCCTCCTGATACTGGTGGTGGGCAAACCGGCGTCGCAGTGGATACAAAGGTGGCGACCGTGCCGGTTCTGATTTACGTCTAATAGACCATGTCGCGAGCATTCGTCAATGAGGACGCGGGCGGCGGCCCCCGTCGGGACTTTCATCTCCCCGAACGAGACGATCCCGGGTACGATGCGGTGGCCGCGAACGTGCTGCTCGAGGCCGCGCGTGGCGGAGATACTTCCGCCGCCGAGGACGCGACCGGCTACCGCTGGGGCGAGCCGAAGCTCGCCCACCATGTCAGGAAGATCCTCGAGGATGCGGAGAAAAACGGCGACGACCGGCTCGCGCAGCTCGCGCGTCGCTTCCTTCGCTGAATCCCAGGGGCGTCAACCGCGCAACGCTTCCACGGGATCGACGCGCGCGGCACGACGCGCAGGACCCAGGCTCGCGACGCCGGCAACCAGCAACAGCGCGGCGCTCGTGAGCACGAGCACCGCCGGATCGGTAGGACTCACCTCGAACAGCAGCGCGCGCAGCACCTTCGTTCCGGCGAGCGCCAGCAGCACGCCCGCGACCACACCGACGAATGCCATCACGAGGGATTGGCGCAGGACCATGCGCGTCACCTCCCCTACGCGCGCCCCCAGCGCCATGCGGACGCCGATCTCGGTGCGCCGGTGCGATACGATGAACGAGATCACGCCGTAGAGACCTACTCCGCTCAGGGTGAGCGCAATCCCCGCGGCGATGAGCAACAGCATCATGGTGAAGGATGTCTGCGCCATGCTCTTCGCGACCACGAGCTCCATCGGTTGCGCTTCGTCGACCGGGATCTGCGGATCGATCTCCGCCACGATGCGACGCACGAGGCTCACCACACGCCCCGCATCCATGCTCGGCGCTCGAATCACGAGCGCCATTCCGAGACCCGCCGTCCAGTATTTCATGCCGGCAGGCGCGAGCAGCGGGAAGTACGCGATGTTCACCGGCGGCTTCTGGAGGCCATTCGCACGCACGTCCTCTGCGACACCGACGATGCGGAAGAACGGAAAGTCGTCGCTGTTGATCTTGATTCCCTGTCCGACGGGATCGATCCCCGGAAAGAGCTGGTCGGCCAGTGCCCTGCTGATCACGACGGGGCCGATGCGGGACTCTGTGTTGCTCCACGTCGACGGCTCGCCACGCACGGGAATTCGCATCGTCTCGAAGTAGCCCGGCGTCACCGGGATCGTCGGGACGCAGGCGCCCGTGCGCTTGCCATCCACGACGTAGTCGGTGATCACGGCGGTACACCCGCTCTCACCCATGAGCGGTAGTGACTCGGTGCCACCCACGCCCAGCACCCCGGGAGTCGCGCCAATGCGCTCCGTGAGCTGCTTCCAGAATGCGGTGATGCGCACCGGCTCGTCGTAACTGCTGTATGGCAGCGCGACGGTCATGGTCGTTACGCCGTTCGGATCGAATCCCGATCGTACTTCACGCAATCGTCCGTAACTCTTCACCATCAGTGCGGCGCCGGTGAACAGCACCACGGCAAGCGCCACCTGCGCCACGACGAGAGCTCGGCGCACCGCGTTATGTGCGCGGGACGTCGTAAGCCCGCGCCCGCCTTCGCGCAGCAGAGCGACGTCCGTGTTCGCCGAAAAGAGCGGGATGACGCCGAACAGGGCGCCCGCCAGCAACGCGAGTGACACGCAGAACATCACCCCGCGTCCATCCAGCGCGATCTCGTCCAGTCGCGGAAGGTTTTGTGGCGCCATCACGAGCACGACGTGCAGCAGCGCGTAACCCACGACGACCGCGCCGACCGCGGCGATGGCGGCCAGCAGCATGCTCTCGGTGAGAAAGTGCGCGGCGAGATGCCCGCGGCTCGCGCCGAGAGCCGTTCGGACGGCGACCTCACGCCGTCGCGCGTCGATCCGGACGAGGAAGAGGTTGGCGACGTTGGCCGCCGCAATCAGCAGAACGAACGCAACCGCTCCGAAGAGAATCCAGAGTGCTCGCGATACCTTGTCGCCAACGAGTTGCTCCTGCAGCCATGTCACGTGGAGCTGGAATCCCGTGCGCTGGCTCCATGAGGGCTGCCCGTCCCGGGCCGGCGGATACACGTTCGGCCACTGCTGCTCGAATCGCGCTTGCAACCGCTTGAGATCCGCATCCACCGCCTCGATGCGCACGCCTGGCTTCGACAGCCCGATCGCCGTGTGCGTGTGATTGTTCTGCGGCGGAGCACCGGGATCGAGCCAGTTCGGCATCCACAGATCCACCTTGCTGTCGGGGAGACTCGCGCCGGCCGGGAGCACACCAATGATCTCCGGTGCGAAGTCCTTCGCCAGCACCAGGGGTTTGCCGATGACCCTGGGGTCGCCGCCGAACCGGCGCATCCAGTACCCGTGACTCAGCATCACGACGGTGGGCGTACGCGCGATACCTTCGTCCGCCCGGAACAACCGGCCGAGTGACGGAGCGATGCCAAGCGTTTCGAACAGGCTGGCGCTCGCGAGCACCGTGGCCACCCGCTCCGACGGATGTCCGGCATCGCCAGGCACGGGAGTCATGTCCCGGTCGTACAGGGCGAGATTCGCGAGCGTGCCGCTGTTCTGCTTGAAGTAGAAGAACTGTCCGCGCGAGATCGCGAACTCCGCATCGGGCCGAACGCTCGGCCAGAGCGTGCCGATGTGCACGAGACGTTCGGCGTTCGCGTACGGAAGCGGCCGGAGGACCACGCGATCCAGCAGCGTGAAGATCGTCGTCGCGGCACCGAGACCCAGGGCGAGCGTCACGACGGCGATGACCGAGAACGCCGGAGATCGGCGCAGTGTGGCAACGGCGTGGCGCGCCTCGCGGCGCACCGTGTCGATGATCTCGAGCTGCTGCTGGTCTCGCATGATCCTCTCGTCTATGTGTCGGGTCTGGCGCCGGTACTGCTCGTAATTGCCGAAGCGGCGGCCGACTTCTGCTTCGGCTTCGCGTCTGGACAGCCCCTGCGCCTCGAAGTCCCGGATGCGCTCCTCGACGTGAAAGCGCAGCTCGTCATCGAGCGCATCGTCCATCCGATCGCGCGTAAACGGGAGGCGAAAGACGCGGCGCATGTCAGCGGGCGCCGGTGGCCGCGAGCACGTACCCGACCGCTTCGGTGTACCGCGACCACTTCGACAGCTCCGCGGTGAGCTGCCGCCGTCCAGCGGGACTGAGACGGTAGAATTTTGCCTTGCGGTTGCGATCCGTATATCCCCACTCGGCATCGAGCCATTTGCGCTCTTCCATCCGATGCAGCGCGGGATAGAGCGCACCTTCCTCGATCTGCAGCTGTTGCCGGCTGACGTCCTCGATCCAGCGCAACACCGCGAGGCCGTGCATGGGACCCCAGCTCAATGCGCGGAGGATGAGGAGGTCGAGCGTCCCGCGGAGGAGGTCGAGATCTTCTGTGATGGTCGGCATGTCCTTACCTAACGTTCTTAGGTTTAGACAATCGTACGACACCTAAGGTTTATAGGTCAAGGGCAGGACGATTTCAGGCGGTTTTCCTTTCGCGGGGCGGTATGAGGTCGCCCGCAAGCTCGCGCAGCCGCGCCGACACTTCGCTGCGACGGTCCTCCGGCCAATCGATGGCGAGCTCCTCCAGCCGCACGCGACGAGCTGCCAGCATCCGCTCGATGACGTCGCAGCCTGCGTCCGTCGCCTCGTAGGCGCGCGCGCCGTCATCCGAGGGAACCTCGGCCACGAGCCCGCGTGTCGCGAGCTCGCCCATCCCCTCCGCGAGCCGCGCCAGCGGGATGCGGTGCTCCGTGGCAAGTCGCTGCAGGGTGGCGCCGCGCTCGTCGTATTCGCTGCGCAGAAGCAGCCACGCCGCAAGCGGTGACACATCGACTCCCGCCCGCTGCACGATACGCTGGATGAACTGGCGCTGAACGTCGCGGTCCGCAATGATGCGAAGGCCGCGCAGCAGCTGATCGATGCCCTCCGCGCTGGCCGGCATCGCGAACGCCTCAC
>Ga0066652_100001943_pt1 | contig 11047 bp, 10 predicted proteins | sample GraSoiAngelo_101_FD_71413 | JGI IMG/M metagenome (GOLD analysis project Ga0066652, IMG submission 71413) | Grasslands soil microbial communities from the Angelo Coastal Reserve, California, USA - 14_0903_02_30cm | ecosystem: Environmental > Terrestrial > Soil > Grasslands | place: USA... | reverse complement strand
ACAGGGCAGCGCCCCAACAACTCGGCGCTGGTCGGCGTCATCTGGCAGCCGTCGCCATCGAACGTGTTCTTCGATGCGGGCGTTCGTCGGGGCCTGACGCGTGGCGCGCCAGATTGGCTCTTCACCGTCGGCGTCACCTTCGGCTTCACGGTGCCGCTCGGAACTCGAGAATCTCCCCAATGATGACGCGTCCCGGTGTGTCGCGCCGATGACAGGGGCCGCTCGACATGAAATGGGCGACGCGAGAGAAGGCCCGGGTGGATCGCGTTGCTTGCTCCTGGTTAATCAGGCGGTTCCTCGACCGAGAGGCGATCTTCTCGTTCGTGCCGCGTGAGACCGAGCCCGCGCGTTAGGGGAGCCTGAGAACCGCCCACGCGGCGAGGACAGCCAGGACGCAGGCAACAACCGCGGCCAGGATCACTCGGAGCGGTGGCGTCATGGTCGATCGTCCCGCTGCGAATGGTTCGTGTCGCGACGTCTCGTCAGTGTCCGTGCGGGTGGTGAAGGTCGGGATAGTGCGGATGCGCATGGCGAAGGCCGGCGTGCGTGTGCCGGTGCGAATGCGGTTCGCCGCTCGGCATCCCGGGCTCGTGCGCGTGCTCATGGTGCTCGTCGTGCCGGTGCAGGTGTTCGTGCTCGAGCGACTCATGCACGTGCACGTGCTCGTGCCGCTCGCTGACGTGGAGCCACACGCCGACGCACATCAGCGCGCCCCCGATGGCGAGCTGAATGGTGAACGGCTCTCCCAGCGCAACGATGGACGCGACCGCGCCGAGGAACGGAGCCGTCGAGAAATACGCGCCGGTCCGTGCGGCGCCGAGCGCGCGGAGCGCGCGCACGAAGAGCACCAGACTCACTCCGTAGCCGAGGAAGCCAACCACCGCCGCGGCGGCAAGGGATGGGAACTCGGGCAACCGGTCGCCGCCCGCCATCGCGATCGTCAGATTCGCCGCGCCAGCAGCCCCGCCTTTTAGTGCCGCGATCAGCGTGGGATCGCCGCCCGCGACTTTGCGGGTCAGGTTGTTGTCCACCGCCCAGGCGAGGCACGCGCCGACGACGAGCAGCGCGCCCCGACTGTCGTGGACGGCTTGGCCGCGTTCCCACGCAAGCGCGAAGGCCCCACCGGCGATCAGTCCCATGCCGACAGCGATCCGGGGGTCGAGATGTTCCCGGAACACGAACCACGCGAGCAGAGCGGTGAAAACCCCCTCCAGATTGAGAAGCAGTGATGCCTGGCCGGCGCCGGCAGTCGCGAGACCGAACATGAGCAGGACTGGACCGACGCCTCCGCCAGCGACGATCGCGCCCGCAAGCCACGGGATGTCGGCCCGTCGAAGGGGCGCTTCTCTTGACCGATGCCCGAACGCCCGCCGAACCAGGCGCACGCACCCGAGGCCGACGCCCGATCCCAGGTACAGCAGACCCGCGGTGAGCCAGGGATCGACGACGGCGATCAGCGCCTTGGCCGCCGGCGTGCTAAGCCCGAAGAGCAACGCGGCGATCAAGGCGAACCCGATCGCTTGTCTACCCGGCGTCACTGGCCCCTCCTGATGCGCATCTCCCACGGTACCGCCGTGTTCGCCAAATGACTATTGACAGTAGCGTGCTTGCGCTGTGGGTGTTCGGCATGAGCGAGGTCTGGTCTTTACCTCGAACCGGGCCGAAGACACGGTCGGCATCTTTTCGCCCTTCGATGAAACGCCCCTCATCAAAGTGCGCGTCGGGATCCGTCCCAACGGACTGGCCTACGACCCCGCGCGCAATCTTCTCCTGGTGGCAAACGTCGGCGACCCCTCCAGGCCGGGGTCCTTCACTGTCTCCATCGTCGATGTCGGGACAAAGACGATGATCGCGGACGTTTCCGTCGCTGGCCGCACTCGTTGGGCGATGTTCGACACCGAAGTCGACAGGTTTTACGTCAATATCGCCGACCCGCCGGAGATCGTGGGCGTTGCGGCCGTCGAGCCGTTCCGCGTCGCGCGTGCCTTTTCGATCTCGTCGGCTGGCCCGCATGGCCTGGATCTCGATCGGGAGCAGGCCCGGTTGTTCTGTGCGTGCGATGGCGGCAAGCTGTTCTCGCTCGACGCGCGATCCGGGAAAATGCTCGCCGGGTCTGATCTCACGGGTGTTCCGGACGTCGTCTTCTTCAATGCTGGGCTGAAGCGTCTGTATGTCGCGATTGGTGATCCAGGCGTCATCGATGTGTTTGACACCGAGAGCATGAGACGGTCGGAAACGGTGCGGACGGAGCGCGGTGCACACACGATCGGATTCGATGCGGCCCGGAACACGGTCTATGCGTTCTTGCCCGGAAGCCACCGAGCGGCGGTTTATGTAGATGAGTAAACGCTCGTAGACGAGATTCCCCGCCGCGTCGCGTGGGCCTGAGGCGGCGCGGAGGACCGGTCAAGAAGTGTGGAAACGAGGTCCGGGCGGCGTTCCTGAAACGGCCCGCGTGATCCGCCGGCTCAGCGCGCTAATTGAAGAAGGCCGGACCCACGATCAGCACATAACCGAGCAATCCAACAAGCGCGCTCACGCCGAGCGCAATGAGGATCACCGTGATCGGCCTCCTCCTCTGTGCCAAGGCTGTTCCACCCGGTCACCGGTGTCGGTGGACCGGCAGCCCGTCATGGGCATGGCTGTCGATGTGGTGAAAGGCCTCTCCGCTCTCGGTGGCCGGGTCCACGTGCACTGTCACGTGAGAGGAGCCGGCCGCGCGTTGCTCGGGCGCGTTCTGGTTCCCCATCAGACCTTGGCTCCGGTCCGCGAGACCATCCTACCATCGACTATTGACAGTAGTCGGAGTGGCTTCCTATACTTCGTCGTCGCTTGCCGTGGCTCCAATGAGCACACCGAACCATCGACTTCGCCGCATCGCGTTGCGCGCCTTCAAACCCGGGGCGCCGGGCATGGGAACCGTGCTCGGCGAGCTGGAGACGACGGTCATGGAGCTGCTCTGGACGGAGCCCGGTCAGACTGTGACCGACGTCGAGCGGCGCCTGCTCCTGGCGCGTGCGATCGCGCACACTACCGTGCTTACGACGCTCGACCGCCTCCATCGCAAGGGTTACCTGACGCGGAAGAAGCAGGGGAAGGCGTTCGTCTACACCCCGCGGTTCAGCCGCGATGAGTTCGAGCGTGGCATGGCCGAGGAGGTCCTTGGTGCGCTCCTCGGCCACTTTAGCGCGCCGGCGCTCTCGGCCTTCGTTGACCTCGTGAGCGAGGACTCCAGGGCGCTCGAGCGGCTCGAGGCGTTGATTCGTGAGAAGCGGCTGGAGCGTGATCAGACGTGATCCTCGAGGCCGTCGAGAACCTCCTTTTCTTCGGCACCGCGTTCGCCCTGGCGGGGTTCACGGTGGCCTGGGGGGCCCGGGCCGCCGCGCGACGGTGGCCTGACGCCCTCGCTCCCCACACACTCGCCCGGGTGTACATGCTGGCGCTGGTCCTGCCGCCGGTGACCGCCGCGTGGTTCGTCACGGCTGCGTTGCTCCCGTGCTGGTGGCTGGGTGAGTACGAGCTGTACGGGGCGCACCCGGACCCAGTCCACGCGCTCCACCTGGTGGGCGCGCTCACGGGCCGACTCGAGCCGGTGCTCGCGTACACGGTTGTCTTCACCGTCGTGGGGACGGCCCTCTTCGTCGCGTGGTCGACGGCGCGTGGCCACCGTCGGCTCGCCTGGGCGGTGCAGCGGCTGCAGCTCACCGCTGCTCAGCCGTCGCCCGCGCACGTCGCGATCGTCGAGGAGGCCGCCCGACGGCACGGGCTCGACGTGGGCCTCGTTCAGAGCGACTATCCGCTATCCTTCGTCTGGGGTTTCCGGCGCTCCAAGCTCGTGCTGTCCTCGGGGCTGCTCGCCACGCTGACGCCCGCCGAGCTGGCGGGCGTGCTGGAGCACGAGGCCGCGCATCATGCGCGACGCGACAATCTCGTGAAGCTCGGGCTCGCCGTCTGCGCGTACGCCTCGCTGGCCGTGCCGTTCGGGCGGCGGCTCCTGGAGTGGCGCAACGAACAGATCGAGCTGGTGTGTGACGAGATCGCCGCGGCGCGAAGCTCGGCGCCGCTCGACATCGCCGAGGCCCTCGTCAAGCTGCGCCGGCGCACACAAGGCGCGCTGGCGCGGCCGGCGCTGGCCGTGCCGGCCTCCCGTTTCGTCCCCGACGATGACCGGAGCGTGGAGCGGCGCGTCCGCCGCCTTCTGGCGTTCACGGATGTCTCGCCGCTGCCAGCTCCGGCACCGGTTCCGCCACGCCCGGCGCTGGCCCTGGCGCTGTTCACGCTCTTCTTCTTGAGCCTCGCTGTCCTCGCAACTTCGGCTCCCTTCGCGATCCACGCCGCAGCCGAATCCGTCCTCCAGGCGCTGAACTAGGTCACCGATGTCGCGCGAGTGCATGGCTCCCGGCACGGAACCGACTACCGCCGATCGTTGGTGGATCCGAGCGGTCGCCATGGCCGTGCTGCTCCTGATTGCGGGCTGCCGCCCTCAGCCGCCCAAGGCCGCGAAGGAGCCCGAGACCCTCTCACGCACGGAGTTCACCGACCGGATCGAGAACTTTTTCGAGCACGACCCACTCAGGCCGGGCAAGCCGACCCGCTTCCTCATCCATCTGACGGACCTCTCGGATGGCTCGCCGGTCGAGAAGGCGGAGGTGACGCTCACCGTGCGTCAGGGCGGCGCCGGGACGGGGACGGCCGTGCGGGCGCGGGTCGGGCGCGTGACGGGGATCTACGTCGCCGAGGTGACCGTGCCCGGTCCCGGCAGCTACGCGATCGACTTCCACGTCAAGAACGCGAAGCTCGACGAGCGTATGTCGCTCGCCGACTTCCGGGTCCAGTGAGACCGGCCAGGGAAACGAACTCGACGAGCGCGACGTCATGGCACATATCCACAAACCACTGGTGGTCGCGGTCGGGTTGAACACCGCGGTCTCCGTCGCGGAAGCAGCCGGAGGCATCCGCGCGCAGAGCCTCAGTCTCTTGGTGGATGTCTTCGTCGCGCTCGCCGTTGGCGGGTGGATTCTTGCGACCAGCTGCTCGAACTGCGCCGATCGGGCGATCAGCTACCCTGGCCTGAGCACGCACGGTGCCCCCATGACGACTTGGTGGCGATTTGACGAACTGCTTCCGCGAACCGCTGCGCCGAGCGCGGAGCGCTGGCGATGACCGGCCGCACGCTGGCCCTCGGCTGCCTCCTCGCGCTCGCACCCGCGCCGGGGCTGGCTCAGGCTCAGGCGCCGCCGCTTACGCTGGAGCGCGCGGTCGAGCGCTTCCTCGCGCGCAACCTGGCGGTCGAGGCCGCGCGATACCGCGTGGACGCGGCGCGGGCCGAGCGGGTGGCCGCCGTGCTGCGGCCCAACCCGACGCTCACGCTGAGCGCGGAGGACGTGAAGCTGTCGGGCCCCACGCCGGCCGGCGAGCTGTACGAGGTCACGTCGAGCCTGAGCTATCCGATCGAGCTCGGCGACAAGCGGCGGCTCCGGACGGAGGCGGCGGACGCGGCCGTCATGCTGGCCGAGGCGCAACTGGCTGCCGTGCTGCGCCAGCGCCTGACCGAGCTGAAGCGCGCCTTCTACGACGTGCTGCTGGCGCGGGCCGCCAGGGATCACGCGCTCGAGACCCGGCGGACATTCGACACGCTGGTCGACTTCAACCGGGTGCGGCTCGAGGAAGGTGCCATTGCCGCGGGGGAATTGCTCAAGGTCCAGCTCGAGCGGGCGAAGCACGATACAGCCGTGGCCCAGGCGGAGCTCGCGCTGCGCCAGGCGGGTATCAAGCTGCTGGATCTGCTCGGCGAACCGGACTTCTCGACGGCCGGGACAGTGGAGGGCGCGCTGGACATGACGGCGGCGGTGCCGGGCGTGGAGGCCCTCAAGGCTGGGGCGCTCAGGGAGCGCCCCAGCTTGCAGGCGGCCCAGCACACCGTCGCGCTGGCGACGCGCCGTGTGGGACTCGAGCGGGCACGGGCAACCGTAGACGTCTCGCCGTTCGTGGGATTCCGAAGAGCGGGAGAGAACAACACTGTCCTGTTCGGGATCTCGATCCCCCTGCCGATCCACGACCGAAACCAGGGCGCCATCGCCCGCGCAATCGCCGAGGAGAAGACCGCTGTGGCCGAGCTCGCCCTCCATCGGAACCGCGTGCTCGCCGAGGTCGAGTCGTCCTGGCATGCGTGGCAGACAGCGACGAACCAGGCTGCGGCCTTCGAGCGCGAGCTGCTGCGACAGGCGGAGGACTCCCACGCGATCGCACTCCAGGCCTATCAGGAAGGGGCGCTGGGGTTGGTCGAATACCTCGAGGCCCAGCGTACGCTCGCGACCCTGCGCCATGAGTACGCCCGCAGTCTGTTCGACGCGCTCGCGGCGTTCTCGGCCCTGGAGCAGGCGGTGGGCAGGGACCTGGGCCGATGAGACGCCGTCGCGTCTGGCTCGCGCTGGCCGGCGCCCTCATCGTGGCTGCCGGCGTCATCGCCGTGGTCGTAGCCCGGCGCCAGTCCGCCGTGCCGACCCAGGAATCCGCAGCGCCGCCCGCGGAGACCGGGACGGTGAAGTTCCTGATGGAGCAGCAGTGGGCGGTACGGATGATGCTCGCCAAGGCCGAGCCGGCCACGGTCGCGCGCCAGATCACGGCCACGGGCCGCGTCGTGCCGGCTGCCGGCCATCACGCAGTGGTCGCGCCTCCGGTCGGCGGGCTCCTCGACAGTGGTCCGCTGCCACGCGTCGGCCAGACGGTGACGCGGGGGCAACCGATCGCCGTCTTGCGCCAGACCCCGACGGCGTCCGAAGCCGCCCAGATCGCCACGAGCCAGGCCCAGGCCGACATCGAGCGGGCCCGGCTCGAGGCCGAGCGCCGCCGCCTGGCGGAGACGGTGCGTGAAGCCGAGGTCCGCCTGAACCATGCACGGGTGGAGTTCGAGCGGGCCCAGCGCCTGTACGAGCGCAAGGCCTACGCCCGGCGCCAGCTCGAGGCGGCCGAGGCGGACTACCGGGCCGCCGAGGCCGCTCACGCCGCCGCCGTGGGACAGCGAGACGCGCTGCACGGTAGCCCCCACGTCATCGCACCGGCCCCGTCCGCCAACTACACGGTGTCGGCGCCAATCAGTGGCACGGTCACCCGCGTCGCCAAGGCCCACGGTGAGCAGGTCGCGCCGGGCGACGCCATCCTCGAGCTGGTCGACCTGGATGTCGTGTGGGTTGAGGTGCCGATCTTCGAGCAGGACCTGCCCCGCCTGGGCCAGACCGTGCGTGCGGTGTTCAGCACACCGGCGGCTCCCGGACGCGAGTTCAGCGGCCGGGTGATCGACCTCGGCGCGGTCATCCACCGGGAGTCGCGATCCGCGACGCTCGTCTTCGAGGTCTCCAACCGGGAACGGGCGCTCCGAATCGGGCAACAGGCCAACGTGCGCCTCGATGCCGGCGAGCGGACCGAGGCGCTCATGATTCCGAAGCACGCCGTGGTGGAGGCCGAGGGCAAGAGGTTCGTCTACGTCCTGCGTTCTGGCGAGGCATTCGAGCGGCGCGAGGTCACCATCGGAGACGAGCACGGCGAACGCGTGGTGGTGCTCCAGGGCCTCAAAGCCGGCGAGCGGGTCGTCACCCAGGGCGCCTGGCAGCTGCGGCAGCATGAGTTGCGCCCGTCGGCGCCGGGCGCTCACACCCACGAGACGTAACGTCCGCGATGCTGAACGCCGTCATTGCCTGGTCGCTCCGCAATCGGCTGCTCGTGCTGGTCGCCGCCGCCGTCCTGCTGATCTACGGCGGCATCGCGACAGTCCAGGCCCCGATCGATGTGTTTCCGGACCTCACTGCTCCGACCGTGACAGTGCTGACGGAGTCCCACGGCCTCGCTCCGGAGGAGGTCGAGGCGCTCGTGACGCTGCCGATCGAGTCGGCCATGAACGGCGCGACCGGGGTCTTCCGGGTCCGGTCGAACTCGGCGATCGGGATCTCCATCATCTTCGTCGAGTTCGAGTTCGGGACGGACATCTACCGCGCCCGCCAGCTCGTCACGGAAAAGTTGCAGCAAGTCCGGCTGCCGGCTGGCGTGGCGCCGGCGACGCTCGGGCCGATCTCCTCGACGATGGGCGAGATCATGCTGATCTCGATGACGAGCTCGCAGACGTCGCCCATGGACCTTCGCTCACTCGCGGACTGGGTGGTCCGCCCCCGGCTGCTCGGCGTGCCCGGGGTGTCGCAGGTGAGCCTCGTGGGCGGCGAGGTCCGGCAGTTCCAGGTGCTGGTCGATCCCGCCCGCCTGGCCCACCACGGGCTCGCCCTCGATCAGGTGTCGAAGGCCGTGGCCGCCGCCAACGCCACGAGCGGCGGGGGCTTCCTCGAGCGGCCGCACGAGGAGTTCCTCATCCGCGGCCGCGCCCGCGTCTACACGCCCGAGGAGCTCGCGGAGGCCGTCGTGGCCGTTCGCGACGGCAGGCCCGTCCTCCTCAAGCACGTCGCGACGGTGCGCATCGGCCCCGCGCACAAGCGCGGCGACGGCAGCTTCAACGGCGCGCAAGCCGTGGTGGCCACCATCCAGAAGCAGCCGCACGCCAATACGCTGGAATTGACGCGCCGGATCGAGGAGACCCTCAAGGCCCTGGGCCCGAGTCTGCCGCCCGACGTGCGCGTGGACACGGCCGCCTTCCGGCAGTCGGACTTCATCGAGCGCGCGGTCGGCAACGTGAAGGCGGCCCTGGTCGAGGGCGGGGTCATGGTGACGGTCGTCCTGGTGCTCTTCCTCTGGAACTTCGGGACCACGTTCATCAGCCTGACCGCCATCCCCCTGTCGCTGGTGGCAACCGTGCTCGTCATGAGCTGGTTCGGGATCGGCATCAACACGATGACGCTCGGCGGCCTCGCCATGGCGATCGGCCAGCTCGTCGACGATGCGATCGTGAACGTCGAGAACGTCTTCCGACGCCTCAAGCAGAACGCCCAGCGGCCGACGCCCGAGCCCAGCGCGACGGTGATCTTCAAGGCGTCGAGCGAGGTCCGCGGCTCCATCACCTTCGCGACGCTGATCATCGTGCTCGTCTTCCTGCCGCTGTTCAGCCTCGGTGGATTCGAGGGCCGCATGTTCGCCCCGCTCGCGGTGGCCTTCATCATCTCGATCACCGCCTCCTTGGTCGTCGCGCTGACCGTCACGCCGGTCCTCGGCTTCTACCTGCTCAGCCGCTCCAGAGCGCTCCGCACCCCCCGCGACGCCTTCGTGGTGGCCTGGCTGAAGCGCCGGTACGCTCGGCTGCTGGAATGGACGCTGCGACACAGCGGCGCCGTCGTTCTCGCAGGCGTGGTCATGCTGGTGTTCGCCCTCGCCTGCGTGCCGTTCATGGGTCGGGAATTCCTGCCGCCCTTCAACGAGGGCACGCTGAACATCAATGCGAACCTCCCGCCGGGAACGTCGCTGGCCGAGTCCAACCGCATGGGTGCCGCCATCGAGCGCATCCTCCGCGAGACCCCGGAGGTCGTCTCGAGCACGCGGCGGACGGGCCGCGCCGAGCAAGACGAGCACGCGGCCGGCGTGAACACGAGCGAGCTGGAGGTGGTGCTTCGCGACCGAGGCCGCTCTCATGCCACGGTGCTGGAGGAGATCCGGCAGAGCCTCGGGCGCTTGCCCGGAGTGGACGTCGAAATCGGGCAGCCGATCTCGCACCGGATCGACCACCTCCTCTCGGGCACACGCGCCCAGATTGCCATCAAGCTCTTCGGCCCCGACCTCGGCATCCTGAGGACGAAGGCCGGTGAGATCCGAGACGCGATGGCCAAGATTCCCGGAATCGTGGATCTGCTCGTCGAGCCTCAGGTCGGCGTGCCCCAGGTCCAGATCAATCTGGATCGGCGCGCGGCGGCGGCGGTCGGGCTTCGCGCCGAGGACCTGGCGGAGACCGTGGAGACCGCCTTCGGCGGCCGCGTCGTCTCCCAGGTCCTGCAGGAACAGCGGAGCTACGACATCATGGTGCGCCTGGACGACGCCGCCCGGCAATCGGTCGAGACGATCCGCCGCACGCTCATCGACACCCCCAGCGGCGCCCGCGTCCCGATCGGCCAGGTCGCCGAGGTTCGGGTCGACGCGGGGCCGAACACCATCAACCGGGAGAATGTGCAGCGACGCATCATCGTGCAGGCCAACGTCGCGCGCCGCGATCTCGGCACCGTGATCGCCGAGGTCCGGCAGGCAATCGCCACGCGGGTCGCGCTCCCGCAGGGGTACTTCGTGCAGTACGGCGGGCAGTTCGAGTCGCAGGAGCGTGCGGCGCGGCAGATCACCCTGCTCTCCGCCGCGGCCATCGGCGGCATCTTCCTCCTGCTCTATCTCGCGCTCCGGTCCGGGCGCCTGGCCGCGCTCGTGATGGCCAACCTGCCACTGGCGTTGATCGGCGGGGTCGTCATGGTGTTCGTGGCGGGCGGCACGCTCTCGATCGCCTCCCTCATCGGCTTCATCACCCTCTTCGGCATCGCGACCCGGAACGGCATCATGCTCATCACCCACTACCGTCATCTCATGGAGGAGGAGGGGGTCGGCTTCCGGGACGCCATCGTCCAGGGGTCGATGGAGCGGTTGAGCCCGATCCTGATGACGGCGCTCGTCGCCGGCATCGGTCTGGTCCCGCTGGCGCTCGGCGCCGGCCAACCGGGCAAGGAGATCCAGCAGCCCATGGCGGTCGTGATCCTGGGCGGGCTCGGGACCTCGACGGCGCTCAACATGATCGTGATGCCCGCGCTGTATCTTAGGTACGGACGCGTGGAGGCCGGGCGGACCCGCGAGGAACCAGACGCTGGCGCGGCCGCTCTCGCGGTCTAACAACCCGCGCCGAACCGCATAGCAATGTCGACACGTCCATGTAGATCGGAACGGCGAGCTGGTTGTGAAGTGGGACTTGGACAACAAGAAGCCGATGATGGGCGCGGCGTCGCGGAAGCTTCTGGACTTTATAAGAGACCTGGAGAACGAGGGTCGGCTATGAAGATTCGGGCGGTCACGGTCAACAATCGACGGAAGGTCTTCGCGGTCAGAACGTCGAAGGGAGAGTTGGTCTACCCGTTTGCGAAGGCAG
>Ga0066652_100001941_pt1 | contig 11055 bp, 12 predicted proteins | sample GraSoiAngelo_101_FD_71413 | JGI IMG/M metagenome (GOLD analysis project Ga0066652, IMG submission 71413) | Grasslands soil microbial communities from the Angelo Coastal Reserve, California, USA - 14_0903_02_30cm | ecosystem: Environmental > Terrestrial > Soil > Grasslands | place: USA... | reverse complement strand
GCGACGAACATCAGGTACAGCAGCCCGAGGTGTCCGAGCTCGGGCACCGTGAGGTTCCCCGCCGAAATCAGTGCGAGCCCGTGCGGGCCAACCGCGAATCCGCCGAGCAAGAGGCCGATCAACCCGGGCATGCCGAGGCGACTGAAGACGATCGGGCCGAGCAGGATCACCGAGAACAGGACGAGGAACTCGAGGCCGACTCCCGATGGCGCCTGGATCGCAGCGACGAGCATCAGCCGGTCAGTCCTCCGTTCGGATCAGCGGCACGTCGTGGACGCTCTTGCCGAGCCAGCGAGAGACGAGCCGGTCGATCGTTCCGTCGGCTTGCAGAGCGCGGATCGCGGAATCCACGATCTCGAGATTGCGCGATCCGTTCGGCAGGGCTGCGGCGAGACCCTCGCCGCCGCTCAGCTGGCCGAGCACGTGGAACCGGCTCGACTCGGCACGGGCGAGGCCGAGCGCGACCGGCAGGTCGAGCATCAGAGCCTCTGCGCCGCCCCCGCGCAGCACTTCGAGGGCGTTCGCCCGGTCCTCGACGAGGACCGGGGCGGCAATCGGGCGGATCCGATCCTTCACGATCGGGGTCAGCGTCGACACACGCGAGACGACCCAGCGGAGCCCACGGAGGGCGTGCACGTCGTCAGCCTGCACCTGCCGCAGAGCGAGGATCCCGGGCGCGGCGGTCAGGTACGGCGTCGTGAAGTCGAGCGACCGCTCACGTTTCGAGGTGGGCGTCAGCTGCGAGATCGCCATGTCTGCGCCGCCGAGCTCCCCATCGACGATCTGCGCGAACGGCACTTGCACCACTTCGACACGGTCGAGATGGAGGTGTCGTGCGAGTGCGGCCGCGAACTGGGCCTCGAAACCGGAGGTGGGTGGACTGCCCTCCCAGAAGCCGGGGGCCGGCACGAATGCCGTGGCAACGGTGAGCACGCCGGGCTTCGCCGGCTCGAAGTTCGATCCGGCGGCGCTCTGCTCTACCGAGCAGGCCGAGACAGCCAGGACGGCGCTCCCGAGCAACGCCGCGGCGGCGACGGCGCTCGTGGGTGCTGCGCCGCCCCCGTCCCGTCTGAGCGCAGCCGAAAAGGGTTTCCCGCGGCAACGCGCCCGGAGTGATGAGCAGAAGCGCGAGTAGATGCCCCTAACGAATCAGGGCACGCGAGGCTCTCCATCATCCCTTCGGAGTGATTCCGCCGGCTGGGCGATGAGCTCGAAGCGGCCAGCTGCCGTGCCTGGGCCCAGCGGACGCCTCGTCTAGACGCGGTCTGTCGTATAGACGTTGACGGGAACGCCGTTCGGATCCGTCGTTCCGAAGCCGCGCTTGCCGAATGCGTCGACCGGTGGCGCCTTCGCCGTTCCGCCTGCGGCGAGCAGGCGCTCGTACCACGCATCCACCTCGTCGACCTCGAGACCGAGCGCGACGCCGCCGTGAGCCGCGACGTTCCCCAGCTCGATCAGCTCGAGGTCCGCTCCCGGTGCGAGCCGGACGACCGCGCCGTGCCCGCCCTCGTGCCACTCCTCGACGAGCTCGAGGCCGAGCAGGTCTCGGTAGAACTCGACGCTCTCGTCGAATCGATCCGTGTGGACGACGAACGCGATCTCGTCGGCGAGTGCCAAGGCAGGACCTCCTCGTAGCGTTGTCTGTCACGTGCAGACTCGAGCATGAGCGTGGGCGCCGTCGCCGTGCGGCTCGGCCCGACCCGCGTCACGAACGTTGCGATCGCGGACTCCAGTCGGCCGAGCGAACCTGTGAGTCTCCGGCGCTTCCGTTCACCGTGTAGACGATCTCCACCGACCCACCCGGGAGTGCTCGTTCGCGTTCGAAGGTCAGACCCGTCTCCGGGTTGAGCGACGGTGTCAACCGCATGCCGGCGCCGAGCAGCAACGGGAGGACTACCAGCTCGAGCTTGTCGAGCGCACCGAGCACACGGAACGTCTCGATCGTGCGAGGGCCGCCGACGAGGTGCACGTCGCCGCCGCGGTTGGTCTCGCGAAGCTTCTCCAGCAACCGTGCCGGGTCGCTGTCGGTGATGACGTGGTCCGGTGTGCCGGACGGGCGATGCGAACCGAGCACGAACACGTTCAGGTCCGGCCACGGCCACCGCTCGTTCGTCAGCGCCGGCTCGAACGTGGTGCGCCCCATCAGCGCGGCCTCGCAGCCCGAGAGGAAATCGCGAATCCCGTGGCTCTCGCCCGAAACGAAGGCCGGGTCGGCGGTCAATGCCGGCCACCCGCCCGGTGTCGTGACGTAGCCGTCGGCGCTCGTGCTCATGCACGCGCGGATCTCCATCGTTCTGTGCTCCTTTCTGCGACATCGACGGTTGGACCCGTGCCGGATGATGAATTCATCGCAGGCTTGACATATTCCCATACGGGAATATGATGCCCGCCATGGCACGGGCAGCGACCACCACGGACGCATTCAACGCGATCGCCGAGCCGCGGCGCCGGCAGCTTCTGGACGCCCTCGCAGGCGGCGAGCGGCCGGTGAACGACCTCGTCCGCGAGCTCGGGCTCGCGCAGCCTCAGGTGTCGAAGCACCTGAGGGTCCTGCGCGAGGTCGGCGTGGTCGCCGTGCGTGACGACGGACGTCGGCGGCTCTACCGCCTGAACGGCAAGGCGCTCAAGCCCATCCACGACTGGGTGAAGAGCTACGAGCGCCTGTGGTCGGAGCGGTTCGACCAGCTCGACGCCGTGCTGGACGACCTCAAGCAAAAGGAGGAAGGAGATGACAGTGACGAGTAGCGAGACGGCGACCCTGACGCTCCCGACCGACGAGCAGATCCTCATCACACGGGAGTTCGACGCCTCGAAGGACCTCGTGTTCAGGGCCTGGACGACGCCGGAGCTGGTGAAGCGCTGGTGGCACGCCAAGCGCGGCACGGTGACGGTCGTGGAGATCGATCTCCGCGTAGGCGGCAAGTGGCGCTACGTGATGGTTGCCGACGACGGCTTCGAGGTCGGCTTCCACGGGGAATACCGCGAGATCGTCCCCAACGAACGCATCGTCTCGACCGAGGTCTTCGAGGGCCTGCCCGAAGGCGTGACCGAGGAACAGGGCGGCACCGTCAACACGGCGACGTTCACCGAGGTCGACGGACGCACCACGGTGACGCTCCTCGTGCAGGCGAACAGCAAAGAAGCACGCGACGCGATCATCGACTCCGGGATGGAGGCGGGCCTCCAGGACGCGCTCGACCTTCTCGAGCAGACCGCGCGCTCGCTTCGCTGACGCACGTGCTCACTGCGGACCACCGGGATATCGAGGCCGGTGGTCCGCAGCTGGCGGGAACACGCGTGCAGTAAGTTCCGGCCGTGACCGATGACGACGGCTACTTCGACGAGCGCGTCGCGGCGCGCTACGACGAGAGCACGTCGGACAGGTTCGAGCCCGACGTGGTCGGCGAGACCGTCGACTTCCTCGCCGGGCTAGCAGACGACGGGCGCGCCCTAGAGCTCGGGATCGGGACCGGCCGGATCGCGCTCCCGCTCGCGCAGCGGGGAGTGCCGGTGCACGGAATCGACCTGTCGAGCGCGATGGTCGACCGGCTGCGGGCCAAGCCCGGCGGCGAGGACGTGGGCGTCACGATCGGCGACTTCGCGACCACGACCGTGGCGGGGACGTTCAGCGTCGCCTATCTCGTCTTCAACACGATCATGAATCTGACGACGCAGGCGGCGCAGGTCGCCTGCTTCCGCAACGTCGCCGCGCACCTCGAGCCGGGCGGGTGCTTCGTGATCGAGGTCGGGCTGCCAGACCTGCAGCGTCTGCCGTTCGGCGAGACGATCCGTCCCTTCCACGTCGGCGAGACGCACCTCGGCTTCGACGAGTACGACGTCGTCGACCAGGGCCTGATCTCGCACCACTACACGGCTGCGGATGGGAAGTTCGAGCGGTGGTCGGTTCCGTTCCGCTACGTCTGGCCGTCGGAGCTCGACCTGATGGCGGAGCTGGCAGGGATGCGCCTCCGCGAACGCTGGAGCGGCTGGAAGCGCGAGCCGTTCACGCGCGAGAGCACGAAGCACGTCTCGATCTGGGAGAAGCCGGCGCCGTAGCGGCGCTACCGCTTCGGCGGCAGGGAGCGCGCGTAGATCCGGGTCGGTACGCACCAGGAGACCGCCCTGGCCGCTCGCGGCGACGGCCATGTTGCCGCCGACGAGGAACGAGAGCCCGCCGAACGTCTTCTTCTCGGTGACGTCCGCGTCGCCGCCGACCATCGTGCGGATCCGCTCGGCGAGCTCCTCGTCGTACGCCACTGCCGCACATCGTACGAGCCGACGACGTCGTCCGCGCGCATGCGCATCAGCTCACCCGCTGTGCGCGCGCCCGGCGAGTGCTGCCAGATACTCCGCGAGGTTGAGCGGATTGGCCGTCGTGCGCGTCCGCACCGGAGGCTCCCCGGACACGGGCTGGTATCCGCCGAACGTCGACTCGACCACTCCCTCGCCGCCGGTCAGACGCGCCAGCTCCCGCTCGAGCTCGTAGACCCGCGCGGACGGCACGGCCGCCTCGACGACAGCGAACTCCCCGTCGATCGACGGCGTTTCCGGAGTCACGTCGAGCCGCGCGAGCACCGGCAGGACTGCGCCGATCGTCCCGCTCGGGATCTCCAGGCTCACTCGGGCGATCGGCTCACACACGACCGTCCCGGCACGATCGAGCGCGTGCATGAGCACAAGCGGTGTGAGCTTCCGGAAGTCGGCAGCGGTGCTCGTCGGTCCACGTCTTGACGGCGGACCGTCTGCGATGCTGTAGCTGCACTCGGTCATCGTCACGGTGCAGTCCGTCACGCGCCAGCCGAACAGCCCCTCCTCGAGTGTTTCGCGCACGTACTCGGCCATGCTCTCCGCGAAGCGGTCGCGTGTCTTGTAGACGTAGAGCGGGATCGTCCGCGTGTCGACGGCAAGTCGGAACGCTACTCCGGAACCGGCGGCGGCCACATCCACGCGCAGCCCGATCGCCGCGTTGAACGGATTCGTCTCCGCGTGCAGAATCTCGAGCGCTTCGCCGGGCGCGTGCGGCCGCTCGATGTAGATCGGCGTCGTCTCGCGGAACCCGACGCCGACGCCGTAGTCGTCGGCCAGCGTCGCCTGGATGACCTCCTTCTGCACCTCGCCATAAAGCGACACCGAGATCTCCTGGCGCGTGTCGTCCTGCCGGACGGTGATCAGCGGGTCCTGCTCGTCGAGCTGCGCGAGCGCAACGCGAAGCCGATGCCGCTCCTCGGGCTCGATGGGATCGACGACGGACTCGAGCATCGGCGGCGGGAATGCACGGCGCACGGGCCGTCCGGACGCACCGCCGATGTCGTCGCCGATCTGGACGGCGGCGAGGCCCCAAAGCTTCGCGATCTCCCCCGCAGAGACGGCCTGCCGCTGAACGGCACCTCCGTGGTCGAACACGGCGAGTGCCGTCACCTTCTCCGCGTCGCCGCGCCCGTGCTGCACGCGATCCCGCGTGTGCAACGTGCCGGAGAAGATGCGGGCGTACGCGACCTTCTCGCCTGCCGGGCCGCGCTCGATCTTGAAGACCGTTCCCGACACCGGGCTGGACGGGTCGCCCGCCTGCGCAGGAAGCAGCTCCGCGATCCCGCTCATCAGCGGCTGCACGCCTGCGCCGGTCCTCGCCGACCCGGAGAAGACAGGATGGACGAACGCCTGCCTGGTCTGGGCAGCGAGCGCCGCCCGGAGTCGTTGCGCGGAGGCCGGCCGCTCGTTCTCGAGGTACGCCGCGATGAGCTCTTCATCGCGCTCGGCGAGGACGTCGACCGCAGCATCTCCGAGCATGCGCGGCACCGAGACCGCAGCGGCCGTCCCCTCCGCGCTGACCGAAGCCATCCCGATCGCCGCCGGCGTCAGCCTCTCGCGGATCTCCGCCAGAACGCCCTGGAAGTCCGCTCCGCGACGGTCGAGCTTGTTCACGAACAACAGTGTCGGGATCCGCAGGCGCTGAAGAGCGCGCATCAGGATGCGTGTCTGCGGCTGCACACCCTCGACGGCGGAGATGACGAGCACCGCGCCGTCGAGCACGCTCAATACGCGTTCCACCTCGGCGATGAAGTCCGGATGGCCGGGCGTGTCGATCAGGTTGACCGTCACGTCGTCGATCTCGAACGACACCACCGCTGACTTGATCGTGATCCCCCGCTGCTGCTCGAGCGCGAGAGAGTCGGTCTGCGTCGTGCCGGCGTCGACGCTCCCGATCTCGTTGATCACGCCGGCGGCGTAGAGCAGCCGCTCGGTGAGCGTTGTCTTACCGGCGTCTACATGCGCCAGGATTCCCAGGTTCAGCGTTCTCTGCAGCAAGCGTCATACCCTCCGAATAGGTCGCAAAGCCCTTCGCGATGGACATGAACGCTGTGCGCATCTCCGCTCCTTGGGATCGGTCCGGCGCTGTCAGCAGCAGTAAAGCAGGACCATCCGGAAGCCGGAGAGCGGGCGATGCCCGCCCTCCGGCTCCGTTGCCGCAAGGGGCGCTCAGCGGGTGCTGAGATTCACGAGGCGGCGCGTCGAAACTCCGCCAATCAGGCGCTCGCCGGCCTTCCGTGCGCGCACCATCATCGGGATGCCGCCGGGCCGGCCGAATCTGAACTTCCGCGTCGCGTGCATTCGGAACGTCACCCACCCGTCGGCGCCGGTCGCGGCCTCCGGAGGCGTCGTCGTCGTACCGAACGGGAACGCAACGACGAACACGAGTGCGCCCATCACCGAGTGATTGCGGCTGTCCGAGACGTGGAACCGCGCGGTGAAGGGCCGCCGCGAGCGCAGCGGCTGTGGCGAGAACGCCAGGCGGTCGACAAGCAACCGATTCGGCAGCGAGACCTCGCTGATCGAGATCGTCGCGCCCCCGGGCGCCTCGGCCTTCGTCACGACACCGGACGCCGGAGACGTTGCCGACGCCGCCCCACGCGCGTTGTGGGCGGTGACGCGGACACGAAGCGTTGTTCCCTCGTCCGCGGAGGTAAGGACGTACGTCTTCGACGTCGCTCCGCCGATGTCGGAGCAGTTCACGCCGGCGCGGTCGCAACGACGCCAGCGGTACGTGTACGTGAAGGGCTGCTGGCCGACCCAGGTGCCGTTGTTCGCGGTCAACGTCTGCCCGACCTGCGGCGTGCCGGTAATCGACGGCGGCGTCGTGTTCCGCGGCGGTCCCGCAGCTGCGGCTGACTGGACGATGCCGGTCGCGTTCGAGGTCGACGTCGCGGACCCCTCCGAGTTCGCCGCGGTGACGCGGACGCGAAGCCGCTGACCAACGTCGGCGTGTCGAACGGTGTACCGCTTGAATGTGGCGCCCGAGATCGCCGTACAGCCTTCGCCGTTGCCGCCGCCGCCGCTCGCGGGGCACCGGAGCCAGTGGTACGTGTAGTTGAACGGCCCCGACCCGCTCCACGTTCCATTCGAAGCGGTCAGGACGTTGCCCTCGATCGGCCGGCCGGAGATCGTCGGCTCGCCGGTCGCCTTCGGCGCCGCCTCCGTTCGCGCAGCACCTCCCGACGGAATCAACGCGGCGACGGCCAGGACGCCGACGACCACGACCCCAACGTGCCGCATGAAGCCGCGGCGAGCCTGCCTGGCTGTGTTCTGCATCGTGGGACCCCCTTTTATGGTGCTAGTGTCGTATTCCGACGCGGGTCGTAGTACGAAGTTAGTTGGAGAACGTGAAGACTTCGAAAAGGGTTACGCCGACCGACCAGGAGTACGACGCGGCCGCGACGCTCCGCGAGGCTCTGCGACGGTTCGCGCGGCGAACCGAGCTCCTGACGCGCGATCAAGGTCTCACGGCACGCACCTATCAGCTCTTGCTGATGATCAAGACAGGCCGCAACGAGCCCGGCCGCGCCAGCCTCGGCGAGCTCGAAGATCGACTGCAGCTCGGGAAGAGTACGATCACCGAGCTCGTGCTCAGAGGCGAGGACGCGGGCCTCGTCCGTCGCGAGCTCGACCGGACCCGTCGCCGCGGAATCTCTGTCGCGCTCACGCCGGACGGCGAGCGGCGCCTGGCGGCAGTCCTCCTCGCGCTCGGTGACGAGCGCGAGCGCCTGCTCGAGCTACTGGCCGGACTCGCCCCCGGGTGATACCGCTCCGGCGAGCACGCGCTCGTCGGGCGTCGCGGCCGCCGTGGCCTGCTCGGCGCTGAGCTCGGTCGCCCGCGTCACGGTCGTGCGGAGCGGCACCTCCCTCAGCAGCCACGAGAGCAGGAACGGAATCGCCGCGATCGCCATCCCCCACAGGAACACGCCGTGGAGCGAGTGCGCGAACGCCTGCAGGAAGTCGGCGTGCACGCTCGGAGGCAGCTGCTTCGCCTGCTCCGGGTTGAGGTGCACGCCGCTACCGAGCCGGTCGATGACGCTGCGCGGCAGATGCGCAAGTTGGTCGGCGAGCCTCGACGCGAAGATCGTCCCGAAGATGGCGACGCCGAACGAGCCGCCGACCGAGCGGAAGAACGTCGCGGTCGACGTGGCGACCCCGATCTCCTCCGGCCGCACGTCGTTCTGGACGACGAGGACGAGCACCTGCATGACCAGCCCGATGCCGACCCCGACCACGAGCATAAACACCGACGCCTGCCAGGGCGCGGTCGAAACGCCGAGTCGCGACAGCAGGTACATCCCCACGATCAGCGTCGCTGTGCCCGCGATCGGAAAAACCTTGTAGCGCCCGACGCGGCTGATCGCGCGCCCCGAGGCGATCGCGGCGACGAGCAGCCCGGCCATCAACGGTAGGAGTCGGAGCCCGGAACTGGTCGGGCTCGCGCCGTACACGAGCTGGAGGTAGAGCGGGATGAACACGATCGCACCGAACATCGCCATCCCGATCGTGAAGCCCATCGCGTTCGAGACGGTGAAGACGCTCGAGCGGAACAGCCCGAGCGGCAGAATCGGCTCGGCGGCGCGTGTCTCCCACCACACGAAGATCGCGAGCACGAGAACGCCCACGAGGCCGAGGCCGAGGATCGTCGAGGATCCCCAGGCGTACTCGCTGCCGCCCCAGGTCGTGACCATGATCAGCGCGGTGACCCCGACACTCAGAAGCGCGGCGCCGACGAGGTCGATGTTGTGACGGACGGTCGGCGTGTGCAGGTGCAGCCGGGTAACGACGATCACGATCGCCAGTGCGCCCACGGGCAGGTTGACGTAGAAGACCCAGCGCCACGAGAGGTTGTCGACGAGGAATCCGCCGAGCAGCGGCCCCGCGACAGACGCGACCGCGAAGACGGAGCCGATCAACCCCATGTAGCGGCCTCGCTCCCTCGGCGGGACGATGTCGGCGATGATCGCCTGCGCACCGACCATCAAACCGCCTGCGCCGATGCCCTGTAGTGCGCGAAAGCCGATCAGCTGGCCCATCGACTGGGAGAGGCCCGCGAGCATGGAGCCGGCGAGGAAGATCAGGATCGCGGCGAGGAAGACGGGCTTCCGCCCGACCATGTCGCCGAGCTTGCCGTAGAGCGGCGTCGAGACCGTCGAGGCGAGCAGGTACGACGTCACCACCCAGGAGAGATGGTTGAGCCCGCCGAGGTCGCCGACGATCGTCGGCAGCGCCGTCGACACGATCGTCTGGTCGAGCGCCGCCAGGAACATGCCGAGCATCAGTGCGGCGAACACGGTCCTCAGCGCGCGTCCCCTCAGCCGTTCTTCCTGCGCCACCCTCAGCCTCCCCGCCGTTTGGTCGCGCGCGCCAGTTGCGCGCTTGTCAGAGGCGGTACGGGCAAAGCAGTCGCGGCCGACGCGCGCAGCCCGTCGAGCAACAGGCCGAGATAGCGGCGCCAGTGGTCAGGAGCAACGCCGGCCGTCGCCTCGACGACACGGCCTCCTGTCCAGAAGATGAGCGGGAGGTCCTCGGGCGCAAAGTCCGGCCGCAGCGTTCCCTGTTCCTGAGCGCGCTCGATCGTGCGGCGCACCAGCGGCCGGATGCGCGCGCGCATCGCCTCGGCGCGGGTGCGCCCGTGATGACGGCTCGCAAGCACGTCCTTGATGCCGCGGTTCTTCGCATGGAGCTCGAGCGCTCCCTCGAGGAAGCCGGCGAACCCGGCCCATGCGTCCTCGGCGGCTGCCGCCACCTCGGCGAGGGCGCCGATCTCCGCGAATGCCTCCTCGAGCACCGCGTCGATCAGGTCTTCCTTGGTCGGAAAGTGCCGGTAGAGCGTTCCCATCCCGAGACCCGCGTGATGCGTGATCTCCTCGACGGAGACCTCGACGCCGACGTTCGCGAAGAGCTCGCGCGCGCTCGCCACGAGCCGCTCGCGGTTGCGGCGAGCGTCGCTGCGAAGGGTCTTCACGTCGGCCGTCGAGGCGGTCACCTTCGCAGTATGCCAGAAAGCGGAGCGCCCGCTCCGCTTTCTTAGCAGACCGCTGTGTGGAGCGGCGCTAGGACTTCATGCGATTCGCGACGTCGTACCTCTTGACGTCCGTCCGCTGACCGGGCGTGTCGCCGGCCGGCATCGCATTCAGGATCTCGTCCGCCTTCTTGTAGTCGTCGTCCGACTCGAAGAGCATGACGACGAGCGACTTCTCGGCATCGGCGTCGTGCAGCGCGATCATCTCCGCAGACGGGAACCCCTCCGGCGGCTCTCCGCCTTCCATCTGCTTGTTCATCTCGTCCATGCGCGACTTGCTGACACCCTCGAAGGACACGACGCGTGCGACCGCCATTCGAACCTCCTTGTCGACTTGGACCACCATACTCCGCTGCGAGCCCGTCCAGCGGATCAGCGCGCTAGCCGCTGTAGCTGGGGACGCGGCAAGCGGCCCAAGTCGAGATCGCGCGTGTGTCGAAATCTCTTTCGCGTTCGCTCTCCTACTAGCTATGTCGCGCGTTCTGGTGACACAACACGTGACTTGACCGGACGCGGAGGCACAAGACATGAGCCGAGCCACCGCCGAAACCCAGGTCGAAGACTCAGCAGACCAAGCGGGATAAGCGCGAGCAACAGTGTGGCCCCGCAGATCAGAAAGAGGAGGGTCCAGCTAATCGAGATTCGCCACAGCCATCGTCGTTCTTCCGTGCTCCACCGGACCATCAGGTATGTGCCGCCGACCATGACGGCAGCGAAAA